>Ga0207814_100869_pt1 | contig 12285 bp, 10 predicted proteins | sample TtaePargueraPR_7_FD_187755 | JGI IMG/M metagenome (GOLD analysis project Ga0207814, IMG submission 187755) | Aerobic enrichment media microbial communities from Bioluminiscent Bay, La Parguera, Puerto Rico - Tt and P1 (2) (SPAdes) | ecosystem: Environmental > Aquatic > Marine > Unclassified ... | reverse complement strand
TATGTCGCGCAGCCCTGGACGCTCTACCAGTTCCTGATCATCGTCGCCTGTTTCGGCGTCGCCTATCTTCTGTCGCTGAAGATCGAGCCGGCGCTGGAGGAGCGGGCGCGGCAGATCAAGGGCAACCCGGGCCTGTTGCGCGTCATCATCGCCTTCATGCGGCGCACCGAATGGGTGATGTTCCTGATCTTCCTGGCGATCGCCCGGGAGGCGATCCTGACGATGACATGGCCAAGCCGCACTTATATGCTGTCGCTGGCGCTGGTGCTCGGTTTCACATGGCTCGCCGCCTCGGTGCTGACGCGGATCATCCGCAGCCGGCCGCTGGCGCGCTTCGTCGCCTTCTGCATCTTCCTCTATGTCGCCGCCGGCGTGCTCGGCATACGCGACGAGGCGCAGGCCTTCCTCGACGGGCTGGCGGTCAATCTGGGCGATTTCCGCCTGTCGGCGCTGTTCGTGATCCGCGCCATCGCGGTCACGACGGTGCTGCTCTGGGTCGCGCATATCGCCGGGAGCTTTGTCGACAGCCGCATCTCCGCCTCGACGGAACTTTCTCCCTCCTTCAAGGTGCTGGCCGGCAAGGTGGTGAGCATCGCGCTCACCGTGCTGGCGGGCGTCATCGCGCTCAACGCCATCGGGGTCGACCTGACGGCGCTGACGGTTTTTTCCGGCGCCGTGGGCGTCGGGCTCGGCTTCGGTCTTCAGAAGGTGGTGTCGAACTTCATCTCCGGCGTGATCATCCTGGCCGACAAGTCGATCAAGCCGGGCGACACGATCGAACTCGGCGACACGTTCGGCTGGATCCGGGAATTGCGCGCGCGATTCGTCTCGGTGATCACCCGCGACGGGCGCGAATACCTGATCCCCAACGAGGATTTGATCACGCAACAGGTGATCAACTGGTCGTTCTCGGACAAGTTTGTCCGGCTCGACGTCGATTTCGGCGTCTCCTATGACAGTGATCCGCATGAAGTGACCCGCATCGCCATCGAGGCGACGCAGGCGGTCGTGCGCGTCACGGACTACAAGAAACCGGTCTGCTGGATGACCGCGTTCGGCTCCTCGTCGCTGGATTTCAAGCTCAGGTTCTGGATAACCGACCCGCAGAACGGTCTCACCAATATACGCGGCCAGGTCCTGCTGGCGCTGTGGGACGCCTTCAAGGAAGCGGGCATCAACATCCCCTTCCCGCATCGCGAGGTCATCATGCGCACCCCGGTGGAGGTCGTGCAGAAAGCTCCTCCGAAAGACTAGACGTGACGGACATGCCGGCCGTCATCCGCGGCGGGTCCGTCCGGATCGGGCATGACTTCCGGCGCGCCGCCCAGCATCTCCCCGGCATAGGCCGCCCTGCCCTCGCGCGTGGCGGGGACGCCGCGGCGCCGCGCTGCACCGGCCGTTCCGCGGCCGGCGATGCGGCCGCCCTGGGCGAGAAGCGCGGCTGCGAGAAAGCCGAGGCCCGCCCAGATCGCGCCCGTCACGGTCAGCGGCACGCCGGGCCTGAATTCGCTCCACGCGCCGCTGACGAGTGTCGGATCGCTTTCGCCGATCAGCGCTGCCGGACGGGCGAATTCGGGCCATGTCTCGAAGCGGGCCGCCTGGCGCTGCAGGCTCTCATAGCGATGGATGGCCTTGCCGATGGACATGCCGCGTTCGCGCAGGAAGGCGTCGGCGGAGGCGCGGTAGCGGTTCAGCGCCTCCTGGCGCGACAGGTCACTGCTTGTGGCGTCGGCGTCGAAATCCTCGACGATGGTGCGCAATTCCTGCAGGGCGCCACCGAGGCGCTGGCGGTATTGCTGGGTGAATTCCGGCGCCTGCGACGAGACGGCGCCGCCGACAATGCCGGCCGCGACAACGAGCGTGCGTGCGATCATGGCCATCTCATCTCCCCTCCATCCTTCCTCGTCTTCATGTTAGCACAGCGTTGTGAAAATAATGCGCTGAGCAGTTGCCGGTTGCCTCGGCGGCGAGGAAGATCAGCCATTACGGAGGTTTTTCGATGAAAACGGTCAAACTTGGTCGCACAGGCCCAACCGTCTCGCGCTTCGGTCTCGGATGCATGGCGATGTCCGGCACCTACGGGCCGGCGGACCATGCCGAGAGCATCGCCACGATCCACGCCGCGCTCGATGCCGGCGTGACGCTGATCGACACGGGCGATTTCTACGGCATGGGTTCGAACGAATTGCTGATCGGCGAAGCGCTGAAGGGCCGCGACCGCGACAGTTTCCAGGTCAGCGTGAAATTCGGCGCGATGCGCACGCCGGACGGCGCATGGAACGGCTATGACGCGCGGCCCGCCGCGTTGAAGAACTTCCTCGCCTACACGCTGACGCGGCTCGGCCTCGACCATATCGACATATACCGCCCGGCACGGCTCGACCCGAATGTGCCGATCGAGGAAACGGTGGGCGCGATCAAGGAGATGATCGACGCCGGCTATGTCCGCCATGTGGGGCTCTCGGAGGTCGGCTCCGAGACGATCCGCAAGGCCGCGCTCGAGGCGCCGATCAGCGACCTGCAGATCGAATATTCGCTGATGTCGCGCGGCATCGAGGACGAGATCCTGCCGATCTGCCGGGTGCTCGGCATCGGCATCACCGCCTACGGGGTCTTGTCGCGCGGTATGCTCGGCGGACACTGGAAGGCCGGCGCGGAAAAGCGCAAGGGCGACATTCGCGGGCGGATGCCGCGTTACGACGCGGGCAACGAGGAGAAGAACCTCGCGCTGGTCGAGGCGCTGACGCGGGTGGCGGGATCAAAAGGCATGACGACGGCGCAGGCCGCCTTCGCCTGGGTCACCGCGCAGGGCGACGACATCGTGCCGCTGGTCGGATCGCGCACACGCGAACAGCTTGCCGATCTGCTCGGCTCGGCTGAGGCGACGCTTTCGAGCGCCGATCTCGCCGCCATCGAAGCGGCGGTGCCGAAAGGCTCGGCGGCCGGCGCCCGTTACAACGCGCCGCAGATGAAGATGCTCGACAGCGAGAAATAGGCGCGGCTAGCCCGCCGCGATTTCCGCCGCCGCCTCCTCGCCCTTCGGGGTCAGCCGGTAGATACCGCGCTCGACGCGCTCGAACCAGCCATAGTGGTCGTCGGCCATGATGGCGCGGGCGCGGTCGACGCCGGTCGCCTTCGCGATGTCGGAAGCCTTGGCCGGTCCGGTCTCGCGCAGATGCGTGGCGATGCGCATGGCGTCCTGCCGGTAGGCGGTGACGATGGTCGTGCGATTGGTGCCGCCCAGGTTCGGGTCGCCGACGCGGCGGGCGAATTCGCGCAGCAGGCGGGCCGATTTCGCCTTGTTCTTGCGCGGCGCATAGGGGCCGGGGTCGAGATGGATCTCGGTGAAGCCGTCCTCGAGGCGGACCGTGATCAGGCCGAGTCCGAGGCGGCGGCAGAGCTTCAGGTTGGACTTCAGCGACGACAGGAAAAGCCTGCCCTTGCCGCGCGGCACCGCGACATAGACCGTGTCGGCGATGGCGAGACGATCGATCGCCTGGTGGAAGAGCGAAAGGGAAAATCCGGTCTTCAGTTCGACGATGACCGGCGGCTCCTCGCCGCGCATGGCGACGACATCGGCGGCGCCGATCTCGGATTTCACCTCATAGCCCTGGTCTTCAAGCAGCTGCTTGACCGGGGCGTAGAGGTCGGTCTCTTTCGGCTTAGCCACGTTCCGGGGTCAGACCGGATTGTTGAAGGTATCGCAGTCGCTTAGCTTGCCGTACTGAAAGCCGCGGTTGAACCAGGTACGGCGCTGTGCGGAGGTGCCGTGATTGAAGCTTTCCGGCACGACATAGCCCTGGGTGCGGCGCTGGATCGCGTCGTCGCCGATCTGGGTCGCGGCATTCAGCGCCTCCTCCAGATCGCCGGTTTCGAGAAGCCCCTTCTGCGCCGTGTAGTGGCCCCAGATGCCGGCGAAACAGTCTGCCTGCAATTCGACGCGCACGGACATGGCGTTCGCCTCGGCCTGGCTCATGGTGCGGCGCATCTTGTTGAACTGCGGCAGCACGCCGATGATGTTCTGGACGTGATGGCCGACCTCGTGGGCGACGACATAGGCCTGGGCGAAATCGCCGGACGCCTTGAAGCGGCGCGCCAGCTCGTCGAAGAAGGAAACGTCGAGATAGAGCTTCGAATCGTTCGGGCAGTAGAACGGACCGGAGGCGGCGCTGGCGAAACCGCAGGCCGACGAGATCTGGCCATCGAAGAGGACGAGGACCGGTTCGGGATAGTTCTTGCCGTTCGCCTCGAAAATGCCGCCCCAGACATCCTCGGTCTCGGCGAGGACGGTGGCGACGAACTGGGTCGTCTCGTCGTTTCGGGTCGTGCCGGTGGGCGCGCTTGTCTGCGTCTGCGGAACAACCTGGCCGAACGGGTCGGAGCCGTTGCCGGCGAGGATTTCCAGCGGATCGATGCCGCAGGAGCGCAGGGCGAAGAACAGGACAATCAGGATAACGATCGTGCCGATGCCGCCACCGCCGGCGCGGACCGTGCGGCCTCCGGAGGGAATGCGCACGCGCGGGCGGGTGGAATAACCTGATGTGCGGCGGGAGCGGGTTCCGCGCACGTCCTGTATGTTCGAACTCTGCCGGCGGCCTTCCCAGCGCATATGCGGTCTCCTTACGCTACAGAAGCATCAATGGCGCAGGAATGAAAAAGCTTCAAGACGCGGAAGGTTGCAGCGCCGCTCAGCCCGGCGCGAGACTGGGCGCAGGACGCCTGTCGAATGCAAGCACGGTAATCGTGACGACGAGCAGGGCCGAGGCGACGAAAGCGAGCCAGGAAACATCGAGGAAAGCCATGATCTGCGCGCCGATGAGGCTGCCGCTGGCAATGCCGAAATACATGGCGGACACGTTGAGCGGCATGGTCAGATGCGCGAGTTCCGGAGCAAGCGCCACCAGCCGGCTCGCCTGGGCGGGCGGGAAGGTCCAGCCGACGATACCCCACGGGAACATCAGCACGAACAGGGCCGGCCCGGCGACACTGTCCGGCGCGAAGGCGACCAGCAGCGCCATCGCCAGCGACAGGACGAGACCGCTCGTAAGGGAGAGCATGACGACCCGGGTCGGTCCGAGTCGGTCGGCAAGGCGGCCCGAGATCGTGTTGCCGATCACCGCGCCGACGCCAAAGACGAGGAGAAGCGCCGGCACCGCGTTCTTCGACAGGCCCGCACCCTCGATAGCGAGCGGCGCGAGATAGGCAATCAAGGTGAAGCCGCCGGCCAGATAGAGGAAGGTGACGGAGAGCGCATGGAAGACCCCCGGCCGGGCGATGACGAGGATGCGCTCGCCGAAGGACAAGCGCACGCCCTCGATGTCGCGCGGCAGGCGCAGCCAGAGGATGACGAGGCAGAACAGCGCGATCGCGCCGATGAACAGGAAGGTGAAACGCCAGCCGACGAGATTGCCGATCAGGGCGCCGAGCGGCGCGCCGAAGGCGACGGCCAGCGTGGTGCCGGTCAAAACGGTCGAGACAGCACGCGCCCGGCGTTCCGGCGCGGACAGCGCGATCGCGGTCGACTGGGCGGTAGAGGCGAACAGGCCGGTAAAGGCGCCCATGACGATCTGGGCCGCCATCAGCGTCGCATAGGAGCCGGCCATTGCCGCGCCGAGATTGGCGATGAAGAAGACAGAAAGCGCCCCGGCGATGACCGTGCGGCGGTCGATGCTGCCGGTGAGCGTCGAGAAGATCGGCGTGCCGATGGCGTAGGACAGCGAGAAGACGGTCATCAGCAAGCCGGCGCGTGCGAGGGATACGCCGACCGAGTCGGCGATCAGCGGCAGCAGGCCGGCGAAAACAAATGCCACTGTGGAGGTCGCAAACGCACCGATTGCGAGCCAGATAAGTCGGCGATCCATGAAGAACCTTTGTCGGGGAACCATTGTTCAATAGTTCTTGAACTTTTGAACCTGTTAAGGCAGATTGTCAATCGCCGTTTCATTCGGGAGGAGAAACCGAACAGGCCATGAGCATTCATCATCCGACACGGGAGCAGATCAGCCTCGCCAATGTGCTGGCCGTTCTCGGCGATCCGACGCGGCTGGCGATCGTCGCCTACCTGGCGAAGAACGAGGGCCGCTCCTATGCCTGCGGCGCCTTCAACACGCTCGGGTCGAAATCGAATATCAGCTATCATCTCGCCAAGATGCGCGAGGCCGGGATCACGCGGACCGAGGCCGCCGGCACGAACCGGCTGATCAGTTTGAGGCGCGACGATCTCGACGCGCTGTTTCCCGGCCTGCTCGACACGATCCTCAAGGCGGCGGCCGATCTGCCGCCGCTGGAGTTGAGCGCCGGCTGACGCCTCAGCCGGAAAGTCCGAAACGGCGCGCGACGCCGGGAAAGGCCTTTGCGGCGACAAAGCCGGCAAAGAGGATCGCCGCGCCAACCACTGCGTATCCCATCCAGGGATGATCGCCATGAAAGGCGAGCCGGTTCATCAGCCGACCCGGCAGGAAGGTGAAGGCCCCTGCCCCGAGCAAAGCGTAGACGTAAAGCATGCGCATGGTGCCAAGATGCCGGGCGATGTCACGCCGGCGTGCCGCCCGCACGGCAATCCACAGCGACACCAGCGTGACGACCGAAAGGATGTGAATCGGGCTGAACGGCCCGATCATGCGGATCGTGTGGATGGCGAAGGAGGTCAGGGCGGTCAGCGCCATAAGTGCGACCCAGGCCTTGCCGAGATTGCGGTGCAGGCGGTCGCCCTTGCGGCGGACCAAGACATAGCCTCCGAGAAGGAAGGCGAGGATGGCTGCGACCATGTGGATCTGGATGGCGAGCGATGCGTGGGCGAAGAGGGCGAGGTTCACGGCAAACTCCTTTTGCTTGCGCTTTTCGTTGTTCGAGACGCTTGCTAGGAAAGCGGCATGGAGCAGCACAATTCCGATTACGCGGATCGACGGGACGCCTTCGCGGAAGGCGGGGCACTGCAATTCGCGCTTCGTGAAGTGCAGGGGCTGCTCCGCCGGCCCGGCTTCTGGATCGTACTGGCGGCGGCCATCGCGATCCTCGTCGTCAGTGGCCCGTCCGGCACACTCGACCGGTTCAACGCGGCCGAGCGGACCGCCTATTGGGCGACGATCGCGCTCGCCACCTTCGTAACCGGGCTGTTTGCGACGGTGTTTCTCGTGCGGCTGATCCGGCCGCGCATCGGCGCGCGCATTCCGGCGATCGCGCTCGGAGCGCTGCTGGCCGCCCTGCCGATCACGGCGGAGGTCTGGCTCGTCAATCTCGTCTTTCCGGATTCGACGCCGACCTCGGCAGCCGATTTGGGCGCGCTTTACGGCATGTGCCTGGTGATCACGCTGGCGATCGCGACGATCTACGACGTGTCGAGCCCCAAGGCGGCTGAGGCTGTCTCCTCGCCCACGCCGACGGAAGACAGCGGCAACCGTTTCCTCGAACGTCTCCCTGCAAGCCTCGGCAAGGAACTCGTCAGCCTGCAGGCGCAGGATCACTACCTGGAAGTGACGACGACCAGGGGGCGCGATCTCATTCTCATGCGGCTGTCGGATGCGGAAGCGGAACTGGCCTTCTATCCCGGCATGCGCGTGCACCGATCCTGGTGGGTAGCGCGCGCCGGCGTCGACGGCATCGAGACGGCGGGCGACCGGATGACGATCCGCCTTTCCAGCGGGGCGGTCGCGCCGGTCAGCCGCGCGAAACGGGTGGCGGTGCGATCATGGATCTCGGGCTGACCGGACGCCTGAAAGCCCGGTTTACCGGTCGTTAGAGAAGCCGTGCGACAATCGGGCGATGAGCCAAGTCGAGCAGCACGATCGCGAACATGTCCGGCATCGGACCCTCAAGGAGGGGCTGGTTTCGTTCCATCACGACGAACTGACCGTGCCCTGCACGGTGCGCGACGAGAGCGAAACCGGCGCGAAGCTGCAATTCAACGGCCAGGTGAACCTGCCGGAAAGCTTCTACCTGACTATCCCGCTCGACGGCGCGAAATGGCCGGCCGAGGTGGAATGGATCAAGGGCATGAGCTGCGGCGTGCGGTTTACCGGCCCCGCCGAGCCGTCCAGCATCCACCATCACCAGTTCATCAAGGCCTACAAGCCTGAGCCGGATGAGGCGCCGGAGGCGGATAACGAAGCGGCCTCGGCGCATGCCGCGCATCACGCCGTCCACAAAAAGCCCTTCGGCCGGCGGAAGTAGTCTTCTAGCGCAACGGTCGACGCCGGTTTTTTCTCGGCAAAACTCCCGCAGGGGGTTCCGTGGCAGGGCGCTTTACCCTATAGGCCCGGTCTAGCCAGAAATAAGAGACTTCCGACGCCGGATGAGCCCCGCCCATCCGGTCGTTTTGCACGAGCCGGACCGATCCCATGCCCAAACGTACAGACATCGACACCGTCCTCATCATCGGCGCGGGGCCGATCGTCATCGGGCAAGCTTGCGAATTCGACTATTCGGGCACCCAGGCCTGCAAGGCGCTGAAGGAAGAAGGCTACCGGATCGTCCTGGTCAATTCGAACCCGGCAACGATCATGACCGACCCCGATCTTGCCGACGCGACCTATGTCGAGCCGATCACACCGGAAGTCGTCGCCAAGATCATCGCGCGCGAGCGCGCCGAACGGCCCGACGAGGTGATGGTGCTGCTGCCGACCATGGGCGGCCAGACGGCGCTGAACACGGCGCTTTCGCTTCAGCAGATGGGCGTGCTGGAAAAATACGACATCGAGATGATCGGCGCGAAACCGGAGGCCATCGACAAGGCCGAGGACCGCAAGCTGTTCCGCGAGGCGATGGAGCGGATCGGGCTGGAATGCCCGCGCTCGGTGCTGGTCAACGCCTCCGACATCAAGGACGCCGACCGCAAGGCGCACGAGGCGAACCGCGCGGAATTGAAGGCGAAGCTTTCTGGCGCGGAACTCGACGCGGCGCTGGACGCGCTGGAGCAGGACTGGCGCGACAGCACGTCGGACCGCAAGCAGCGCTACATGAACCACGCCATGGGTCTCGCCGCGCAGGCGCTGGAGGAAGTCGGCCTGCCGGCGATCATCCGCCCGTCCTTCACGCTCGGCGGCACCGGCGGCGGCATCGCCTATAACCGTGCCGAGTTCTTCGAGATCGTCGAAAGCGGCCTCGACGCCTCGCCGACCACCGAAGTGCTGATCGACGAGAGCGTGCTCGGCTGGAAGGAATACGAGATGGAGGTCGTCCGCGACAAGGCGGACAACTGCATCATCATCTGCTCCATCGAGAATGTCGATCCGATGGGCGTGCATACGGGCGATTCGATCACCATCGCCCCTGCCCTGACGCTGACCGACAAGGAATACCAGGTCATGCGCAACGCCTCGATCGCGGTGCTGCGCGAGATCGGCGTTGAGACCGGCGGCTCGAACGTGCAGTTCGCAGTCAGCCCGGAGACCGGGCGGCTGGTCGTCATCGAGATGAACCCGCGGGTTTCCCGTTCTTCTGCCTTGGCCTCGAAAGCCACCGGCTTCCCGATCGCCAAGGTCGCGGCGAAGCTCGCCGTCGGCTACACGCTTGACGAACTCGACAACGATATCACCGGCGGCGCGACGCCGGCCTCCTTCGAACCGTCGATCGACTACATCGTCACGAAAATTCCGCGCTTTGCCTTCGAGAAATTCCCGGGCGCCGAGCCGATCCTGACGACGGCGATGAAATCCGTCGGCGAGGTGATGGCGATCGGCCGGACCTTCCCGGAATCGCTGCAAAAGGCGCTGCGCGGCCTCGAAACCGGCCTGACCGGCCTTGACGAAATCGAGATCCCCGGCCTCGGCGAAGGCGACGACAAGAACGCCATCCGCGCGGCTATCGGCACGCCGACGCCGGACCGGCTGCGCATGGTGGCGCAGGCCTTCCGCCTCGGCTTCACCATCGACGAGGTACATGCGGGCTGCCAGATCGACCCGTGGTTCCTCGAGCAGATCAAGGCGATCACCGACATGGAGGCGCGCATCCGCGCGCACGGCCTGCCGCAGGACGCGCAGAATCTGCGCATGCTGAAAGCGATGGGCTTTTCCGACCAGCGGCTTGCCGGTCTGACCAACGCGACCGAGAAACATGTCGCGCAACTGCGCCACGCGCTGGAAGTGCGGCCCGTCTTCAAGCGGATCGACACCTGCGCGGCCGAGTTCGCTTCGCCGACGGCCTATATGTACTCGACCTACGAGGTTCCCTTCGCGGGCGCGCCGGCCAACGAAGCACAGATCTCCGACCGCAAGAAGGTGGTCATCCTCGGCGGTGGGCCGAACCGGATCGGCCAGGGCATCGAGTTCGACTATTGCTGCTGTCACGCCGCCTTCTCGCTGCGCGACGCCGGCTACGAAGCGATCATGATCAACTGCAACCCGGAAACCGTGTCGACCGACTACGACACGTCGGACCGGCTCTATTTCGAGCCGCTGACCGCCGAGGACGTGCTGGAGATCCTGAAGCTGGAGCAGGAAAAGGGCGAGTTGCTCGGCGTGATCGTGCAGTTCGGCGGCCAGACGCCGCTGAAGCTCGCCAATGCGCTGGAAAAGGCCGGCATCCCGATCCTCGGCACCTCGCCGGACATGATCGACCTCGCCGAAGACCGCGACCGCTTCCAGAAGCTGCTGATCAAGCTCGACCTGACCCAGCCGAAGAACGGCATCGCCTATTCGGTGGAACAGGCGCGCATGGTCGCCGCCTCGCTCGGCTATCCCCTGGTTGTCCGGCCCTCCTACGTGCTGGGCGGCCGGGCGATGCAGATCATCCGCGAGGATTCCGGGCTCGACTCCTACCTGCTCGGCACGGTGCCGGAGCTGATCCCCGAGGACATCAAGGCGCGCTACCCGAACGACAAGACCGGCCAGATCAACACGCTGCTCGGCTCGAACCCGCTGCTGTTCGACACCTATCTGACCGATGCGGTCGAGGTCGATGTCGACTGCCTGTGCGACGGGACGGATGTCTATGTCTCCGGCATCATGGAACATATCGAGGAAGCCGGCATCCATTCGGGCGACTCGGCCTGTTCGCTGCCGGTGCACACGCTCGGACCCGAGATCGTAGCCGAGATGGAACGCCAGACGATCGCGCTCGCCAAGGCGCTGAATGTCGGCGGTCTGATGAACGTGCAGTACGCGATCAAGGACGGCGCGGTCTATGTGCTGGAAGTCAATCCGCGCGCCTCGCGCACGGTGCCGTTCGTCGCCAAGACGATCGGGCTGCCGATCGCGAAGATCGCGGCGCGTGTCATGGCCGGCGAGGCGCTGGATCCGGCGATCGGCAATTACGGCGCACGGCGCGACATCACTTCGCTGAACCATATCGCGGTGAAGGAAGCGGTGTTCCCGTTCTCCAAATTCCCCGGCGTCGACACGCTGCTCGGACCGGAAATGCGCTCGACCGGCGAAGTGATGGGTCTCGACCATGACTATGCCGTGGCCTTCGCCAAGGCGCAGCTCGGCGCAGGCGCGGAACTGCCCAAGGCCGGCACGGTGTTCATCTCGGTCAAGGAGAGCGACAAGACGCGCATTCTTGACACTGCCAAGTTGTTTATCGAGCTCGGGTTCAAGGTGATCGCGACAGGCGGCACGCAGCGTTATCTCGCCGAAAACGGCGTTCCGGCAGCCAAGATCAACAAGGTGCTGGAAGGCCGTCCGCATATCGAGGACGCGATCCGCAACCGGCAGGTGCAGCTGGTCATCAACACGACCGAAGGCAAGAAGGCGTTCGCCGACTCCAAGCCGCTGCGCCGCGCCGCACTGATGAACAAGGTGCCCTATTTCACGACGATGGCCGGTTCGGTCGCCGCCGGGGAAGCGATCCAGGCGCTGAGCAAGGGCGAATTGCAGGTTCGGCCGCTGCAGAGCTATTTCGCCTGAGCCACATCCGCGGACAGCGCGGCTTCGATCTCGGCGATCTTGTCGAGTAGTGCGCGCTGCATCTCCGGGGCGAGCGGATCGCCGATGTCGTTGAGGTCGTATCGGCGCCAGTAGTCGTCATTGGCGTATTTGTTGGCCTCGTAGAACACATCGCCGCGCCGCGCCTTGAGGCGGCATTCCTCCCGCGATTTCACCGCATAATGGCGGATCCGCGCGTGTTGCCAGTCCCGGACGCCTTCTTCGGGCTCCGCCGCACCCGCGCCGTCCACCAGGTAACGTTTCCTCGGCAGGTGAAAGTGGTGGGGACCGATTACGCCGAAGAGAACGAGCTTTCTCCCGCGAATTCGCGGCCGCCTCGATATGAGAGCCGACACCCTTGCAAAGGATTTCGGCCTGTCCGCGAAAACGGCCAGGGGCGGCGCTCTTTGAACGAAGCGCAGCATGA
>Ga0207814_100866_pt1 | contig 12303 bp, 11 predicted proteins | sample TtaePargueraPR_7_FD_187755 | JGI IMG/M metagenome (GOLD analysis project Ga0207814, IMG submission 187755) | Aerobic enrichment media microbial communities from Bioluminiscent Bay, La Parguera, Puerto Rico - Tt and P1 (2) (SPAdes) | ecosystem: Environmental > Aquatic > Marine > Unclassified ... | reverse complement strand
CGGCTCGGCATCGGCGCGCGACATCTGTCCCGCCTGTTCGCGGCACATGTCGGGGCCTCGCCCGTCCAGGTAGCACAAACCGCGCGCATCCAGCGCGCCAAGCGCCTGCTGAACGACACCGACCTCCCCCTGGCTGAAATCGCCATTCTGGCGGGCTTCGGCAGCATCAGGCGATTCAATGCCGCCTTCTCCAGGCTCTACAGGAAGCCCCCCTCATCGATCAGAAGAGCTACGACATGACGACTTTGCTCTATTCCCATTTCGACAGTCCGGTCGGCCGGTTGCTGATGGCCGGCGACGAGGATGCCTTGCGTATCCTCAGTTTCCCGACCGGCTCCAAGACGATTACCCCAGGGCCGGAGTGGCGGCCTGCCGACGCGCCTTTTCGGGAAGTGGCCCGTCAGCTCGATGCCTACTTCAATGGAGAACTGCGCGCCTTCTCCCTGCCCTATCGGCTCTCGGGAACGGATTTCCAGAAAAAGGTCTGGCAGGCTCTGGCAGGCATTCCTTACGGCGAAACGCTAAGCTATGGCGAACTGGCTAGCAGGCTTGGCGCGCCCAACGCCAGCCGCGCGGTCGGTGCGGCAAACGGCAACAACCCCATCGCCATCATCCTGCCCTGTCACCGGGTCATCGGCGCCAATGGCTCATTGACAGGCTTTGGCGGCGGCCTGCCGACCAAAAAATTTCTTCTTCACCACGAGGCGGAAGCGAGCGGCGCTGGGAACCACCAGGGCATGTTGCTTTGAACGCAATTGCTGCGCCTAGCGGCTAAGCCACTGGTAACTCTCCCCATGACCCGTCTCAAAGGCTGAAATGGCGTCGTCATGCTCGAGCGTCAGGCCGATATCGTCCAGCCCGTTGGCAAGGCGATACTTGTCGAAGGAGTCGATCTCGAAGCTGTAGTTCGCCTGGTCCGGACCCGTGACAGTCTGGGTATCCAGGTCGATGGCCAGTTCCGCGCCCGGTGAGTCGCGCAGTTGGCGGCGCAGCGTATCGCACGCTTCCTTTGACAGCCGGACCGGCAGAATGCCGTGCTTCATGCAGTTGTTGTAGTGAATATCGCCGAAGCTCGGCGCAATGACCGAGCGGATGCCGTTCGTTACCAGCGCGTAGACCGCATTTTCGCGCGATGAACCGCATCCCCAGTTGATGTCGGCAACGAGGATGCTCGCTCCCCTGTAACCCGGATCGTTGAAGATGAAATCCGGCTTTTCCGAGCCGTCCTCGTTGAACCGCAGATCGTGGAACAGGAAACGGTCATAGCCCTCGTCGGTGCGCTCCCGACGAAGGAAACGCGCCGGGATAATCTGGTCCGTGTCGCAATTCGGAATATCGATCGGGATGCCGACGCCGGCATGTGTCGTGAAAGCGTCCATCCTATGCGCCCTCCATCAGCTTGCGAACATCGGTGAAAGTGCCCGTTACGGCCGCCGCCGCCGCCATGGCGGGGCTGACAAGATGCGTGCGGCTACCCGGTCCCTGCCGGCCGCGGAAATTGCGGTTGCTGGTCGAGGCCGAACGTTCGCCGGGCTTCAGCGTATCGCCGTTCATGCCCACGCACATGGAACAGCCCGCGAGCCGCCATTCGAAACCCGCATCGGTGAAAATCCGGTCAAGACCTTCGGCTTCCGCCTGTGCCTTCACCAGCCCGGAACCGGGCACCACCATTGCCGGGATCACCGCCTTGCGGCCCTTGGCGACTGCGGCCGCGGAGCGAAGGTCCTCGATGCGCGAATTCGTGCAGGCGCCGATGAACACCCTGTCCGGCCTGATCTCGTTGACCGGCGTCCCCGGTTTCAGTCCCATGTACTCGTAAGCTGCCAGCATCGCCGCGCGCCTTTCGGCATCCGCCTCGCCTTCCGGGTCGGGCAGGCGCTCGGTCACCTGGACCGCATCCTGCGGACTGTTGCCCCAGGTCACCATGGGCGCGATGTCCTCCGCCTTGAGCGAAACCTCGGTGTGGAACGCGGCGTCATCGTCCGATGGCAGTGTCTTCCAGAAGACAAGCGCCTCGTCCCATTTCCCACCCTGCGGCGCAAACGGCTTGCCTTCGATATATGCGAAGGTCTTCTCGTCGGGAGCAACCAGCCCGAAGCGGCTTCCCGCCTCGATGGTCATGTTGCAGATCGTCAGCCGACCTTCCATCGAAAGGTCGCGGATCGCCGAGCCGGCATACTCGATGGCATAGCCCGTGCCGCCGAAGGCGCTGATCTTGCGGATGATCGCCAGGATAACGTCCTTGCCGGTGACGCCGAAGCCCAGTTTTCCGTCTATGGAAATGCGCATGGTCTTCGGGCGCTTCTGCCACAGGCACTGGGTCGCGAGCACGTGGCTGACCTCCGACGAGCCGATACCGAATGCAATGCAACCAAGCGCCCCGTGGGTCGAGGTATGCGAGTCGCCGCACACCATGGTGAGACCCGGCAGCGTGATACCCTGCTCCGGCCCGACGACATGGGCAATGCCCTGCCGGCGGTCGCCCCAGGGAAACACCGTAATGCCGTATTGCTCGGCATTGCTCTTGACGGCTAGCGCAATCTCCCTTGCACGCGGGTCCTCCAGTTCGTCCAGCGAGGCGGTGTGGGTGGGCGTGTAGTGATCGGGGGTCATGAACGTCTGGTCGGGCCTTCGAACGCCCAGGCCGCGGTCGCGTATCCTGTTGAACGCGGCAAACGACCCGTCATGACAAAGGTGCCTGTCGATGTAGAGCAGCGTCTGGCCATCCCGCTCCGTTACGACATGACGTTCCCAGATTTTCTCAAACAGCGTTTTTCCCGACATTTCAGTGCCTTGCAATCTATTCCGCCGCCTGTGGACGATGCCCGACAGAACCCTCGTACTTGACCAGTTCTTCCTTGGGCATGAATTTTCGCTCGATTTCCATCACTTCGTCAAAGCCGGCAAACGTATGGAAATCCCCCATCGGGTGGTCCACGAACCCGTCGTTGAATTTTTTCTCGCCCGTCGGACCTTCGTCGCGCATGGCAATGGCCAGGTCATACATCGCCATCATCGATGCCCTGAACGTCGAGCCGGGCGAGATGGTAATCGCGATGCCGAGCGCCTCGAGTTCCTCCATGCTGAACCGCGGGGAAACACCGGTCTGATTGTAAAAGACCGGGCCGTTCACTTCCGCACAGATGCGTTTCACTTCGTCCACGCTGGTCGGGCCCTCCACGAACGCCAGGTCGGCGCCCGCATCGAGATATGCGTTTGCGCGCCTGATAGCCTCGTCGAGACTGCCGCCATGGGCGCCACGCGCATCGGTTCGCGCGATAAGGACAAAATCGGGATCGACTTCCTTGCGCGCATGGTCGGCGGCCCTGTACTTGCCAACAGCCTCCTCGATCGAAATCACCCGCCGCCCCGCGACGTGTCCGCAACGCTTCGGAATTACCTGGTCCTCGATGTGAATGCCGGCAACCCCGGTCTGGATATACTCCTTGACCGTCCGCACCACGTTGACCGCGTTACCATAGCCATTGTCGGAATCGGCTATGACGGGAACCTTCACCGCATTGGCGATATATCTGGCATTCATATGCATCTCGGTCATCGTCGCCAGCCCGGCATCCGGCATGCCCAGCAGGGACACGGATGTGCCGTACCCTGTCATGTAGAGCGCTGGGAAACCGACCTGGTCCAGAATGCGCGCACTCAGCGCGTTATAGACGCCTGGCACATAGAGCGATTTTCCCTCTGCCAGCAGTTTGCGCAGCATTGCAGTCTTTTTCATGAAAACGACCTCCCGAAAAACTTGTGGCAATCCCGGCCCGGAATGAGGCCAAACGGCTGGTGTCGTGCAAGGCAGCTGTCACGATATTCCAATTTCCGGATCGTTGAAATCCGCTGATTGATCTTTGCGGCCCCGTTTCATCTGTTCCCACAAAACCGCTGTTGCTCGCGGCATGATCCTCGTGTGACATGAACACTTGGCCGATTTTCATTTCATGGGGGGACGAACTTGGGAAAGACAATCACTCTCGAGGCTGGCGACGGTCACCGGCTCAGCGGCTACCAGGCAGACCCTGTCATGGAGCCCAAGGGCGCTCTGGTCGTGATCCAGGAGATTTTCGGCGTCAATAGCCACATCAGGGCCGTGGCCGACGGATTCGCCAGTGACGGCTATATCGCGCTTGCACCGGCGTTGTTCGATCGGGTCGGACCCGGCATCGAGCTGGGCTACACCCCGGAAGACGTTGAAACGGGTCGCGAAATCCGCGCCAAGATCGACCATGACGATGCTGTCCGGGACATGGAGGCCGCCGTCAAGGCGCTGAGCGGTCACCGCGTTGGCGTGGTCGGTTATTGCTGGGGTGGATCATTGGCATGGAATGCGGCCACACGCCTCGATGGCGTCAACGCCGCAGTCGGCTATTACGGTGGCATGATTCCGGACATGGCCGGCGAAAAACCGAAGCATCCGGTCATGCTGCATTTCGGGGAAACCGATCAGTCAATCCCCATGGACGGCGTGCGCAAGGTCATGGCCGCGCATCCCGATGTGCCGGTTCACGTTTACCCGGCCGGACATGGGTTTAACTGCGACCAGCGCGGATCCTACGACGCGGGCAGCGCGACGCTCGCCCGGCAGCGCACTCTTGAGTTTTTCGGGGCACATATCGCCCGCGGATAACCAGCCGGACCTATCTCCCGGTCAAGGCTGGTGCAGACCTTGCGGCTGCTATAGAACTTTGGAATTGATCAACTTTCTGCGTTCAGGTGATCCACCTGAACGCAGGTTGATCTAGGATCCGCGCACGGACCGATATCCGTCAACCGCCGATGCGTGCAGTGCCCGTGCGGCCGTCGTTGCGCACCCAACGCACGTTCTGTCCCTGTCGGGTTAGCTTGAAGCAGTAGGACTTTCCGCCGAGCCAGCGGTTCCATTTCTGGCAAAGCTGGTCGTTCTTGACCCACCAGCGCCCGTTATCGACCGGCGATCCTCCCGCCAGCGCCGCGGCAAAAGCCTGAAGACGGCCGCTCATCGTGCCGTTGGCGCGGTACGAAATCGGGAGCACGATGCCGCTGCTGCTGAGATACACTGTCTTTCCCGCTACCGCCGAGCGCAATTCAGGACCCTTGAGTTCGGTCGGTTTCCCAGCCTGGGCCGTCGTTGTCAGCCCGGCAATTGCGGCGGCAAGAAGAATGCGCTTCATAGTTCAGTCCTTGTTTGTCTTCGCATTGCGATGCGGTGCGGGATACCGCATTGCAAAAATGTCGTTTTTTGGGCGCATCGGCACCCGCCGGCAAAACTGGCACCGTGTTCACGCAACCTTCGTGCCAGACAAAGACCACATGCCAGAACGAACGACATGCCACGCCAGAATTCAAATAAAACGTTGTTTTAAAAAGATGTTCCTGGATCGGGTTAAGCCAGGCAGGTGTCCGGGCACCTCTTTTTCCCTGGCCGGTGACCGGTCTTAACCATCAGCTAGGAGAAATTTGCCCAATAACGGGACGGATTTTCCGTAAGCGGAGCGGCAATTTGTCCTGCTGCAAGCCTTCAAGGAAACAATGCCGGCACAGTAACGGGCCTACTTGTGTGTGCGCCTGCGCTGCGCCCACACGTTCATGGCCTCGACAATGGCGGCAAATCCCATGGCGAAGTAGATGTACCCGCGAGGAATATGGAAATCGAGGCCGTCGGCGACGAGTGCGGCGCCAATAAGGAACAGGAAGCTGAGCGCCAGCATGCGCGTGGTCGGGTGCCGCTCGATGAAGTCGGCGACGGGCCCCGACGCGGCATACATCACGATCATCGAAATGACGACTGCCGCAATCATCACCTCCACATGATCCGCCATGCCGACCGCCGTGATAATCGAGTCTACGGAAAACACGAGGTCGATCAGGGCAATCTGGACGATGAAGCTCCAGAATGTCCCTTCCGCCGCGGATGCTGAAGGACCACCGTCGTTGCCTTCGATATTTTCGTGGATTTCGCGCGTCGCCTTGACGATCAGGAACAGGCCGCCTGCCATGAGAATCATATCGCGCCAGGATACCTCGTGACCAAGCATCGAGAACAACGGCCTCGTGAGCCCGATCAGCCAGGTAATGGCGAACAGCATCATGACGCGAAACAGAAGAGCCAGCGAGAGGCCGATTTGCCGGATCCTCTCGCGCTGGCGCCGGGGCAGCCGCGCGACAATGATCGATATGAACACGACATTGTCGATGCCCAACACGATCTCCATGGCGGTCAGCGCAACAAGGCTTGCCCAGATCGTCGGATCGAACACCCAGTCGAACATGAATCTGCTTTCCTGGCGGGTTTCACCGGCACGCGACGCTTGTGACTCGCTCTTACCCCAGCAACGACATTTCGTCCACGACTCTCACCGGTAATCCGGCGCGATTCTTAGCGCTCGTGTCGCCCCTGTCACACCCGCCGCGAAAGGCCGATGCTTCGGTCTAGCCCCACGAGCATGAGATATGCGGCCGCGGCAGCGAGAACAACCCGCGTCGGCAGAATTCCTGGAAAGTTTTCAAGGACTTCATAGGCAGCTGCCGCCAGCCAGCCGAGCGTTACGGCAACGGTCGTTGGCCGCCAGCGCACCACGCGAATCGGATGAACCCACTTCAGGGGTACAAAGGTCGTCGCCGCGAGAAACAGCGTTACGGTAACCGTTATGACGGCGCCGCAGTCAAAGACGAAGAAATACAGCACGACCACGTTCCAGATAGCCGGAAACCCGACGAAATAACCGTCATCCGTCTTGCTTTCGTTGTCGGCGAAGTGAAAAAGCGAGCTGAGAACGATTACGGCTGCGACAACCACACCCCCGGTATCGCCGGCCAAGCCGCTGCGCATGAGTATGAATGCGGGAACCACGCAGTAATTCAGGTAATCGACCACCAGGTCGAGACGTACGCCGCTGAACCGCGGCAAGGTCTTTTCCACGTCCAGCCAGCGCGCGATCGGACCGTCCAGACCATCGATAACAGCCGCAATGCCGAGCCAGATGAAAGCAGCCGCCCATTCCTGCGATGCGGCATGATGCAATGCCAACACACCGCATACCGCACCCGACGCGGTAAACACGTGAACGGCCACGCCGGCGATCTTCCTCATCGGCACCATCAGGATTGACCTGCAGGCAAATATTCCGAGTTTCGAATCGCGACACGATACAACGAATGGCGGGGCCGGCACACGATCTGTCTCCCCGGTACGATGTGAACGATCCGGATCGATTCCTTTGGCTTAGGATAGGCTCGCCCGATTCAACCGGCAAAAATGCGGCCTAGAGCAGCCTTCGTCGGCCTGAACACAGGTCGATCTAGAAGCGCTTCTTGACCTTGCCCATGATGGTCAGGTCGTCGCTCTTGTCTATGAGCGGGTCATTCGTGAAACCGAGGTTCGTGTTATCGGTATCGGGGTCACCATACATGAGATCGAGACCGAAATTCAGCTTTGGCGCGGAAAATGTTCCCAGCCCTGGAATTTTCAGGCCCTTCCCTTGCCCTTCCGCCGGTGATCCGGCTTCCTTTTCCAGGCCAAGCGGCGATTCGCCCTTTCCGGTTGTCGAAGGCGGCGAAACCGGCGGTTGCGCGAGAACCGGCGCCTGCTGCTCGAACGCCATGGCCGCGCCAGGCGATAAAGTCCGGACGACAAGGCATACGAAAAGAACGGCTATTGTCCTCTTAACCACCGCATTTGCTCCTTCTCACATAGGATGGGCATCCAAGGGTGGAAATACAAGCATGTTACGCGCGCGGTTAAGGCATTGCTAAAGCGGGGATTTTCAGAGAGCAAAAGTTCAACCGTTGCGATTTTGCAACGGTGATTCGGCGGCCATCGAACCCGGCGAACGCGAATTGTCCACAGGTTTCACAACACCCTGAAGGCGGTCTGCTCAGGCAAAAAAAAGAAGCCGCCCCGAAGGGCGGCTTCCAATTCGTGGAGTTCAATCCGTCTGGATTAGAACTTGATACGAGCACCGGCGATAACTGCGTCGAAATCTTCGAAGCTGGTCGCGGTGTTGTCATCGAACTCGTAGTGGTAATAGGCGGCATACAGCGACATGGCTGCCGAGTCGATTGCCTGCACAAGAGCGACTTCGACGGCATCCGCCTCAGCGCTGGTGTTGGTCAGGCCAATGTTATCGTAGTTGCCGTAACCGACGGAGATGCTGGTCTTGCCGTGCGAATTCCAGCGGCGGGAGATACCACCCTTGATGTAGAAGTATTCCCGGTCGCCAGTCGAACCGCCAACATTGACGCCACTGGAGTCGTGACCTTCGTCGGTTTCACCGTAAGCGATGGTCAGGTTGAGGCCGGACGGCGTGTGCAAGCACGAAGCCGAACCGACATAAACCCAGGCATCGTCGCTCTGGCGGACACCGTTGATGTCAAGCTCGTTGTCTTCGGTGGTCGAATGACCCGCCGAGACGGCCGCGGCACAACGAACACTGTTCCACTCTTTCGCGAAACGGAGCGCGAAATCGACTTCGTCGTCAGCTGCATAGCTGGTCGAGAAAATGAAGCCGCCGAGCGAAGGCGTGTCGTAGCGGATACGGTCACGACGGCTGAAACCGTCGAGGTTGTTGATCACCCCGCCGATCGCCGGGCCGTAACCACCCGCGCCAGTGCGGAAGCGGAACGCCGAAACGCTGGCTTCCATGTCCGAACCGCCGAGGAAACCGGTGCCGGAAAGGTCGACTTCCGCCGTACCGTTCGACGCCATGTTGCCCTGACCCAGCGAAACCTTGCCGAGCTTGTCGTCGGAAATGAACAGGTCTGCGAAACGCTCCTGGTTGGCCACAACGGCATTCGGAAGAGCATTACACTGCGTACCGGTCAGAGTGTCGGTATCGCAGTTCGAGATCGTGTTCGGGTCGTTGCTGACCAGATAATCGTGCTGCAGGATGAAACCGGCTTTCCGGCCCGGGCTGATCGTCGCCGTGCCTTCAAGGCTGAAACGCGAATGCGTAAAGCCACCGTCCGTGAAATAGACATCGTCTTCGATGCCATCATCCCAGAACAGCATCTGGCGGATCACCTGACCCGTCAGCTTCACGGAAACCTTACGATTGCCCTTGCGGACGGTCGTGGCTTCCAGTTCCGCTACGCGCTCTTCGAGGTCGGCGCAGCAGTCACCACCAAGATCCGCAGCCTGAGCAGGCGTCAGGGCAATACCGCCCATGAACAAACCGGCCGCCGCGGCGATGGCCAAACGACTTGTCGTTTGCTTAAGTCCCCCAATCATTGTCCATCTCCACTTGTTCTTTATGACCAAAGGTTGATTTCTGAACAGTATGCCTGTCGGCCCCCTGCTCTGAACGCCAAGCCAAGCCCCCAAGTTCGAGTTGGCTTGTGCTGACTTGGTCATATGCCTAGCGAATGGACTTTCACAGGTAAACCGAAATGCACCATCGTGAATTCATTCTCTTGAACCGTGTTGCATTTAGGCCACTTGCCATTTCAGGGTGCTGAAAATGCCGCTCTTTGGCCATAAAATGCCGCCGGAATCAGCAATCTGCCATAACCTGACACGGCGTCAATCAAAGCAATAAAAGGCAATTCTGAAATTAAAATGACAAAATATAAAAACAAATCCATATATGGAATATAAAATACGCTTAAAGAAAAAAGATATATTTGTATAAATTACAGTTTTATGCATCAGTTCATATTTAATATTGCTTTTTTCTCACTTAATTATGTGTTACGTGTCGGAAAACAAAGATTTTCTTAGATAGTACCAGCATCACACTGGAATCGCGCCAGCAACGGGAGCCTTGTCGCTTCAAACCCATAATCCGTGCACGTCACAATGGTCCAATCTGGCATTTCAGGAGCCGCGTCGGATGCCGCGCCAAAAGAATCGTCCGAGGACCTTGCACAATCCCTGTTCAGCATGCCGAAAAAGAATCGCATTGACCGATTCTCGTCCCCCACAGCTTTGAAAATAATGCCCGCTTCCTGTCATTTATGGCCAAAAGCGGCCTGACGGTGCGCAATTCTACATCATTGCCCGCCGGACAGCCACATGACAGAATTACGGGAAAGTGCCCATAAAAGCCGATCGTGTTTCAAATTCAGCGGCGTAAAAGAGCGATTCCGTGACGAAAACAACAGTTCTGCCCGACTCTCAGGCTCTCCAGGCCGAATTCCAGAATGCGGCCAAACTCCAGGGCCGGGGTGATTTCGAAAACGCCATAGCCAGCTACGAAGCGCTGCTGAAAAAAGCCCCGGGGCATCCGCAGATCCTGAACTTGTGCGCTGTTTCCAACCTCGAGATGGGCCGGCGTGAAAAGGCAATAAAGCTGTTCGAGCAAGCTGTTGAAAGTGCACCGGACTATCAGGATGCATGGCTGAATCTCGGTATTGCCCGTTTACAGGCCGGCGATCACGAGAGTGCAGCCGAAGCCTTCGGACAGGTGAGGCGCATTAGCCCCGATTCTCCCGTTGGCCACACTCATTTCGCCAATGCTTGCCAGTTATTGGACCGCTACGACGATGCGGTGGCGGCCTATGAGGCGGCCCTTGCGGCCGCGCCCGATAATCCGGACATCTGGACGAACTATGCCCGCGCAAATCTTTATTCCGGCAACTGGACCAAGGCGCTCGATACCGCGAACACGGCAATCGGGCTGAAAAAGGCAAATACCGGCGCCATGTCCGTCAAATCGGCAGCACTGCTGGAACTGGGCGAGAAAGAGGAACTGGACAAGCTCGTCGACTTCGACCGGCTGATCCAGGTGTCCGACTTCTCCGCACCCGGACGGTTCACCGATATGAGCGCCTTCAACGAGGCCCTGTGCGAGCATTGCCGCAATCACCCCAGCCTGGTCTACGAACCCAGCGAAAATACTACGAAAATGGGCCACCAGACGGGCAATCTGTTCCTCGACGACGACCGGGGGCCCATTGCCGACCTGCTGGAAATGATCGGTCAGGCCGTAAAAGCTTACCAGGAAGCCCGGCCGGCCGACGAATCGCATCCTTTCCTCGCCCACCCGCCTGCGCGGTGGAAATACGACATCTGGGCCACGATCCTGGGGTCGCAGGGTCACCAGGCGCCGCACATTCACCGTTCGGGATGGCTGAGCGGGTGCTATTACGCAAGGATTCCCGATGTTATGGCGTCCGGTGACGGTCAGGAAGGCTGGATCGAGTTCGGCCGGCCCCAGGATCATCCCGAAAGCAAGGCCGAACCGGTCGTGCGCGCCTACAAGCCCCATGAGGGCATGGTCGTGCTGTTTCCGTCCTATTTCTATCACCGGACCATACCGTTCGAGTCCGATGAGCAGCGGATCAGCATCGCTTTCGACATCGTGCCCGTACAATGACGGCACCCTTGTTCGATGCAGCGGTTATCGGCGCCGGTCCGGCGGGCCTCGCGACGGCGGTAAGCCTGGCGACAGCCGGCTGCAGCACGGTTCTTGCCGGACCGGCCCATTCACCCGACCCGGCCAGGCCGGATACGCGCACGACGGCACTGCTCCGGGCCTCGGTGCAATTGTTGCGCAACACGGGCGTCTGGTCCCTCTGCGAAGACGAAGCAGCCCCGCTCGACACGATCAGGCTGATCGACGATACGGGCCGGCTCCTGAAATCGCCCGAAATCACGTTCAACGCCCATGAGTTGGGCAACGGACCATTCGGCTACAACATTGCCAACACGGCTCTCGTTGCCGCGCTTTACGAACGCGCGCGCGAGTTGCCGAACCTCTCGCTAGTGGCAACTTCCGGCGCCGTAAGCGTCGAACCCGGCGATGCCGCGGTCGCGGTCCAGTTGGCCGAAGGGAATACGCTCACAGCCAGGCTCGTGGCCGGCGCCGATGGCAGGAAGTCGATTTGTCGGGCGGCTGCCCGGATTGGCAAACGCGACTGGCGTTATCCGCAGATGGCCCTCGCGTTCAATTTCAGCCACAGCGACCCCCACGAAAACTGTTCCAGCGAGTTCCACCGCCGCGCCGGACCCTTCACGACCGTGCCACTGCCTGGCGGCAGGTCGAGCCTCGTCTGGGTTGAGACCCACGCCGAAGCGGAGCGGCTGATGACCCTCGACGACGGTGCCCTCATCGAAGTCATGGAACAACGCCTGCATGGCCTGCTCGGCACCGTGACCGAAGTCGGTCCGCGCGCCGCCTTTCCGCTTTCGGGCATGATCGCGGGCCGGTTCGCCGCAAACCGCATCGCCCTCGTCGGTGAGGCGGCGCACGTCATTCCTCCGATCGGTGCGCAAGGCCTCAACCTCGGCTTCAGGGACGCCGCCGCTCTCGCCGATCATGCCGGCAAAGCCATCGAGGAAGGATCCGATCCGGGCGGCGATGCGGTCATGCGGGG
>Ga0207814_100862_pt1 | contig 12344 bp, 10 predicted proteins | sample TtaePargueraPR_7_FD_187755 | JGI IMG/M metagenome (GOLD analysis project Ga0207814, IMG submission 187755) | Aerobic enrichment media microbial communities from Bioluminiscent Bay, La Parguera, Puerto Rico - Tt and P1 (2) (SPAdes) | ecosystem: Environmental > Aquatic > Marine > Unclassified ... | reverse complement strand
TGGCCGCCAAGCGGGTCCATCTTGTAGCCGGTGACGTTGGAGCGCATCGGCATGTGGACAATCGAGTGCGCGATGGTCGCCCACGGGGCCTCACGCTTGAAGACGACCTGGGCTTCCTCGTAGAGCTTGGTGCGCTCTTCCTGGGAGCCGCTCTTCGCCTTCATGATCAGGTCGTTGAACTCCTCGTTGCACCACTGGGCGCGGTTTGCGCCGCCGACGGCGTCGCAGCCGAGCAGCACGGCGAGGAAGTTGTCCGGATCGCCATTGTCACCGGTCCAGCCGAGCAGCACGGCGCCGTCGCGGTCGACCGCCTTGGAGCGCTCGAGATACTCGCCCCACTCATAGGAGACGATCTCGACGGTGACTCCGATCTTGGAGAAGTCCTCCTGGATGATCTCGGCCATGCGCCGCGCATTCGGGTTGTAGGGACGCTGCACCGGCATCGCCCAGACCTTCATGGAAAGATCGCTGACGCCTGCTTCTTCCAGCATCGCCTTCGCCGCATCCGGATCGTACGGATCGTCCTCGATGGAATCGTTGTACGACCACATCGTCGGCGGGATCGGGTTCTTGGCCGCCTGGCCGGCGCCCTGGAACACGGCGTCGAGGATCGCCTGCTTGTTGATTGCCATGTTCAGCGCCTTGCGCACCTTCGGATTGTCGAACGGCGCCTGCTGGGTGTTGTAGGCGAGATAGCCGACATTGAGGCCTTCCTGCTCCATCACCGTGATGTCCGAATTGTCCTTCAGGGACTGGACGTCGGCCGGGTTCGGATAGGGCATCACATGGCACTCGCCGGCGAGCAGCTTCTGCTGGCGCACGGCGTTGTCGGTGGTGATGGCGAAGACGAGGTCATCGATCGGCTGCTTGCCGGCATAGTAGTCCGGGTTGGCCTTGTAGCGGATCACCGCGTCCGGCTGGTAGGCGACGAACTGGAACGGTCCGGTGCCGATCGGCTTCTGGTTGAGGTCCGACTTGGTGTCGGATTCGATCAGGCTGTCGGCATATTCCTTCGACACGATAGAGGCGAAGTCCATGGCGAGGTTCGCGACGAACGGCGCTTCAGGGCGCGTCAGCACGAACTTGACCGTCATGTCGTCGACTTTCTCGATCGACGAGATCAGGTCGGGCATCGACATGGCGTTGAAATATTCCCAGCTCGCGCCTTCGACATAAGAGAAATACGGGTTCTCTTCGTCCATCTGGCGCTCGAAGGTGAAGACGATGTCGTCGGCGTTCATGTCGCGCGTCGGCGTGAAGAAGTCCGTCGAATGGAACTTGACGCCCGGACGCAGCTTGAACGTGAACTCCAGGCCGTCATCGGAAACTTCCCAGCTTTCTGCCAGGTCCGGAACGACATTGGTCGTGCCGGGCTCGAACTGGACGAGGCCGCTATAGACCGGCTTCGAGGAGGCGTCGAAGGTCGTGCCGGCCGTGTAGAGCGCGGTATCGAAGCCCTCCGGCGAACCTTCAGAGCAGTAGACCAGCGTCTTTGCGCTGGCGGCGGTCGCAAAGCTCGCTGCGAGGAAAGTCGCTGCGAGCAGTGTGGTGGCTTTGCGAGTAATCATGGGTGCTCCCGTGTGTAACGCTTTAACGTTTCAGAGCCTGTTCCAAGCGGTTTGGAACAGGATCGGCATCCCTGGCGGAATGCGGAAGGCTGGAGCAAAGCCCGAAAGGTCCGCGAATGCAATATGCCTGATTTGTTTCTTTGTCCGTTCGATAAAATTTCCGTCCGGCCCGGCGGAATGTCTCAACACGTGAGATATGGCTGCGCGGAGCTTCGTCTCCCGCTAGGGAAAAAGAAGGGGCGCATTTTCACGAAATTGTGGGGTAATAGGTTAACCCTACGTCAATCGGGACAGCGGAATAAGGGTATTGCCGACTGTACCCATGCGCCCATTCCATGAGCCCATGCTGCGAGACATGATGTCCGCTTTGCGCCCCCGGCATGCATCTCCTCTCTGATCGTTCCGTCGCGGCCGCACAACAGGCTCCGGGGACGGGTAGGAGTCCTTACGTGACTGTTGATTACACGAGGCGCATATCCCTGTTCGCGGCAGGTATTTCGGCCTCCGTTCTTGCTTTTTCCGGCACCTCCGCGTTGGCGGGGCCATCCGCGCCGGACCATGTCCGCGAAGTGCACGATTTTTACGTCGACCACGTTCAGCAATGGGTCAACGATCCGCAGGTCATCGCGGCGATCCGCGAACAGAACCTGCGCACCTCCGGTATGGACCAGGACGCGATCATCGCCGCCGACGAGAAATGGCGCGCCGAGGTCGGCTCCGACAATGCCGAACGGCCGATGGTCGCCGACGTGATGCAGCGCGGCGTCTCCCTTTTCTTGAAGAAGAAGCAGCGTGCCGCCGACTGGATGGTCGTCGAGATCATCCTGATGGATGCGAAAGGGCTGAATGTCGGCCTGTCCACGCCGACCTCCGATTACTGGCAGGGAGACGAGGCCAAGCACGAGAAGACGTTCCAGGCCGCATCGCATGACCTTTTCATCGACGAGGTCGAGTTCGAGGCCGAGGCCGGTCTGCTCCTCTCCCAGGTTTCCCAGGCCATCTTCGATCCCGACAGCGGCGAGCCGATCGGCGCCGTCACCGTGTCGGTCAACATGAACAAGCTTTGAGCGGAAGTGCAGCAATGACCAAGAAGAACACGACGAACTCGGCGGCCGGATTTTTCGGGCGCATGTCGCTGACCGCGAAACTGGCTTCGGTCATTGTCGCGGTGAACCTGATCGGCCTCGCGGCCGCCGTTCTGCTTCTCCAGCATAACGCCTCGCGGACCTTGCGCGAGGACGCCTATGTGAACTGGACTCGCGAAGTCCAGCAGATCGGTGCGATGGCAGCCGGCGGCATCAAGTGGAACGTGCCGGAAGCGATCGAGGAAGCCTATAGCCGCTACGCGCAGTCGGACAATCACGACCTGCGCCAGGTCGTCGCCTATGATGTCGATCGGCAGCCGATGGTCGACTGGACGGCAACCGGTTTCGAAACCCGTTATGGCGAGGCGGATATCGCCGCGATCATGGAAACCGCACCGACCGAACCGGTCGTGGTCGAAGATTCGCATGGCGAAAGCATCGTCACCATCGTGGTGCCGCTCGAACCCGATTCCAGGGGCAATCCGCGCGGCTATATCGCCACCAACTGGTCGACCGAGCGCCTTGGGGCGATGGGCTTCAATTTCGGTCTCCAGACGCTTCTCATACAATCGGTCACGATCCTTTTCGTCATCGGCGCATTCCTTTGGGCCCTGCGCGGCATCGTTAGCCGCCCGCTTGGCGATCTGACCGGCCGCATCGGTTCCCTGCAGGCGGGCGATCTGGACTCCGATATTCCGCATCGTGGCCGCACCGATACGATCGGCGTCGTCGCCGAGGCGCTCGAGACTTTCAGGATCGCCGCCCGCGAAAAGGAAGAGGCGGAGGCCCGCGCCGATGCCGAGCGCAAGGGCTTCGATGCCGAACGTCAGCGCAACGAGGCCGAGAGCGCCCGCGTGTCCGAAAGCCAGCGCAATGCCATGGACGTCGTCGGCAGCGCGCTCGGGCGTCTTGCAAAGGGCGACCTTGCCGTACGCATCGAAGATATCGGCGAGGAATTCCGGGCGCTGCGCGACGATTTCAACAGCGCGGTCGAGTCGCTCGCCGACACGATGAGCAGCATTTCCGATACCACCGCGAAGGTCGCCGACAGTTCCAGCGAATTGTCGTCGGCGGCAGACACGCTGTCGCGCCGGACGGAATCGCAGGCGGCCTCGCTGGAGGAGACTGCGGCGGCTTCCGAGGAAATCACCGCGACCGTCAAGGAATCGGCGCAGCGCGCCGAGGAATCGGGACGGATCGTCGCCGAGGCGACCGATTGCGTCGGTTCGTCGAGGGAAGTGGTCGCGCAGGCGATTGCGGCGATGCAGCGCATCGAGCAGTCCTCGGTGAAGATCAGCCAGATCATCGCGGTCATCGACGAGATCGCATTCCAGACCAACCTTCTGGCGCTCAATGCCGGCGTTGAGGCGGCCCGTGCCGGCGAGGCCGGCAGCGGTTTCGCGGTCGTGGCACAGGAGGTTCGCGAACTGGCGCAACGCTCGGCCAGTGCCGCGAAGGAGATCAAGGGTCTGATCGGCAATTCCAGCGCCGAGGTCGAAACCGGCGTCGAGCAGGTCAACAAGACCGGGGAGTCGCTGGAGGAAATCCAGAACCACGTCGAGCGCATCCGCGAGAACATCGCCTCGATCGTGTCGTCGGCCCGCGAGCAGTCGGCAGGCCTTCAGGACGTGAACGCGGCGGTCAGCGAAATGGACAAGACCACCCAGCAGAATGCGGCGATGGCCGAAGAGACCAATGCAGCCAGCCAGACGCTCGGTCAGCAGGCCGCGGAACTGCGCCGCCTGGTCGATCGCTTCACGCTTGCGGCGTCCGCCCACGCAGCGGCCGGCCCTCGCGAAGTCGCGGAGGAATCCCGTCCGGTCTCGTCGCCGGCGCGCGATCTCGGCCGCAAGCTCGTCGGAGCCTTCGGCGGCCGCTGATCGCGATCAGGCAGAAACAATCGGGGCGGCGCCGGTCAACCCAGCGCCGCCTTTTTCAATTCCACGCCGCTGTAGCGCTGCGGTCCCGAACCGGCGAACTGCGCCTTCACCAGCGCGACGATACGGTCATTGACCGGCGTGGAAACACCGGTCTTTCGCCCGAGCGCGACGACCTCGCCGTTAAGCCAGTCGATTTCCGCCTCGCGCCCGCGCGCCAGATCCTCGGCCATCGATGATGTCGCGTCCTCGTCGATCTTCAGCATCGATCCGGCAAGGCGGACAAAGAGCCAGTCCGGCAGGCTCAGCACCACGGGGATCATCGCCGGGCCGACCTTGGCGATCTTGGCCGGTTTGATGCCTGCCGCTTTCACCACGTCGAGCGCCTCGCGCATGGAGGCGGCAAGCACTTGCCGGTAGGGCCGGCTCGACAATTCCTGTTTCAGCGGCAGTCCCGACAGGGCGTTGACGGCATTGTTCAGATTGAGAAGCAGCTTGCCCCATTGGATGGCCTCGATTTCGGACGAGACCGCTGTTTCGATTCCGGCATCGTTCAGCCGCCCTGCGATCTCGGTCGCGCCTTCCCCCGCGCCGAGAACGATCTCGCCTTCGGTACCGCAATGGAAGCGGTTGTTGCCGATCTGCGCGACGTTGAACCCCACCATGCCGGCAAGAACGGTACGGTCAGCGAGATGCTCCCGCAGCACTGCCGCGTTGGAAATCCCGTTCTGCAGGCTGACCACGACGGCATCCGGTTTGACGATGCCAGCCATTGTCCGTGCCGCCTCCTTCGTTGCGATGCTTTTCAGGCAGAGCAGGACAACATCGCAGCCGGCGAGGGCAGCCGGATCGGCGGAGAACTCGAAGCTTTCCGGCGCGGCGATACGGTCCATGCCGTCGAAACGCGTCAGTACGATGCCCTCCGCCAGCCGCTCGCCCATCGTCTTGCGGCCGACCAGCACGACGTCGTTTCCGGCGGCGGCCAGCATGCCGCCGACATGGCAGCCGATCGATCCAGCGCCGAATATGCCGATCTTCATGGTTGCTGGGCTCCGTGGCGAACACACCGCCGCAGAGTGACGGGAGCGGCGAAATCGTCAAGCCGTCCGCGGTGGAATCGCGCAGACAAAGGCGGATGCGGCCAATTTCCCCCTTCACCTTGGCCGCCAAAACCGGTAAGTCGCCAAGGCGTGCCGCAGCGAAATCCGGAGACATCGATGACCGAAAAGACAAACCTTCCCAAAGTGGTGACGGTGTTTGGCGGATCGGGCTTTGTGGGCCGCCATGTCGTGCGCGCGCTGGCCCAGCGCGGCTACCGGGTTCGCGTCGCTGTCCGCCGTCCCGATCTTGCCTTCCATCTGCAGCCGCTCGGCGATATCGGCCAGATCACCGCGATCCAGGCCAATCTGCGCCATCGCTGGTCGATCGAGCGCGCGGTCGAGGGTGCCGATGCGGTGATCAATCTCGTCGGCCTCCTGTTCGAAAGCGGCCGGCAGAGCTTTGCCGCCGTGCATGAGTTCGGTTCGCGCGCGGTTGCCGAAACCTGCGCCGACGCCGGTGTCCCGCTCGCGCACATGTCGGCGATCGGCGCCGATCTGAAAAGTTCGGCCGAATACGGGCGTACCAAGGCGCGCGCCGAGGCGGCGGTTCTCGACACGCTCGGCGACAAGGCGGTCATTTTGCGCCCGTCGATCGTCTTCGGCCCCGAGGACGGTTTCTTCAACAAGTTTGCCGACATGGCGCGCTACTTGCCGGCCCTGCCGCTGATCGGCGGCGGCAACATGAAATTCCAGCCGGTCTATGTCGGCGATGTCGCCGAAGCATTTGCCCGCGCGGTCGACGGGAAGGTCGAAGGCGGCAAGGTTTATGAACTCGGCGGACCGGAAGTCCTCACATTCCGCGAATGCCTTGAGGAGATCCTCAAGATCACCGAGCGCAAGCGGCTGCTCCTCAATACGCCCTGGTGGGTGGCGCGCATCCAGGCCCGTATGCTCGGCCTGCTGCCGAAACCGCTGCTGACCGTGGATCAGCTCGAAATGCTGAAATCCGACAATGTCGTTTCCGACGATGCGGTCAACGAGGGCAGGACGCTTGACGGCATCGGCATCCGTGCGACCACGCTCGACGCGATCCTGCCCAGCTATCTCTGGCGCTACCGGGTGACCGGCCAGTACCGCAACATGCCCAATCCGTCCGAAACCGGCGACGCCGCCTGAATTGGATCTGACGGCCGTTCTGCCTGACGCGATTGCGCCGGGCGTCGCGCTTCTCCTGATCGGCGCAAGCATTTTTACATCGGCAGTCACAGCCGCTTTCGGCGTGGGCGGCGGCATCATGATGCTGGTGTTGATGAGCCTGTTCATGCCGGTCTCGGCGCTGATTCCCGTCCATGGCCTCGTCCAGCTCGGCTCGAATGCCGGGCGCGCGATCCACCTGCGCCGCGCCGCCGCGCCGAAGATGATGGTTCCCTTCGCGATCGGCGGCATCCTCGGCGCGCTGGCTGGCGGTTCGATCGTCACCGACCTGCCGGACATGGTGCTCAAGATCGTACTGGCCGCCTTCATCATTCTTCTGACATGGGTGAAGCTGCCGCCGCTGCCGTCGGCGGGCTCGCCGCTGGTCTTCGGGATCGGCGGCGCCGTATCGACCGCGCTGTCCATGTTTGTCGGCGCGACCGGCCCTCTGGTTGCGGCCCTGATGGGCAAGGCCTTCGAAACCCGCCAGCAGGTCGTCGCCAATTCCGCCATCGGGATGACGGTCCAGCACGTGCTCAAAGTGGCGGTGTTCGGTTTTCTCGGTTTCAGCCTCGCGCCATGGCTGCCGCTGGCCTTCGCCATGATCACCGCAGGCTTCGCGGGCACCGTTCTCGGCGCGAGGGCGCTCGACAGGATGGATGAAGACCAGTTCCGCTTCTGGTTCAGGATCGGCGTGACGATCCTCGCGGCGGAACTGCTTCGCCGCGCGCTTTTCTAGCCGAGGAAATAAAGGCCGATCAGGCCGAGCGTTCCGACCGCGATGCGCCAATAGGCAAACAGCCAGAAACCGTGTTTCGACACATAGTCGAGCAGGTAGCGGACGACGAAAACACCTGCGATGAACGCCGTGAGGAAACCCGCACCGATGATGATCGCGTCGTCGAATGTAAGCACGTCGCGGTTCTTGTAGAGATCGAGCGCGAAGGCGCCCGCCATGGTCGGCATAGCGAGGAAGAACGAGAATTCCGCTGCCGAGCGCTTGTCCGTACCCATCAGCAAGGCGCCGGCGATCGTGGCGCCCGACCTGGACGTGCCCGGGATCATCGCGAGGCACTGGCAAAGCCCGATCTTGAAGCAGAGGCCGAGAGGGTATTCGGTCACGTCGGTGTAACGCGGCTTGAGCGGCAGCCGGTCGATCCAGAGCAGGATGAAGCCGCCGACGATCAGCACGATGCAGATCAGGAGCGGCGTCTCGAACAGGACCGTCTTGATGAAATCGTGCGCCAGCGCGCCGATCACCGCCGCGGGCAGGAAGGCGAGCAGGATACCGCCGACGAAATGCTGGGTCTTGGGGTCCGACGGCAGCGAGACGAGCATCTGCCAGAGCCTGCCGAAATAGACCGTCAGGATCGCCAGGATCGCGCCGAGCTGGATCAACACCTCGAATGTCTTGCCGGTGGAGTCGAAGCCGAGAAATTTGCCGGCAAGCAGCAGATGCGCGGTCGACGAAACCGGGACGAATTCGGTCAGCCCCTCCAGGACACCGAGAAGAAGCGCTTCGACGATCGTCTGGTCAGCCATGTGAGTGTCCGTTCCGGGAATGCCGTGCGGCAGAATCAGGAGAGTGATCCAGACGCGGCATACACGAAAAGCCGAAGCACTGGCCAGCCCCGTCAAAAAGCGCCGTGCGTCGTTTGGAGATCGTTAACGCTGTCTGTTTACCCTGTTCTCGTCAGGAGGTTGCAATGGCAATAGACTCCGAAACCGAAAGGGCCCTCGAGGCTCGCGCCGAAAGCATCCGCGCCCGCAGGGGCGAGGAATTGCGCAAGGCGCAGGAAAGCCGGCTTCACCTCGCCGAAGAAACACCCGCCCGCACCAATTGGCGTTATGGGTCGCTGATGCCTCTCAAGGGGGTCTTCCGCTTCGCCGAGATCGAATCCTAGCCGCCCTTGGTTCTCACTTTATAGGCGAGCATGTCGGACCATTCCGGATGTCTCTCGAACTGCGCCGCGGCGAACGGGCAGAGCGGGATGATCTTGCGGCCCTCCGCCCGCGCATCCGCCATCAATCGTTTCAGCAGTCGCCCGCCCGTTCCGGTGCCGCGAAACGCGTCGGGCACCTCCGTGTGGTCGATGATCAGCTGGTCCGCCCCGGTCTGGCGATAGGTCATCTCGGCCACAGTGTCGCCCGGCGCGCGCACGAGATAACGGCCTTTGCCTTCGTCGTCCTGCTCGCGTTCGATCGGCAGCTCCTTAGGATCGACGAGCCCGGCGCGGATGCCCTTCAGGAAATCGGCGATCGCATCGATTTCTTTGTCCGCGATTTCGTGCCCGCCCGGATGCCAGACACTTTTCACCGTCGCGCCGCGGGTTTCCAGGCTCTCGATCAGGTCCCCGGTCCGCTCCGCCGGCGAATGCGGATCACGTCCGCCCGCGGTCACCAGCACGGCGACGCCGGCGAGCTGGTCGCCGGTCTCGAGCGTCAAGGGGACTGTCGGATGCATCAGCACCGCGTGGCCGAAAAGCGCGGGATCCTCCGACATGATCGAGGCGAGCGTGTCCGCGCCTTTCGAATAGCCGAGCCCGATCACGCGCGCCGGCGAAAGCCGGGTGACATGCGCCTTGAGGGTGTTCACAGGAACATCCCCATGCGGCGCGATCAGGATCGCTTCGGGCAGTGCCTCGGCGAGGGAAAACATCCGCTCGTGTTCATCCGTTCCGGGGAAGACGAAGACGACCGGATTGCCCGGACGATAGTCCGGCCCGGGGCGTTCGATGTAGTCATGGCTGTCGGGTGTCATGGGGTTGGCTCTCGCTGGCGCGGTTTCAATCGAGCCCGATCGGCAGCGCGCCCGTATCCTTCAATGTTTCCAGTACGATCGATGTCTTGACGTTCTGCACCGCCTCATGTGGCAGCAAAGTCTCGTTGACGAAATCGGACAGACCGCGCAGGTCGCGGGTGACGACGCGAAGTATGTAGTCCATCTCGCCGGTCAGCGCATGCGCCTCCTGCACCTCGGGCAGCCGCGCCATCAGTTCCGCGAAGCGGGCGGCATTGTTGCGGTTATGCGTCGCAAGCGTCACCGAGATGAAATTGACCAGCCCGAAGCCCGCTTTCTCTCCGTCGAGGCGGGCATGGTAGCCGGCGATCACCCCCTCGCGCTCCAGCCGCGCGCGCCGTCGCGAGCATTGCGAGGGCGACAGGTGGATGCGCTCGGCAATGTCGTTATTGGTCAGCCGCGCATCCTCCTGCAAAAGCGCAAGGATTTTGCGGTCGGTTTTGTCGAGGTCGCTTTCCGGCACCCAATCTCTCCATTACGTGCACGCATCTTGCAAATTGATGCCTTGTCGCGCGTCATAATGCAAACACCTTGCGGGCCGGCTGCGCTATCCTTGAGGAAACTCAAGGAGGAGCAGACCATGGGTCCTTTCCCGCACGACGCCCCGAAGGCGAAAATCACCGAAGACAATCCGGCCGGAACCGACGGTTTCGAATTCGTCGAATTCGCCCATTCCGATCCGAAGGAACTCGAGAGCCTGTTTGCCCGCATGGGCTATGCGCCTGTCGCGCGCCACAGGACCAAGGCGATCACCGTCTGGCGCCAGGGTGACATCAATTACATCGTCAACGCCGAGCCGGGCTCCCACGCCATGCGCTTCGTCGAGGAGCACGGCCCCTGCGCGCCGTCCATGGCGTGGCGTGTGGTCGATGCGCAGCACGCTTTCGACCATGCGGTCTCGAAAGGCGCGACGCCCTATGAAAGCGACGACAAGGCGCTCGACGTGCCGGCCATTATCGGCATCGGCGGGTCGCTGCTCTATTTCGTCGATCAATATGGCGAGAAGGGTTCGGCCTATGACGCCGAATTCGAGTGGATCGGCGAGCGCGATCCGAAGCCGGAAGGCGTCGGCTTCTATTATCTCGACCACCTCACCCACAACGTCTATCGCGGCAACATGGACAAGTGGTGGGCCTTCTATCGCGAACTGTTCGGCTTCACCCAGATCCACTTCTTCGACATCGAGGGCAAGCTGACCGGCCTCGTCAGCCGCGCCATCACCTCGCCCTGCGGCAAGATCCGCATTCCGCTCAACGAATCGACCGACGACAAGTCGCAGATCGAGAGCTACCTGAAGAAATACAAGGGCGAGGGCATCCAGCACATCGCGGTGGGCACCGAGCATATCTATGACGCCACGGACCGGCTCTCGGACAACGGCCTGGCGTTCATGCCGGGGCCGCCCGACACCTATTATGCGATGAGCCACGACCGCGTGCAGGGTCATGACGAGCCGATCGACCGGATGAAGACGCACGGCATCCTGATCGACGGCGAAGGTGTCGTCGGCGGCGGCGAGACGAAAATCCTGCTGCAGATCTTCTCCAAGACCGTGATCGGCCCGATCTTCTTCGAGTTCATTCAGCGCAAGGGCGACGAGGGCTTCGGCGAAGGCAATTTCCGCGCTCTGTTCGAATCGATCGAACGCGAGCAGATCGAGTCGGGAGAGCTTGCGCTCGACGCCGCGGAGTAGGTTGCGGGACCCAAAGGGGGACCAAGGGAGGAGTAGCGGCGGCTTCGGCCGCCGCTTTCTTTTTAAGTTGCCGGCACCGTATCGCGCCGCGATTTCAGAAAGATCGTCGCGATGATCGCGATATTGAGCACGTTCCAGGCGATCCCGTTCAGGAAGGCGGCCTGGTAGCTCCCCGTCACATCGTAGATCCAGCCCGACATCCATCCGCCGAGCGCCATGCCGACAATGGTCGCCATGATCACGAAGCCGACGCGCGCCCCGGCTTCCTTCGCCGGCAGATATTCGCGCACGATCAGCGCATAGCTCGGCACGATGCCGCCCTGCGACAGGCCGAAGACGAGGCTGACGACATAGAGCGACACCAGCCCGTCATAGGGCAGGTAGAGGAACAGCGCGATGCATTGCAGCGTCGAGCCGATCAGCAGCGTCCGGACCCCGCCCAGCCAGTCGGCGACGAAGCCCGAGACGATGCGGCTCACCACGCCGCCCAACAACATCAGCGACAGCATCTGCGCCCCGACCGCCGGACCATAGCCCAGGCCGACGCAATAGCTGACGATATGCACCTGCGGCATCGACATCGCCACGCAGCAGCCGATCCCGGCCAGCCCAAGCAGGTATTGCAGCGCACGCGGCGACAACCCGACGCTGCGCGCCCGCAGCGCGGCCGAGGCCTGCGCGACCTCGTGCGCCTCCTCGGGCACCCGGCGGCGCAGCAGCAGCGGGCCGTAGAGCGTCGCAAATCCCGCGAACGCCGCCAGCCAGCCCAGCCCCGAGACAGTGTGCAACACGCCAGCCGCGCCGGGCCACAGCCCCGCGCCGACCCGCGCGAGCACACTCACGATCAAGGCGCCATAAATTGCCACCGTCCCCGGCCCGGCGATCAGCGCCTGGCCGCTGTGGCCCAGCGTCGCGCGGGTCATCACCGCCAGCGTCATCAGCCCGATGGCGCCCGCCATCCACAGGTGCTGCGCCGCCGCCATACCCAGCGTGCCGGGGGCCAGGATCTCGGCCGCCACGCCCAGCGCGCCCAGCGGCAGGAAGGCGTAACCGGCATGCAGCACCCAGACCAGCGGCTCGGCCAGCG
>Ga0207814_100861_pt1 | contig 12352 bp, 9 predicted proteins | sample TtaePargueraPR_7_FD_187755 | JGI IMG/M metagenome (GOLD analysis project Ga0207814, IMG submission 187755) | Aerobic enrichment media microbial communities from Bioluminiscent Bay, La Parguera, Puerto Rico - Tt and P1 (2) (SPAdes) | ecosystem: Environmental > Aquatic > Marine > Unclassified ... | reverse complement strand
GGCATCGAGCCAGCTTTCGGAAACGTCCGGGAACTGGCGCAGGTGAACGGAGGCAGCGTCGCCGGGGTTCCGTTCGAGCCACGCCTCTTCCATGGTGAAACACAGGATCGGCGCGAGCCAGGCCGTGAGGCAGTTGAACAGCGTATCTGTCACGGTGAGGCAGGAGCGGCGAACAACCGAATCGTAAGGCTCGCAATAGAGAGCATCCTTGCGGATGTCGAAATAGATGGCCGACAGGTCAATGGTGCAGAAGTTGAACAGCGCAGAGAAGATGCGCTTGTAGTCGAATTCCTCGTAGTCCTTGCGCAGCTGGGCATCCAGTTCCGCGAGGCGGTGAAGCATGTAGCGCTCAAGCTCCGGCATGTCCTTGTGCTCCACCGTGAGCGAGGGATCGTGGTGGTGCAGGTTGCCGAGCATGAAGCGGATGGTGTTACGCAGCTTGCGGTAGGCGTCGACCGAGCTTTTGAGGATTTCAGGTCCGATGCGCAGGTCCTCGGAATAATCCGAACTGGCCACCCACAGGCGCAGGATCTCGGCGCCCGACTGCTTTATGACATCCTGCGGGAAAACCTGGTTGTTCAGCGACTTCGACATCTTGCGCCCGTCCTCGGCCATGACGAAGCCATGGGTCAGCACATCGTCGTAGGGCGCGCGGCCGCGCGTTCCGCAGCTTTCCAGAAGGCTCGAATGGAACCAGCCGCGATGCTGGTCGGAACCTTCAAGGTACATGACCCGGTCGTTGCCACCCTCAAAGGGACGCTTGCATTTCAGGTCTTCGCGCTTTTCAAGCACGAAAGCGTGGGTCGAGCCCGAATCGAACCAGACGTCGAGAATATCTTCGACCTTCTCCCAGTCGTCCGGGTTGTGGTCATTGCCGAGGAAACGCTCTTTCGCGCCTTCGGCGAACCAGGCGTCGGCCCCTTCCGCGCGGAAGGCCTCGACGATGCGGGCATTGACCTTGTCGTCCTTGAGTACGTTGCCATCCCTGTCCGCGAACACGGCGATGGGCACGCCCCATGCGCGCTGGCGGGACAGAACCCAATCGGGCTTGGACTCGATCATCCCGGTGATGCGGTTCTCGCCGGCCTTGGGCACCCAGCGGGTCTCTTGAATAGCCTTGAGCGCGCGGGCGCGCAGCGTGTCCCCCTCACCGTCTATGCCCTTGTCCATGGCGATGAACCAGTGCGGTGCGTTGCGGAAGATAATCGGCTTCTTCGAGCGCCAGGAATGGGGGTAGTCGTGGCGCAGCTTGCCGCGCGCAAACAGCATGTTGGCGTCGATCAGCGCCTTGATGACGGCGTCGTTGGCGTCGCCGAACTTGCCCTTGTCGTCTATGACGCGCTTGCCTTCAAGCGCGTGCGTCGCCCCGGTGAAGAAGCCCGCCTCGTCGACGGTGGTAGGGATGGCCGTATCGATGCCGCGCTGTTCGAGCCGTGCCTTGTTGTCCATCCACGCCTCGAAGTCCTCGCGGCCATGTCCGGGCGCGGTGTGGACAAAGCCGGTGCCGGCCTCCTCGGTGACGTGATCGCCCTCGAGCTGCGGCACCTCGAAATCGAAGCCGAGGTCGCGCAAGGGATGGTAGCAGGTCAAACCCGCCAGTACATCGGCAGGTACATCCTTGACCAGTTTCATCGTGAGCTTGGCTTTTTCAGCACACCCATCTGCCAGGCTTTTGGCGAACAGGTATTTCTCGCCCGGCTGTGGCCCAAAGTCATTTTCAGCCGTCTCAACTTCGTAGAGGCCGTATTCAATGCGATTCGAATAGGAGATCGCGCGGTTGCCGGGGATGGTCCAGGGCGTTGTCGTCCAGATGACAACAAAGGCGTCGGCCAGATCATTGCCACCTGACGAAACCGGAAACTTCACGAACACCGTCGGACTTTCGTGTTCGTGATACTCGACTTCGGCTTCCGCGAGGCCCGTGCGCTCGACCACCGACCACATCACGGGCTTGGAGCCGCGGAACAACAGACCGTTGTTGGCGAACTTGATGAGTTCTTCCGCGATGGTCGCTTCCGCGTCGAACGACATGGTGGTGTAGGGATTGTCCCAGTCGCCGATGACGCCGAGGCGCTTGAATTCCTCGCGCTGGACATCGATCCAGTGCTCGGCGAACTCGCGGCACTCACGGCGCAGCTCGTTGATCGGGACCGCGTCCTTGTCCTTGCCCTTGGCGCGGTACTGCTCCTCGATCTTCCACTCGATGGGCAGGCCATGGCAGTCCCAGCCGGGTACGTAGTTGGAGTCCTTGCCGGTCATCTGCTTCGACCGGGTGACCATGTCCTTGAGGATCTTGTTGAGGCCGGTTCCGATATGGATGTTGCCGTTGGCGTAAGGCGGGCCGTCGTGGAGGATATATTTCTCGCGGCCCTTCGCATCCTCGCGCAGGCGCTCGTAGAGGCCGAGCTTTTCCCAACGGGCGAGGATTTCAGGCTCGCGCTGGGGCAAACCCGCCTTCATGGGGAATTCCGTGTGGGGCAGGAACAGCGTCTCGCGCCAGTCGCGACCTTCCCCGTTCTTGTCTTTGTCCTGTTCAGCCATCGTTCGCCTGCCGGGCCGCCTTTTCAAGTGCCGCCTTCTAACACCCGTCCTGCAATGCGCCAAGCGGTCCGGTTGCAAACGGATCGCTCTTTTCAAGGCCCGCCAGCACCGCCCTGGCGTCCTCACAGTCCCTGGACATCTGCTCGACCAGCGCCTGCCCGCTTTCGAATTTTTGATCGCCCCGCAGAAACGAGATGAACTCAAGCGTCATATCCTGTCCATACAGATCGCCGGAAAAATCGAACAGGAAGGTCTCGATAACGGGTTTACCGTCGTCGAAACTCGGCCGTGTGCCCAGATAGGCCGCGCCGCCGTATCGCCGCCCGCCCGTCCCGGCGCGCACCGCATAAATGCCGTGCCTGAGCGCAAAACCTTCCGGCACGGGTATGTTGGCCGTAGGGAAACCAAGACCATGCCCCCGCCTGTCGCCGCCGGTGACCGTGCCCTTGACCCGCCACCAGTAACCGAGAATGCGGGCCGCGCCTTCCGGGTCGCCCTGGCGCAGGCATTCGCGCGCACGGGTCGATGAAAAAACATCCCCACCACTGCCCACGGGTTCGACGATGGTGACCCCGAAGCCGAATTTCCTTCCCAGCTCCGAGAGGACATCGGGGTTGCCGTCCCTGCCCTTGCCGAAATGGAAATCGTTGCCGGTAACGACATGGCTCACGCCGAGATCTTCGACAAGAATTCGCCTGACGAATGCTTCCGCCGGCAGGGACGAGAGCTCCGTATCGAAACCGAGGACAACCGCAAGATCGAGGCCAAGGGCCGCGAACAACTCGAGCTTGAGCGGCTCGGGGGTCAGGCGGAACAGCGGTTTATCCGGCTGGAAAAACTGCCGCGGATGGGGCTCGAAAGTCATGACGCCGGAAACGGTGCCAGCGTCTTGCGCAGCCCGTTTCGCCGCCGAGAGGACCGCTTGGTGGCCGCGGTGCACGCCGTCGAAATTGCCGATGGCGAGGCTTGCGCCTTTCAATTCGGCAGGGCAATCGGAACTGTCGCGGATAACGTGCATTGCAGGCCGGGAAACAGCGATTCCGCCGAGCGAACCCGGCGATTGGTTATTCGGGCCGGCTTGGCACCAGAATCACTGCCTCGCCGTCCAGCACAGTCTTACCATCGACCTGGCAGTTGCAAGACATGATAACCCGCTTTTTCTCGGGCAGAAGATGCGTGACGCGCGCGGCGGCGACGACCACGTCGTCAACTTTCACGGGCGCGCGGAAATTCAGGCTCTGTGACAGGTAGATAGCGCCCGGCCCCGGCAGCTTGGTCCCGAGAATGGTGGAGAACAGGCTGGCGGTGAGGATGCCGTGCGCGATCCTTTCCTTGAAAATCGTGCCGGCGGCGAACTCGTCGTCGAGATGCACCGGATTGCAGTCGCCCGATATGTTCGCGAAAGAAAGAATGTCGCCGTCGGTAATGCGCTTGGTATGGCTTGCTTCCATGCCGACCTCGAGATCCTCGAAGTAGTGAATTGGCCACTGCACGTCGTTTTTCACGATTTCGTCCATTCGCTGTGCCCCACGGAAATGAATTTTGCGGCGCACAATAAAGAAGCCTGGCAAATGCTGCAACTGCGCAAAGGCACGTACGACGAATTATTCGACGCAGGGTGAATCGGGGCAGGCAAACCTAAATGTCTGCGATTAACCTATTTTTTAAGTCCCAATCGTATTTTTTACCCCGTGGCTGCACTGGCGCAGGCCCCGGCCAGGACCAACCTGACAAGGGCCGGCGGAGGCTTGTGGGCCAGATTTATTTTTTATGTTGGCTAATTGCTCGCCCAAAGGGGGATGGAGAGGGAAATGTCGGTAGATCTTTCAATGCCGGTCTTGGTGGTCGACGACTACAAGACCATGATCCGTATCATACGCAATCTTCTCAAGCAGCTCGGTTTCACCGACGTCGATGACGCCGCTGACGGCACCGAGGCGCTCGGCAAGATGCGCCAGAAGAGGTATGGGCTGGTCATCTCGGACTGGAACATGGAGCCCATGACCGGGTACGAGCTTCTCAAGGAAGTGCGGACGGACGATTCGCTGGCGCGTACGCCGTTCATCATGGTCACCGCCGAGTCCAAGACGGAAAACGTCATCGCGGCAAAGAAGGCCGGCGTGAACAACTACATCGTCAAGCCGTTCAACGCGGCTACGCTGAAGTCGAAAATCGACGCCGTTTTCGGCGAATAAAAATTCGCGTCGGGAAGAGGCGCGTTCAGGCGCGCTTCGACCACGCTACAAGCTTGGGCCATTAAAGCCATCAAAGGAGTGATGCGACCCATGACTTCGCGAAAGCATGCCGCCGTGCGCAAGGCCGCCGACGGCATCCGCAAGAAAGACGATATTTCTCTCGTGGACGTATTGACGCTTGCCGAAGCGTCGATACGGTCCATGAAATCCTTCATCGACAGTCTCGACTCCTCGATTTACCGCGAATTTCGCGACATCGCCGAATATATCCAGAAAACCAAGAAAGAAATCGGCCACCTGCAGGCGAACGACCTGCGCTCCAGGCATATCCCGGAAGCCGGTCACGAGCTGAGCGAAGTCGTCACGGCGACCGAGAACGCGACCACTCAGATCATGGAATGTGCCGAAGCCATTCTCGAAGCAGACGCCAGCGACCCGGAGGCCTACAAGGCGCTCGTCAACGACAAGGTGATGGTGATTTTCGAGGCCTGTTCCTTCCAGGACCTGACCGGGCAACGCATCGGCAAGGTGGTCGAAACGCTCGAACATATCGAGACGCGCGTCAGCCGCTTCGCCTCCGCCATCGGCGCCAAGGACGAACCGGGCACCGCGACGAAAGAAGAAACAAAGCGCAAGAAGCGCAAGAAAGAGCTGCTTCTCAACGGACCATCCAAGACGGGAGAAGGCGTCAGCCAAGATGACGTCGACGCCCTGTTGAATAACTAGCCCCTCGAAAGAGATTACCAGGCCAATCCGGCCATCGCGGCCGCCGGGCGCACCGAGACGCCGGAGAAGGCGTTTTCCAGGCTGTCGGGTGTCAGGCCGTTGCGCGCATACTCATTGCCGATATGAAGACCGCTGGCGACGAATACCGCGTCCATGCCGGCTGCCGCCGCACCTATCATATCGGTCTTGATTCCGTCTCCGATACAAAGGATGCGCGAAACCGGCACGCCGGCGCCACGCGCCCGCGTCACCAGCTGGCAGGCGCTCCGGTAGATCGGCGGGTGCGGCTTGCCGGTGTAGCTCACCTCCCCCCCCAGTTCGGCATAGGCCGCGGCCAGAGCGCCGGCGCAGTAAATCAAACGGTTTCCCCGCTCCACCTGGATGTCCGGGTTGGCGCACACCATAGGCAACGCGCGGTCGTGCATCTCGCGCAGCATGTCGGCGTAATCGGCCGGCGTCTCGTTAAGATCGTCGAACAGTCCCGAGCACAATACGTAACCCGCTTCCTCGAGCCTTACCGGCCTGACATCGAGACCGTCCAGCAGCGGCTTGTCGCGTTCGGGCCCGAGATGAAAAAACGGGATATCCCGGCGCTCGGCAACGACCTGGCGCGTCGTGTCGCCCGAGGTGACGATGGCGTCATACGTGTCCTCGGGCACGCCAATCTCCGCCATCTGGTGGGCGACGGCGTGGCCGGGCCGCGGCGAGTTCGAGATCATGACGACAGTGCCGCCCTGCGCGCGGAAGCGGCTGCAGGCGTCGGCAGCGCCAGGAAAAGGGCTTTCGCCGTTATGCATGACGCCCCAGATGTCGCACAGCCAGGCATCGTAAGTTCCGGCAAGCGATGCGATCGAGGTGAGAACGGGAACGGGTGAACGGTTCATCCGCGCGTGGGTAGTGGCAGCACGCGCAGAGGTCAAGCAATGTGAGTGCGTCAGGCTGCCGCCTCGGCCGCTGTATTGTCGAAAACCTCGGGCCGAACCGGACGCGGCTCGGAGAACAGGTACCCCTGCCCCAGCTTGACGTGGTAATCCAGCACATTGGCGAGCGTCTGCTCGTTTTCGATCTTCGCAACGATCAACCGGATGCCGTAGCGCTCAAGATAGCTTCGCATATCGGCGGCATGAATCTGGGCGTTTGCCTCGCTCATGCCATGCAGCAGCACGTCCGCGTCAAGCTTCATAAACCGGAAACCGCGTGCCTGCACGGCCTGGTAATCCAGATCGAGATCGTAGACCTGGTCCATTGAAAAACGGAACCCCATGTCGGCGAGCGCGGCCAGGCCTTCTTCCTCGACGGGACCGCAATTCTCGATCATGGACTGCGAAAACTCGAAATACATGTTCTCCGCGAGATTGCGGTTCTGGTCCATGAAGGAAATGAACTCGGGGAAGAATTCCGGGTCGAGCAGAGAGTATGACGAAATGTTGCAAAAAACGCCGCGTGCATTGCTGCGCTGTTCCAGGCGGCGCAGTACCTGCACGCTGCGATAGAGCATGACATTATCGATGACCGGCATGACGCCCGCCGTCTCCGCAGGGCCGATATACTGGTTGGGCATCAGCAGCCCGCCGTCTTCACCACGCAGCCGCGTCAAGGCCTCGTAGTAACGGACACGGCGCTGGGGCAACGTCATGATCGGCTGGAGAAACAGCTCTATGCGGTTGCTTTCGATCGACTGGCGCACCTCGTCCATCATGGGCAGCTCTTCGACCGAGGGCGCGAAGCGTTCCGTGGCCGGAGGCTTATCCGTGGCGCGTTGCGCCGGGCGGGGTGCAGCTGCTTCCGGCGGCGGCGATGGCGGCACGGGCGAAGCATCGCGCTCCTCGACGACCGGTCCCCCGCCGGGCGCATCGCCGGGACCGGAGTCCGGCCTGCTCTCCGGAGCCGGGAGTTCCTGACGCAGTTGCTGTTCGAGAAGGGGCTGCATGTTAGAGGCGACATTTTCCGCGATTTGCTTCACCAGCGTCTCTAGCATCTGGATTTCGGCGGTCACCTCGTCGAAGCGCTCGCGGGCCTCGATCTGCAATTGCGTGCGCAGAGCCTCCTGGCGCGCGCCAAGCCGGTCGATTTCCGCGCCCAGACGCTGGATCCGGGTCGGGTCCATCAGCGCCCGGTCGGGCTGGGTGCGGGTCACCTCGACACTCAGGCGCTCGACTTTTTCCGACAACGCCTCGACCTGGCTCATGCGCTCGGCCAGTTCGTCGATCTGGCTGACCTTGTCGGTAAGATCCACGAGCTGCGAGAATTGCGCCCCGTCCTGCCGGACACCGCCCTGGACGGCTGCCTCGAGTTCGTTCAGCCGCTCAACGGCATAAGAGGCGCGCTGAGAACCGATATAGGCGCTCTGGGCGCACAGCATGACGAGGAAAAGCGTTATGCCTGCAATGGCCGACGAGACGATGCCGAACCCCGCCTGTGCGTATAACCCGGTCGAGAACGCCGCCGCCGCTAGCGCCATGGCAAACGGCACGAGCACGCCATGCACCACGCGCTGGAACCTGCCGGGCCGTTTCGCGCTTTGCCTCTTTGCCATCAGAAAAATTTCGAATCAGTTTGCCGCAAGATGACCAATCCTTTCCGAGTCCCCATGTGAGGGCAACACGATTTTTCCCGGTCTTCCACAAACGGCGGTACGACCAGACGGAGACGGATGCATCGGCGCCGGCGACCAGCGGTTTACCTTCAGGCGGACAGAACGGCGCACTCACTTGACAAAAAAACCGGCACATATTATTTCCCCGGCTAGCCGTTAGCACTCTTCGTTAACGAGTGCTAGCAAGGCGCATTCCAAATTCACGCGAACACTGAAAATCTCGTGCAAGCACAGAGCGTTAGCAGGAGTTATTACCGATGAAATTTCGTCCACTCCATGACCGCGTGGTCGTGAAACGTATCGAAGAGGACCAGAAGACGTCCGGAGGCATCATCATTCCGGACACGGCGGCGGAAAAGCCGCAAACCGGTGAAGTCATTGCCGTCGGACCCGGCGCCCGCGACGACAGCGGCAACCTGAATGCCCTCGACGTCAAGTCCGGCGACAAGGTGCTGTTCGGCAAGTGGTCCGGCACCGAAGTCAAACTCGATGGCCAGGAACTCCTCATCATGAAGGAGTCCGACATCATGGGCGTGCTCCAGTAACCGGAGCCTCCCGCAAACCAATCAAGATTCCTGAACCCCCAATTCAGTAGGAGTTCGATAAATGGCTGCTAAAGACGTCAAATTTTCCACTGATGCCCGCGACAAGATGTTGCGTGGCGTCGACACCCTGGCCAACGCGGTCAAGGTTACACTTGGCCCCAAAGGCCGTAACGTCATTCTCGAAAAATCCTTCGGCGCACCGCGCACGACCAAGGACGGCGTGACCGTCGCCAAGGAGATCGAGCTTGAAGACAAGTTCGAAAACATGGGCGCGCAGATGCTGCGCGAGGTCGCGTCGAAGACCAACGACATCGCCGGTGACGGCACCACGACCGCAACGCTTCTGGCCCAGTCGATCGTCCGCGAAGGCCTGAAGGCCGTTGCGGCCGGCATGAACCCGATGGACCTCAAGCGCGGCATCGACAAGGCGGTCGCCGAGGTCGTCAAGGACATCTCCAACAAGTCCAAGAAAATCAGCAATCCTTCCGAGGTCGCCCAGGTTGGCACGATTTCCGCCAACGGCGAGGCTTCCATCGGCGAGATGATCTCCGAGGCCATGCAGAAAGTCGGCAACGAGGGTGTCATCACGGTCGAGGAGGCCAAGAGCCTCGAGAGCGAACTGGAAGTCGTGGAAGGCATGCAGTTCGACCGCGGCTACCTCTCACCCTACTTCATCACCAATGCCGAGAAGATGGTGTGCGAGCTCGAGAGCCCGTACATCCTCATCCACGAGTCGAAGCTTTCCAACCTCCAGGCCATGCTGCCGGTGCTCGAGACTGTGGTTCAGTCCGGCAAGCCGTTGCTGATCATCGCCGAGGACGTGGAAGGCGAAGCTCTTGCCACCCTGGTGGTGAACAAGCTGCGCGGCGGCCTCAAGGTTGCCGCCGTCAAGGCGCCGGGCTTCGGTGACCGCCGCAAGGCCATGCTGCAGGATATCGCTATCCTGACCGGCGGCCAGGTGATCTCGGAAGATCTCGGCATCAAGCTCGAGAACGTGACCCTCGACATGCTCGGCACGGCCAAGCGCGTTTCCATCACCAAGGACGACACGACCGTCGTCGACGGCGCCGGCAAGAAGGCTGATATCCAGGCCCGCGTCGGCCAGATCCGCGCCCAGATCGAGGAGACGACCTCCGACTACGACAAGGAGAAGCTCCAGGAGCGTATGGCCAAGCTGGCCGGCGGCGTTGCCGTCATCAAGGTCGGCGGCGCGACCGAGGTCGAGGTGAAGGAACGCAAGGACCGCGTCGACGACGCGCTCAATGCGACCCGCGCCGCGGTCGAGGAAGGCATCGTTCCAGGCGGCGGCGTGGCACTGCTGCGGGCGTCGAAGTTCATCGACGTCAAGGGCGACAACGCCGACCAGGAAGCCGGCATCAACATCGTGCGCCGCGCCCTCCAGGCTCCGGTGCGCCAGATCGCTGAGAATGCGGGTGTCGAGGGCTCCATCGTCGTCGGCAAGATCTTCGACGAGAACAAGCCCAACTACGGTTACGACGCCCAGAACGATTCTTATGGCGACCTGGTGAAGCTCGGCATCATCGACCCGGCCAAGGTCGTTCGCACGGCCCTGCAGGACGCGGCCTCCATCGCCGGTCTGCTCATCACCACGGAAGCCGGCGTTGCCGAGCATCCCAAGGACGAGCCGGCCATGCCTGGCGGCGGCATGGGCGACATGGGTGGCATGGGCGGCATGATGTAAGCTGCCTGGCACCAAGCCTTGAAAAAATCGGGCCGCTCCGGGAAACCGGGGCGGCCTTTTTCATGCCCTTCTCCCGCGCGTCAGCCCGCTGCTCATCTCTGGCATCCATGTTGCAGCCTGATCGGCATGGAGAGGCCACAGCAAGGGAATTCAGCCGATACGCGGCATTTTCACGGACCGGCACGAAGTCCGTTAACGCCTTTTCTGTATCAAAATGACCGGTATGGCCGGATGGTGTGCCGGTTTGACCCCAGGGACAGACAGTCGGCATGAAACAGAGTGTAGGCGAATTTTCCCGTGACGTGCGCCCGGTTCTGGCGGTCGAAGTCCACCGCGATACGGCATCGCTGAAGGACGACTGGCGGGACTTCCAGCATGAGGCTGCCGGAGGGCCGCACGATAGTTGGGAGTGGAACGACGCCTGGCTGCAGACCGCTGGGCACGACGACGATGCCCATATCGCCGTCGGGCGGGATGCATCGAACCGCATCGTACTTATCCTCCCCCTTGCAATCCGCAAGCGTTGCGGCTGCCGCGTGCTGGAATGGCTCGCATCGGAACAGGGCAACTATTCGTCCGGCCTGTTTCTTCCTGCGGCCTGGGATAGTCCGGCGCTACCGCGCGATAAGGCGCTGCTGGAGCTTATCCTGAACGCCCTCCCCGAAGTCGACGCGGTTCACCTGGACAAGCAACCAGCATCGATTGACGGTTTCGCCAGCCCGCTCGCCGGATTGTCCAGCATATCCGAGGCCAGCCCGGGTCACTGCTTTCCGGTCGGCAAGGACTGGGAAGACCATTACAGGAAGCAGTTTGCCCCCAGGGCGCGCGCCAAGTTGAGGCGCAGCGAATCCCGGCTTTGCGAGGGCAATGGCGCCACTTTCGAGACCATCAAGGGCGCGGACGCGAAATGCCGCTACACGGAGGACGCAATCGCCCAGAAAGCGGAGTTCTTCGCCGAGCGCGGCATCGCGGACTGCTTCCAGGCGAGCGGCGTAAAGGCGTTCTTCCGCCATATCGCACGGCTGCCCGAGAACGGTTCGGACCTGTCGACACGCATCTTTGTCTGCCGCAAGGACGACGAGCTGCTCGCTGCAAAAATGGGTGTGGTCTACAAGGACGTGTTCTACGGCATCATCTCGTCGACGACGACCAAGCCGATCAGGCGTTTCGGCCCCGGCTCGATCCTGTTCAAGAATTCCGTCGCGTTTATATCGCGGGAGGGTATCCGAACGCTGGACTGCGGCGCGGGGGAAGACGTTACCAAGCAGAAGTGGTGCACCGAGCAACGCGAACGCATGCACCTGGTTGCGCCTGTCACCGCCAGGGGCCGGGTTTACACGGCCATGTTGCGTGCTGCGCTGAAAGCCAAGCTCTTCATCAAGAACAATCCCGGGTTCTGGGAGCGCTACAAGCGGGCGCGGCAGCGGTTCTCGTCATTGCAAAGGCGCTCAGCCGCCAGCGCCGAGGCGTGAGGCCATCTCATCGTATAGCCGCTGTTGCGGCTTTTCCCATTGCGCCGTTCGTGACCGGGCCAGGACAGCCTGGCTCTTCAGGATCAGGCCGTCTTCGAGAACCTTGAGATGGTTGGCCCGCAACGTCGTTCCGGTCGAGGTGATATCGACGATCATTTCCGCCGTTCCGGCCGCCGGCGTTCCTTCCGTCGCACCGAGGCTTTCAACGATGCGATAGCCGGTGACGCCTTTCTCGGAAAAGAAACGGCGCGTCAGGTTCATGTACTTGGTGGCGACGCGCAGGCGGCGGCCATGCCTGCGGGAGAACATGGCGCCCACGTCTTCAAGATCGCCCATGCAGGAAACGTCCAGCCAGCATTCCGGGACGGCCACGACAACATCGGCACTGCCGAAACCCAGACGCTTCACGATGTCTATGCGTTCCGCTCCTTCGCGGCTCGACTCGCGGATAAGATCCTCTCCCGTGATGCCGGCATGGACGCGGCCAAGGTTGAGTTGCTGCGTGATTTCCGAGGCCGACAGGAAGGCGATCTCGACTCCCTCCAGCTCAGCGATCTCGCCGCGATAGCCGCGCT
>Ga0207814_100860_pt1 | contig 12419 bp, 11 predicted proteins | sample TtaePargueraPR_7_FD_187755 | JGI IMG/M metagenome (GOLD analysis project Ga0207814, IMG submission 187755) | Aerobic enrichment media microbial communities from Bioluminiscent Bay, La Parguera, Puerto Rico - Tt and P1 (2) (SPAdes) | ecosystem: Environmental > Aquatic > Marine > Unclassified ... | reverse complement strand
AGTTACAGGCCACATTGGCCAAGCTCGGGGCGCTGTCGGCCCTGAAGCCGGAAGATGGGCCCGCCGCAGTCGCTGAGCGGCCCGCGGCCACCGAGGCGCCGGCAGCCCCGCCAGCGATGGCCGGCGAAGCGGGCGATAGCCCACAGGCGTCGCAGAAGGGGGATGTCGGCGCCGGCCTGAGCCTGGCGCCCATGGAGGGCAACCTGCTGAAGGAGCACGAGCGCAGCCGGGTGGAGCCGGTGCAGGTGCCGGTGAGTCACCTCAGCCTGAAGCCGGTGGGGGGCAATCTGGTTGACGCGAGTGAGCAGCCGGCACCGCCTCCGGTCCAGGTAAACGTGCCGGATTGGCAGCTCGGTAGCCACGTTACCGGCAAGGCCTCGTTCAAGTTACCGGATTGATGGGCGCTTGAATTTTTTTCTGGCCTTGTCCACGTCCTTGCGGGTCACACAGTCTTCCACGTGGTCGTTGATCAGCCCCATGGCCTGCATAAATGCGTAAATGGTCGTCGGGCCGACAAATTTCCAGCCGCGCTTTTTCAGGTCCCTGGATATCGCCTTGGAGGCGTCCGAAGTAGAAACACTTTGCGGTGCGGTATCCGGCGCTTCCTCCGGTTCGAACTGCCAGAAGTAGGCCGCCAGTGAACCTTCTTCCTTTACCATCTCACGGGCCCGCCGGGCGTTGTTGATCACGGCCTCGATTTTGCCCCGGTGCCGCACAATCCCCGCGTCCAGCAATAGCATTTCCACATCCGTTTCGGAAAACTTCGCCACCTTGTTGAAATCGAACTGTTTGAAGGCCGCGCGGAAGTTTTCCCGCTTGGCGAGAATGGTGCGCCAGCTGAGGCCGGACTGAAAACTTTCCAGGCAAAGCTTTTCGAACAGTCGTCGGTCGTCGTCCACCGGGAAGCCCCACTCCTTGTCGTGGTAGGGAAAGAACGCCTCAGTGGCGGCACACCAGCCACAGCGGGGTTTGCCATCCGGTCCCTTGACAGTGTTTGGCATAAAAGCGGCTCCGTAAATTGTTGTAGTGGCTATTTAACGGGCACAAAAAAGCCGGCGCAAGGCCGGCTTTCGGAAAGGTCGGGTGATCGCCTGTGCGAATCAGCCTTCTTCTTTCAGGTAGCGCTCGCGGGAAGCCATGACTTCTTTGCGTGCAGCGTCGGCATCGGCCCAGCCGTCCACTTTCACCCACTTGCCGGCTTCCAGCGCCTTGTAGTTTTCGAAGTAGTGCTCGATCTGCTTGATCAGCAGCTCCGGCAGGTCGCTGATTTCCTGAACGTGGTCGTACAGTTTGGTCAGCTTGGTGTGGGGTACCGCCAGCAGCTTGGCGTCTACACCGGATTCGTCGGTCATGTTCAGCACGCCGATTACGCGGGAGCGGATCACGGAGCCGACCATGACCGGGTAGGGGGCAACAACCAGCACGTCCAGGGGGTCGCCATCTTCAGACAGGGTCTGGGGCACGTAGCCGTAGTTGGCCGGGTAGAACATCGGGGTAGCTACGAAACGGTCTACGAATACCGCATCTGCGTCCTTGTCGACTTCGTATTTGATCGGATCGTGGTTGGCCGGGATCTCGATAATTACGTTGATATCGTTCGGCAGTTCTTTGCCTGGGGAAACCTTGTCGAAGCTCATTACTGGTCCTGACTAAATAGTGATCAAAATGGTGGGTTAAAAATCGGAGCGCGGATTATATACCCTGAGCAGACACTAACATAGCGCTCCGCGTGACTGCCTGATTTGTGATCAATGCGGGCTCGTTCCACCGGCAGAGTCATCCGGTATTGACTATGCTGAGGGCAGGAATCCGCCTATCGCCGGAGGCGATGGCGCGGCCACAATAATGGAGCCCAGCATGGACGAATCCACCGAGTTGCCGTCATCGTCGGCGGCCGCCAACACCCTTTCCACCCCGGCCACACCCCGCAGCGACACACAGCCCAGCCCGCGACAGGTTCGCTCTGCGGAGGATGCCAGACGCATTGTCGAGGCCCGCGGCCTGACCCATGTGAAGGTGGGCCTGTTCGATAACGACGGTGTGATGCGCGGCAAGTACATGAGCCGCGAGAAGTTCTTCTCTGCACTGGATCATGGGTTCGCCTTCTGTGATGTGGTGTTGGGTTGGGATGTGCAGGACCAGCTTTACGACAATACCCGATACACCGGTTGGCACACCGGGTACCCGGATGCGCCGGTACGAATTCTGCCGCATACCTGCCGCGAGGTGCCGTTCGAGGACGGCATGTTGTTGTTTCTGGCGGAATTCGCCGAGGCGTCTGAAGCGGTATGCCCCAGGGCGGTACTGCGGCGGGTGATCGAGCGCTGCGAGAAGGCTGGCTTTGCCGCCTTTGCGGCACTGGAGTATGAATTTTTCCTGTTTGAGGAAACCCCGGATACGGCCAGGGCCAAGGGTTACCGAAACCTGAAGCCGTTTACCCCGGGCTGGTTTGGCTATTCCATGATCCGCAACTCCGTGCACGCGGATCTCTACCACGAGATTCTGCAGTTCGCGCAGCAGATGGATTTCCCGATCGAGGGGCTGCATACGGAGACCGGACCGGGCGTGCTGGAAGCGGCCATCGCTGTGGACGGTGCCGAAGCGGCTGGAGACAAGGCGGCGCTATTCAAGACCTTTCTCAAGGTACTGGCCGAGCGGCGCGGATTAATGGCCACATTCATGGCCAAGTGGTCCAACGACTACCCGGGCCAGAGCGGGCATATTCACCTTTCCCTGCGCAAAAAAACCGACAGTCGTTCCGCCTTTTATGCCGAGGGGCAGCCCCACGCCATGAGCCTGACCCAGCGGCAGTTTCTCGCCGGTCAGCAGCGCCTGATGCCAGAGCTGTTGTGCATGGTCGCTCCCACCATCAACAGCTACCGGCGCATGATTCCCGGCTTCTGGGCGCCCACGGATGCCACCTGGGGCGTGGAAAACCGTACCGCCGCGCTGCGGGTGATTCCCGGCAGTGACAAATCCCAGCGCACCGAGTATCGCCTGGGAGCCGCCGATGCCAACCCCTACCTGGCGCTTGCCGTCGCGCTCGGCTCCGGCCTCTACGGGATAGAGCAGGGCTGGGAACCCGGCCAGCCAGTGGAGGGCAATGCCTACGAACACGAGCACCCACCCGAGCTGGCATTGCCGCGCACGCTGTGGGATGCGGCCCAGCGGCTCAAACAGTCACCGGCAGCGCGGGACCTGTTTGGGGACGCCTTTGTAGAGCACTTTGCCGCGAGTCGCGAGTGGGAGGAGAGGGAGTACCGCAAGCATATTGGCGATTGGGAATTGCAACGTTACTTCGAAATTATTTAACAGGAAGCCAGCAGGATCCATGCAAAAACTCCAATGTATTTCCCCTATCGACAACAGCGTCTATGTCGAGCGCCCGCTGGCCACGGAATACGAAGTCCAGGATGCCTTGAACAGTGCCGAGGGCGCCCAGTCGAACTGGAAGCAGGTGCCGGTCTGCGAGCGCGCCGCTCTGGTGCGCGCGGCGGTGAAAATCCTGCAGGAGAAAAAAGCGCAATTGGCAGAGGAAATCTGCTGGCAGATGGGGCGGCCGATTCAATTCGCCGGTGGGGAAATTGACGGCCTGGCAGAGCGCGCACTGACGATGGCCGACCTGGCCGAGACCACTGACGGCCCACTGAGCGATATTCAACTGCCGGAAAAACCGGGCTTTACCCGCTTTATTCGCCGGGAGCCTCTGGGTACCAGTTTTGTGATCGCCCCCTGGAATTACCCCTATCTCACGTCCATCAATGCGGTGGTGCCGGCCCTGCTGGCGGGCAACAGTGTGCTGTTGAAGCACTCGGCGCAGACGCCGTTGTGTGCCGAGCGGCTGGTCGAGGCGTTTGCCGAGGCCGGATTGCCGAAGGGGGTATTCCAGTACCTGCACCTGGATCACCGGGATGCGGAGCAGATCATTATCAATGGCGGTGTGCAGCATGTGGCCTTCACCGGCTCAGTGGCGGGCGGCGCGGCGGTGGAAAGTGCGGCAGCCGGGCGTTTCCTTTCCGTCGGGCTGGAGCTGGGGGGCAAGGACCCCGCGTATCTGCGCGCTGACACAGATCTGGAATACGCGGTGGCGTCGGTGGTGGATGGGGCCTTTTTCAATTCTGGCCAATCCTGTTGTGGCATCGAGCGGGTTTACGTGCACGAGTCGCTGTTCGATTCGTTCGTGCAGCGGGCGGCCGCACTGATAAGAAAATATCAGCTGGGACGGCCGGACGATCCGACCACCACGCTGGGGCCTCTGGTGCGGGCGAGTGCAGCGGATTTTGTCCGGGACCAGATTGACGAAGCCGTCCAGCAGGGAGCGATCGCCCACATCGACGATGGCGACTTTGCCCTGGATCGACGCGGCAGCGCGTATATGGCGCCGCAACTGCTCACCAACGTCCATCACAGCATGCGGGTAATGAATGAGGAATCCTTCGGCCCGGTGCTGGGGGTGATGCCGGTAAAAGACGATGACGAGGCCATTGCGCTAATGAATGACAGCGAGTACGGCCTCACTGCTGCCATTTATTCCACGGACCGGTCAGCAGCGCTGGCCATCGGAAATCAACTGCAGACCGGCACGGTTTTTCTGAATCGTTGCGATTATCTCGACCCGGCGCTGGCGTGGACCGGTGTCAAGAAGTCCGGACGGGGCTGTACGCTGTCCGGTGTTGGTTTCGAGCATCTCACGCGACCAAAATCCTTTCACTTCAAGTTGCCGGGCTGACCATGAGCACAACACGTTTTACCGCCAGCTGGAATTACCCCACCGCCATGCGGGTTGGCGCCGGTCGAATTGCGGAGCTGCCTGGCCTGTGCCGGGAACTGGGGATGGCCACGCCCCTGCTGGTTACGGACCCCGGCCTGGCGGCCCTGCCGCTGACGCAGTCAGTGGTGGAAAGCTGCCTGGTGGCCGGCATTCCGCTGACAGTATTCAGTCAGATAAAGGGCAATCCCACCGGCAGCAACGTGCAAGACGGGGTCGCCGTGTTTCGTGCGCACGGCTGTGATGGCGTCATCGCGTTTGGTGGTGGCTCGGCGCTGGATGCCGGCAAGGCCATTGCGTTGATGGTGGGGCAGACCCACCCGATCTGGGACTTCGAGGATGTGGGAGACAATTATCTCAAGGTCAATGCCACAGCCATGGTGCCGGTGATCGCGGTGCCTACCACCGCCGGCACCGGTTCCGAAGTAGGCCGCTCATCGGTGATTACCGATGAGGCCGCGCAGCGGAAAAAAATCATCTTCCATCCGCGCATGCTGCCGGAAATCGTGCTGCTTGACCCGGAGTTGACGCTGGGGCTGCCACCGCAGATTACTGCCGCCACCGGTATGGATGCGCTGTCCCACAATCTCGAAGCCTATTGCTCGAACAGTTTTCATCCCATGGCCGAGGGGATTGCACTCGAGGCCATGCGGCTCATCCACATGTACCTGCCGCGGGCAGTTGCCGATGGCAGTGACCTGGAGGCGCGCATGCAGATGCTCGCCGCTTCCAGTATGGGTGCCACCGCCTTCCAGCGCGGTCTGGGGGCCATGCACGCGCTGGCGCACCCCCTGGGTGCCCTGTATGACAAGCACCACGGTCTGCTCAACGCGATACTTATGCCCTATGTGCTGGCGGCAAATCGAGAGACCATCGAAGAGCCCATGAGCCGACTGTCGCGCTATCTGGCACTGCCGCAGGCAGGGTTTGTCGGGGTGCTGGACTGGGTGCTGTTTTTGCGTCGCGACCTGGGGATTCCAAATACCCTGTCAGAGATTGGTATTGATGCCTCGCAGGCAGATAAAATCGGCGCGATGGCGGCGATAGATCCCTCCGCCGCGAGTAATCCGTTGCCGCTGGGTCGAGACGGCTATCGGGCCCTGTTTCTGGCAGCCTGTGAAGGACATCTGCTGGAGCGCTGAGAAATTTTGGCTTGCGTGATATCCATTCCCGGATAGGATGACTGCCTCCAATAATATTCACAATCTGGGGGCGGCTATGGAGGCCATTTACGACGATATCCGGGGAAGTCTGAACACCGGTGACCTGGTGTTTTTTGCTGGAAAGAGCCTGTTCAGCAGCGCGATCAAACTGGGCACCCTGTGCAAATGGTCCCATGTAGGGATGGTGCTCAACATTCCCGAGTATCAATTTCTGGCCGTATGGGAGTCCACCCCGGTAGGCGATATCAAAGACCTTATCTCGAATACACCGAAAAAAGGGGTACAGCTGGTGCCGCTCAGTGATCGGGTGCAGAAATACAGCGGCTCTGTTGCCGTGCGGCGCCTGCAGGGGGGATCCCTGGACGATGGCGCGCTGGACCGGTTGATGGGGTTGCGACTCCAGCTGAGAAACCGGGCTTACGAACAGGAAAAAATCGAGCTGCTCAAGGCGGCCTACGACGGCCCGCTGGGCGCAAACCGAGAGGACCTGTCATCGGTCTTCTGCAGCGAGCTGGTTGCCGAAGCGTATCAGACTCTGGCCTTGTTACCCGAAGACAAACCCTCGAACGAATACACTCCAGCCGATTTTTCTCAGGGGCGGATGCGGGATCTGGCGCGGGGTTTCTCTTTGTCCGAGGAAATAACGCTGAGGTTTTCCGGGTAATGGTTCAGCGGCGTTTCCCGTCCTCGTGGATTGAGAGATGCCGATACCCTTCCGAGGCTGCGGCTTTGGACAGCTGCTTTTGTAATGCAGTGACTTTTGTATCCAGCGCCCGATCCCGTGCGGAGCGCTGACAACGCTGTACGGCGTACCAGAGCAGTGACAGGTAGATATAGATGACCCGCCAGTGCGTGAGCCGCTGAAGATCGGCGCTTGTTGCGGGGCGCAGCAGGTAGGTGTCGAGAAACCGTTGCAGGTCTGGGCCCTGCAACTGGTGTTCTTCACTGATTACCGCCAGTTCGTAAAACGGATCACCACTGGCGGCATATTCCCAGTCGATTGCGTACAGGTCTCCGTCTTTCCCGAATATCAGGTTCTCTGGCTGCAGGTCGTTGTGACACAACACTATGCCGTCGTTCAGGCGGGCTGCGGCGGCGATATGAGCGCGGACTTCTCTATCCTGGGTGCGCAGTGCGCGGATGAACTCCCCGCTGCCGCGGATGGATTGCCAGTAGTGGGATACCTTGCCGGGGATATCCAGGGTGCGGTCCACAGTCGGCAGCTGATGGATGTCTCGTGCCAGTCGCGCCAGTTGTGCCAGCGCCGGTCTGCTATTCCCTGACAGGTCACGCCACGGAGAACCGTCAATAAACCGGGTTACCAGGTAGCGGTGATCCGGGTCGCAGTAGACCACGGGAGCGCCCAGTCCGGCCTGTCCCGCCTGGCGCAGAACCTGCTCCTCCAGGGGTCGGTCCAGGTCGAGCTCCGCGCTGATGGGCGAATTCCAGCGCAACACCAGTGTGGTGTCCTCTGCGGTCAACAGATAGCTGCGATTCGTCAGGCCATTGGTCAGTGGACTCGCCACGGTTGGCCGGATACGGCTCCACTTGTGCCAGTCCTCGGGGAGGATATCAGTGTGCCTGGATGTCATTGCCGGTAGCCGTAACTGGCGCCTGGTTGCCGTTTTGTTGTCGGTAGAGGCTGAGCCACTGGAAGAAGCCGATAATCACCAGAATGACATAGAGTACAAACAGCAGCGCGGTGAGGTAGAGTCCGCGATCGATATACAGGTAGATCGCCGCACCATCGATTGCGATCCAGTAGAGCCAGTTCTCCAGAACCTTGCGGGTCACCATATAGGTGGTCACCACGGCACCCCAGGTGGTGAATGAGTCGAGGTAGGGCAGGGCGGCACTGGTGTGGTTATCCAGCACGTATCCGAATGCGAGGGTGAGCACGCCCACGGCAGTGAAGGCCAGCAGGTGTGTGCTGACGGGCCAGCGATGGATATGCAGTATTTCTCCATCACCCTTCCTGTGCCGCCATTGCCACCAGCCGTAGACAGCGATCAGCAGATAGAAAACCTGCAGTGCAGATTCCATCAACAGGCTGACATCCCAGAACAGGAACAGGTAGATGGCGGTGCTGGCAAAGGCGGCGTACCAGCACAGGATGTTCTCGCGCATCGCCAGCAGCAGATAGGTCAGTGCCAGTATTACTGCCGCCACTTCCCACAGGGTCATGGCGGTATAGGCGGTAGCGAGGGCTTCGCGGATCTCGGGCGACAGCATGGATCAGAGCCCGGTAGTGGGGTTCAGGTCGCCGTCGATAAACTTGCACACAAAAATCGCGCGTCCGAACTGCTCCCAGGACTTGCGCATTTCCACTTTCAGAATATCCATCACCACATCGTAGTCGCCGAACACCTGGGTGCTCATGGTGTTGGAAATCACCTGTAGCTGAGGCTGCTCGTTCAGGCGCTGGATAAAATCCTTGATGGCCGGGATGTACTCATCTTTCAACGGGTACAGACTGATTTCTACAGAGAGTTGCATATCAAGGGTCCTGGTTAAAACGTGTAGCTGCCGGAAATACCGGCCACTCTGGGCTCACCCAGCTGGTAGTAGGCCTCCGGGGCGTAATCCTTGGCGGGGTTGTTGCCGAACTGGTTGCTGAAGTAAAAGCCGCGGGTATAGATGACTTCGTCGGTCAGGTTTCTGCCCCACAGTGACAGATCCCAGTTGTCGCCGCGGTAGGTCAGGCGGGCGTTGAGCAGCTCGTAGGCCGTGGACTTTTCGTTGTGGCTGTTGGAGAAATAGAAATCGTCCTTGCCTTCCAGCTCAATGCGTGCCAACAGGCTCTGCGTCAGTGCGTATTCGGCACCGGTAAAAAACTGGTAGTTGGGCGCATGAGCCAGGTCGCGGCCGTCCAGGCTGATGGGACTGCTGTCGCCAGTGTAGTCATTTCGCGCATCGACGTGGGTGCTGCTGATAAAGTCTTCGAACTCCGCGCTCAGTATGCCGGCGGTGGCGAATAAATGCAGGGCGTCGCTGGCTTGGTAGCGTAGCTCCACCTCAAGGCCGGTGCTGTGGCCGCCGGCGGCATTTGCCAGATAATCATCGAAGGAGAAATCTTGCGGGTCAAAAATGGACTGTTTGGCCTGGACATTGCGGCGGTCCTGATAAAAAGCGGCCACCTGTGCCTGCAGGCGGTTATCCAGCCAGTCACCTTTGATTCCCAGTTCGTAATTCAGCATGTTCTCGGTGTCGAACAGGAAAGTCTCACTGTCGATGGCGGGATTGGTTGCGGAAGCGGAAATGATGCGGCCATTTACGCCACCGGCCTTGTAGCCACGTGACAGGGTGGCGTAAATCAGCGTGTTCTCCGCAGCGGCAAACTGTAGTGTCATGTTGCCACCCCAGAGATGTTCGCCGTTCTTGTCGGCCACTGCGAGCGAGTCAGCGTAGTCCGCGCGACGATGCTCCAGTCGCAGGCCGGTAATCAGTTCCAGGCGTTCGGTAAGGGTTGTGTTGAGCTGGCCATACAATGCGGCGTTGTCGCTGTCGAACTGGCTGGTAAAGCTGGCATTGCGCTCCAGCGCCTCTTCTTCTGTGCGCAGGTACACCCCGGCCACCCAGTCGGTGCTGCCGGCGAATAGCCGACTTGCCTCCGTGGAAACCAGGCGCAGGTCGGCGCTCAGGTTGTCGCGGTCGCGCCGGTAGTTATCGGTGGAACTGTACTCCCATGGGTGGAAGCCCACATAGGTCCAGTCTTCGTCGTAACCGTATTCGGTATCTGAACTCGCGGCACTCACCAGGGAGGTGAGCGTGAACAGCTCGCTGCCACTCCACTGGGCAGTCGCCGCACCGGCGAGAGTTTCCTGCCGGTCCCAACCGGGCTGATCCGAGAGCGTGTTGCGGGAATTGTCCAGGGTAAAGGCGTCGTAGCCGTTGTCCGCGTTCAGGTAGAACAGGGTGAAATCCAGCTGCAGATCATCGCTGGCCTGATAGCGCAGCTTGCCCCGGGTCACGGTCTCATCGATGTTGTTGGTGTCTTCGCGATCGAGAAAGCGGTTGCGGACATAGCCATCGGACCGCTGGCTCTGAAAGGCCAGGCGGTAACCCAGTTGCTCGGACACCGGGCCGCTGGTGACGGCGGACAGGGTGCGGGAGCCATACCGGGCGGCCTCGGCGGAAACACGGGCGAAATACTCATTGGTGGGCGCATGGCTGGTCATGCTGATCAGGCCCGCCAGCGCATTGGCCCCGTATACGGTGCCCTGGGGGCCGCGCAGGATTTCTACCTGCTGCATGTCCAGGGTACTGGCGGCGAGGCCCAGACCCGTGAAGTCGATACCGTCGACGATCAGACCGACGGATGGATTGACCGGGTCGATAAACTGGCTGCGCTCGCCAATGCCGCGGATTTGCACAAAGCGGCCGCGGGAGGCGCCACTGGAGAAGTTCACATTGGGCGCCAGATTCAGCAGCTGCTCAAGGTTGGTTGCACCGCGGGTTTCGATCACCGTGGCATCCACTACGCTCACGCTGGTCGGAGTGTCGAGCTGGCTGGCTTCGCGCAGCTGGCTGGTGACGACCACTTCCTCGACAATGTTATCCGCAGCGGCTACAGCGCTGGTGAGTGCGATCGCAAGGCCGATCGAATGCGTCAGTGGTTTTGTACCGTAGTTGAAATTCATGGCTCTCTCTCGATAGGGAAGTGAAAGAGACCCGGTGCGCGACGTGAAGAGGAGAGCTGGAGGACTACCTATTCCTACGCCGGTATTAACCGGATCAGGTTCAAGGGTTTGTCGCCGAATCCTCTTGGACTCCGCAGCATCTCAGGCATAAGCCACCCCTTAGGTTTGCGGGCGCGATGCTATCAGATATCTGATGGCGCAGGAACTGGGGTGTGTGCGGAGAACAGGTTCGCTACGATGGTCACATCTGGTACGCCTCGCTTGAGGCGGTGTAAAAGCCTGAACGCGTAAAGGAGTTGATATGCGCGCATTTTCACTACTGGATCTCTCTCCCATTACCGAGGGCAGCGATGCCCGTCGGGCGCTGATGAACTCTCTGGATCTGGCGCAGCACGCGGAGCGCTTCGGCTACCGTCGCTACTGGATGGCCGAGCACCACAATATGACCGGTGTGGCCAGCGCGGCGACTGCGGTGGCGCTGGGCTACATTGCGGCGGGCACCGACCGGATCAGCGTCGCCGCCGGTGGCGTCATGTTGCCGAATCACGCGCCGCTGGTGATCGCCGAGCAGTTTGGCACCCTGGCGGCACTGTATCCCGACCGGGTGGATCTCGGGCTTGGCCGCGCGCCCGGCACCGATGGCGCCACTATGAGGGCCCTGCGGCGGGACCCGTTGCACGCGGCGGATCAGTTCCCGGAGGATGTGCGTGAGCTGCTGCACTACTTCGCGCCGGAAAAGCCGGGCCAGCGGGTGCGTGCGGTGCCCGGGGCGGGGCTACGGGTACCGGTGTGGCTGCTGGGTTCCAGCCTGTACAGTGCGCAGCTGGCCGCCGCCATGGGGCTGCCGTTCGCCTTTGCGTCGCATTTTGCGCCTGCCATGCTGGATCAGGCGCTGCATCTCTACAGAAGCCAGTTCCGGCCGTCGGCATCGCTCGCCGAGCCCTATGCCGCCGCTGCGATCAATGTGTTCGCGGCTGACAGTGGCGATGAGGCGCGAAAGCTGATGACATCCATCGAGCAGCAGTTTGTGGCCCTGCGCCGGGGCACGCCCGGCAAGATACAGCCGCCGGTGGACGACCCCGAGTCCATTGCACCGCCCGCCGAGCGCCAGCAGGTTGCGCAGGCCCTGGCGGAGAGCGCGGTGGGCACGCGCGAGTCGGTCGCAGGGTGGATCGATCGCTTTGTCGAGCGCACCGGGGTGGACGAGCTGATCGTCACCGGCGCCATCTACGATCACGCGGCACGCCTGCGGTCTTTCGAGATTGCGGCGGAGGTATTGCGGGAGCGGGTGCATGGCTGAACAGGGCGCGTCACTGCGCCGTCGATTTCTCAAGATGCTGGGTGCAGGTATCGTTAGTGCCTGGGGATTTCCCGGTCTTGCCTGGAGTCAGCAATCGCGAGTCCAGACCAAGCCGATCCCGAGCAGCGGCGAGTCGCTGCCGGTCATCGGCATGGGTACCTGGCGCACCTTCAATGTCGGGGATGACCCGGAACTGCTGGCGGCGCGTACCCGGGTGCTGAAAGCATTTTTCGCCGCCGGTGGTGGCCTGGTGGACTCCTCGCCCATGTACGGCTCCGCCGCCGATACCCTCGGTTATGCATTGCGGCAACTTGGGAAGCCGAAATCCCTGTTCAGTGCGGAAAAGGTCTGGAGTCCCGCCGGCGGCACCACGCGCGAGCAGGTGGCGAGCCTCGCCCGGCGCTGGGGACTGAGAACATTCGACCTGGTGCAGGTACACAATCTCGACGACTGGCAACAGCACCTGCCCGTGCTGCGGGAACTGAAAGCCGGCGGCGTTATCCGCTATCTCGGCATCACCACCTCCCACGGCCGGCGCCACGCGGAGT
>Ga0207814_100859_pt1 | contig 12425 bp, 10 predicted proteins | sample TtaePargueraPR_7_FD_187755 | JGI IMG/M metagenome (GOLD analysis project Ga0207814, IMG submission 187755) | Aerobic enrichment media microbial communities from Bioluminiscent Bay, La Parguera, Puerto Rico - Tt and P1 (2) (SPAdes) | ecosystem: Environmental > Aquatic > Marine > Unclassified ... | reverse complement strand
TCAGCACACCCGCGACCCGCGCAAAGGGGCTTTCGTGTTCATTCCAGGTGCGCACATCCTCGCCGAAGGTCATCGACTCGCGCACCGAGGGCTCCTCGAAAAACGGTGTCACCACCGCCAGCTCACCGCGCCTGGGGATCACCACACAGGTCAGGCGCTCGGAGCGCCACCAGCGTATGCCGGTGAAATACAGCATCGCCGCACCGGGCTCCAGCACGATGGCATCAATGCCGTATTTGCCCATCAGCTCCTGGGCCCGTGCAACCCGTGCCTGCCGCTCGGCAACACCGATGGGTTGTACCCCGGTAAGCAGGGATTCAGGTTCTTTGGCGGTGGCCGCGGTCGGCTCCGTGGCGGCGCGCAGCGGCAGCGTCGGTGTGACCGCAAGCAGTGCAGCGGCTTTCAGCAATTGGCGTTTGGTGGGCATGACAGTTTCTCTCCCGGTTTCTGCCTGCAGCGGTTCAGCAAATGGGTTGGTGGTGCGCAGCGTATCGCACCCGAATTGGACGGCAATGAGGGTATCGCGTTTGGCGCAGAAAAGCAGGATAGATGCGGCAGCCTGTATAGCCGGCGAGCCGGTTGCTCAACGAGGGCTAAAAAAACAAACACTACCAGTAGTGGTAGTGCAGCCGCTCGTTCTTGCGCGGCCCGTGAATATGCCAGATCAATTCGATTTCATCGCTGTGCAGTATCAGCTCGGCGGTATAGGTATCCTTGCCGCACAGGTGGGGCTGCACATGGCGGAAACCGTGTTCGGTCACCGGCGCAAGGCCGAACAGCAGTACCGGTTCCTCCCGGCGCAAATGTTCCAGGCGGATATGATCCACGCAGCGGGTCCAGCGATAGCGGTTTTGCAGCTCGATCTTGTGGCCATCGGCATCGGTAAACAGCGCCTGCTCGGCAAACAGGATATGCGCCCCGAAAAACTCCACAGAGACTTCTCCGCGGCCGTGGCCACGCCAGTTGGTTTGCGAACCGGGGCCATTGCTGGCGTTGAAACTGAACGCGCGCACCTTGCGCAACCGCCCCCATAAGCGGTCCAATGCATCCAACTGTTGGCCGGTTAACTCCGCGACTTCGCTTACCTGATTCGATGCGTTACCCATGACACTACTGATCCTGGTCACCCTGCTGTGGGCCTTTTCTTTCAGCCTGATCGGCGTCTACCTCGCCGGCCAGGTCGACAGTTATTTCTCCGTACTCACCCGGGTACTGCTGGCGACACTGGTGTTCCTGCCGTTTCTCAACTGGCGTACACCGCGCCGCAGCGCGGTTACCCTGATGGCCATCGGCGCCGTACAGCTGGGCCTGATGTACCTGTTCTACTACCAGTCCTTCCTGCTGCTCAGCGTACCGGAAGTACTGCTGTTTACCATCTTTACCCCGTTGTACATCACACTGATCTACGACCTGCTGGCGCGGCGCTTCGTCTTCTGGAACCTGCTGGTGGCGGCCATCGCCGTACTCGGTGCCGCAGTCATCCGCTGGAATGACCTGAACGGCGATTACTGGCTGGGCTTCTTTGTAGTGCAGGGCGCCAACCTGTGTTTCGCCACCGGCCAGGTGGCCTACAAGCAGTTTATGCAAGATGCCGGTGCGCGGGGCGAAGTGCTGCCGCCGCGACAGACCTTCGGCTGGTTCTTTATCGGCGCCAGCATCGTCGCCATCCTCGCCTGGCTGCTGCTGGGCAAGCCCCAGTACCCGAGCACCCCCACCCAGTGGGGCATTTTGCTGTGGCTGGGGGCGGTGGCATCCGGCGTCGGCTATTTTCTCTGGAACAAGGGCGCCACCCAGGTTTCCGCCGGCACCCTGGCGGCGATGAACAATGCATTGATTCCGGCGGGCCTGCTGGTCAACCTGCTGATCTGGAACCGCGATGCAGATCTGCCCCGACTAGCACTGGGCGGCGCGATCATCCTCGCCGCAGTTTTGCTGAGTGAACGCCGCAAGCGATGAAGCGGGAGAAAATTTCACCGTTTGCGCGACTGCTATAATTTCTGCCGGAAACGGTACCAGCGGGAGGAACCCCAGCCCTACGCGCAACAGGGAAATTGTTTCATGGACACAGCGGAAAATATCGCGGCCCTCTCGCGCAATGACTAGTCCCTTCCCGCGCCCTGTAATTTCGCCGCCCTTGTGTACCCTGTTACTGGCCAGTGTGGTTGCCTGCACCCCGCTGGGCCCCAATTTTCGAGAACCGGAAATGTCCTGGCTGTCCGCCTGGCAGCCCGACCTCTACGGCCAGACCTTCCAGGATCCCAACGCCGTCGATATCAGCCAGTGGTGGCAGCGCCTGGGAGACCCGATACTGAACGAACTGATTGCCGTGGCGCGGTATGAGAATCCCGACCTGCAGATTGCCGGCCTGCGCATCCTGGAAAGCCGCGCAGCCCTCGGCATCGCCGTCGGCCTGCAATTCCCGCAGCTACAGCACATCGATGGCGCCGGCGCCTATGTTTCCGAATACCTGCATGGCGGGCGCGACGACGACCACCGCGACTACGGTACCGCAGACCTGGCCTTCAACCTGCAGTGGGAAATGGACTTCTGGGGGCGCTTTTGCCGCGGTATCGAATCCGCCGATGCGGCGTTTTTCGCCTCGATCGCCAACCAGCGCGATGGCCAGGTTCTGCTGGCAGCGGAAGTGGCCACACGCTACTACGACTACAAGACTACCCTGCAGCGCATCGACATTGCGCGGCGCAATATCGCCCTGCAGGAACGCAACGTGGCAATCACCCGCCAGCTATTCGAGAGCGGCCAGCAATCCGAACTCGACCTGCAACAGGCGCGCACCCAGTATCTCGCCACCCTCGCTACAGTGCCGGCCCTGGAACTCACCCTCACGCGGCAGCGCAACGCGCTGAGCGCCCTGCTTGGACGCACCCCCGGCGACCTGCCGGAACTGGCGGGAGTGGACGACAGTCTGCCGCAGATCGGGCAGATACCGTTGGGGCAAATGCCGGTGAGCCTGCTGCTGCGGCGACCGGACGTGCGCGCGGCGGCGTGGGAAGCGGCGTCGCAATCGGCACAGATCGGGATCGCCATGAGCGATCTGTACCCGGCGATCTCCCTGTTCGGCAGCGTCGGCTGGGCCGGCACCAGTCTCGGCGAGCTGCCGGACGTCTCCACCCTGATCGCGGGCCCGGCGCTGCGCTGGAATATTTTCAACTACGGGCGTATCAAAAATAACGTGCGCGTGCAGGACGCCCGCCTGCAGCAGCGCCTGGAAATTTTCCGCGCGACGGTACTACAGGCGGCCCGCGAAATCGACGACGCCGCCAGCGCCATCGCCCAGACCGGCGCCCGCCAGGGCATACTCGATGAATCCCTGGTGGCGGCGGAGCGCTCACTGGAAATTGCCACGCGCCGCTATCAGGAGGGCTACTCCGACTTCCAGCGGGTACTCGATGCCCAGGCCGCCGTTTTTGCCCAGTCCGACCTGGTGGTAATCAACCGCGGCGACCATGTAGCTGCCATTATTGAACTGTACCGATCCATCGGCGGCGGCTGGCGCCAGGCCACCGTCGAAGACCTGTTCCCCGCAGATACGCGCTACCAGATGCAGCAGCGCAGCAACTGGGGTGAACAGCTAGAGGAACCCCTTCCCGCCCTGCCCGCGGGAGCAACGCCGTAATGGACGATCGAGAACCGGCCAGCAGTGGCCCGCAAACTCAGGGAGACGTAGCGGAGAAAACCCTGGACGAAATCGCCGCGGCGGGCCCCGCCAGCGGGGCGACGCCAACGCCTGCAGAAACAACGCCCGCCAAGGCCGTGGGGCGCGGGGTGAAAATCCTGCTTGCCCTGATCCTCGCCTCCCTGTGCCTGTACCTGCTCGCCGACCGCTTTACTCCGTATACCTCCCAGGCGCGGGTGCAGGGCTATGTGGTAGGGGTCGCTCCCAAAGTGGCCGGCGTCGTCACCGAGGTCTGGGTCGAGAATGGCCAGCAGGTAACACAGGGTGAAAAACTGTTTGCCATCGACCGCACCGAATACGCGCTGGCACTGCAGAGCGCCCGCGCCAACCTGGACAACACCTGGCAGCAGGTGGCGGCCGGGGATGCCGCGGTAGAGCAGGCGCGAGCCAATTTGCGCGCCGCCATCGCCGGCAGAATCCAGGCACAGCAGGATTACACGCGCCTGAAGCGGTTGCGGGAAAGCGACCCCGGCACCATCTCCCTGCGGCGTCTGGAAATTTCCCGTGCCAACCTGGAACAGGCCCGCGCCCAGGTGGTGGCCGCAGAAGCGGCAATCCAGCAGGCCATCGAACAGAAAGGTGGCGATTCGGAGCGCGACAACACTCTGCTGAAAGTGGCCCGCGCGGCGGTAGAGCAGGCCCAGCTGGACCTCGACAATACCATCGTGGTCGCACAGACCGACGGCATCATCACCGACCTGCGCGCCGAGGTCGGCCGCTATGCGGGCACCGGCAGCCCGGTACTGACGCTGATTTCGCGGGAAGACTTCTGGATCAGTGCGGATTACACCGAGAACAACCTGGGCCACCTGCGGCAGGGCACGCCGGTGGAAATCCTGCTGGATGCACTGCCGGGGCGGGTACTGAAGGGGCGGATTCTGGATATAGGCGCGGGGGTCAAAGCCGGCCGCACCCCGACCCCGGGCGACCTGCCCGACGTCCAGAACAATCGCGACTGGCTGCGCCAGGCCCAGCGTTTTCCGGTGCGGGTGGAATTTGTCGCCCCACCGCCACCGGAAGTGCTCAGCCAGCTGCGCATGGGCGGCCAGGCATCGGTGATCGCCTACACCGATAACCACGCCATTCTGAAGCTGCTGGGCAAGCTGTACATCCGCGTGATGAGCTATCTGTCCTATGCGTACTGATTTCCGGGACAGGTGCGGGAATTACTCCTGACAGTGCAGCCCCTCTCCCTCATGGGAGATGGTGGTGCCCGCTTCGCCCTTGATGATGCGTTCCAGGTCAACCAGCGCACCGATCGCCGCAGGTTTGCCGGTCATCTCTGTAAAGCGGCAGGCTGCAGTGACTTTGGGGCCCATGGAACCCGCTGCAAAAGTGTATTTTTCCAGGGATAACGGGGTGGCGCGGCGGATCTCCCGCTGGGTTGGCTCGCCCCAGTCGAGGTAAACAGCCGGTGCGTCGGTGAGCATGATGAAAAGATCCGCATTCAGTTCCCGCGCCAGCAGTTCCGAGCAGAAATCCTTGTCGATCACCGCCTCGACCCCCACCAGTTTACGCGCACCGTTTTTCTCTTCGTACATGGTGGGAATACCGCCACCGCCAGCACAGATCACCACGGTGTTCTGCTGCAATAGCCACTTGATCGGGCGCAATTCAAAAATGCGCTTGGGCAGCGGCGACGGCACCACGCGGCGCCACTTGTCACCGTCCTGTTTGAACACCCAGCCCTTGTCCGCCTTCAGCTGATCGGCCTCCGGTTTTTCATATACCGGGCCGACAAATTTGGTGGGGTCGGCAAACCCCGGGTCCTCCGGGTCCACTTCCACCATGGTCAGCAGGGTAGCGAAGGGCACCTCGAAGGGCAGCAGGTTGCCGAGTTCCTGTTCAATCATGTAGCCGATACCACCCTCGGTTTCCGCACCGAGCACATCCAGCGGATAGGCTTCGTCGGGTTTGTAGGCGGCGCCCTGCAGTGCGAGCAGCCCCACCTGCGGGCCGTTGCCGTGGCTGATCACCAGCTGGTGTTCGCGGGCAATGGGGGCCAGGGCCTGGGCGGCGACGTGCACGTTGGCGCGCTGCACCTCGGCGGTCATGGGCTCACCCCGTTTCAGCAGGGCGTTGCCGCCCAGCGCTACGACGACTCGCATGGCATCAGTCTCCCAGGGTGGCGACCAGCAGCGCCTTGATGGTGTGCATGCGGTTCTCCGCCTGCTCGAAGGCCACGTTGGCCTCGGATTCAAACACCTCGTTGGTGACCTCGAGGCCGTCGCTGATGCCGTGCTCTTCGGCAATCTGTTTGCCCACCTTGGTTTCGGTGTCGTGGAACGCCGGTAGGCAGTGCATGAATTTCACGTGGGGATTGCCGCTCGCCTGCATCAGTTCCCGGTTGACCTGATAAGGCATCAGCAACTGGATGCGTTCTCTCCACACCTCCTTGGGTTCGCCCATGGAAACCCAGACATCGGTGTGGATAAAGTCCACATCCTTCACCGCAGCTTTCTGATCTTCGGTAATGGTGAGAGTCGCCCCGTATTTCCCGGCAAGCTCCTCGGCGATCTTGCGGTATTCCTCGCTCGGCCACAGGGATTTGGGACCGCAGATACGCACGTCCATGCCCATCAGGCATCCCACCAGCATCAGGGAGTGCCCCATGTTGGAACGGGTATCGCCGATGTAGGCGTATTTGATCTGCTGTACTGGCTTGTCGCAGTGCTCGCGCATGGTCAGCACATCGGCGAGCATCTGCGTGGGGTGGTATTCGTCGGTCAGCCCGTTGTACACCGGAACCCCGGCGTACTTCGCCAACGTCTCGACGCCGGTCTGGGCGGCGCCGCGGTATTCGATGGCGTCGAACATGCGCCCCAGCACCCGCGCGGTATCCCTGAAGGATTCCTTGTGACCGATCTGGGAACCCGCCGGGTCGAGATACGTCACATTGGCGCCCTGGTCGCTGCAGGCCACTTCAAATGCGCAGCGAGTGCGCGTGGAGGTTTTTTCAAAAATCAGGCAAACCGCTTTGCCATCGAGATGTTTCTGTTCGGTGCGCGCATATTTTGCGCGCTTGAGATCGCGGGCGAGATCCAGCAAAAACTTGAATTCCCGCTGGGTAAAATCCTGGACGGTCAGCAGTGACCGGTTGCGCAGATTGAAACTCATGACCGGTTTCTCCGTACGTTTGCCGCTCTCGATAATTTCTTGAAGATGGTGTGTCAGTATGCCGGGGCGCGCGCAATCGGGCAGGTCATGCAGTGGCCACCGCCGCGACCGCGGCCCAGTTCCGAGCCGCGAATGGTGATGACCTCGATCCCCGCCTTGCGCAGCAGGGTGTTGGTGTGCACGTTGCGGTCATAGGCAACCACCACCCCGGGCTCCAGGGCGACGACGTTGTTGCCGTCATCCCACTGCTCGCGCTCCGCGGCATAGGCATTGCCACCGGTTTCCACCACCCGCAGTTTTTTGATGCCCAGCGCCTTGCTGACCACGTCCAGCAACGGCCCCTCATCGGCGCGCACTTCGTAATCCCCTTTTTTGTCGCCGCGGTAAATACTGTGGCAGCGGATCTGGTCCACTACCTCGCGGAATATGGTAACGGCGTCGCGGTCGAGGAAACTGAACACCGTATCGAGGTGCATGGCGGCGCGGCTCTTGGGCATCTGGCAGGCGATCACCCGCTCCGCGGCGCCACTCGCGAACAGGGACTGGGCGGTTTGCAGCACCGCCTGGCGCGTGGTGCGTTCCCCCATACCGATCAATACGATGCCTTTGCCGACAGGCATCACGTCGCCGCCCTCCATCGAGGCGCCGGTGAACTCCGTATCCGAATCGCCCCACCAGATTTTGAAATCGGCACCGGCAAACATCGGATGAAACTTGTAAACCGCGCGCTGCAAAAGGGTTTCCGGCTTGCGCGCCGGCCAATACATTGGATTGACGGTCACGCCGTTGTAAATCCAGCAGGAGGGATCGCGCTGGAACAGGGTGTTGGGCACCGGCGGCAGCACAAAATCGGTAGCGCCGAACGCGTCGATCATCTGGCCTTTGCCGGGGGTTTCCGGAAGTTCCGACAGCGCGATACCACCAATCAGGTGCTCAGCCAGTTGCTTGCCCGGCATCTCGTCCAGCCAGGGGCGGATCATATCGGCGGTGGACGGGCCCACGGAGTTGACCGTTACCCTGCGGTCGAGCACGAATTTACGCCCATCCGGAACATCCATGGTCGCGGCCAGCAAGTCGTGCAGTTCCAGTACTTCAACCCCGCGCTCCTGCATTTTCAGCACGAAATCGTAGTGATCTTTCTGTGCCTCATGCACCCAGATGACATCGTCGAACAGCAGATCGTGGCAATTGCCGGGGGTCAAGCGCTGGTGGGCGAGCCCCGGGCGGCACACCATGACCTTGTGCAGTTTGCCCACTTCAGAATGCACCCCCAAACGAACACCTTGCTCAGCCATGTCACTGCCTCCGGATCGCCAAACCACTGCTTGTTGCGGATTAGTAAAACCTTAGCCCAGAACACTCGGGGGTATTGGATTTGCTGCCATACCAGATAGTGAAATTCACAGTGCACCGATACTCAGTGCGGCCATGATGATGATCACCAGTATCAGTAGCAGCGGCGCCATAAAGCGCAGCCAGCGGTCGTAGCCCACACGCCCGATGGCCAGCCCGCCCATCACCACGGCAAAGGTGGGATTGATCAAATTGACCAGGCCATTGGCGGACTGAAATGCGGTGACGACCAGGTGGCGGCTGACTTCAGCAAACTCCGCCAGTGGCGCCATGATCGGCATCGAAAGCACCGCGAGGCCGGACGAGGAAGGCACGAAGAAGGACAACAGCACTTCGATCCAGAACATCACATTGATGAATGCCACCGAGGGCAGATCGCCCACCGCCTGCTCGGCCCAGAACAGCAAGGTATCGGTAATTTTTCCCTGGTCCATGACGACCACGACACCGCGGGCGACACCGATGATCAGTGCCACACCCAAAAGATCCCGGGCACCATCGAGGAAGGTGTTGACCAGTTCCTTTTCACCCAAGCGGCCAATCAGGCCAATGAGAATGGCAGAGCCCAGAAACAGCGCCGACATCTGCCCCATCCACCAGCCGGCGGAGGACACGCCCCAGATCATCACGGCGAAAGTGATAGCAAAAATCAGCAGGATGATTTTGCGCTTGGTGGTGAATTCAATTTCTTCCAGGCTGGCCTTGCCGCCGAGAAAATGTTGCCGGTTGTCTTCGCGCAGGTCGGCCACCAGGGACTTCTCCGGATTGGCCTTGACCAGTCTGGCGTAACGCATCACGTAGACCACACAGGCAAGCCAGCCGAGTACGAGAATGACCACCCGCAGCCAGATACCCTGGGTAAAGGGAATCTGTGCGGCATTGGAAGCGATAACGGTGGCAAAGGGATTGACCGTTGACCCCAGGGTGCCGATGCCGGCGCCGAGCATGATCATCGCCACCGCGGTCACGGCGTCGTAGCCCGCGGCAATCATCACCGGAATGATCAGCCCGTAAAATGCGAGCGATTCTTCCGCCATGCCGTAGCTGGTCCCGCCGGCGGCGAACAACGCCATCATGAACGGGATCATCCATATCTCCCGCCCCTTGAGGGCCTTCATGGTCCGGCTCATACCGGCGTCGATGGCGCCGGTGCGCGTGACCACACCGAGAAAACCGCCGATCATCAACACGAACAAGGCCACATCAATGGCACGCGCCTCGTTGGTCTCGGTGTCATACATGCCATTAACCGGCGCCATCAGCATGGAGGTCAGCAGGCGCTGGGGGTCGGATTCCACCTGGTGATAGGTGCCGGGCACCGGCACTTCTTCTCCCAGCTCCTTGTTCATTTCACGCTGGTATTCACCGGCGGGAATGATCCAGGTGAGCGCGGCAACGAATACGATCAGACCAAACAGAATGGTAAATGCGGTAGGAAAGCGAAAATGCTTTTCTGCGGTCTGCTCATCGCTGACCGGGCTGTTGCCATTGCTCACTGTGCTCTCCTTCACCACTGTGCAGAGCGACTGCCCCATCACATTCGTAACATCCAGCTTGAGTCTTTGTGCGCGAAAAATTTTTCCACGTCATATTGAGTATGGGTCACATATATTCCAGTGCAATCTACGCTTTGGAAGAGAGTGCCTTAAATTGGTAGACGCGACTGCGGGGCAGCGAGGGATGGGAAACCGTACCCATGAGTGATGTGGAGACTGAAACAACACGCAGGATCAGGGAGCCGTCACTGCTGGACGCCCTGATTCCCGTGGTCGCATTGCTGGCACTGTTGGGGCTGTCCTATTACCTGTTCAGGGACGACGCCTCCTACGGGCCCAACCAGATAGCCCTGTTGTTCTGTGCGCTGATTGCGATGGCCGTGGCTTACAAAAACGGCATGGGCGTCGAAGGCATCCGCGAGGCAGTAGTCAAGGGCATCTCCACCGGGCTTGCGGCCATCCTGATCCTGCTGGCGGTTGGCGCATTGATCGGCGCCTGGGCCATGTCCGGCACCATTTCGACCATGGTGTATTACGGTCTCAAGCTACTCAGCCCGACCTACCTTTATGCGACCGCCGCCATTATCAGTGCGGTGGTCGGCTTTACCGTCGGCAGCTCCTGGACTGTTGCCGGAACCATCGGCATCGGCATGATGGGCATCGCCCACAGCATGGGACTCTCGCCCGCGATCACCGCCGGCGCGGTGATTTCCGGTGCCTATTTTGGCGACAAGGCATCGCCGCTTTCCGATACCGCCAATCTCGCCAGCGCCGCGGCCGGTTCCAACCTGTTCGACCATATCCGTGAATCGCTGTGGACTTCGGTACCCTCGCTGCTGCTGGCGGTGGGAATTTTCGCGCTGCTGGGCACCCCCGGTGATTTCGATGCGAGCGGTGCTCTAGACAGCCTGCGCGAACACTCGACGGTATCCCTGTGGACCATGTTGCCGCTATTGGTTGTCGTCACCATGGCGCTGCTGCGTTTTCCGCCGTTTGTCACCATTTTTATCGGCGCACTGGTGGGTGGGGTGCAGGCGGTGTTCACCGCACCGCAAAGCGTGCTATCGCTGGCGGACAGCGAAAACCTGCCGCCGCTACTCGCATACACAAAAGGGGTCTGGGAGGCGATCGCCACCGGCTATACCGCGGAGACCGGCAATGCCCGCGTGGACGAGCTGCTGTCGCGGGGCGGCATGGAATCCATGCTCAACACCGTGTGGCTGATCATTACCGCGCTCGCCTTCGGCGCCGTGGTGGAGCATGCGGGCCTGTTGCAGCGGCTCATCGGCCCACTGATCGCAAAAGCCCGCTCTGCCGGCGCACTGGTGTCGTCGGTGGTGGCGACCTGCTTCGGCACCAATGTGCTCGCTTCGGACCAATACATCGCCATTGTACTGCCGGCCAGGCTGTTTCGCAGTACCTTTGAAGAGCGCGGTTATGCACCGGTGATGCTGTCGCGGGTGGTGGGCGATTCCGCCACCGTCACGTCACCGCTGATTCCCTGGAACAGCTGTGGCGCTTACATGGCCGCGGCACTGGGCAGCTCAACCATTGCCTTTGCACCCTTCTGTTTTTTCAACCTGTTCAATCCGCTACTCACTATGGTGTTTTCCTTTGTCGGGTTTCGCGTGTTGCGCGCCACGCGCACCTGAGTCGGGCAGGCAACCCCCAGTTCCCGACCGCGGCGAGCGCGCACACAGGTTCACGGGCGGGTATCCGGAGTCTGAGTCCTGAAGCGCAGCCGGCGAAACAGTCGCACCACCAGTTCCTCCACCACCAGCATCACCACCACCACGATGATCAGGGTGATCACCCCGTGCCACATACCGTGGAAACGCACGTCCTCGTTAAATACGAAGGTAATGGCTTCCAGAATCACGAACTTGGAGCCGAACAACACCAGCCAGGCACAGAAATAACGCAGAAACCTGGGAAACCCACCGGAGTATTTTTTGAAAAATGCCGCCACCCGGTGCTCTACCGCGATGGTCAGTTTCAGTAACGCCTGCAGCAAAATCGCGGCGAGCAGGGAAATACTGAAGGACTTGATCTCGACGTTCTTTGAAAACTCCGCGAACAGATTCAACACCACCAGGTCCACCAGGACCCCGTTGTAATAGAGCAGGAACAGTCGCTGCGCGTTGGTGGGAGTTTCCGCTAGTTCCGCGCGCAGAAAAGACATTGGCGATTTGGCCATGCTGGGTCTCACTTCCAATCTCACGTCAGCAGCACCCAATTAACGACACAGGTAGCCGTGTGCCGACCAGGGGCATACCGTACAACGTGATTACACGAATATGGTCTTAGCTAAAGAGTAGTCGCACGGATATCAAATCCGCTGGGGCCGCCGCTCAGAAAAAGGATGAGCAAAAGGACTGGACGCCACGTGATACGAGTGCACCCCCGAGACAAAGCGCCTATGCCCCTGGCCGCACGGCGCTGCTTTCGCCTCGCCTTTACCACCGCATTGTCGCTGGCGCTCTGCTATGGCCTCGACATCGGCATTCCCTTTGTAGCGCCGGTATTCGCGGTACTGGTGGCAGCGGTGCCGGCACCACCGCCCGGCGCCCGCGCCGCCCTCGGGCTGGTGCTGTTTCTGGCCGCGGCCCTGGGCGTGGGCATTTTGATCGGCCCACTGCTACAACAGGCCCCGTTTAGCGCGCTACTGATCATTGCCGTGGGAGTATTCTTCAGCTACCGCCTGGCGATCAGCGGTGGCAAGGCACTGCCGGGAACCCTGCTGGCGCTGGGGTTTGCGGTGA
>Ga0207814_100857_pt1 | contig 12431 bp, 10 predicted proteins | sample TtaePargueraPR_7_FD_187755 | JGI IMG/M metagenome (GOLD analysis project Ga0207814, IMG submission 187755) | Aerobic enrichment media microbial communities from Bioluminiscent Bay, La Parguera, Puerto Rico - Tt and P1 (2) (SPAdes) | ecosystem: Environmental > Aquatic > Marine > Unclassified ... | reverse complement strand
CTCGTCAATGATTCGCCGCTCGCCGGCACCGAGGGCGACAAGGTGACGAGCCGCGTCATTCGCGACCGCCTGCTCAAGGAGGCCGAGGGCAATGTCGCGCTGAAGATCGAGGAAGCCGATTCCAAGGATTCGTTCTACGTCTCCGGCCGCGGCGAATTGCAGTTGGCCGTGCTGATCGAGACGATGCGCCGCGAGGGCTTCGAACTGGCCGTGTCGCGTCCGCGCGTCGTCATGCACAAGGACGAGAACGGCACGCTGATGGAGCCGATCGAGGAAGTCGTCATCGACGTCGACGAGGAGCATTCCGGCGTCGTCGTGCAGAAGATGTCGGAGCGCAAGGCCGAGATGGCCGAACTGCGCCCGTCCGGCGGCAACCGCGTCCGGCTGGTTTTCTACGCTCCGACGCGCGGCCTGATCGGCTACCAGTCGGAGCTTCTGACCGACACGCGCGGCACCGCCGTGATGAACCGCCTGTTCCATGAATATCAGCCCTACAAGGGCGAGATCGGCGGCCGCAACAATGGCGTGTTGCTGTCCAACCAGCCCGGTGAGGCCGTCGCCTATGCGATGTTCAACCTGGAAGACCGCGGCCCGATGATCATCGAGCCGGGCGACAAGGTCTATCAGGGCATGATCATCGGCATTCACACTCGCGACAACGATCTCGAAGTGAACGTGCTGAAGGGCAAGCAGCTGACCAACATTCGTTCGGCAGGCAAGGACGAGGCCGTCAAGCTGACGCCGCCGATCAAGATGACGCTCGACCGGGCGCTCTCCTGGATCCAGGACGACGAGCTTGTCGAGGTGACGCCGAAGAATATTCGGCTGCGCAAGATGTATCTCGATCCGAACGACCGCAAGCGCATGGACAAGGCGCGCCTCGCGGGCTGATGGCGGAACGGGTCATCGATCTGGCGACCTGGCCGCGTGCGGAGACCTTCCGGCATTTCCGCAGCTATCAGCGTCCGCAATACGCGATCACCTCGCGCATCGACGTCACCCGGCTGGTTACGGAGCTGAAACCGGCCGGCGTGTCGCCCTATCGCGCCTCTATCCATGCCATCGGCGCCGGCATCCATGCCGTGCCGGAGCTTCGCACCCGTTTTCGCGGCGACGTCGTCGTCGAGCATGACGCTATCGCGCTGTCGATGACCGTGCCGCGCACCGACGGCACCTTCGCCTATGCCTATGTTCCCTTCGCGGCGGACTGGCGGGATTTCGATCCCTTGTGCGCCGCGTCGATGGACGAGGCCGCGGCGCAGGGCGGGCTCGGCGCCAATGAGGGCCATCGCGACGATGTCGCCTATCTCTCCTGTCTGCCATGGCTGGATTTCACCGGCCTGACAAACGCCATGCCGGGGCCGGATGACTGCATTCCGCGCTTTTCCTGGGGCCGTTTCACGGAGGACGGAAACGGCCGCCATTCCATGGCGATGACCGTCGAGGTGCATCACGCGCTGGTCGACGGCGCCCATCTCGGCCGCTATATCGCGGAGATGCAAAGGGCGCTCGACTCGATCCCCGCGCCCTGAGTTGCGCGGCGCGGCGTGCGGATTTCTTTCCCGGCAGGGATGACGCCAAGACCGGTCCGGTCAGCAATCACACATTCCAAAATTGACATGCATCAATGATTGCCGACGGGAGGCAGGCTTCTATTCGTTTACGCTGAGTAAGGTCAGTAGACTTTCGTTGCTCGGCGAGATGGGAGGAGACTATGAATAACCGAAACAAGAAAATCTACTTGACGAAATATCTGCTCACCGGCGCGGCCACCTTGGCCATTGTCGTTGGCGGTTTGGCCGTTGGCGGCGACGGACACGGCGTGCTTGGGGTCGGCAAGGCCTTTGCCCAGCAGGGAAGTGGCGGTAGCGGAGGAGGATCCGGCGGCGGCGGCGGGGGCGGCGAGGGCTCCGGAAGCGGGAACGGTGGAAGCGGCGGCAGCGGCGGTGAGAATGCCGGCGGCCAGAAGGGCGGATCCGACGCCCAGGCCGGGAGACCTTCGACCGCCGGCGAGGATTCCGATGGCAAAGGCCCTCAGGCCGGTCAGGCGGGCAAGGGCGATAGCGGCGGCAAACCCGGCTGGGCCCAGGAAGGGATTCCGGAGGTCGAACTCGGACGGCTGAGTGTCGCGCGTTCTCCAGACAAGATCCTCGCGCACGCCCTGAACGAGACGCTCACCAACTGGGATCCCGAGAACGCCAGCCTGTACAACATGACCGCTGAGGAATTTGCCGACTATGTCGCTGCCAACTGGGATTCCGTCACGATCGTCGATTCACCGCTGGAAAATCTCGCTTTGCTAGGGGCGCTTTATGACGGAACGCTGAATCTGTCCGATATGGGCGTTACGCCAGCCAGCACGACCGACCTTGCTGCGATATTCTTGGGCGTGGCCTCGGACAAGAACCTCGAAATCAGCACGGACACGGTCATCGCGCTGAACGTAATCATGGATTTGGGCCTCGACTCCGCCGAGGTCGAAGCTCTTGCGACGAAGGCCGAGGATGTGCGTGAAGGCGTTCTCGAAGGGCACGGCTGACCTGTCCTGGCATTGATCGGGCGGTGGGTGCTTTACCCGCCGCTCCCCGTTAAGGCTGAAAGCCGGCCTTGACGGGGTTGTGAGGCGAACCACTCCGAAGACGAAAAGCGGCGCCCGCATTTCCGCATTTGCTGTTTCGTTGCGCAAAATGCGAGCAAAGCTTATGTAGTCACGCCCCACCGGGCGAGGCGCCAAGATGCTTTCCTCCTTTGCCATCATCCTTCGCGATCCGCTTTTGCGGATGGTGACTCTTGCGCTGTTTCTGACCGGTGTCGCCATCTCGTCGGTCATGCCCTATGCGTCGCTGGTGGCGGTGGAACGGCTGGGTCTTTCCGACGCGACCTATTCGGTCGTGCTGATGGTCTCGTCTTCGGTCATGGTGATCGCCTCGGTCGTCGTCGGCATCGTGACCGACCAGCGGGCCAACCGGCGGCAGATGCTGGTGATGAGCTTTGGCTTCGCGACGGTGGGCTATGCGCTGGTCTTCCTGACACGCTCGCCGCTCGCCTTCGTCGTCGCGCATACGGCGCTGCTGCCGCTCGGTTTCAGCGTGTTCAGTCAGTTGTTCGCATTGGCGCGGATGGCGGACAAGGCGCGCGGCGGCGAACATGCCGACCAGATCTTCGCGATCACGCGGGCATCGTTCTCGCTGGCTTTCGTGATCACACCGCCGCTTTGGTCGCTGGCGCTTGCCTCTGGCATTGGGCTCATCAGCATCTACCTGTCGGCCGGCGCCGCGGCGGTCGTCTGTTTTTCCCTGTTCGCCTTTGCCTGGCCGTCGGGACCGCGCGGCGAGCTCGAGGACCGCAAATCGGGCCTGCGTTTTACCGCCGCTTTCCGCGAACTCGCCAGACCGGGCCTTGTTGCGAGGATCGCCGCCGTCGGGCTGATTACGGGATCGAACCAGCTCTACATGGCGGTTTTCGGCCTGCTGATCGTCAAGGGCATCGGCGGCGCGACGCCGGATGTGGGGCGATTCCACGGCGCCATCGCGCTGCTCGAGATTCCCGCCATGCTGATGTGCGGCGTGGCGCTGAGATATGTCTCGAAATCCGGCCTCATCGCGGTCGGCGGCGCGGTCTATGGCGCGTTCATGCTGCTTTTCGCCTCGATGACGTCGATGACCGTGACCTACTTGCTGGTCGTGCCCGCGGCGCTTGGGGCGGGTATCATTCTTTCGGTTTCCCTGTCCTATCTGCAGGACCTGATATCAGAACGGCCCGGTGCGGGCGGCTCGCTGACGGCGGTGTCCAATTTCTTCGGCCAGATGGTGGCGGCCGCGACCTTCGCCTTCGGCACCGCAGTCACCACCTATGCCGGAACGGCGATGATTGGCGGCTTGCTGGCGCTCGCCGGCGTCACGGCCCTTCTCGCGATGGATGGCTGGCGCAAGACGATGCCGGCCGAGGTGTAGGCGCTACTTTTCCGGCGCTTCTTCCAGCGAATGCCGGTGGATCAGTGGCATTTGCGACATGGTGAAGAGAATTGCCAGCGGAGTGAAGCCCCAGACCTTGAAGGCGACCCAGAAATCGGTCGAGAAATTGCGCCAGATGATCTCGTTCAGGACGGCCATGGCGATGAAATAGAGGCCCCAGCGCAGCGTCAGCTTGTTCCAGCCTTCCTCGTCGATGTTGAAGGCCGAGTCGAAGACATAGCGCAGCAGCGACGTCTTGAAGAAGAGCAGGCCGCCGAGCAGGATTCCGCCGAACAGCGTGTTGATGATGGTCGGCTTCAGCTTGATGAACTGCTCGTCATGAAGCCACAGGGTCAGACCGCCGAAGACCAGGACGACCACGCCCGAAACGAGCGGCATGATCGGCAGCGACCGCGTCAGCAGCCAGGAGACGACAAGGGCGATCACGGTCGCCGCCATGAACAGGGCGGTGGCGATGAAGATCGGCCCGCCGATCTCGGCGAGAGAGGGGAAACGCTCGGCCAGCCATTCGCCGCGCGAATTGCCGAAGAAGAAGACGACGAGCGGCCCGAGCTCCAGCGCGAGCTTCAGCACCGGGTTGATTTTCTGGCGGTCGGGATCGGAGGGATCGCGTTCGAAGATCGGCTTGGACATCGTTGATTGAGCGCTTCTGTTCGGGCCGTTTGGCCTCACCTAGGGGATTGCAGGGCGTTTTGCGAGTCCGAATGAAGTTTCGCTGCAGTGCAATATGGATATTGCACTGCAATAAATTCGAGTGTTATGGTTAATCATTCGTCAAGGAATCGGGCACATGCTCGATGACGATGTTCTACCAAAGTAGAACCTCACCACCTGGGAGGAACTGGGCCGCCACGCGAAGCCAGCCTCCCGCGCGCTTCGCCAACCGACAAGGAGCGCGCCATGGCCAGGCTGTTTCAACTCGTAATCGTTGCCGCGTTCGCGACCCTGTTGCCGGTCGCTTCCCATGCCTGTGAATTCCTCGCTGCCGAAAAGGGCAGTTCCGGCATCCCGACCACCTTCGATACGGTCGCCGACGGCGTCGTGTCCGGGTTCCTGCGCTGCGGGCGCGAAGCCTATCCGGCCTATGTCTGGACGCTTGGCGTCGATGGCGACCAGCCGAGCCTCGGGGTCCGCGACGACAAGCTGCTCGATACGGACAGCACCGGCCCCCTCGGCCAGCTGCTGGCGGCCGACATCGAGGATCATGTCCGCATCACGGTGCTCGAACGGAAAGACACGATCGGCCTGCCGCGTTCGCCCATGCCGCGGGGCTGGTTCCAGCTGACCCGCTTCTTCACATTCTGCGAAACGGTGGACGGTGCCGATCCGCTCGACTGTTCCGTTGGCAAGGCGCGGATCAAGGGCTGGCGCAAGGCCGAGGACACGAACCGCGACGGCCATCTCGACATGTCGACCCACGAGATCAGCTATTACGACGGCGAGTCGAAACTCCATTTCATGAGTTTCGTGACGCCCTGGTCGGAGAGCCTCACCGCGGATGCGGGCGTCTGGATCGAGGCCGTCAATGCGGTCAGCGACGTGTTGCAGCCGCGCGAGTTGGCTTACGCCGCGCCCTGATCCGGCCTTAACCCTCTTCCGCCTCTTCCATCGACAGCGTCCGATTCCCGTGAAACATGGGGGTCGGACAGTCCATTGGACCACCGGTTCGGTCAGGGAGGAGATGGATGGCGAAGGGCAGTGTTTTTTCCTCCGAGGTGCGTGAACGCCGCGACCCGGAGACGGGCCTTCGCTTCAGGCAGCTGACGGACGGCCCCGACGACAGTCACCATCTCTATTTCACCAATCCCGGCTGGTACGATGGCGGGCGCCGGCTGCTGTTCGTTTCGACGCGCAACGGGTCGACCGACCTCTTCGGGATGGAGGTCGAAAGCGGCACCTTCAGACAATTGACCGACGAGAAGCGCGTGACGGACGAGCTCCTGTTCACCTGCCTCAACCCGGCTCGCCCCGAAGCCTATTTCTGGCGGAACGGCTCACTCGTGGCGCTCGATCTGGAGACGCTCGACGAGCGGATCCTCTACGAAACGCCCGAAGGCTACGCGAACAACATCCTGACGGTGACCTGCGACGGCACCCTCGTCTGCACCGGCATCTACGAGGACCTGCAGAATCGCTTCGACGTGGATCTTCTGAAAGGCTATGTCGGCTTCGAGGAATACTGGGCGGCCAATCCGCGCTCGGCGATCGTCACCGTCGATACGCTCTCGGACGAGGCGCGAGAGGTGTTCTCGGAGAATTACTGGGTCGGCCATGTCAGCGCGTCCCCGACGGTCCCCCATATCCTCACCTATTGCCATGAAGGCCCTTGGGACAAGGTCGACAACCGCATCTGGGGTCTGGACCTGCGCGACGGCCGGAACTGGCCGATCTATCCGCGCAAGGGCGAGGAAAGCGTCGGTCACGAATACTGGATGCAGGACGGCGTCACCGTCGGGTTCCACGGAACCGAGAAAGACGGGCCGGCCTTCATCGGCGCCGTGCGATACGACGATACCGGCCTCGAGCTCTTCCCATTTCCCCGCCATTTCACCCATATCCATTCCAACGATCTTGAAATCGCGACCGGCGACGGGACGAATTGGGATCCGATGCTCTATGTCTGGACGCTGGAGAGCGGACGGGAAGCAAAGCCGGTCGCAGTCCTTCGCCACGGCTGCAGCGCCTCGGTCCAGGCCCGGCACGTCCATCCGCGCTTCAATCCCGATTCGTCCAGGATTGTCTTCGTGTCGGACGACACGGGGTTCGGGAACATCTACGACGTGTCCGTCGCCGATATCCGCGCTTCTGGTTTGCTGCAGGCGTAGTTTCGGATCAGGCGGCGACGCCGGCGATGGCATTGGCGAAATCACGCGCCCGGAAGGGTTCGAGATCCTCGACGCCCTCGCCGATGCCGATGAAATAGACCGGCAATTTGTATTTCGCCGAGATGGCGACGAGAATGCCGCCGCGCGCCGTGCCGTCGAGCTTGGTCATGACGAGGCCGTTGACGCCCGCGACGTTGCGGAAGATCTCGACCTGGCTGAGGGCGTTCTGGCCGGTGGTGGCATCGAGTGTCTGGAGAACCGTGTGCGGCGCCTCCGGATCGTGCTTCTGCAGGACGCGGACGATCTTCGCCAGTTCGTCCATCAGTTCCGCCTTGTTCTGCAGGCGGCCGGCGGTGTCGATGATGACGACGTCGGAGCTGTTGTCCTGCGCCGTCTTGAAGGCGTCCCAGGCAAGGCCTGCGGCATCCGCGCCGAGCTTCGTGCCGACGAAGGTGGAGCCGGTCCGGTCGGCCCAGATCTTCAATTGCTCGATCGCGGCGGCGCGGAAGGTGTCGCCCGCGCCGAGCGTGACCTTCAGCCCGGCGTCGCGCAGCTTGGCGGCGAGCTTGCCGATGGTCGTCGTCTTGCCGGTGCCGTTGACGCCGACGACGAGGATCACATGCGGCTTGAACGAGAGGTCGAGCTCGAGCGGCATAGCGACCGGATCGAGCACCTTGGCGACCTCGTCGGCCATGACGCCGCGCACCTCCTCGCCGGAGACCTCCTTGCCGTAGCGGCCGGAGGCCAGCGTGTCGGTGATGCGCATCGCCGTCTCGACGCCGAGATCGGCCTGAAGCAGGATGTCTTCCAGTTCCTCCAGCGTGTCCTCGTCGAGCTTTCGCCTGGTGAAGACGCTGGCGATATTGTCCGACAATTGCCGCGACGAGCGCGACAGCCCGGAGGTCAGTCGTGAAAGCCAGTTGCGGCGCTCGGGCTCGGCCGTTTCCTGCGGCGCGGCGGGAGCGGGGGCTTGCTCGCCGATCAGCACCTTGCCCTTCGGTTCAGTCGGTTCGGATGACGGAACAGGCGTCTCGACGGCGGGCTGCTCATCGTCCACCGGTTCTTCGGCAACGGGCTCGACAGCCGGCTCGATATTGGTTGCCGTTTCAGGCTCAGGCTCAGGCTCAGGCTCAGGCTCAGGCTCAGGCTCAGGCTCAGGCGCCTGGATTACCGCCGCCTCCGGCTCCGCTTCGATCACGGGTTCCGGTTCGGGCTCCGGCGCTTTTGCTTCGGCCGAAGTGAATTCCGCCGGGAAAGTGCCCGGCGGAATCTCGGATGGGGTGTAGGACGGAACCTCGTTCGGCTCCGATGGAACCTCGTTCGGCGGCTCGTAGACCGGTTCGTGAACCGGTGGCGCCTCCGGGGGCGAATCCGGCGGGGAAATGTCCGGACCGTGGTCGGGCTCGGGCGTTTCAGGCTCGGGCGGCAGTTCTTCCGGCCATTCGCCGGGAACCGGCTCTTCCGCTGGCGGCGTTTCCTCCGGCGCGCCGGGGGCGGGCTCTTCGGAAGGCTGTGGGGGTTGCGGCTGTTCGGGCGGAGGCGGCGGAATGTCCGGGATGTCCGGTTCGCCGCCCGCGGCGATCGCCGTTCCCGGCGCGGCCTCGACGGCGGCGGCTTCCGTTTCGAGTGCCTGTGCCTCGGCTTCTTCGGCCGGGATTTCCTCCACGGCCTTCTTGCCGAAGGAGAAGATTTTCTTGACGAATCCAAGTGCCATGGCGCGGACTATACTTACTCGGCGGCCAGCGCGAAAGCGGGTTTCGCGGTGAGTTTTGCGCCGTCATGGCCTTCGATGACCACCGGCACCAGTTCGCCGGTCGCGGCCGTCGATCCGGCCACCTCGACGAGCGAGAAATCTTCCGTGCGGCCGATCCGGTCGCGCTCGATCAGCACGGTCTGCTGCGTGCCGACGAGGCTTTCCATGTGGCGCAGCCAGGCCGCGTCGGCGGCTTCACGAAGGCGCCTTGCGCGCTCCTTGACGATCTCGCGGGGAAGCTGCGGCATGCGCGCCGCGGGCGTGCCCTCGCGCGGCGAGAAGGGAAAAACGTGGAGATGGGCGAGGCCGCATTCCTCGACGATCCGCAGCGAATTCTCGAAATGCGCTTCGGTCTCGGTCGGGAAGCCGGCGATGATGTCGGCGCCGAAGGCAGCGTCCGGGCGCAGCCGGCGGACTTCCTCGCAAAAGGCAATCGAATCCTCACGCGAATGCCGGCGCTTCATGCGCTTCAGGATGAGATTGTCGCCGTGCTGCAGCGACAGATGGAAATGCGGCATCAGCCGCCGTTCCGTCGCGATCGCCTCCATCAGATCGTCATCGGCCTCGATGGAATCGATGGATGAGAGGCGCAGCCGGTCGAGTTCCGGCACGTCGCGCAGGATCGAGCGCACCAGCCTGCCGAGGCTCGGCTTGCCGGGAAGGTCCGGCCCGTAGCTGGTCAGATCGACGCCGGTCAGCACTACCTCGCGGTAGCCGTTTTCCGCGAGCCGCTTCACCTGGTCGACCGCCGCGCCCATCGGCACGGACCGGGAATTGCCGCGTCCGTAGGGGATGATGCAGAATGTACAGCGGTGGTCGCAGCCATTCTGCACCTGCACGAAGGCGCGTGCCCGGCCCTCGATGGCGTCGACCATGTGCGATGCGGTCTCGGTCACTTCGAAGATGTCGTTGACGCGCACCTTCTCGAACTGGTTGATGCCGAATTCCGGCAGGGCGCGATAGCTTTGCGCCTTCAGCTTGTCGTCATTGCCTATGACGAGGTCGACTTCCTCCATGCCGCCGAAGGATGCCGGCTCGGTCTGGGCCGCGCAGCCGGTGACGATGATGCGGGCTTCCGGGTTTTCGCGGCGCGCCTTGCGGATCGCCTGCCGTGCCTGGCGGACGGCCTCTCCGGTCACGGCGCAGGTGTTGAAGACGATGGCGCCGCCGTCGAGTTCGCCGAGTCCGGCAACCTCGGTCTCGCGGCGCATGACCTCGGACTCATAGGTGTTGAGCCGGCAGCCGAAGGTGACGATATCGACAGCCATCACATCGCCTCCTGCGACGGGGCGTCCTCGTCGCGGCTCCATGCGCCGGTCTGGGCATCGAGATGGCCGGAAAATTCCCATTCGGCCGGGCCGGTCATGACGATCTTGTCGTCGTCGCGCCATTCGATGACGAGGTCGCCGCCGGGCGGCGTCACCGTCGCCTTGCGCTCCGTCTTGTCCATCCGCGCCGCGCAGACCAGCGCCGCGCAGGCGGCGGAGCCGCAGGCCTCGGTCAGGCCGGCGCCGCGTTCCCAGGTGCGGATGACGATGTGATCGCGCGCGACCACCTGGGCGATGGTGATGTTCGCCTTTTCCGGGAACATCGGATGGTTTTCCAGAAGCGGCCCGAAACGTTCCAGATCGTAGGTCCAGACGTCGTTCTTGACCCAGAAGACGGCGTGCGGATTGCCGATATTGGCGACAGACGGCGTATGCAGCACCGGCGCGTCGATCGGCCCGATCTGCAATTCGATGCCGGTCGTGTCGTGGAATTCCTCTTCCAGCGGGATCTGGTCCCAGCGGAAGCGCGGCCGGCCCATGTCGACGGAGATCGAGCCGTCGGCATGTTCCTCGGCGCTGAGGATGCCGGCCGGGGTCTGGAATGTGTAGACGAGTTTGCCGGTCTCGGCGGCGAGCGCCTGCACGACGCAGCGCGTGCCGTTGCCACAGGCCTGGGCGCGGGAGCCGTCGGAATTGAGGATGTCGATGTAATTGTCCGTGCCGTCGAGGCGCGGATCGTGGATCGCCATGATCTGGTCGAACCGGGTCGCCGGATCGGCGTTGAGCGCGACCGCGGCATCGGGCGCAATGGTCCCGTCGCGGCCGCGCATGTCGGCCACGATGATCAGGTTTCCAAGCCCGTTCATTTTCGCAAACGGAACGTCGAGCGCCATGTCCTGCGGTTTCCCTTGGTTTCCGGGCCTATATGGCGGATCGGAGCCCGAATTGCCAGTGGAGTCGGCGGCAGGCTGTGACGGACGGAACCGAGGGTGGTTTTCACAAAGCAGGGAAGCCGGCCTTCCGGGCTCCGCTCAACTACGGTGACGTGCAAAGGGCATGAGACGAAAAGTCTTCGGCCGGGGCCGACGTTCTTTCGCAACAGCCATTGCGAACTCGTAAAGCTCCAAGTCGAGAAGGTTGGCGTCGTGTACGATTTGCAACTGCTTATCGTCGATAACCAGTCGGCTGCTTTTATTTCTATGGGGCAGGCGGGCCAGCTTTGCGCAAAGCAGGTTGCCGAGCAAAGGCAGGTCCGTTTGTAGGTCCTCGTCGGTGGTGACAAAGGCAAACCTTGACAGATGTTCCTTCGCGGCGTCCAGCGCAGCCATTCCGTCAAGCTTGACTGGCATGCCCGATATGATCGACGTCATGTGGTTGTTCAGTTGGGGATTTTTTCCGTTCACCATTTCGCCGAGCGACTGAGATCTGGCGGTTTCGGACAGCGGATGGTTCGTTTCGCGCATGAAACTGTACCAGGAACACACGCGCGAAACAGGATCGCGCAGCACCGTCGCGTAGTTCGGTTCGCAGTCTGCCCGTTTGTGGACCCCGAAGGAATAGTGCCCGAACAGGACCTGCCCGTCCTTAAGCGCGATTCTATTGCCGGGCGGATAAGCCCGAACCAATCGCTCCCCCAACGCCGGTTCAAGTGCGGCGCGGAGGCTCGTTCCGGCGGTTTTGGGTATATGGATGAAAAAAAGGGGCTGCATTTAATAGTTGGATCGGTTCTGCGAATCCCGGCTTCGCAAGTTCTTTTTCGTCTTGCACTGTCAGTCCTGGGCAGGATGATCATCCTGCATCCATGACATCGGCGCGGGAAAGTGGTTGTCTGGCCTCCCGCATTACCAGGTCGCGGGCAAGGGGATCGAGCGATTCCGGCAAATTGCTATCCATTTCCGGATTGCCCTCTGAACCATACACGAACTAATCCGGCCCGCCATGACCCCCATTATCGACAACAGAACCGCGCGCCGCGCTTTCCTCGCGCTTCAGGGGCTTTCCGACCCGCCACACAAGGGGCAGGGCAAGGCCGACCTTTTAGAGACGATCCGCCGGCTCGGTTTCGTGCAGATCGATTCGATCAACACGGTGGCGCGCGCGCATCACCAGATCCTGTTCTCGCGCAATGCCACCTACCGCGAGAAGAATTTGAAGCGGCTGGTCGAGGCCGATTGCCATCTCTTCGAGAACTGGACGCATGACGCCTCGATCATCCCGTCGGAGTTCTTCCCGTATTGGCGGCACCGCTTCGCCCGCGAGGAGGCCCGTCTGCAGCAGCGTTACGAAGCCTGGCAGGGCTCGCCCTTCCTGCATGAATGCGACGGCATTCTCGAACGGATCGCCCGCGACGGCCCGGTGATGACGCGCGATTTCGAGGGCGACAAGCCGTCGACCGGCTGGTGGGACTGGCATCCCTCGAAGACGGCGCTCGAATATCTCTGGCGCACAGGCAAGCTCGCCATTGCCCGCCGCGACGGCTTCCAGAAGGTCTACGATCTCGCCGAACGGGTGATCCCGGGCCATTGCCACGGGGCGCAAGTCGAAGAACACGACTTCGTCGACTGGGCCTGCCGCTCTGCGCTGACGCGGCTCGGCTTCGCCACCCGCGGCG
>Ga0207814_100856_pt1 | contig 12446 bp, 11 predicted proteins | sample TtaePargueraPR_7_FD_187755 | JGI IMG/M metagenome (GOLD analysis project Ga0207814, IMG submission 187755) | Aerobic enrichment media microbial communities from Bioluminiscent Bay, La Parguera, Puerto Rico - Tt and P1 (2) (SPAdes) | ecosystem: Environmental > Aquatic > Marine > Unclassified ... | reverse complement strand
AAGGGTGCCGTCATCAAACCGTCCGCCGCATCGCCGCATCTGCTGCAGCACCGTGGCCGGGCCGTCGTCTTCGACGACATCGACGACTACAAGGCCCGCATCAATGACGACGCGCTCGACGTCGACGAGAACTGCATTCTGGTGCTGAAGAACTGCGGTCCGAAAGGCTATCCCGGCATGGCCGAGGTCGGCAACATGGGTCTGCCCCCGAAGATCCTAAAGAAAGGCATCACCGACATGATCCGGATTTCCGATGCGCGCATGTCGGGCACCGCCTACGGCACGGTGATCCTGCATACCTCGCCCGAAGCCGCGACAGGCGGCCCGCTTGCGGCGGTCCGCAATGGCGACATGATCGAACTCGACGTTGCGGGACGGCGGATCCATCTCGATATTTCCGAGGAAGAGATGGCACAGCGCCTGGCGCAATGGGCCGCGCCGGAAGAGGCGCCGTCTTCGGGGTATGCATGGCTGCACCAGACCCATGTGCAGGGCGCGGATACCGGTGCCGACCTCGATTTCCTCAGAGGCAGCCGAGGCGCGCCGGTCGGAAGGGATTCGCACTGATGAGCATGAAAGTCGCCCTTGTCGGAATCGGAAAGATCGCACACGACCAGCATGTGCCGTCGATCGCGGCCTCTCCAGACTGGGACCTCGCCGCAACGGTGTCGCGGCATGGCAGCGTCGAGGGCGTCGAGGCCTTCACCGACCTCGACACGCTCCTCCAGACGCGTCCGGATATCGAGGTCGTCTCGCTCTGCCTGCCGCCGGTGCCACGCTTTGCTTACGCCGCCGCCGCGTTGAAGGCCGGCCGGCATGTCATGCTGGAAAAGCCGCCAGGCGCCACGCTTGCCGAGTGCCATGCGCTCGAAGCCATGGCACGCGACGCCGGCGTCTCGATCTTCGCGACATGGCATTCGCGCGAGGCCGCCCATGTCGACGCGGCCAAGACCTGGCTGAAGGACAAGCGTCTGCACGCCCTGACCGTCGACTGGAAGGAGGATGTGCGCCGCTGGCATCCTGGACAGGAATGGATATGGCAGGCAGGCGGCCTCGGCGTGTTCGATCCCGGTATCAACGCCCTGTCGATCGTCACCGAGATCCTCCCCGACCCGGTTCATCTGACCGCGGCCACGCTGGAGTTTCCGGAAAACCTGGAAACGCCGATCGCCGCCTCGCTGACATTCGCCCATCCCCACGGTGCCGAGATGTCCGCCGTGTTCGACTGGCGCCAGGACGGAGACCAGATCTGGACGATCGAAGCGGTGACCGATGCCGGGACGCTGCTGCTCATCGACGGCGGGGCAAAGCTCGCCATCAACGGCGAAACCCGAGCCGAAACCGACGCGGACGGCAATCCGCTGCAGGGCGAGTACCCTCGCCTCTACGCGAAGATGGCCGCTTTGGTGCGATCTGGCGGCATCGACATGGACCTGTCGCCGATGACCCACGTGGCCGACGCTTTCCTGCTCGGACGGCGCATCACGGTCGAGCCGTTCAACGAGTAGAAGGACCTGACGATGAAGCAGCACCTCGCCGGAATCCTGCCGGTGGCGCCGACCCCTTTTCATGCCGACGGCAGCGTCGACGAAGACGGCATGCGCCGCGTCATCGACTGCATGATCGATCAGGGCGTCGACGCGATCTGCATCCTCGCCAACTACTCCGAGCAGTTCCTGCTGACGGACGAGGAACGCGCGCTACTCATGCGCATCAGCCTCGAACACGCCGCCGGCCGCGTGCCGGTCATCGTCACGATCAGCCATTTCTGGACGGACCTCGTGGCGCGCCGCGCGATGGAGGCCGAAGCCATGGGCGCGTCCATGGTGATGATGATGCCGCCCTATCACGGCGCCGGCCTCCAGGCCGCGCCTCAGGGCATTTTCGAGCATTTCAAGGCGGTGAGCGACGCGATCTCGATCCCGATCATGGTCCAGGACGCGCCGCTGTCGGGGGTGAACCTGACGGTCGATCTGCTCGCCCGCATGGCGCGCGAACTGGAAAACGTTTCCTATTTCAAGATCGAATGTCCCTTTGCGGCCGACAAGCTGGCGGCGCTGATCGATGCCGCGGGCGAGCATATAGAGGGGCCCTTCGATGGCGAGGAAGCGGTGACGCTTCTGGCCGATCTCGACGCCGGCGCGACCGGCACGATGACCTCGGCGATGTTCCCGGAAAAGATCCGGCCCATCGTTACCGAATACAGGTCGGGCAATCTCGATGCGGCGCTCGAGCAGTGGAAGCTCTGCCTGCCGCTGATCAACCATGAAAACCGCCAATGTGGCCTTCGGGCCGCGAAGACAATTTTCACGGAAGGCGGCGTGATCGGCAGCGATACCGTCCGGCACCCCTTGAAACCGATGTCGCAACGCACGCGCAACCGCCTGCTCGAACTGGCGCGCGATCTCGATGTGCTCGCCTTGAGCTGGGGCAAGTAGAGGATGACTCGGTCGTGACGATTGCCATGGCGACAACGCAGAAGCTCCCCGCCGACAGCTGCGAGCTCGGCGAAGGCCCCGGCTACGACGCGGGAACCGATACCGCATGGTGGTTCGATATCGTCGGCCGCAAGCTTTTCGAGCATCGCTTCGCAGCAGGCCGGACGATAGCGCATGATCTTCCGCGCATGGCGTCCGTCGTGTCCGCGACCGATGACGGGCGGCAATTGCTGGCCATGGAAGACGGGCTCTACCTGCGGACAGTATCCGACGGCGCATTGTCGCTGTTGACGCCGCTGGAATCGGACAATTCCGTCACGCGTTCCAATGACGGCCGCGTGCACCCGTCGGGCAATCTGTGGATCGGCACGATGGGCAAAAACGCCGAGAGGCAGGCCGGCACGATCTACTGGTTTGACGGAACGCAACTGCGGCCGCTTTTCCGCAAGATTTCCATTCCGAACTCGATCTGCTTTTCCCCGGACGGCCGCACCGGCTATTTCGCCGATACGCAGGTCAACACCGTCTGGCGGGTCGCGCTCGATGCGCAAACGGGACTGCCGGTGGGCGAACCGGAACCGTTTCTCGGCGAGAAGGATCTGCCGCTCGGCGGGCATTTCGACGGGTCGGTCACGGATGCCGACGGCAATCTGTGGAACGCGGCCTGGGGCGGCGGGGCCGTCACCGGCTATTCGCCCGACGGCCATATCCTGCGCACCTACGAGGTTCCGGCCGCACAGACGAGTTGCCCGGCCTTTGTCGGGCGGGCCTTCGACAGGCTGCTCGTCACGACGGCCTGGCAGGGACTGGACGGGTCGGCGCGCGCCTCCGATCCCGGCGCAGGCTTCACCTATGTCATCGATGGCGGTTTCGCGGGCCGGGCCGATCCGGCTTTCAGAATGCCGCCACGCAACCACACCAAATGACCGAAGGACAGGACATGCTGACAGGCGACCATCTCATTGCAGGCGAATGGATATCCGGAGACGCGACATTCTCCTCGGAGCCGGCGCATGGCGAGGCGCATGAGTTTTCGGTCGGCACGCCCGCCCATGTCGATGCCGCCGTGACGGCGGCCGAAGAGGCGTTCTGGGCCTACGGCTATTCGAGCCGCAAGGACCGCGCCGCTTTCCTCAACGCGATCGCCGACGAGATCGAGGCGCGGGGCGAGGAGATCACCGCGATCGGCACATCCGAGACCGGCCTGCCGGAGGCAAGGCTCGAAGGTGAGCGCGGCCGGACTACCGGCCAGCTCAGGCTGTTCGCGAGCCACATTCTCGCGGGCGACTATCTCGACCGCCGCCATGATGAAGCGCTGCCCGACCGGCAGCCCCTGCCCCGCCCGGATCTGCGGATGATCCAGCGCCCGGTCGGACCGGTCACCGTGTTCGGCGCGTCGAACTTCCCGCTCGCCTTCTCGACCGCCGGCGGAGACACCGCCGCCGCGCTTGCCGCCGGCTGTCCCGTCGTGGTGAAGGGCCATTCGGCCCATCCCGGTACCGGCGAGATCGTCGCCCGGGCGATCGACGCGGCGATCAAGGCATGCGGCATCCATCCCGGCGTCTTCTCGCTGGTCCAGGGCGGCACCCGCGAGACAGGCCAGGCGCTGGTCACCCATCCGCTGATCCGGGCGGTCGGCTTCACCGGCTCGCTCGCCGGCGGACGGGCACTTTACGATCTCTGCGCCGCGCGCCCGGAACCGATCCCCTTCTTCGGCGAACTGGGGTCGGTCAATCCGATGTTCCTGATGGCCAATGCCGTGAAGGCTCGCGGCACGGATATCGCCAAGGGTTGGGCCGGATCGCTGACCATGGGTGCGGGCCAGTTCTGCACCAATCCCGGCATCGCCGTCATCCTCGACGGCCCCGATGCCGACGCGTTTGCCAGTGCCTCGACCGAAGCGCTCGAACCGGTCGGCGCGCAGACCATGCTCACCGACGGCATCGCAGACGCCTACCGCGCGGGCCGCGACCGGGTGGCAGCGAGCGCCGGCGTGCAGGATCTGCTCACATCGACCTGCGACCTGCGCAACGCGACGCCCTATCTCTACCGGGTCTCCGGCACGGACTGGCTTTCCAACCACGCGCTTGGCGAAGAGGTCTTCGGACCGCTCGGCCTGATCGTCACGGCGAAAGATTTCGACGAAATGCTGGCGATCGCCCGGTCGCTGCAGGGCCAGCTCACCTGCACGATCCACATGGACGCGGCGGATACGAACGAAGGCAAATCGCTGATGCCGATTCTCGAACGCAAGGCGGGCCGGCTGCTCGCCAACGGTTTTCCGACCGGCGTCGAGGTCTGCGACGCCATGGTGCATGGCGGCCCCTACCCCGCCTCGACCAATTTCGGGGCGACCTCCGTCGGCACCCTGTCCATTCGCCGCTTCCTGCGACCCGTCTGCTACCAGAACATGCCCGAAGGCTTGTTGCCCGATGATCTGACCTAGGCCCGGAAGCGAAAAATCTGGCGCTCTGGGGGCGCCTGCAAATCCAATTCTCGACGCACCGTGCGAAAGAAAATTTCGTGCGGCCGGCTGCTCTGAGCGCGAACAAGAAATCCCATTAATATATTGATATTATTGCATAATTCAGAACACTTTTTATCCAGAAAGAGGAGAAATCGCTTGGCGAAAATATAATAATACTATAGGATTTTTGTGTACTGCCGGCACACCTGAGGAGGAGGCGCCCGGCGAACTCTATGGGAGGAACAACCATGAAAGCGAAATATGCACTTGCCGGTGCAGCTCTTGCTGCGTCCGCACTCATGACAAGCGCCGCCTGGGCCGAAACCATCGGATTTTCGCAGGTCGGATCGGAAGGCGACTGGCGTCCCGCCTTTTCCGCGAACATGCAGGAAAGCGCAAAGGAATACGGCATCGACCTGAAATTCGCCAACGCGCAGGGCAAGCAGGAAGAGCAGCTTCGCGCCGTTCGCGCCTTCATCGCCCAGGGCGTCGACGCGATCATCATCGCGCCGGTCGTCGTGACCGGCTGGGACCAGGTCCTTCGCGAGGCCAAGGATGCAGAAATCCCGGTATTTCTCGTCGACCGTGACGTCGATGTCGAGGACAAGTCGCTCTACGTGACCCGCATTTCCGCCGACTTCAATCTCGAGGGCAAGTTGGCCGGCGCGTGGCTGGCGGCCGCGAGCAAGGGCACGTGCAAGGTCGTCGAATTGCAGGGCACGACCGGCTCGGCGCCGGCCATCGAACGCAAGAAAGGCTTCGAGGCGGTCATCGGCCAGTTTCCGGCCATGGAAATCGTCCAGACCCAGTCCGGCGACTTCACCACCGAGGGTGGCAAGAAGGTGATGGAAGCCTTCATCAAGTCGACCAACAATCTCGACGGCATCTGCGCTTCCTTCGCGCATAACGACAACATGCAGCTCGGCGCCATCCAGGCGATGAAGGAAGCCGGCCTGAAGCCCGGCGAAGACGTGCTGATGGTGTCGGTGGACTATGTCCCGGCGATCAAGGACGCGTTGTCCGCCGGCGAGGCCAACGCCTCGGTCGAGCTTCGCTCGGCGGTTGGCAAGTTCATTTATCCGGTGGTTCTCGACTACATCAAGAACCCGAGCGAACTCGACAAGTGGATCGTGATCCCGTCGGATCTGCACACCGCGAACTGACAGCAAGGCTGCGAAGGGACCTGACACCCACGCGGCGCTCCGAATATCGGGGCGCCGTGCACTGCGCGCCGCGCGGGTGTATTGATGAACCCGCAGCGACACGGTCGAGCCCATGAACGCAACTGCAAATCCCAAGCCGCGCGTTGAAATGCGCGCCATCGGGAAATCCTTTCCCGGCGTGCGCGCGCTGTCGAATGTCGATTTCACGCTGTATCCCGGCGAGGTCCACGCGCTTCTCGGCGAAAACGGCGCCGGCAAGTCCACTTTGATCAAGATCCTGACCGGCGCGCTTCCTCGCGACGCAGGCGAAATCCGTCTCGACGGCAAACCCGTCGCCTTCAATTCAACCGGCGAGGCACAGGCGCACGGCATCTCGACCGTCTATCAGGAGGTCAACCTGATCCCGGCGATGTCGGTGACCAAGAACCTCGCCCTCGGCCCGTCCCGGGGCGCTTTCGGCGTCATCTCCTGGGGGAAGGCCCGAAAGCGGGCGCGAGAGAAACTGGCCCGCCTGAAACTGAATATCGACACCGAACAGCCGGTCGGCTCCTTCTCGGTCGCGGTTCAGCAGCTGGTCGCCATCGCGCATGCGCTCGACGACGAGACCAGCGTCCTCGTCCTCGACGAGCCGACGGCCAGCCTGGACGCGCAGGAGACCGCGACGCTTTTCGCGATCATCCGCGACCTGAAGGCGCGTGGCATGGCGATCGTCTTCATCACCCACTTTCTCGACCAGGTCTACGAAATATCCGACCGGATTTCCGTGCTGCGCAACGGCAAACTGGTCGCAACGCATATGGCCTCCGAGATTCCGCGCCAGGATCTGATCTCGGAGATGATCGGACGCGAGCTCGGCGAGGTCGAGGCGACGCTGGCGCGCAAGGCCGACACCGGCCCGGGCAAGCAGAAACTCGTCGCGAGGGACCTCGGCCGCAAGCGCACGTTGAAACCGTTCGACCTGACCCTGCACGAGGGCGAAGTCGTTGGCCTCGCTGGCCTCCTGGGGTCCGGCCGCACCGAGATGACGAAGCTCGTCTTCGGCGCGATCCGGTCGGACAGCGGCGAAATCCATGTCGACGGCGCGGACATGTCCGGCGTCACGCCCCGCCGTTCCCTGTCGTCCGGCATTGCCTTTTGTCCCGAGGACCGGAAGGCCGAGGGGCTCGTGGGCGATCTCAGCATCCGCGAGAACATCATGCTGTCGATGCAGGCAAAAAGGGGATGGCTTCGGCAGTTGCCGCGCCGCGAGCAGGAAAAGATCGCCGGCGAGATGATCCGGGCGCTCGGCATCGCAACGCCGGATGCCGAAAAGCCGGTCCGCCAGCTTTCGGGCGGCAACCAGCAAAAGGTCGTGCTGGCGCGGGCGCTTGCCTCCAATCCCGGCATCCTGTTGCTGGACGAGCCGACCCGCGGGATCGATGTCGGTGCGCATGCGGAGATCATCACGCTGATCCGCAAGCTCTGCAACGACGGCATGGCGCTTCTGGTCGCCTCTTCGGAACTCGACGAGATCGTCGCGGCGTCGGATCGCGTGGCTGTTCTTCGCGACCGCGAGAAAGTCGGCGAGATCGACGGCGCCGACATCAACAGGGACAATATCATCCGGATGATCGCGGGGGACGATGGTGGCCAGCACTGACAGCAGAGCGGATGCACCGATGCCGGGCCGGCTGAAGGCATTGGCACAAAGCCGCGCCGTATGGCCGCTGCTTGCACTCGTGCTGATCCTGATCGTCGCGGGGTCCGTCTCGCCGAACTTCTTCGAGATCCGCGTCGTCGAAGGGCGGCTCTTCGGCAACCTGATCGACATCCTCTACCGGGCCGTGCCGACCGCCCTCGTCGCGCTCGGCATGGCGGTCGTGATCGGCACGCGCGGCATCGACCTGTCCGTCGGCTCGATCATCGCCATTGTCGGCGCGGTGATCGTCTGGCGCATCAAGATGGGCGATCCGCATATCACCATCCTGTTCACGGCGCTCGCGGCCGGCATCCTGTGCGGCATGTGGAACGGCTTCCTCGTTTCGGCCCTGCGCATCCAGCCGATCATCGCGACGCTGATCCTGATGGTCTCGGGGCGCGGCATCGGCATGCTGATTAACCAGCTCTATGGCGGCACCGATCCGAGTTTTGAAAGCGCCCTGCTGCAGTGGCTGTCGACCGGCAGCATATGGCTCATCCCCACCCGGCTGATCCTGGCGGCCGCCATTTTCCTGGCCCTGTGGCTGCTGATCCGGCGCACCGCGCTCGGTCTCTTCATCGAGTCGGTCGGCGGAAACGCGGCGGCCTCGAACCTGGCGGGCGTCAGGGCGGGGCTGATCATCTTCGTTGCCTATGTGCTGTCGGGGCTTCTGTCCGGCTGGGCCGGCGTGATCATGACGGCGGACACGCACACCTCCGACCCCGTCTCGGTCGCCCTCTACATCGAGCTCGACGCGATCCTCGCGGTCGTAATCGGCGGCGGCTCGCTTTCGGGCGGACGCATCTATCTCGGCATGACCGTCATCGGCGCCCTGGTGATCCAGGCGCTGACGACCGCGACGCTGATCTCCGGCCTGCCGCCGGAATACAATCTGATCATCAAGGCGCTCGTCGTTCTGAGCGTCCTGTTCCTTCAATCCGCCAATGCCCGCAGGGCCATTGGACGCCTCGTTTCGAGGAGAGCGCCATGAGCAAGAAATACCTGCCTCTCGCCGCGACGATCGCGGTTTTCCTGGCGCTCTTCCTCGTCGGCGGCTCGATGTACCGGAACTTCCTGTCGACGCTGGTGCTCGGCAACATCCTCGCCGACAATGCCTTCATCATCATCGCCGCGATCGGCGCGACTTTCGTCATCCTGTCGGGCGGCATCGACCTTTCCATCGGCTCGATGATCGGTTTTGTCGGGGTCTGCATGGCGGTGCTCGACAGCATGGGCTGGCATCCGCTGGCGACGGCCGCGGTGATGATCTGCTTCGGCATCCTCTACGGCGCACTACAGGGCTTCATCATCGACTACTGCGACATCCAGCCCTTCATCGTCACGCTGGCCGGGCTGTTCCTGCTGCGCGGCCTCTGCTTCATGGTGACGCTCGAATCCGTGCCGATCCGCCATGATTTCGTCGATCTCTACGCCTCGGCGAAACTTCCGCTTCCCGGCCGCGGTGTGTTGCGAAGTTCGGCGATCGTCATGCTGGCCGCGCTCGCGCTGGCGATCTTCATCGCCCACTTCACCCGCTTCGGAAACAATGTCTACGCGATCGGCGGCGACAAGGAATCGGCGCGCCTGATGGGCATCAACGTCCGCCGAACCACCGTCGGCATCTATGCGATCGGCGGCTTCTACTCGGCGCTCGCCGGCGTCGTTTATGCGCTCTACACCTCGTCCGGCTATCCGCTCGCGGGCAGCACGCTGGAACTCTCCGCCATCGCAGCCGTGGTGCTCGGCGGCACGCTGCTCACCGGCGGTGTCGGAATGGTCGCCGGCACGCTTTTCGGCGGCATGATCCTCGGCCTGATATCCACGCTGATCATCTTCCACGGATCGCTGAACAGCGCCTGGATCATGATCTCCAGCGGTGTCCTGCTCTTCGCCTTCATCGTGCTCCACCGTTTCCTCGTCAGCTCTTTCGATCTGCGGGGAACGTCCTGAATGCCTGTCACACGCATACGAACCCGCCATGTCGAATAGGCTTTTTCTTCCACTCAACCGGGAAAAGAACTTGGATACAGCCATCTCCGACCGCGCCTATGTGCTTACCGACCCGGGTGCCGGCACGGGCCTGAGCGTCCTCAACAGGCTGGGGCGCGAGATTGTCGCGGGAACCTTCCCGCCTGAAACGCGGCTGCCGGATGAGGCGTCGATGCTGAAACGCTACTCGGTGTCGAGGACGGCGCTTCGGGAAGCCTACAGCAAGCTCGCGGCCAAGGGCATGATCGTCGCCCGGCCGAAGGTCGGCACCAGCGTTCGCCCGCCGGCTTTCTGGAACATGCTGGACCCGGAAGTGCTGGGCTGGCACCTGCAGACCAAGCCGCCGGAAGAGATCGCCCGCGACCTTTACGCCCTGCGCCGCATGGTCGAACCCCCGGCGGCCGCACTAGCCGCCGGGATCCGCAACGACGAGGAGTTGCGCAAGATCGAGCGGGCCTACGAGGACATGGCGATCAAGGCGAATGACGAAGCCGAGCTGGTCGAGGCCGACTTGCGCTTTCACCTGGAAATCCTGTTTGCCACCCACAACCATTTCATCGGCGCGTTCAGCGCGCTCATCCATGCCGCCATGATCAGCACCTTCCGCCTGAGCTGGCGGGGCGCCGAGGCCGCGGTGATCAAGGAAGCCCGGCTCAAGCAGCATGGCGATGTGCTTGACGCGATAAGGAAGCGAAAGTCGGATCTCGCCCGCCAGCGCATGGAAACCCTGCTCGACGACTCGATCCGCGACGTGAACGAAGCGCTCGGGATCAAATAGCCCCATCTCGCGGCTCTCCCGCGAAACGGAGGTCGAAGTCAGCGGGCCAGCCAGCCCCCGTCGACCGGCAGCACAATACCGTGCACATAGCTCGCGGCGTCCGAGGCGAGATAGACGACCGCGCCGGCAATGTCCGCGGGTTTCGCCCAGCGCCCGGCCGGGATGCGGTCGAGGATAGCCTGGTAGCGTTGGGGATCGTCGCGCAGCGCCTGGGTGTTGTTGGTGACGACATAGCCCGGCGCGACCGCATTGACGTTGATGCCGAGCGGCGCCCATTCGCAGGCGAGCAACCGCGTCAGCCCGGCAAGCCCGCTCTTCGAGGCCGTGTAGGACGCGATGCGGATGCCGCCCTGGAAGGACAACAGCGAAGCGATATTGACGATCCTGCCGCCGCCGCGCGGCTTCATGTGGCGGGCGGCGGCCTGGCTCAGGAAGAAGGCCGACTTCAGGTTCGTATCCATCACCGCGTCCCAGTCGTCCTCGGTGAAGTCGAGCGCGTCGTTGCGGCGGATGATGCCGGCGTTGTTGACGAGGATGTCGACGCCGCCGCCCCATTCCGCCGCCTCGTCGACCAGCGGCGCCAGATTCGCGGTGTCCGACAGATCGGCACGGATGGGATGGACGCGGTCTTCGTCGTTGATCAGCTCCATCGTCTCGTTCATCGCCGACCGGCCGACGGCGGCGACCTTTGCGCCGGACTGCGCCAGCGCCACCGCGATCGCCTGGCCGATGCCGGTATTGGCGCCGGTGACGATGGCTGTACGGCCTTCGAGCGAAAACGGACTGCTCACCGCAGCGTCTCCATGGCCACCATGTCCATGTCGGCAAATTCCTGGTTGTCGCCGGCCATCGACCAGATGAATCCGTAGCTGGACGTCCCGGCGCCGCAATGGATCGACCAGCCGGGCGAGATGATCGCCTGCTCGTTGGCGACCACCAGATGGCGCGTTTCCTCGGGCTCGCCCATGAAGTGGAAAACACGCGCTTCCGACGCCATGTCGAAATAAAGATAGGCCTCCGACCGCCGGTCATGGGTGTGGCAGGGCATCGTGTTCCAGACGCTGCCGTCGGCGATCATCGTCATGCCCATGAGTAGCTGGCACGATGCGCAGATATCGGGGTGGATATATTGGCGAAGCGTGCGCTTGTTGGCCTCGGCATCGGTTCCAATGTCGGCTTTGTTGGCTTCGTCGCGCCCGATCAGCTTGAGTTCGTGGCGGGCATGGGCCGGCGACGACACGAAATAATATCGCGCAGGGCTCGCGGGATCGGCACTCGAGAACGCCACCGTGTCGACGCCGCTCGGCACGTAAAGGCAATCCCCGACGGGAAGCTGAACCTCCTTCCCGTCGAGGATTACGGCCCCCGCCCCGCCCAGGTTGAAGACGCCCATTTCGCGCCGTGCGAGAAAGCTCGGCACCATCCAGTCCGGCGGCGCCGTCAGTTCCAGCGGCTTCGCGCCGGGCACGGCTGTGCCGATGACGGTCCTGTCGACATGCGAATAGGTCATGCGGATTTCGCCTGCGGAAAACAGGTCGGTGACGAGAAAGTTGCGGCGAAGTGCGCCGGTATCGAAACTGCGCGCTTCGGCCGGGCTGACGGCTTGGCGGATTGAGATATTCATGGGTTCACACAGCCCTCCCTGCTGCAGTTTCAGGCGGTCATCCGGCGATCAGCTCGCTGTCGACGGCGGGGTCGAAAATGAAATAGTCGGGCCACATGTCCCGGAAGACCGCGATGTCGAGTTGCAGTTTGTTGAGATGGTGGACCATCGCATCGACCGCCGCATCGGCGTCGCGGCGCTCGATCGCGTCGACCACGGCCTCATGCTCGCCGACGACCTTCAGCATGCGGCCCGGTTGCGGCAGCGTCAGGCGACGGTAGCGTTCGATCTGGATGCGGATCTGCTGGATCATGTCCCAGATACCGGCGA
>Ga0207814_100854_pt1 | contig 12488 bp, 7 predicted proteins | sample TtaePargueraPR_7_FD_187755 | JGI IMG/M metagenome (GOLD analysis project Ga0207814, IMG submission 187755) | Aerobic enrichment media microbial communities from Bioluminiscent Bay, La Parguera, Puerto Rico - Tt and P1 (2) (SPAdes) | ecosystem: Environmental > Aquatic > Marine > Unclassified ... | reverse complement strand
CCGCCATGCCGGCACCCGGGGCCGCCTGGGAGTTCGCCAACCTCGGCAAGGGCGGGATGATCCTGTGGCCCCTGTTCGGCGCCACCAACCAGCTGCTCGGCGGCCTCGCCTTCCTGGTGATCCTGTTCTGGATGTGGCGGCGCAACATCCCGGTGTGGTTCGTCGCGGTCCCCGCGCTGTTCATGCTGGTGCTCCCGGCGAGCGCGATGGTGCTGCAGTTGTTCTTCGTCGAGGGCGCGTGGCTGACCGGCGACCGCCCGAACTACCTCCTCGGCGCCTTCGGCCTCGCCACGCTGGCCCTGGAGGCGTGGATCGTCGTCGAGGCGGCGAAGGCCTGGCCGCGCGCCCGGGGAGTGCTCGAAGCCGAGTTCCCCTCGCAGGCCACCGGCTCGTGACTCCCGCTGCGGGCGACCGTCAGCCCGGACCGGACCGGATCCCCTGCCAGTCGCGCCGCCGGAACCAGGCCAGGGCCTCGGCGACCGTCATCCCGAGCTTCGCCTTGCGCCGGAGCTCGCGCCGGTGGTCGTTCCACACCCCCCGCTCCCGCTCGCTCGGCCGGTAGGGGTTGCCATGGGGCACCCGGTTGCCCAGCAGCATCGCCAGGTAGCCCTCGATGCCGAAGTCGTTGGTGGTGTGGGGAAGCAGGTGCCGGGCGAATCCGCTCGGCCCGTTCTCCCGGTAGAAGCGCAGCAGCTCGTCGACGCCCGAGACGTCGGTCTCCTCGCGGCAGAGCCGCCAGAATGGGGTGTCGAGCCGGTCGTTGAAGCGGTAGTGGATCGCCAGGAAGTCGCGGATGTCCCGCCAGCCCGAGTCGGTGCGCGCGTTGAAGAGGTCGCGCATCGAGTCGGTCGGCTCGCGCCCGACCTGCAGGAGCAGCTTGGTCAGGTCGCTCGCGGCATTGCAGACCATCATCAGGGCGGTGGCCTCGAGTGGCTCGACGAAGCCCGCCGCGTTGCCGATCGCGACCACGTTTCCGACCCAGGTGCGGCGGCGGCAGCCCGACCGGAACCGGACCACCCGGTGCTCCCCGGCCTTCGGGTTTCTCGACACGAACTCCCGTGCCGCCTCGTCGTCGGAGGTGATCCTCGAGGCGTAGACGTAGCCACGGTGAATCGCCCGCTCGTGCTCGATCCGCCAGCACCAGCCCCCGTCCATGGTCTCGGCGAGGGTGTAGGGAAGGATCGGCTCCTCCTCCCGCTCCCACCCGCCCACCACCGCGCGATCGCAGAACAGCGAGCCGCCGAAGTCCACGAAGGGCTCACCCAGCGCTTCTCCGAGCAGCTCGCTGCGGAAGCCGCTGGCGTCGACGAACAGGTCCGCGGCGAATCGCCGCCCGTCCTCGCCGAGGATCGCGGCGAGACCCCGCCCGGTGCGTTCGACATCGGCGACCCTGGCATCGACCGTCCGGATGCCGAGGTCGCGGGCCAGCATCTCGAACAAGCGGATCAGCTTCCCGTTCTCGATGTGGAAGGCATACCAGGGGCGCAGCTCGGGGGACCCGTCCGCCCGGCGGACGAAGGCCTTGCCCTGCGACATCAGCGCCCCGGACTGGTTGCCGGAGTCGAAGTCCTCGTCGAGGTAGTAGCCGTTGGGCATCGGCAGGTCGCTCCACTGCGCATCCAGGTTGAGGGCGAAGCTGAAGTCGAAGTGCGGCCGCGACCCCCACAACAGCCTCAGCCCGAGCTTCCAGGTCGGCTCCGCCACCTGGTGGAAAAGCCGGGGACTGATGCCGAGGAAGCCGAACAGGTGCTCGACGAAGTTCGGGGTGGTCCCCTCCCCGACCCCGATCGTCCCCAGCGCGGGGTCGCGCACGACGGTCACCTTCAGGTCGGGGATCTTCCGCTTCAGCGTGACCGCAGCGATCAGCCCGGCGCTCCCGGCGCCAACAACCACCACCTCGCGAATCATGGGTTTCTCCCACCCTTCCGACCCGGCCGCGCCGGGTCAACCCCCCACGCCGTCAACCCCGTCCACGACGACCGGGGAAGTCCCGGAGCGCCAGCGGACTCCCCCCCGTCCTCAGAAGGGCTCGTCGACGTCCTCGTCGCGCTCCCATCCCCGCTCGTCCCACGAGGACCCGACCCGCCACTCCTCGACCATCTCCTTGGGGAAGTCGTCGAGGAAGCGCGAGGGCCGCTGGATCACGTCGCCCGAGTAGCTCTTGGGATTGATCAGCGGGTAGCTGAGGTAGAGCTCGTCCTTGGCGCGGGTCAGCGCCACGTAGAACAGCCGGCGCTCCTCCTCCATCATGTCCTCGTCGTCGGCCTCGATGATCCGGCCGTTGGGGAACGCCCCGTCGGCCAGCCAGACCAGGAACACCGCCTTCCACTCGAGGCCCTTGGCCTGGTGGATCGAGGACAGCGTGACCTTCTCGTCATCACGCTCCTCGCGGCGCCCCCCGGGATCGCCGTCGGCCCCGCTCAGCAGCGACAGCTGCGACAGGAACTCGAGGACGTCGTCGAAGTTGCCGCCGTAGCTCATCAGCTGCTCGATGTCGCTACGCCGGTTCTCGTAATTGTCGTAGCTCGCCCGGAGGTGCTCGTCGTACATCCCCTCGAGCACGCTGTAGACCATGTCGGCGGGCTTCGCGAACTCACCGCCCGGCGTCATCTCCTCGAGGATGTAGCCGAGTTGCTCCCAGTGCTTGGCGGCCTTCTTCGGGACGCCCTTGAGCCGCAGCACCTCGGTCCACTCGGGCAACTCCTCCCGCGGTGCCCAGCCCGTCTGCAGCCACTCGCGCCACAGCTTCTCGGCGCCCTTCGCCCCGATCCCGGGCAGCAGGCGGACGATCCGCAGGAAGCTGGTCTCGTCCCGGCGGTTGGTGACGAAGCGGAGGAAGGCGGCGACGTCCTTGATGTGTGCCTGCTCGAAGAAGCGCAGCCCGCTGGTGATCGCGAAGGGGATGCCCCGCGAGGTCAGCTCCATCTGGAGCTCGAGCGACTGGAAGTGCGCCCGGTAGAGCACCGCCATCTCCTCGAGCGGCACCCCCTCGTCGCGCAGCTCGAGCAGCCGCTGGGCCACGAACTGGGCCTGCAGCGACGGGTCCTCGAGCGGGATCAGCGCCGGCTTGACCCCGAGTTCCTCGCGGGCCGAGCGCAGGTCCTTCTCGAAGCGGGCCCGGTTCGCGCGGATCGCCGCGTTCGACAGGTCGAGGATCTCGGGCACGCTGCGGTAGTTGGTCTCGATCTTGAACACCCGGCAACCCGGGTGCCGCTCGGGAAAGCTCAGGATGTTCCCCATGTCCGCGCCGCGCCACGAGTAGATCGACTGCGCGTCGTCCCCCACCGCCATCACCGAGGCGCCCCCCGCGGCCAGCAGGTCGACCAGCTCGCTCTGCACCGCGTTGGTGTCCTGGTACTCGTCGACCAGCAGGTGCCGGAAGCGCTTCTGGTAGAGCGCCAGCAGGTCCGGGTGCTCCCTCAGCAGCTCCAGCGTCTTGAGCAGCAGGTCGTCGAAGTCCATCGAGTTGGTCTCCTGCTTGCGCTTCGCGTAGCCGTCGCGCACCGCGTGGATCTCCCGCTGCCAGTCGTCGAAGTACGGGTAGCGCCACTCGATGATGTCCTTGAGCGACTCGCCGGTGTTGCGCTCGAGGCTGAACATGGTGGCGAGCACCTCGGCCTTGGGAAAGCGACGCGCCTTGGTGTCGATGTCCATACCCCCGACGACGTTCGATATCAACGACTTCTGGTCGTCGGTGTCGAGAATCGAGAACGAGCGCGTGAAGCCGAGGTCCTCGGCGTGGCGCCGCAGGATCCGGTTGCCGATCGAGTGGAAGGTCCCGCTCCACAGCGCCGAGACGTCGTGCGGCACCAGGCTGCGCACCCGCTCGGTCATCTCGCGCGCCGCCTTGTTGGTGAAGGTCAGCAGCAGGATGTTCCGGGCGTCGACGCCCTGGTCGAGCAGGTAGGCCACCCGGTAGGTGAGCGTGCGGGTCTTGCCCGACCCGGCCCCCGCGATCACCAGCGCCGCGCCGGGCGGCGAGGTCACGGCGGCGAACTGCTCGTCGTTGAGCTCGGCCCGGTAGTCGATGCCCGACGCGGGGCCCGTCGACTTCCGATGCAGCGTGTACTCGCGCGCCATGGCCTCAGCATGCCCCAGTCGGGGCCGCGATCAAGAGCGGGAGCGATCGGACGACTCGACCTGCTCCCAGGCCTCGTGGACCGTCTCCCCGTCGTCGATCTTGCGCGTGAACTCCTTGAACTTGCGGAGCTCGCGGGAGACCACCGGCATCAGGAAGTAGACGCCGATCAGGTTCGGGATGCTCATCGCGAACAGCGAGGCGTCGGAGAAATCCACCGCGTTGCCCATCGAGGCGGAGGACCCGGCGACGATGATCAGGCAGAAGATCACCTTGTAGCTCAGCTCGACCACCGGGTGCTTGCCGAAGCGCCCGAACAGGAAGCGCCAGGCCTGCAGGCCGTAGTAGCTCCAGGTGATCAGGGTCGAGAAGGCGAACAGCAGCACGCAGGCGAACAACACGTACTTGAAGCCGCCGTGGACCGTCTCGAAGGCCAGCGAGGTGAGCCCGATCCCGAAGGCGGTGTTGTTGTTGGCATCCGCCCCCAGCTCGAAGGTCTGGTTGTTGACCATGAAGGTCCCGGCGTCGCCGTCGAAGTACATCGTGGTCACCAGGACCAGCGAGGTCATCGAGCAGACGACCACCGTGTCGATGAAGGGCTCGAGCAGCGCCACCACGCCCTCGCTGGCCGGCATCCGGGTCTTGGCCGCCGAGTGGGCGATCGGCGCCGACCCGATTCCCGCCTCGTTGGAGAAGGTGGCCCGCCGCATCCCCCAGATGAAGGCGGCGAGCACGCCGCCGGTGACCGCCGCCCGCGGCTTGAAGGCCTCGGAGACGATCTCGCGGATCGCCTCCGGAATGTGGCCGGCGTTGACCGCCAGCACCACGATCGCACTGATGACGTAGACGATGCACATCATCGGCACGAGCTTCGAGGTCACCCGCGCGATGCTCTTGATCCCGCCGATGATCACCAGTGCGGTGGCGACCGCGATGATCGTCCCGAACAGCCACAACTTGTCGGCGAAGAAGCTGTCGTCGCCGCCGGTGACGTTCAGCAACTGGGCGGTCGCCTGGTTGATCTGGAAGACGTTTCCGCCGCCGAAGGAGGCGAACACGCAGAAGATCGCGAACAGGATCGCCAGCACCCAGCCCACCGGCTTGAGACCGCGCTCGGCGAAGCCCTTCCGGAGATACTGCATGCCGCCGCCGTGGATGTGCCCGTGCTCGTCGATGTCGCGGTACTTCACCCCGAGGGTGCACTCCGCGAACTTGGTGGCCATCCCGAGGAATCCGCTGAGGAACAGCCAGAACGCGACCCCCGGGCCGGCGATCGAGATCCCGATGGCGACCCCGGCGATGTTGCCCAGGCCGACGGTCCCCGACACCGCCGCGGTCAGCGCCTGGAAGTGCGTCACGTCCCCCGGGTCGTCCTTCCGGCTGTACTTGCCCCGCACCGTCCGCAGCGCCAGCGGGAAGGCCCGGACGTTGATGAACTTGAAGGCGAGCGTGAAGACCAGGCCGGCCAGGGCGAGCCACAGCACCACCCAGAGCACGTCGTAGCCGGCGATCGGGATGCTGGAGAAGATGCCGCCCACGAACCAGCCCGTCGCCTGGCCGAAGCCCTCGTCGATCTTCTGGTCGAGGGTCTTCTCGACCACCTCCTCGGCCTCCTGGGCCAGCAGCGGGAGCTGGCAGAGCAGGAATACGGCGAGCGCAGCAAGCAGGCGGGCGGGTCGAGGCAACAGTCGTCCGGTCATGTTGCGGGGCACGCTGGCAAGTTGCATGCCAACCGGCAAGGACGGAGCGGCCGGGCGCCGGTTTTGAAACCGTCACCCGCCGGGCCGGCGGCGGCCCGCCGCCCTCCCCCGGCCCCGCGCCCCGGGGCGACTACTGCTTCGAGAACACGATCCTGCCGTCCTCCACCTCGGCGCGGATCACGTCGCCGTCGACGAACCGTCCCTCGAGGATCTCCAGCGACAGCTCGTCGAGCAGGTGCCGCTGGATCGCCCGCTTGAGCGGCCGCGCCCCGTAGACCGGATCGTAGCCCTGGTTGCCGAGGAACTCCTTGGCCTCCTCGCCGAGCGCCAGGCCGAGCCCCTGCTTCGCCAGCCGCTTGCGGACCCGCTCGAGCTGGAGGTCGACGATCGTCGTGAGCTCCTCGCGCTTGAGGCGGTCGAAGATGATCGTCTCGTCCACCCGGTTGAGGAACTCCGGCCGGAAGTGGGCCCGCAGGGCCTCCATCACCTTGGCCTCGCGCTGTTCCGCGTTGTCCTCGCCGAGGATGAACTGCGAGCCGATGTTCGAGGTCATGATCAGCACCGTGTTGCGGAAGTCGACCGTGCGGCCCTGGCCGTCGGTGATCCGCCCGTCGTCGAGCACCTGCAGCAGCACGTTGAACACGTCCGGGTGGGCCTTCTCGATCTCGTCGAACAGCACCACCGAATACGGCTTGCGTCGTACGTGCTCGGAAAGCTGGCCGCCCTCGTCGTAGCCGACGTAGCCCGGGGGCGCCCCGATCAGGCGGGCGACGCTGTGCTTCTCCATGTACTCGGACATGTCGATGCGGACCATCGCCCCCTCGTCGTCGAACAGGAACTCCGCGAGCGCCTTCGAGAGCTCGGTCTTGCCGACCCCGGTGGGGCCGAGGAACAGGAACGAGCCGATCGGCCGGTTCTCGTCCTGCAGGCCGGCCCGCGCGCGGCGCACCGCGTTGGACACCGCCCCGATCGCCCGGCGCTGGCCGATCACCCGCTCGCCGAGTCGCTGCTCCATGTGGACCAGCTTCTCGCGCTCGCCCTCCTGGAGCCGCGCGGCGGGGATTCCGGTCCACGACGACACCACCCGGGCGATGTCCTCCTCGGTGACCTCCTCCTTGAGGAGCCCGCCGCTGCGCTGGACATCCTCGAGCTCGGCCTGGGCCGCGTCGAGCGCCTGCTGCGCCTCGGGCAGCTTGCCGTAGCTGATCTCCGAGGCGCGGCTCAGGTCGCCGATCCGCTGGGCCTGCTCGGCCTCGGTCTTCAGCGCGTCGATCGCCGACTGCGCCTCGCGCACGCGGTCGATGACCTCCTTCTCGTTGCGCCACTGGGCGGTCAGCCCGGCGCTCTTCTCCCGCAGGTTCGCCTGCTCCTCCTTGACCTTCCCGAGGCGCGCCTCCGAGGCCTTGTCGGTCTCCTTCTCGAGCGCCTTCTTCTCCATCTCGAGCTGCATGATCTCGCGCTCGATCTGGTCGATCTCGGCCGGCATCGAATCGAGCTCGATCTTCAGGCGCGAGGCCGCCTCGTCGACCAGGTCGACCGCCTTGTCGGGCAGGAAGCGGTCGCTGATGTAGCGGTCGGACAGCATCGCCGCCGCGACCAGCGCGTTGTCCTGGATGCGCACGCCGTGGTGGACCTCGTAGCGCTCCTTGAGCCCCCGCAGGATCGCGACGGTGTCCTCGACGGAGGGTTCGCCGACCTTCACCGGCTGGAAGCGCCGCTCGAGCGCGGCGTCCTTCTCGATGTGCTTGCGGTACTCGTCGAGCGTGGTCGCGCCGATCGTCCGCAGCTCGCCCCGCGCCAGCTGCGGCTTGAGCAGGTTGGAGGCGTCGACCGCCCCCTCGCTGGCGCCCGCGCCGACGATCGTGTGGAGCTCGTCGATGAACAGGATGATCTCCCCCTCCGACTCGGTGACCTCCTTGAGGAAGGCCTTGAGCCGGTCCTCGAACTCGCCCCGGTACTTCGCCCCGGCGAGCATGCCGCCGAGGTCCATCGCGATCACCCGCTTGTTGCGCATCGCGTCCGGCACGTCGCCGGAGACGATCCGCCGGGCCAGGCCCTCGACGATGGCGGTCTTGCCGACGCCCGGCTCGCCGATCAGCACCGGGTTGTTCTTGGTCCGCCGGGAGAGCACCTGGAGCACTCGGCGGATCTCATGGTCGCGCCCGATGACCGGGTCGATCTTGCCCTCGCGGGCCCGGGCCGTCAGGTCGGTCCCGTACTTCTCCAGTGCCTGGTACTTCCCCTCCGGGTTCTCGTCGGTGACCTTCTGCGAGCCGCGGACCTCGTCGAGCGCCTTGCGGACCTTCTTCTCGTCGAGCCCCGATTCCTGGAGCACCTTGCCGGCCGGCGAGTCGGCCTTGAGGGCGCCGAGCAGGAAGTGCTCGACGGAAAGGTACTCGTCGCCCATCGACTCGCGGATCTCGTCGGCCGCGTCGAGCGTCGTCCGAAGCCCGTAGCTGAGCTGCGGCTGGGAGCTGGCTCCCTGCTGCCGGGGCTCGCGCTCGAGGGCCGCGGCCACCGAGGCCTTGAGGCGGGTGACCTCCACGCCGGCCTTCTGGAGGATCGGCACGACGATGCCGCCTTCCTGCTGCAGCAGCGCCAGCAGGACGTGGATGCTCTTGAGCTCCGGGTGCGCCGACTTCGAGGCCAGCCGCTGGGCCGTCTGGAGCGCTTCCTGGAGCTTGGTGGTGATCTTGTCGAGTCCCATGGTGAGTGGTTTGGGTTGGAGTCTAGTTCGATTCGGAAAAGCGGTGCCAGTCCGGGATTCCCAATTGCTGAGCGTTGGATGTCATAGCAGATAGTTTATTCAAACTATTTGCGCATTCCTTTTGCTAGGCATCCGCCGGTGGACAGGCCGGCCGGAACTGTGGGAGATTGATGGAGCAACGCATGAAACGAACCCTCTTCCTTGTCCTGGCCACCGCGGGCTGCCTCGCGGCGGCGGACGTCCAACCGCTCGCCGGGATCCCGGGCGCCGTGGTGCTCAAGCGCAACGGCGGCTGGTGTTGGTACCAGGGTCCGCGGGCGATCGTCACCCGGGGCGGCGAGCTGGTCTTCACCACGATCTCGGGCGACGCCTACGCCGGGATGGAGGCCGGGGACCTGTGGGCCAGTGCGTGGAGGCCCGGGTCCGACGAGGTCGCGCACTTCGAGCTCCACGACCGCCTGGAGCGCGACGACCACGACGTCGCCGGTCTGCTCGAACGCCCGGACGGGCGCCTGCTCGCGGTCTACGGCAAGCACAACACCGACCGGCTGCAGCGCTGGCGGATCACCCGCGAGCCGGGCGACATCTCCGCGTGGGGCGACGAGTCGACCCTCGACGTCGGAGCGGGCTACACCTACTCCAACGTGTTCCGGCTGTCCGCCGAGGGAGGGCGGGTCTACAACTTCCATCGCGGTCGCCAGTACAACCCGAACTGCACGGTTTCCGGGGACGAGGGCGAGACCTGGAGCTACGGGTGGCGCCTGCTCTCGTGGGGCCCCGAGGACTTTCGCGGCGACCCGCGCTTCACCGGGAGCGACGGGGGGCGCCCCTACCTCCGCTACGCCTCGAACGGGGTCGACACGATCCACTTCGTGACCACCGACGACCACCCGCGGGCCTTCGACAACTCGATCTACCACGGCTTCTACCGGGGCGGGAAGCTCCACAATTCCGCCGGCTTCGTCGTCGGCGAACCGGGCCGCGAGGGCCACAGCGACCTCCGGCCGCGCTCCTTCACCGAGGTCTTCGAGGGCGGCGCCGACCGGGTCGCCTGGACCACCGACCTCGAACTGGACCGGCAGGGACGGCCCTACACGGTGTTCTCGGTGCAGGTCGATGGCGCCGGCGGCCGCGGGCGGCGGGCCGCGGAGTTCGGCAACGACCACCGCTACTGGTATGCCCGCTTCGACGGCCGGCGCTGGCATTGCCACGAGATGGCCCACGCCGGGACCAAGCTCTACACCGCCGAGAGCGACTACACCGGGCTCGTCGCGCTCGATCCCGACGACCCGGACGTGGTGGTGATCTCGACGAACGCCGATCCCTCGAGCGGCGCCCCGCTGGTCTCGAAGGCCGACGGCAAGCGCCACTGGGAGCTCTACCGCGGCGTCACCCCGGACCATGGCGCGTCGTGGACGTGGACCGCGCTGACCCGGGACTCCGAGCTCGACAACCTGCGGCCGCTGATCCCGGCCCATCCCGGGGGCGAGCGGATCGTCCTCTGGTGCCGCGGCACCCTGAAATCGTACACCGACTACCGGCTCGACGTCTGCGCGCGGGTCGAGAAACGCTGACGCCGGATCGACAAGCCGCGAGCCTTCATGGAAGCTGGCCGCGATGAAGCGTGCGCTCGCCATCGTACTGGATTCGGTCGGCTGCGGGCACGCGCCGGATGCGGCGGCCTTCGGCGACGAGGGCGCCGACACGCTTGGCCACCTGTTCGCGCGGATTCCCGGCCTCGAGCTGCCGAACCTGGCCTCGCTCGGGCTCTACGATGTCCTCCGCTCGCAGGACCCCGGCTTCCCCCGCCCCGCCGCGCCGACGCTCCCCGGCGCGGCCCATGCGGTCCTGACCGAGGCCTCGGCGGGCAAGGACACCACCACCGGTCACTGGGAGCTGATGGGAGCCGTGGTCCGCGAGCCCTTCGCGACCTTTCCGCGCTTCCCGGCGGAGCTCGTCGAGGAGATCGCCGATGCGGGCCAGACCTCGTTCCTCGGCAACGAGGCGGCCTCCGGCACCGAGATCATCGCCCGGCTCGGCGAGGACCACCTCCGCACCGGAAGGCCGATCCTCTACACCAGCGCCGACTCGGTCCTGCAGATCGCCGCGCACGAGGAACGCTTCGGGCTGCAGCGGCTCCAGGACCTGTGCCGGATCGCCCGCGAGGTCCTCGACCGCCGGGGCCTCCGGGTCGGCCGGGTGATCGCCCGCCCCTTCCTCGGGGAGAGCGCGGCCGACTTCCACCGCACGGCGAACCGGCACGACTACTCGCGGGTCCCGCCCCCCACCTTGCTCAACCGGCTGCAGCAGGCCAGGGTCCCGACCCACGGGGTCGGCAAGATCTCCGACATCTTCGCCGGCTCGGGGATCGACGCCTCGTTTCCCACCACCTCCAACGCCGATGGCATGGCCACCCTCGCGCGGCTGTGGGAGGAGGGCAGCGAGGGCCTGATCCTGGCCAACCTCGTCGACTTCGACGCCCTCTACGGCCACCGCCGGAACCCGGAGGGCTACGCCGACTGCCTGCACGAGTTCGATGCCTGGCTGGGGAGCTTCCTGCCCGCGATCGGCGGCGACTTCCTGCTCATCACCGCCGACCACGGCAACGATCCCTACCATCGCGACACCGACCACACCCGCGAGCAGGTCCCGCTGCTCACCCTCCATGCCCCGCGCCCGCCGGCCGGCTCCGGGGACTTCACCGAGGTCGCGTCGCTGCTCGAAGCCCACCTTCTCCCATGAAACCCCACGTTCCCACCCTCATCTCCCGCAAGCGGGACGGCGAGCACCTCGGCGACAAGGAGATCCGCGGACTCATCGACGGCTACGTCGCCGGCGAGGTCCCGGACTACCAGATGGCGGCCTTCGCCATGGCGGTCTTCTTCAAGGGCATGAACGCCGCCGAGACCGCCGCGCTGACCCGGGCAATGCTCGAGAGCGGCGACCGCTTCGAGCACCCCGCCGGCCACCCCCCGGTGGTCGACAAGCACTCCACCGGCGGCATCGGCGACAAGGTCTCGCTGCCCCTCGCCCCGCTGGTCGCCTGCACCGGCGCCTGGGTCCCGATGGTCTCCGGACGCGGCCTCGGGATCACCGGGGGCACCCTCGACAAGCTGGAGTCGATCCCCGGGTTCTCCGTGAAGCTGGACCTCGAGGCGGCCTCGGCCCAGCTGTCGCGGCTCGGCGTGGTGATGATGGGCCAGACCGAGCGCTTCTGCCCGGCGGACAAGAAGCTCTATGCGCTGCGCGACGTCACCGGCACCGTCGCCTCGGCGCCCCTGATCACCGCCTCGATCATGGCGAAGAAGCTCGCGGAGTCCCTCGACCGGCTGGTGCTCGACGTGAAGTACGGCAGCGGCGCCTTCATGAAGACCGAGAAGGACGCCCGGATCCTGGCCGACGCCATGGTCGCGGTGGGCCAGAAGATGGGCGTCGAGGTCCGCGCCCTGCTCAGTCCGATGTCGGAGCCGCTCGGCCGGACCGTCGGAAACGCCCTTGAGGTGGGCGAGGCCCTGGAGTGCCTGGAGGGCGGCGGCCCGGGCGACCTCCGGGAGCTGGTGCTCGACCTCGCCGAGACGATCAGCCCGGCCCCGCGCGCCGAGCTCGAGCGCCTGCTCGACGACGGATCCGCCCGGCTGAAGTTCGACGAGCTGGTCCACGCCCAGGGAGGCGATCCCTCCGACCTCCCCAGGCTCGGTGAGATCCACCGCGCGCCGACCATCCGCGAGGTCCCCGCACCCGACACCGGCACCGTCGCGAGCGTCGATGCCGGCCTCATCGGCCAGGCCGCCCTGCAGCTCGGGGCCGGGCGGGCCCGGGCGCACGACGGCGTCGACTTCTCGGTCGGCTTCGACCGGCTCGTGAAGTGCGGGGAGTCGGTCCACCAGGGCGCGCCGCTCTGCCGGATCCACGCCCGCAGCGACGTCGACTTCGACATCGCCGAGGCACTCCTCGACCAAGCCATCCGGATCGAACCGTGAGCCGCCCTCCCCTCGCCGCCCGC
>Ga0207814_100847_pt1 | contig 12557 bp, 12 predicted proteins | sample TtaePargueraPR_7_FD_187755 | JGI IMG/M metagenome (GOLD analysis project Ga0207814, IMG submission 187755) | Aerobic enrichment media microbial communities from Bioluminiscent Bay, La Parguera, Puerto Rico - Tt and P1 (2) (SPAdes) | ecosystem: Environmental > Aquatic > Marine > Unclassified ... | reverse complement strand
GCCTGCGGCATCAGCCGGGTATTCGCCGAGATGAACACGTAGCCCTTGTCGAGCCAGTGGACGGCCTTGCGGGCGAACACGTTCTCGACCGACTTGTCGCCGGCCATCCAGGCGCCGCCGTGAAGCATTAGGATGACGGGCGGATCGTCGAGGACGGGCGGAAGGTAGACATCCATCGTCTGCAGAAAATCCGGACCGTACTCGACGTCACGCAGCACCATGCGCGCCGGCTTGTCTGTGTTGTCCGTCTCGGCAGGGCTTGCGGACGTCGCAATGCATAGGACCGAAATCGCAGCCGTCAGGACGGTGGCGGCATGGCGGAATGCACCGGTCGATGAAGACCGTGTCCGACCCCGTTGCCGTTGTTCGGGACGTCGCATCAAAGGCTGCTGCCGGCCCGTCCGACGGTGACGGGTGTCCCGTTCCGGCAATCGAAGTTTCCGGCCAATGTGTCGGCCGCCTGCCGTGCGAGCTCGTTGGCGTTCGCATTGGCGCGGGCATCCACATAGGCGACATGGCAGACGCCGTCGCGTGCGATCCGCGTTACGACCAGCACCTGGCCCTCGCGTCCGTCATCGAATGACGTGAACCATCTGAGGATCGACGCGAACGGCTTGCCGTCGGCGCCGAGTCGCCATTCGATCGTGTCGTTGATCGTGTTGAATAGCGGCAGCGTCTGGCGCGCGGCGGCCTGACGGTCGGCTTTCGGTCCGAATGAGACGAAGTAGCGCAGGTCCCCCTCGGCGACCCACATCTTCATGCCGTCATACCCCTCGCAGGACCAGGCTATGCTGCCGCTCGTACGGTCCTGCGCGACGACCTGACACGTGTCGAGTTCGAGCTTCGTATAGGCGCTCGTAGCGTTTTGCGCGGCGGCCTGGAGGGTGCTCCCGGCCAGCGCGGCGAGAGCGCCTGCGACCGCGGCTGCGCACCATGCGGCGGGACCGCGCTTGAGTGGCGGGGTGACTCGCGGATTCCTGTCCAGAATTTCATCCTCCCGGGCGCGAGATGACGGAGCGCAGGGTTGTCTGACCACGACTTTGCGGTCAGTTTGCCGGATATATCTGACAGGAGCCAGTCATGCGTATCGATGCCGTCCCGATCGGCGAGAATCCGCCCGAAGACATCAACGTTATCATCGAGGTGCCGGTCGGCGGGGAGCCGATCAAGTACGAGATGGACAAGGCCGCGGGCACCATGTTCGTCGACCGTTTTCTCTATACCCCGATGCGGTATCCGGGGAACTACGGCTTCGTTCCGCACACGCTGTCGGAAGACGGCGATCCGATCGACGTGCTGGTGCCGAACCAGCGGCCGATCGTGCCCGGTGCGGTGATCGCCTGCCGTCCGATCGGCGTCCTCGTCATGGAAGACGAGAAGGGGCAGGACGAGAAGATCATCGCCGTCCCGGTGCATCGTCTGACCCGGCGCTACGACCGGGTGAAGACCTACGAGGACCTGCCCGAAATCACGCTCAAGCAGATCGACCACTTCTTCGGCCACTACAAGGATCTCGAAGAGGGCAAGTGGGTGAAGGTGGTGCGCTGGGCCGGGGCCGACGAAGCCCGGCGGATGATCATGGACGCGATCGACCGCGCGGCGGCGGAAGGCTGACGGCTCAGAGTTTGGATTCGATGCCGTTCTGCCGGCAGGTCGCCTCTACTGTGCTCCGCAGCAGGCAGGCGATGGTCATCGGGCCGACCCCTCCGGGAACCGGCGTGATCGCGCCGGCCACCCCTGCTGCCTCGTCATAGGCGACGTCTCCCACGAGCCTGGTCTTGCCGTCATCCTTCGGGATGCGGTTGACGCCGACGTCGATGACCGTGGCGCCGGGCTTGATCCAGTCGCCCCGGATCATCTCCGGCCGGCCGACGGCCGCCACAAGGATATCGGCGCGCCGGCACACTTCCGGGAGATCGCGGGTGCGCGAATGGGCGATCGTGACCGTGCAGTTTTCCTGCAGCAGCAGCTGGGCGACAGGCTTGCCGACGATGTTGGAGCGGCCCACCACGACGGCCTCCAGTCCGGTCAGGTCGGGATGAACCTGCTTTGCCAAGATGATGCAGCCCACCGGCGTGCACGGCACCATGGCGGGCAGCCCGGTGGCGAGCCGGCCGGCATTGACGACGTGGAAGCCGTCGACGTCCTTCGCCGGGTCGATCGTGTCGATTACCGAAGCCGGGTCGATGTGATCGGGCAGCGGGAGCTGTACGAGGATACCGTTGACGGACGGATCTGAATTGAGCTTGCGGACGAGGTCGAGCAGTTCGTCCTGCCCCACCGAGGCATCGAGCTTGTGCTCGAAGGAGTTCATGCCGGCTTCGAGCGTCTGGCGGTGCTTGTTGCGCACGTAGACGGCGCTTGCCGGGTCCTCGCCGACCAGCACCACCGCAAGCCCCGGCGTGATGCCGTGGTCGTCCTTGAGCGCGGAAACGGCTTTGGCGACCTCGCCGCGCAGGTTTTCCGCCGTCGCCTTGCCGTCGATTACCCTGGCTGTCATTCCCCGTTCCCCTTCTGTTGTCCGAGCGCGGCCAGCGCGGCCGCGAGACTTTCGGCATCAGCGGAAACATGCACCGTCTTGAGCCGGGCCTTGTGGCCGGATGCGACGGCGACGGTCGCCCGCGCGACACCGAGTTTGCCGGCGATGAGTTTTTCCAGGGCCTTGTTGGCGGCCCCCTTTTCCGGCGCGGCGCGGACGCGCGCGGCCAGAACCCGGAATCCGCCGGCGGTTTCGACGATCCCGTCGACCGCGTCGCGGCCGCCCTTCGGCGTCAGCCGGACCTTCAGGTCGACGCCGCCGCCGCGCCTGCGAAACCAGCCGCTGGCCGGGCGCGCCGACAATTCCGGTCAGAAGACGCTTGGGTAGACGTAGAGAATGATGATCCGCTGGATCAGAAAGATCAGCAGCAGCAGGATGATCGGCGAAATGTCGATCCCGCCGAGATTGGGCAGGAACCGCCGGATCGGTCTGAGCGCCGGCTCCGTCAGCCGCCACAGCGCTTCGCCGATCATGCTGACGAACTGGTTGCGCGTGTTGACGATGTTGAAGGCGATCAGCCAGCTGAGGATCGCCGAGGCGATGACGATCCACACGTAAAGCTGCAGGGCGAGGAGAATGACGTCGAGAATGGCGCGCATGGTTTTCCGTGCTCGTGCGGCGAACGGCAAAGAGACAAACGGTCTAGCGATCCGGCCCGCTCGTCGCAACCCTTCGTGCTGATCATTCGATGATCATTCCGCGATCATGTGACGATCAAACGTGATCGTGCCTGTCTTCTACTTGACAGTGGAGCGGTGCGGACACTAAATCCGCACCACCCATGGATCAGGGGCCGTAGCTCAGATGGGAGAGCGCCGCGTTCGCAATGCGGAGGTCAGGGGTTCGATTCCCCTCGGCTCCACCAATCCTTCATTCCAACGACATTGACTGATGCGGTGAAATCGCCGCCGTCGGCTCGTCGGCCTCACAGTTTTCCGGCTGTGAGCCGGCCCGAATTTGGCCGCCGGAAAACCGCTTCGGAACAGCACCGACGGTCTCGCCGGAGCGTGCCGGTATTGCGTGACTGACTAATGGCTGAGAGTGGACGAGGGATGGGAGGCAACGGATATAGGGGTCGCGATCGACGCTACCTCCCATCCAGTCCGGGCTGACTACGCACGACCAGATGCCAGCCGTGCCCCTGTTTCTGCAAACGGCCTGCCAGTTAAGGTAAACGCCGGAAACGGGCATATCTGGTGGGAAATCAAGCGAATACGACAATATCCGGGTTAACCGGCATTAACGTCCGCAGCGCGCGTCGCGTTTTGCGTCGCATTTTGCAATTCGCGGAAAACATCCACGCATTTCGCGACGTCAGGATATCGCCAGATGGCCGGCGCTATTCTGCGGCTTCGGCCCGCTCGCGGGTGTCGGCGGCGACCCACAGGTCGAGGAAATCCTCGAGCCAGCGGCGGATCTCGGGATCATAGACGGACCGGCCCTCGAAATGGTCGCGGCGGGCCTGGGCGCCGGGCATTTCCAGCCGTTCGGCGCCGCGCACCGTCCAGCGGTGCATCATGGCGAGCGTCAGTTCGGCGTGGAACTGGATGCCGAAGGCGCAGGGCCCGACCGAGATGGCCTGGTTGGCGAACATGTCGCCGCTGGCCAGCAGTTCGGCGCCTGCCGGCACCTCGAAGCCCTCGCGGTGCCACTGATAGACCATGTCCGGCCAGTCCATCAGCTTGCGGCCGGCGTCGGTGGGGCGCAGCGGATAGTAGCCGACCTCGGCGCAGCCTTCGGGATGCGGCGTGACCCTGCCGCCCAGCGTCTTCACGAGCTGCTGCGCGCCCAGGCAGACACCGAGGAACGGTGCGCCCTCCTTGAGCGGCACGTTGATCCAGTCGATCTCGCGGCGGATGTACTCGTCCTCGTCGTTGGCGCTCATCGGCCCGCCGAAGATCACCGCGCCGCGATGCCCGGCCATCGTCTCCGGCAACGGCTCGCCGAGCGCCGGGCGGCGGATATCGAGATCGTAGCCGCGCCGCTGCAGCGCCTGGCCGATGCGGCCCGGCGTGGAATTTTCCTGATGCAGGACGATGAGGATCTTTTGAGGCATGGTCCGGGGCGCTGACTCGGGTCGCCATGGTCACATGGCGCTGAGGCCTCCGTCGAGCTTGATCTCGGAGGCGGTCATGTAGCGGGATTCGTCGCTGGCCAGATAGATGGCGGCATAGGCGACATCTTCAACCGTGCACAGACGGCGGAGCGGTATCTGCCGGGTCAGCTTGCCGCGCTGCTCGTCGTCGAGATCGCGGCGTTCGCCGCCGCGGGCGAACATGTCCTTCAGCATGCCCGTCTCGATGAAGGTCGGATGGATCGAATTCGCGCGGATGTCCCAGCCCTTGCGCGCGCAGGACAGGGCCGTCGACTTGGTCAGCATCCAGGCGCCGGCCTTCGACGTGTTGTAGGCGGCGATGTTGTGGCCGGCGACAAGACCGGCGACCGAGGACAGGTTGATGATCGAGGCAGGCTGGCTGTCGCGCAGATAGGGCATGGCGAGGCGGGTGCCCAGGAAGATCGAATCGACGTTGACGCTCATGCAGCGGCGCCATTCCTCGTAGTCGGTGTCCTCGACCGAGCCAACCGACCAGACGCCGGCATTGTTGACCAGCACGTTGATGCCGCCGAAGGCGTCGTCGGCGGCCTTCAGCGCGCGTTCCCAGTCGGTTTCGGAGGTGACGTCGTGGGCACATGCCAGCGCCGATCCGGGGCGGTCTGCTTCGAGGGCGTCCGCCAGGGTTGCGGCGGCTGCCGCGTCCATGTCGGTGACGGCGACCTGCGCGCCCTCGTCGACGAAGGCGCGGGCGATGGCGCTGCCGATGCCGCCGGCAGCACCTGTGATCAGCGCCTTCTTGCCGCCCAGTCGTCCGCTACCGGTCATTCGTCCAACGCCTCGTTATATGCGCCGCCGCCAGGGGCGGTTCGTATTGCGCCTGCGAAGATTGGGTAGCGGGTTCCGGTACGGGACTCAAGCCGGTTGCACGGGACCGGACGGACAGCGGGAGTCCGCTCCTCCTCGGAGATCAGCTTTCGCTGCCGCCGTGCGGCTCGCGCTCGACGCGCAGCTTGAGGGCGATGCGCTCGCGCGAGGAGACGCCGAGCAGTTCGGCGACGCGCCAGATGAAATTGTCCTCGAACTCGTGCACTTCGCCGTCGGCATAGACGAGTTCCCAGAGCATCTCGATGACGCCCTGCCGGCCCTCCTCGTCGAGGGCGCGTTTGACGACGCTGGTGAACGCGTAGAGATCGATGGCTTCGAGGTCGCGGCGGCGCGCCTCGGCGATCAGTTTGGAGGTTTCGTCCTCGTCGAGGTCGAAATGTTCCTTCAGGACGGCGCGCAGCTTGATCTTTTCGGGCTCGTCGACGATGCCGTCGACCGCCACGGCATGGACCGCGAGCGCCGCGGTCGCGACGCGGGGATCGGCCGCGTCGAATGCCGGCTCGTCGTCCGCCTTGAGCGTGCGGAAAACCTTCTGGATGGCCTCGAACATATCGCCCTGCCCCTGTCCGCCGATTGAAGGGGAATCACGGCGGTTTCGGCGCCGATCTTACAAACAAGGCACCGGTCCGACCAAGACCTGCGGCGGCCAAAAACCTTCGCCGTGTCCTGTCGGTCACAGCCTGTCAAAGACGGGCGCGGGAAGGCGCGCCTACATGGTCGCGCCGATCACCCAGGGCGTGAATTCATTGTCGCCGAAGCCGAGCTCCTCGCTCTTCGATTTGCGTCCGGAGGCGACGTCGAGCAGGACGTCGAATATGCGCTGCCCCATCTCCTGAACGCCGACACCGTGGGAGAGGATCTCGCCGCAGTTGACGTCCATGTCGTCTGCCATGCGTTCATACATCGGCGTGTTGGTGGCGAGCTTGACGCTGGGCGCCGGCTTGAAGCCGAAGACGGAGCCGCGACCGGTGGTGAAGCAGACGATGTTGGCGCCCGAGGCGACCTCTCCGGTGATCGAGGCCGGGTCGTAGCCAGGCGAATCCATAAACACGAAGCCCTTCGCGGTGACCGGCTCGGCATATTTGTAGACGCCGACGAGATCGGTGGTGCCGCCCTTGGCGGCGGCGCCGAGCGACTTTTCGAGGATCGTGGTGAGGCCGCCGGCCTTGTTACCGGGCGAGGGATTGTTGTTCATGTCGCCGCCGTTGCGCGCCGTGTAGTCCTCCCACCATCTGATGCGGTCGATCAGCTTTTCGCCGACGGCGCGGTCCGGCGCGCGACGGGTGAGCAGGTGCTCGGCGCCGTAGATCTCCGGCGTCTCGGCGAGGATCGCGGTGCCGCCGTTGCGGACCAGAAGGTCGGCGGCGGCGCCCAGCGCCGGGTTGGCGGTGATGCCGGAATAGGCGTCCGAGCCGCCGCACTGCAGGGCGAGCGTCAGGTGTTCGGCAGAGACGGTCTCGCGGCGGGCCTCGTCGGCGAAAGGCAGCATCGCCTCGACGCGGCGGATGCCTTCCTCGACGGCCTTTCGGGTGCCGCCCCAGTCCTGGATCGTCATGTGCTGGAAGCGGCGGTCGTCGTGCAGGTCGTAGGCTTCCATCAGGAAGCGGATCTGGTTGACCTCGCAGCCCAGGCCCACCAGCAGGACGCCGGCGCAATTGGCGTGGCGCACGTAGCCCCACATGGTGCGCTGAAGCGTGTCGAAGCCTTCGCCGGCATCGGCGAGGCCGCAGCCGGTGCCGTGCACGAAGGCGGTGACGCCGTCGACATTGGGCCAGGCGGCCAGTTTCTCAGGCGTGAAGTGCGCCGCGATCATGCGGGCGACGGTGGCAGAGCAGTTCACCGTCGAAACGATGCCGATGTAGTTGCGGGTGGCGACCCGGCCGTCATGGCGAACGATGCCCTGGAAGCTGGCCCGTTCGCTTTCCGGGACGAACTCGGTCGCCCGTGCTTCCGCGCCAAAGGCGTAGTCGCGGGCAAAATCGCCCATCGCGCAATTTTGCGTGTGGACGTGGTCGCCGGCGGCGATGTCGGCGGAGGCGAAGCCGATGATCTGGCCGTACTTGCGGACCTCCTCGCCACGTCCGATCGCGCGCGTGGCGATCTTGTGGCCGGAGGGGATGTCGGCGGCGGTCGTCATGTCTTCGCCGGGAACCGGCGTGCCGGCGGGTATGCGCGCGGTGGCGACGACGACGTTGTCGGACGGGTTCAGGCGGACGACCCTGGGGGCCTCGGATCTGGGGATGTCGGAGCGGACGGGGGTTTGATCGTTCACGGGTTCGGACTCTTCTTCGGAACTATTGTCGGAGTATACGCCTTTTCGGCGCGCGGTTCGCCGCCGATTGCGGGCAACAGGGCTGGTGGCCGTGTCGCAAACGCTGGTCTGGGTCCCGGGTCAAGCCCGGGACGTCGGCCTGCAGTTGGGGCGTAGCCCGGCGACATCCTCAAACCGTCATTGCCGGGCTTGTCCCGGCAATCCATGAACATCACCGCCAGCGACTTTGGTTATGGATGTCCGGAGCAGGTCCACTGCGTCGGTATGTCGATTGGCATGGCGAAAGCCATACATGCAGTCCGATGCCCCGGACTTGATCCGGGGCCCAGAGCAGCGATTGCTTCTCGCTACTGCCGTGGATGCCCGGAACAGGTCCGGGCATGACGTCATCTGTTTGTGGCCAAGCAGATGTCCATGGCCGCATGGGCATCGTTTCCGCACCCCTATGGCACCTGCGCGCCGCTGACGCCGACGAAGACGGAGTAGAGCGACCGCGTCGCGGTGATGAACAGGCGGTTCCGCTTGGGGCCGCCGAAGGTCAGGTTGGCGACCATCTCGGGAATCTTGATCCGGCCGAGAAGCGTGCCATCCGGGGCGTGGCAGTGAATGCCGTCCCGGGCGCTCGTCCAGACGTTGCCTTCGACGTCGAGCCGCAGGCCGTCGGGCACGCCCGGCGAGACCTCGGTGAAGACACGGCCGTTTCCAAGCGCCGCGCCGTCGACTTCGAAGACACGGATGTGATGCGGACCGGCGGGGTCGTGGCTGAGGCCGGAATCGGCGATATAAAGCAGGGATTCGTCGGGTGAGAAGGCAAGGCCGTTCGGCTTGACGAAATCGTCGGCGACGACGGCGATCTCGCCGGTCTCCGGGTCGACCCGGTAGACGTAGCAGCCGTCCTGCTCGGGATCGGCCTTGTGGCCCTCGTAGTCCGACATGATCCCGTAGGTCGGATCGGTGAACCAGACCGAGCCGTCCGACTTCACGACGACGTCGTTCGGCGAGTTCAGCTTTTTGCCCTGGTAGGCGTCGGCGATAACGGTGATCGTGCCGTCGGGCTCGGTGCGGGTGACGCGCCGGTTGCCGTGTTCGCAGGAGACGAGCCGTCCATGGCGGTCGCGGGTGTTGCCGTTGGAATAGCCGGACTCGGCGCGGAACACCGAGACGCTGCCGCCGCCGCTTCCGTCGGGCATCCAGCGCAGCATGCGCCGGTTGGGGATGTCGCTCCAGACGAGATAGCCGCCGTCGTTGAACCAGACCGGGCCCTCGGCCCAGCGGCAGCCGCCGAACAACTGCTCGACATCGGCGGTCGGTACGGTCAGGTCGTAGAAACGCTTGTCCACGTAGTCATAGGCGTCGCCGACGAGGGCCATCGGTCTCTCCCTTTTCTAGCGCGAGCTCTTCTGTCCGCCGGCGATGGTGATGACGCCGATGATGATGAGGCCGGTCATGACCAGCCGGTAGCCGGCGCCGAGCCCGAGCGTGTTGAGCATGGTGACGAGCAGGAACAGGAACAGGGCAGCCCCCCACAGGCCCGGCACATTCGCAAATCCACCCGCGACCGAGGTGCCGCCGATCACCACCACGGCGATCGAGGAGAGCAGATATTCCTGTCCCATGTTGAGCGCGGCGCCGCCGGAGAAGCCGGAAAACAGATAGCCGCACAGGGCGGCGAAGACCGCGCACATGACGTAGGTCGCAAAGCGCGTCGCATCGACCGGGATGCCGGCAAGCCAGGCGCCCCGCGGGTTCTGGCCGATGGCGATCACCGAGCGGCCGTAGACGGTGCGGTTCAGCACGACGTGCATGAGGACCGCGAGCCCGATCACGCAGATCGCCAGGACCGGGATGCCGGCGACGACCGAGGTGGTGAAATCGGCCAGGATCGGCGGCGGCTTTATCCTGAGGCCGCGATTGTAGGCGATGGCGGCGGACTGGAAGATGAAGCTCGACGACAGGGTGGCGATGATCGGCGGGATGCGCAGGAGCCGGATCAGCGCGTAGTTGAAGATGCCGACGCCGATGCCGACGCCGATCGCCAGTGCCAGCCCGATCAGGATCATCGAATCCTGGGTGTCCATGATCTTGGTGGCGACCGTGCCGGCCAGCGTCATGGTGGCGGGGATCGACAGGTCGACATTGCCGGGGCCGAGCGTGATGACGAACATCTGGCCGATCGCCACGATCACGAAGAAGGTGGCGAAGGTGAAAGCGGCGGTCAGCACCTGTCCGGCGCCCTGGCCGGCGGTGAAGGAAATGGTGACGATCCAAACCAGGATCGCGGCGACATAGGCCCAGATCCAGGGCTTCTCCAGCAAGCGCGAGACGATCGCGGGCATCAGTGCCTGGCCTCCGCCCGGTTGATGACGGCGCGCAGCGCCAGCACGATGATCAGGATCGCGCCCTGGGCGCCGATCTGCCAGTCCGGGCTGATCCTGAGGAACGACAGGAACGAGCCGGTCAGCGCCAGGGTGATGGCGCCGATGACGGCGCCGACCGGCGAGATCCGGCCGCCGACGAACTCGCTGCCGCCGAGAATGGCGCCGGCGATCGACAGCAGCGTGTAGCGCAGCGCGATGTTGGCGTCGGCCGAAGTGGTCAGACCGACCAGCGCCAGGCCCGACAGCGCGCCGAACAGGCCGGCCAGCGCGAACATGGTCATCTTGACCTTGAGCAGCGACCAGCCGGCGCGTGCCACCGATCTCGGATTGCCGCCGGCGCCGCGCAGAACCGCGCCATAGGCGGTGCGCATCAGGGCGAAATGGACGATCATCGCGATGGCGATCGCCGCCAGAATCGAGAAGGGCACATAGGGCGTCTTCAGCGTCATGACGGCGCGGATCCATTCCGGCGCCTTGCCGCCCGGGGTGGGCAGCAGCAGGACGGCGAGGCCCGCCCAGACGAAGGACATGCCGAGCGTGACCACGATCGAGGGCAGGTTGCGCAGGTGGATCAGCGCGCCGAGTGCGGCATAGACCGCGATGCAGCCGAGCAGGGCGGCGACGCCGAGCAGCGGCGTGTCGTTCAGCCAGGTCGCGGCGATGCAGGCGCAGAACGACACATAGGAGCCGATCGACAGGTCGAGGTCGTTGACGCAGAGCACGAACATCTGGGCGATCGTCGCCAGCGCGATCGGCACGGCGAGATTGAGCAGCAGGTTGAGCCCGAAATAGCTCATGGCGCGCGGCTGCAGGTAGAAGATCGCGATAAGGATCACCGTCAGCGACAGCGCCGGCAGGATCGAGCGCATCAGGCGTGGCGAGACGAGGGCGCCGCTCACGCTTCCGCCAGTCATGCTTCGGCCAGTCATGCTTTTGCCGGTCATGCGTCCTCCGTGAACGAGGACTGCAGGACCTTTTCCTCGGTGAGCTGGTCGGCGGCCATGTCGGCGACGATGCGGCCGTTGCGGAACACGTAGACGTGGTCGCAGTGCTCGAGCTCGTCCATTTCGGTCGTGTACCAGATGAAAGTGCGGCCCTTGGCGGCCTCGTCGCGGATGATGCCGTAGACCTCCTGCTTGGTGCCGACGTCGACGCCGCGCATGGGATCGTCCATCAGGACGATGCCGGCGTCCGAGCCGAGCGCCCGGGCGAACAGGGCCTTCTGCTGGTTGCCGCCCGACAGCGACAGGATGTTGTTGTGCACGTCCGGCGTGCGGATGTTGATGCGCGCCTTCCAGGTCTCGGCCATCGCGTTTTCCTGTGCGGGGTCGATCAGCGGACCCTTGCGCATGGCGCGGATCGAGCGGATGCCGATGTTCTTGGCGATCGACCAGAGCGGGAAGACGCCGTCGGTCTGCCGGTCGCCAGCAACCAGCGCCACCGGCGCGTCAACCGAGGCGCCCGTTGCGGACCTGGTCCCGGCCTGCGCGCGGGGGGCGGAGAAGATCTGCAGCAGCATGGCTGTCTGGCCGTGTCCCTCGAGACCGGCAAGCCCGACCACCTCGCCGTCATGGGCCTGCAGCTCGATGTCGTCGGTCTGGTTCGGCGGCCGGGCGACGACGCGGGGCGAAGCTCCGGCGCGCTTCGAGGCGAAGCCTTCGGCGGCGCGGCCTTCGTCCTTGGCGACGCTGCCCATGGCGCTGACCAGCGTGGTGCGGGTGAAGTCCCTGGCGGGGCGGGCGTCGACGACGGTGCCGTCGCGCATGACGACGACGCGGTCGGAAGCCGAGAGGATCTCGCCGAGCAGATGGGAGATCAGGATGCAGGCGCCGCCGCCCTCGACGAAGCGCCGCACGAAGGCGAGTAGTTGTTCTGCGACGACGGCATCGAGCGACGAGGTCGGTTCGTCGAGAATGACCAGCGCCACGGTGCTGTCGGTCTCGGAGAAGGCGCGGGCGATCTCGACCATCTGACGGCGGGCGATGGACAGATCGCCAACCACGTCGGAGGCAGCGACGCCGTGGCCGGGGAAGATCTCGTCGAGCTTGGCGACGATCAGCTCTCCGGCCCGCTTGCGCCAGCCGACGCCGCGCAGCGCGGCATGCATGATGCGGGCGTTCTCGGCAACCGTCAGGTTCGGGCAGAGCGACAGTTCCTGGAATACGCAGCGGATGCCGGAGGCATGGGCGGCGGCGATGCCGTAGCGCCCGGCCAGATCGGTTCCGCGGATGACGATGGCGCCCTTGTCGGGTGCCAGCGTCCCCGACAGCACGTTCATGAGCGTCGACTTGCCGGCGCCGTTATGGCCGACAAGCCCGAGGCATTCGCCGGCGCGAACCGTCAGGTCGACGCCATCAAGGGCACGGACGGCGCCGAAATGCTTTTCGACGCCGCCCAGCTGTACGATTTTATCGGATGGTCCGGACA
>Ga0207814_100846_pt1 | contig 12591 bp, 8 predicted proteins | sample TtaePargueraPR_7_FD_187755 | JGI IMG/M metagenome (GOLD analysis project Ga0207814, IMG submission 187755) | Aerobic enrichment media microbial communities from Bioluminiscent Bay, La Parguera, Puerto Rico - Tt and P1 (2) (SPAdes) | ecosystem: Environmental > Aquatic > Marine > Unclassified ... | reverse complement strand
GCGGCAAGATCGATGTCCGCCACCAGGTCGTCATCCGTCAGGTGATCGAGAGCGACTTGCCGATTCTCTACGCCAACCAGCTTGGCGGGCAGGACGAACTCGTCTTCGACGGCGCGAGCTTCGCATTCAATGCGGACCGCAAGCTTGCCTTCCAGATGAGCCAGTTCGAGGAGCAGGTTACCGTCACGACGTGGCGGCGCGGCGAGGAGGGATGGTTCTGCGACGAGGGGCCGATGTCACGCATTCCCGAGGGCGAGGAGGCGGATTACCGCGCCTGCATGCTGGGCCTGCGCGACTACGTCAACAAGAACGGCTTCAAGAGCGTCGTGCTTGGCCTTTCTGGCGGGATCGATTCCGCCATATGTGCGGCCCTTGCCGTCGATGCGCTGGGCGAGGAGCGCCTGCACGCGATCATGCTGCCCTATAAATACACCTCGTCCGAGTCGCTGGCCGATGCCGAGATCTGCGCCCAAATGCTCGGCTGCCGCTACGACGTCGTGCCGATTAAGGCGCCGGTCGAAGGGTTCATGGCCTCGCTGTCGGACCTGTTCGAGGGCACCGAGAGCGGCATCACCGAGGAAAACCTGCAGAGCCGGACGCGCGGGACCATCCTGATGGCGGTCTCCAACAAATTCGGCTCGATGGTGGTGACGACCGGCAACAAGTCGGAGATGAGCGTCGGCTACGCGACACTCTACGGCGACATGAATGGCGGCTTCAATCCGATCAAGGACCTCTACAAGATGCAGGTCTATGCGCTGGCGCGCTGGCGCAACGCGCATACGCCGCCCGGCGCGCTCGGGCCTACCGGCATGGTCATTCCGCAGAATATCATCGACAAGGAGCCATCGGCGGAACTTCGGCCCGATCAGACCGACCAGGATTCGCTGCCGCCCTATCCGGTGCTCGACGACATCCTCGAAAGCCTGGTCGAGCATGAGATGGCCGTCGACGACATCGTCGCGCGCGGACACGACCGCGAACTGGTCCACCGCATAGAACACCTGCTCTACATCGCCGAATACAAGCGCCGGCAGTCGGCGCCGGGGGTGAAGATCACCCGCAAGAATTTCGGCCGCGACCGCCGCTATCCGATCACCAACCGGTTTCGCGACCGGAGCTGAACCGGTCCGGTTCGTTCTTCGCTAACCAATCGCCGCAACCGGATCTTTGAGTTTTCCGCCTATTTCGAGGTGAGGCAGGGGAACTCGAATGGGCGACGGTAGCGGCAAATCCAACCCGGGCAGACTGAAGCGCGATATCTATATCGCGGCGGGCCTCACGGTTCTCGCCTTCGTCATCGCGCTGTTCTTCATCGTCGACCGCGCCAGCGTCGTCGCCAACGGGCTCGCGCTGCAGGACGATTTCGAGCTTCTGAACAAGGAACTCACCAATCAGAGGCGCAATGCCGAAGTGACGATGAACGAGGCGACGACGTCGCTCGACGGGCTGGCCACAATCAGGCGCCGCGATCCGGACCTGGAATTCATGGCCGAGGAGATGAAGACCTGGATCACGGAAGATTACGGGATACGCCAGGTTCTGGTCGTCGATGGCGAAGGTGCCTTCCGCTTCGCGATGCAGGATGGAACCGAGACCGACGATCCGTTGTCGCTTCCGCTTGCGCAATATGCAGTGGCGACCGCTGAACGCGCTCGGGCCTTTTTCGGGGAAGTCAGGCCGCAACTTCCCGAAAATTGGGAGCTCAAGAATGCCCGCGAAAACGACCGGGCGCGCTACGTTCTCAGCGATTTCGCGACACTGAATGGACAATTCGGCATGATCCTGGCGCAGGTCGTCGTGCCCTGGGCGGATGACGGCGTCTTCATGGAGGGCGAGGGCCATGTGAATGTGGCATTTCGGCCGCTCGATTATGGCGGCCTGGATGCGGCGGCGCAGCGCCTGAGGCTTTCGGGATTCCGTCTCGCTTCGGTCGGGGATGCTCCGGATATCGCGGCGCGGCTGGAAGTCGCTTCGCTGGACGGCACGCCCGCATTCGCGCTGCTGTGGGACAAGCCGGATCCGCGCACGCCGATCCTGCTCGCGGTGCTGCCGCTCGGCGTCGCGCTGGTCTGCGCGATCGCCGCGTTGCTGGCCATCATGCTGCGGCGCTACCGGCTGGCACTGCACGACCTTGCCGCCAGCGAGGAAGTGAACCGCCGAATGGCGAATCACGATGCCCTGACCGGACTTGCCAACCGCGCCCAGTTCGACAGGCGCCTGGAGAAGCTGATCGAAAACGCGCCGCGCGACGGATTCGCGGTGATGTGTATCGATCTCGACAAGTTCAAGGCGGTCAACGACACCTACGGCCACAATGCCGGCGATGCCGTGCTGGTCGCCGCGGCGACCCGGTTCGCCGAAAGGGTCGGCGACAAGGGGCTTGTTGCGCGCACCGGCGGCGATGAGTTCGTCGCTTTGGTCACTTCCGGAGTGGATCCGCGCGCGTTGAAGATGCTGGGCGAATGCCTGATCGCCGATGCCTGTATCCCGGTGCCGTTCGAAGGCAACGACTTGCAGATCGGAGCCTCGATCGGCGTTTCGATCTTCCCGGCGAACGGTCGGACGGCCAAAGACATCATCAACGCCGCCGACCAGGTGCTCTACGATTCAAAGCGGGCCGGGCGCGGCCGCTGCACGCTGGCCGAGCAGCCCGTCTCCGACGCGGATGAGACCGCCGCCGCCTGATTGTCTCTTTCGGGTTTGAGAAATCGCTGCGCTTCTGCAATCAGTCGGGAATGAGCATGTTCCCGTTTTTGCGCGAAAACGCCCGCTGGCTGACGGGCGGATTTCTGCTGACGCTTTTCGCCAGCTACGGCCAGAACTTCTATATCGCGCTGTCCAGCGGCGGCATTCGGGATGATCTCGGCCTCACGCACGGCGAATTCGGGTGGCTCTACATGCTCGCGACCTTGGCGAGCGCGGCGGCCATTCCTTTCGCCGGTCGCTTGGCCGACGCGATGCCGATCGAACGCTATGCGGCGTTGGTCATTCTCGGTCTCGGTGCATGCATGCTGCTGCTCGCGCATGCATGGTCGGCGGTCACGCTCTTCGTCGCGATAGCCGGACTGCGGATGTTCGGCCAGGGCCTGATGAACCAGACGGCGATGACGGCGATGGGCCGCTGGTTTTCGCTCAATCGCGGCAAGGCTATGTCGACAGCGGCGCTTGGCCATCAATTCGCCGAAAGCATCATGCCAATCAGCTTCGTCGCGTTCGCCGCATTGGCCGGCTGGCGCGGAGCGTGGTTGATAAACGCTGCTTTCTTCGTCCTGATCATCATGCCGGCGGTCTTCCTGTTGATGCGCAAGCCGCGCGAGCAATCGGCCGCCGAAGCCGGGTACCGGGACGAGGGGCGGCAGTGGGCGTCCGGCGAGATGCTTCGCGACCCGCTGTTCTGGCTGTTGCTGCCCGGCTTGATCGCTCCGTCGCTTATCGGCACGACGGTGTTCTTTCACCAGGTCTATCTGACGGAACTGCGCGGCTGGGCGCTGGCGCAATTCGCCGGCTCGACGCCGGTCCTGTCGGTCTTCGCCGTAGCGGCCACCTTCGCGACAGGTCTTGCGACGGACCGCTTCCATTCGGCTGTCATGCTGCCGGTCATGCTTGCCGCCATGGCGATCGCCACGCTCGCGCTTGCGTCGATCACGTCGGCCTGGGCGATCCTGATCTTCATGGCCGGAATGGGGGTGGCTTTCGGCGTCTATTCTGTCGTTTTCGGCGCGATCTGGCCCGAACTCTACGGCACACGGCACCTCGGATCGGTGAAATCCCTCGTGACCGCCATCATGGTCTTCGTCTCGGCGCTGGGCCCGGGGCTGAGCGGCTGGCTGATCGATATCGGCGTTCCGCTGCCGTCGATGATCCAGGCGATGGGCGTCTATGCGGCGCTCGCGGCAGTCCTCGTGCTTTTCGCCGAACCGGCGGCGCGAAGACGGGCTGCGGTTCGCAAATCGATTCCGGCAGAGGCCGTAATGCCCTGATTTTCCGCCTATTTCGGCGTCCAGACCTCGTTTCCGATCTTGTCGGAGCCGCCATAGGTCCAAATGCCTTTCCAGGTGCCGTCGTCCTGTTCGACATAGAAGGCCAGGCCGAAGCTGCGCCCTGAGACATAGCCGACCGCCAGCGTGTCGTCGCCGGGATCGGCCGGCCCCATGAGCGAACGTCCCTTGACCGGTGCGGCGCCGAGGGCGGAGCCCGTGTAACGGGTTCCGCCGATATCCCAGATCACCTCATAAGTCTCGCCCGTTTGCCGGACCGACACCGAACCCTGATAGGCGCCGTTTCCGCCGGGATTCGCGCCCTTGACCGAATAGTCGCCAACCGGATCCGCGACTGCGTTGGCAAGAGTGCACGCGAGGATCGCGCTTGCGGCCAAAATAGTTCTCATTCGATTTCCCTCTCATACCGCCCCGCCGGATGTTCGCATCCGATTGCGTCAATGCCAATGGCCCGCTTCACGCCCGTTTAACGATGACGGTCAATCGCATGTTCAACTTTTTCGCGCAGCATGGCGCGCAAAAGGACGAAGGCTTGAACAGTTCCAGATCTCCGAAAACCGGCGGACGGGTTCGCGTTGCGCGCGGTGTGTATTTTGCCGCCGTGGCATTGGTTCTCGCCTTTGTCGGGACGATCGCCTTCGTGATCGAAACATCGAGCCGGGAGGCTGACCGGTTTTCCCTGCAAACGGAACTGCGGTCGACAAGGCTGGAGTTCGGACGGATTGCCGACCAGGCGATCAGGGATCATGCGGATATCTCCTACTGGGACGATGCCGTGGAGGCTTTCGCCGGCGACGAACCCGACACGGAGTTCGTCGAGGAGGATTTCGCCGATCTGGTCGAGGATCATGCCTTCGAATGGGCTGTCGTCGTGAAAGAGGACGGGCAGGCTGTCGTCTCGGTTTCCGGCGATCAGATACTCTACCATCCGGACAGCCCCTCGATCGTGCGGACCAATGCCGACCTGATCGAGCAGGCGCTGGCGCGGTATTATCGCAATCGCGTGCGGACGGCGGGCGGCTTCATGGTGCCGGACGGATCGGGCGCCGTCATCGAGGGCATGCAGCCGAATGCCTATCGTGCATCGGATGGCAGGCCGGGCCTGGTCGTCGCGCAGGCGATCCTTCCGGAAACCGGCGACTATGCCATTGCGGAAGGCGATGCCTCGGTGCTGCTGGCCTTCAAGCCCATGACGCCGATGCTGACCATGTGGATTGGCGACCGGCTCGGATTGATGAACCCGCAAGTCATGCCGGTCGGCGCAGTGATCGAACCGCACTCCTTTATCCAATTGCCCAATGCGGGCGCTCCCGCCGAACTGGCGTTCCAGTGGCGGCCGCGGATTCCGCGTATAGCGATCATGCACGGCGTGGTGCCGCCAGCGATTGTCCTCTGCGCCCTGATCTGCGCCGTCGCGTTCTTCATCGTCCGGCGACATGTGCGCGCCCTGAACGCGCTCGCCGAGAGCGAGAAACGCAATCGCATCATGGCGTCGCATGACGCGCTGACCGGATTGCCGAACCGAACCCAGTTCGACATCTTCCTCGATGGCCTGCTCGCTTCGGAAACCCGCGAGCCTGTCGCGGTGATGTGCATCGACCTCGACCGGTTCAAGGAGGTCAACGACACGTTCGGCCATCACGCGGGCGATGCGGTCCTGCGCGCGGTCGCGCGGCGTTTCGAAGCCCGTATCGGCGACAACGGCATGGTGGCACGCATCGGCGGCGACGAGTTCATCGTCGCGGTGACCGGCAATGTCGATCGCGACCACCTCGCATGGCTCGGGGACGCCTTTGTCGAGGACGCCTCGATGCCGGTCTCCTTCCATGGCCACGAGCTGGTGATCGGTGCCAGCGTCGGCATCGCCATCTGGCCGCATGCAGGCCAGACCGCGCGAGAGGTCATCACCGCCGCAGATCTGCTGTTATATCGTTCGAAGGGCGACGGGCGAGGGCGCGCCACGATCGGCGGGATCGATGCGCCGGCCGCCGGACCGGCCCAGCATATGCTGGCGGGTTAGGCCGCCGCCCAGTCGCGCAGCAGATAACCGATCAGGAAGGCCGCCCCGGCGGCCGTGAGGCCGATCAAAAGCGTCTCGATCCCGGATTTCCACCAGGGGGTGACCGACCATCGGCTCTTCATCGAGCCGATGGCGAAGAACACCGCCGACGTCATGGTCAGCGCCACCGGCATCGCACGGTCGGCCGGCATGAGGATGTAAGGCAGAAGCGGCACTGCGCCGCAGATCAGAAAGGCCGCGAAAGTCGAGATGGCGGAGGTCAGCGGATCGCGCAACGTGATCGCCTGGCCGTGTTCCTCGGTCAGCATCATCGCGATCCAGCGCTCCCGGTCCGAGGTGATCGCTTCGACCGCGTGCTCCAGCGTGTCGCCCGAGAGCCCCTTCATTGCCATGATCTGGCGGATTTCCTCGCGCTCTCCCTCCGGATCGACCGAGATGTGGCGGATTTCCATCTCGCGCAGACGGTTGCGGTCGTCCACTTCCGTCTTGGTGCCCGAATAGTTGCTGGCCGCCATGGACAGGCCGTCGGCAAGCAAGTTGGCGAGGCCTAGAATGATAACGACATGCGCAGACAGCGACGCGCCCACAACGCCCGCCACGATGGCAAAGGTGGTGACCGCGCCGTCAATACCGCCATAGACCCAATCGCGCAGGTAATTGGGTTTGTGACCGTTCGCGAGGCGACGACGTATCGCCTCGGCGGTGTGTTTGTGTTCGAGCCGCATTCCGCCGGCCAATGTAGGCGTTTGCACAGCTGCCGGGAACCGTTCTTTGGTGGTTATCCGCAGTCCGATGTCGGCGCGGTCGATTGCATCGATGCTGCGTTTGTGATCAAGCTCTTTCGCACGATTGCGATTGCTCGCTTTTCCCTTTCACCGATATTCACCGCCGCCTGCGCGGCAGCCGGATTGCCGGTTCATTTGAATTTACGGACACCGCCATGTCGTTCATCCGATTTCTGGTCGAGAATGCCCGCTGGATCGCGGGCGGCTTTCTGCTGACGTTCTTTTCGTCCTTCGGCCAGACCTTCTTCATCTCGCTTTCCGCCGACGGCATCCACAGTGAATACGGGCTGAGCGACGGGGGGTTCGGGTTTCTCTACATGGGCGCGACGCTCGCGAGCGCCCTGACGCTTCCGCAACTCGGCCGTGTCGTCGATCATTTCAGCGTCCGCCATGTCCTGTTCATGACCGCGCCCATGCTGGCGCTTGCCTGTGTCTCGATGGCGGTATCGGACACGCTCGTGGTGCTGGCGCTTACGATCTACGGCCTTCGGCTGTTCGGTCAGGGAATGATGACCCACATCGCCATGACCGCGATGGGCAAGTGGTTCGCCGCGCAACGCGGGCGGGCCGTCTCGGTTTCGGCCATCGGGGTGAATTTCGGCGAGGCGATGTTCCCGCTCGCCTTCGTGATGACGGCCGGCGCCATCGGTTGGCGCAACAGCTGGCTCGTCGCCGCCGGTATCCTGCTGGTGCTCGCCCTCCCGGCGATCTATGCCCTGATGCGGGTGGAGCGCGAGCCGCAGAGCGCGGTGAAGCGCCACGACCGGCCCGATGTGCGCGACTGGACGCGGGGCGAAGTACTGCGCGACCCGATCTTCTATGTACTGCTCGTGGGGGTTCTCGCACCGCCGTTCATCGGAACGACGATCTTCTTCCACCAGATATATCTCGTGGAACTGCGCGGCTGGAGCCGCGAGGCCTTCGCGGCCTCCTTCATCGCCATGTCGATCATGACGGTCGTGTTCTCGCTCGTCTGCGGGGCACTGATCGACCGCTTCACGGCGGTCAAGCTGCTGCCGGCCTTCCTGATCCCGCTTTCGGTCGCCTGCATCGTCCTCGCGGTTTCGGATGCTGTCTGGGCGCCCTTTGTCTTCATGGGTCTTCTCGGCGTGTCCTACGGCTTTTCCAACACTCTTTTCGGGGCCGTCTGGCCGGAGGTTTACGGGACCGCGCATCTGGGTTCCATCCGGTCGCTGATCGTCGCGGTGATGGTCTTCATGACGGCGCTCGGCCCTGGTGTGTCCGGTACGCTGATCGATTTCGGCGTATCCTATCCGGGCCAGATTTTCGTCATGGGCCTTTATTGCATCGGCGCCAGCGCGGTTCTCTTCGTCGCGTCGCGGCGACTGCAGGCGCGCGATGCGGCCGCCGTGGCGCACGGCTTGCAATGACGCCGGGTGAAGGCTAACCGCTGGCGCTGTAGAATTCAGTCGAGAAACGATCCGATCCCATGTCCGTCACCGTCCGCTTCGCGCCGTCGCCCACCGGCAATATCCACATCGGCAACGTGCGCACCGCCCTGTTCAACTGGCTCTATGCGCTGAAACATGGCGGGCGGTTCATCCTGCGGTTCGACGACACCGACGTGGCGCGCTCGAAGCAGGAATATGCCGACCAGATCGCGGCAGACCTGAACTGGCTCGGCGTTCATCCGCATCAGGTGGAATATCAGTCGAAGCGCGGCGCGGCGCATGATGCGGCGGTCGAAAAGCTGAAACAGGCCGGACTGCTCTATCCGTGCTACGAGACGCCGGAAGAACTGGAGCGCCGCCGCAAGATCCGGCTGTCTCGCAAGCTGCCGCCGGTCTATGGCCGCGAGGCGCTGAAACTGTCGGATGACGAAAAAGCAGCCTTCGAAACGGAAGGCCGCAAGCCGCACTGGCGTTTCCTGCTGCCGAATTTCGACAGCGATCCTTTCGATACGCAGCGCACCGAGATTCATTGGGACGATGTGGTGCGCGGACCGCAGGCGGTCGATCTTGCCTCGATGTCCGATCCGGTGCTGATCCGCGAGGATGGAAGCTATCTCTACACGCTGCCTTCGGTGGTCGATGACATCGATCTTGGTGTAACCCATGTCATTCGTGGCGACGATCATGTGACGAATACCGGTGCGCAGATCGCCCTGTTCCGCGCGCTGGGCGCCGAGGCGCCGGCTTTCGGCCACCACAATCTGCTCACGACCACGACCGGCGAGGGCCTGTCGAAGCGGTCCGGCGCACTGTCGATCAAGGCGCTGCACGAGGCCGGCTACGAGCCGATGGCCGTTGCCGCACTGGCGGTCCTGATCGGCACGTCGGAAGCGGTCGCCGCCGCGCTGTCACTTGAGGCGATGGCGGAAAGTTTCGAACCGTCTTCAAGCTCGAAGTCGGCGGCGAAATTCGACCCCGCGGAACTGGATGTGCTCAACCGGCAGATCGTCCATGAATTGCCGTTCGAAGCCGTGTCCGACCGTCTCGCGGCGGTCGGAGTCGACACAGCCGACCCTCGTGCCAAGGGGTTCTGGACGGTCGTCCGCGCCAATGTCGAGAAGGTCGAGGATGCCGCCGACTGGTGGACTATCGTCACGACCGGGCCGGCCACGGATGCCGTGCTCGAGGGCGACGATCTCGGCTATGCACGCGAAGCCTTCGATCTCCTGCCTGCCGGCGATATCGGCGAGGCGACCTGGAGCGAGTGGACCTCGGCGGTGAAATCGGCAACCGGCCGCAAGGGGCGGGCGCTATTCATGCCGCTTCGCATCGCGCTTACCGGTCGGTCGTCCGGTCCCGAGATTGCAGATCTATTGCCTCTTCTGGGGCGGGAAGAAATTCTGGCCCGACGACCCTGACCTTTCGGGAACCGTCAGCCTCGGCCTCGGTCATGTCGCTCGCCAGGTCTGCGGTGTTCGTTTCCAAGTCGGATCCGGTCGCCTGCGGCGTGCTGTCCGTCTCGGCTGAAGGTTCGGGTGTCGCGGCGATTTCCGGCTTTTCTTCGGGCTCTGGCACGGTTGTGATATTCGGGTCTCCGCCGGCTTCAGGCTCCAGCCGTGCGGTCGATGGCTGCGTATGGCAGGTACAGGACGGGTCGGCCTGTCCGGTATCGAGCTTACGGTAGAGAAAGGCCTGCGGCAGCGCCGTATAGGGCTGGCCCTGCAGGGAAATCATCGCTTCGCTTTCCTGATCCGGCACACGATGGAAAAAAAGCTTCGCTTCGGTGGCGGGACAAAGGGATTCACAGGTCTGGGCATCGCGCTGCAGGAAATCGAAGCCTGTCGAAAACGAGATCGGAAAATAGTAGCCGTCGCAGGTGCGGACGCAAAGCGTGCGGAACGTTCCGGGCATGTAAGGGATCGTGATTTCGTTCGGATCGGACGGATCCGCGGGTGTCATTAGCGCGGTATCGGCCTCTTGGTTCGGATCGTAGAGCCGCTGGCGGCCGATCCCTTCGCGCACGATGATGCGCGATTTGAGGCGTGAACGATCCGGGCTTTCCGGGATTACCGTGACCGAATGCGGTTCGGTACGGGCCATGCGCTGCGGCGCGTTGCAGCCATTGCGTTCCAGCCGCGTTCCAATGGCCCGGATTCGCGCGGCATTGCGGCCGCCGGACAGCCTGTCGCGCTGGCGTTCGAGCGCGTCGAGATTGGCGTTCATATCCTGGATGGTGCGGTATAGCGACTGGCACTCGGCGGTCGGGTTGGCGAAACAGCCGCGCCTTTGCTGCATGGCGCGCGTCTTTTCTATTTCCTCGACCTGGTGCATCGCGGCTTCGGCATAACGCTGGGCTTGCGCGGATGTCCCGGGTCCCATCGCGCTGGCATCGCGCAACTGGGCGCGCAGATCGTCGCAGATATCCGCTTGTGCGCCGATGGCCGACAGCAACAAAGCGCCGGCGGCACAGGCCGCGAGCGTCCGAATGCGCGCAATTCTGATCCGAAAACGGCTGTTACGCGGCTGTCCCGTCACCTTGTTTCACTCCCTGAGAGGAGTCCCTTCGGATCGCAGACTACACGGCAAATGTGGCACGGCCGGTTAAGCGAGCGGCTTTTTTCCACCGAACGTTCGGCGCAGGCTTAACGCGCGCCTAACGGACTTGATGTCACTCGGCCGCGACCGCCGCGCTTTCGCGCTGCGTGGCCTCGACCACCGAAATCGCCGTCATGTTGACCACGCCGCGCGACGTCACCGAAGGGGTCAGGATATGCGCCGGCTTGGCTGTTCCGAGCAGGATCGGGCCGACATGGAGCGCGTCCGTCATGATCTTCACGGCGTTCAGCGTGATGTTGGCCGCGTCGAGATTGGGGAAGACGAGCAGATTCGCTTCGCCCGTCAGCACAGAATTGGGATAGACGCGGTCGCGCAGCTTCTGGTCGAGGGCCGAGTCGGCATGCATTTCGCCGTCCGCGCAGAGACCGGGGGCGATGCGGTGGAGAATCGCCGTCGCCTCTCGCATCTTTTGCGACGAGCCTGCGTCGCGGGAGCCGAAATTGGAGAAGGAAAGCAGCGCCGCCTTCGGCTCGATGCCGAAACGGGCGATTTCACGGGCGGCGAGAACCGTCATCTCCGCCAGTTCCTCGGCGCAGGGTTCTTCCGTGACATAGGTGTCGGTGAAGAACGTTACGCCGCGCTGCGAAATCAGCATCGAGAGGGCCGAGAGGTCCTGCGTTCCGCGTTCCATGCCGACGATGAGCCGGACATGACGCAGATGCCGCTCGTACCGGCCTTCGAGACCGCAGATCATCGCATCGGCCTCGCCGCGCTCAAGCGCAATCGCCGCGATGACCGTGGAGTTCGTGCGCACCAGCAGGCGTGCGGCGTCGGGCGTCACGCCGCGCCGGCCGACGACTTTGACGAGATGATCGACATAGTCGCGATAGCGCGGATCGTTCTCCGGATTGATCAATTCGAAATCGACACCTGGCTTGATCTTGAGACCGAAGCGTTTCAGCCGCATTTCGACCACGTCGGGCCGGCCGATCAGGATCGGCTGGGCAATCCGGTCTTCCAGCACGACCTGGGCGGCACGCAATACGCGCTCGTCCTCGCCGTCGGCATAGACGACACGCTTGTTGGTCGCAGACTGCGCCGCGGCAAAGACCGGCTTCATGACCAGTCCGGAGCGGAAAACGAAACGGTTCAGACGGTCGATATAGGCGTCCATGTCCTCGATCGGGCGCAGCGCCACGCCGCTTTCCTGCGCGGCCCTGGCGACCGCCGGTGCGATACGCAGGATCAGGCGGGGATCGAAGGGCGAGGGGATCAGGTAATCGGGACCGAATATGGGCGTGTCGCCGGAATAGGCGCGGGCCGCGACGTCGGACGGCTCCTCGCGGGCAAGTTGCGCGATCGCGCGGACGGCAGCGGCTTTCATCTCCTCGTTGATCGTCGTCGCGCCGGCATCTAGTGCGCCGCGAAACATGTAAGGAAAACACAATACGTTGTTGACCTGATTGGGGAAATCGCTTCGGCCCGTGCAGATCATCGCGTCCGGCCGCGCTTCGCGCGCGATATCGGGCATGATCTCCGGCACCGGGTTGGCGAGCGCCATGATCAACGGCTTTTCGGCCATTTCCTTCAGGCATTCCGGTTTCAGCACGCCGGCTGCCGAGAGGCCGAGGAAAACGTCCGCGCCGGGGATGACGTCGGTCAGTTTCCGCTTGTCGGTCTTCTGCGCATAGACGGACTTCCACTGGTCCATCAGCTTCTCGCGGCCCTCATAGACGAGGCCCTCGATGTCGTTGACCCAGATGTTCTCGCGCCTGGCGCCGAGCGAAACGAGCAGATTGAGGCAGGCGAGCGCCGCC
>Ga0207814_100843_pt1 | contig 12623 bp, 4 predicted proteins | sample TtaePargueraPR_7_FD_187755 | JGI IMG/M metagenome (GOLD analysis project Ga0207814, IMG submission 187755) | Aerobic enrichment media microbial communities from Bioluminiscent Bay, La Parguera, Puerto Rico - Tt and P1 (2) (SPAdes) | ecosystem: Environmental > Aquatic > Marine > Unclassified ... | reverse complement strand
CGGAGCTGTCGTCGCCGAAGTGTGCGATGCGCCACTCGCGGTAGTCGGCGTGCGGCCGGACTTCGGAGGCGATCCAGTCGGCGAGCAGTTGCACGCCCTCGAGGTCGACCACGTCGGTGGCCAGCGGGGGCATCCGGTCGTAGCCCCTGGCCGCCGCGGGGCGGGTGTAGAGCAGGGAGTGCTCGACGGAGCCGGGTTCGACGAGCAGGTCGCCGGGAACCAGCGGGGGATGGGCCGGGGGGGCGTTGACGAGCCCGGTCTGGCTGAGGGGCAGGTGGGCGCGCCCGTCCCAGACGCCGCCGCTGCCGCCGCCCGGGCGGTGGCAGTAGGAGCAGTTCACGTCGAGGTAGGAGCGCACCCGCGCCTCGAGCGAGTAGCCCTCCTCGTCGGGCCGCAGGTGCCGCGGCAGCGTGCCGGGGTCGTCGACCATTCCCGCCAGGTAGCCGGTCGCGTCGAGCCGCCCGATGAAGTTCCCGGGAACCCCGGCGATCTCGCCGGCCCGGTTGAGCTGGCGGGTGTGGAAGGACAGCGCGTGGCCGGCCGCCGGATTGTGGCAGCTGAGGCAGGAACTCCGCGAGGGGATCGTCCACACCACGCGGGTGGGCACCGAGTCGACCGTCAGGTCGACCTCGAAGCTCTCGCCGCTGCTGCCCGACAGGTCGGCCTCGTCCTGCGGCCCGGCGTTGGTGTTGCGCCAGCGGTAGGAGACGCCGTAGGTGCCGGCCGCGTCGCGGACCAGGAAGCGGGTCTCGAGCCGGCGGCGCGGCGAGCCGGGCGTCGGCCGCCGGTCGCTCACCGGGACGCCGTCGATCACCCGGGTGAAGGTCTCCCACTCGGTGGGCATGTCGAAGTGCTTGGCCCAGACCATTCCCTCGGGAAAGGTCCACGGCTCGTCGCGTGAGTAGCCGATGGTGTCGTGGTCGTTCCGGATCAGGAACCAGCGGCGCTTCTCGGCGAAGTCCGACCAGAAGCGGAGGTTCGGCTCGTAGAAGACCCCGCCCGGCTGCGGGATCAGCGCGTCGAGGTCGGCGAAGAAGCCGGTCTCGCCCAGGCTCTGGGGAAACTCGCGGGTGTCGTCGCCGAGGGTCAGCCGCTTGATGGTCGCGACGCCTTGGTCGGTGTGGAAGCCGCCGGCGCCACGGTCGAGGATCAGGAGGTCCTCGGTGGTGGGATCGAGCTCGAAGGCGAGGACGCCCTTTTCCCCGCCGAGTCGCTCGACCTCCGGGCCCTCCGCGCCGCGGGTCAGCGCCCAGATGTTGCCCGACGAGAAATCGCCGAGGATGAACTTTCCCTGCAGCCCGGGGAGCGCGCTGCCGCGATAGAGGAAGCCGGCGATGATCGAGCGGCCCTCGAAGGGGCCGTTGCCGCGGGAGTAGGTCCAGTAGGGCTCGACGAAGGTCGCCGCCGATTCGGCCGCGCCGTTGAGCAGGTCGCCGCTGCGGTAGCCCGGGACCAGCGACTCGCGCCAGGCCCAGCCCCCGTTGCCGCCGTAGGTGCCGCCATCGACCAGCGGGAGCGAGTAGATCGACAACTCCTCGCGGGTCCCGTGCGAGACGTCGCCGACCCACATTTCGTCGACGCTGCCGTCGCCGTCGTGGTCCTCGGGTGAGAAGCTCCACGGGTTCCGCTGGCCCATCAAGAGGATCTCGGTGCGGACCTGGCTGGGATCCAGCGCCACGCCATTGAAGCTGCTCGCGCCGACGAAGGGGTTGTCGGGCGGAATCGCGAAGTGCGCCTCGCCGCTGGTCCCGCCGCCGACCCGCGGGATCACCAGGTCGCCGTCGTTGTTGGTTCCACCCGGGTCGGCACCCGGGGCGGGGTCGGGGTTCGGCACCAGGCTGCCGGGCTTCTTGTCGACGTCGATGCGGATGATCGACGACCAGAAGTTCCGGTCGATGTGCTGCGAATTGTCCCCGAGGTCCTCCTGGTCGCCGTCGTCGCCGAAGCCGACGTAGAGGTAGCCGTCGGGCCCGAAGTGGCAGTGGGCGATGGTGTGGATCTCCTGGTCGGAGTCCTGGTCGATCAGCACCTGGCGGCTGGCGAGGTCGGCGGCGTAGGGCGGGCTGGTGCTGCAGGTGAAGCGGGTGACGTGGACGCGGTCGTCGTCGGTGTTGTAGGTCAGGTAGATGTAGCCGTTCTGGTGCCAGTCCGGGTGCACCGCGATCCCCTTGAGGGCGCGCTCGGTCTCCTCGAACTTGACCAGGCTGGTGAGGTCGAGGATTTCGAGCCGGGTCGCCGGCCGGAGCCGCATGTCGGGGATCAGGACGACCCGGCCCGCGCCCTCGGCGACGAACAGCTTGGGGGTGTCCCCGACCACCGTGTCGAAGCCGTGCGGGCTGTCGAAGCCAAGGCCCGGAAAGGCATCGACGAGCTCGTAGGTGGTCGCCGGCGGCGCGTCCGGCAGGCGGACGAAGTCGCTGTCGAAGCGGGTGTCGCTGGTGAAGTCGATGTTCACCGTGGCGGTGGCCGACGCGGTCCCCGAGGGGTTGCTCACCCGGTAGCTCAGGCTGTCGCCGGCCGGGCTGCCCAGGGTGTGCTGGTAGAAGATCGTGCCATCGGGGTGGGCGAGCGCGTTGCCGAACGCGGGCACGGCGTCGAGCTGGAGGCTGGCGGGGTCGATCCCACCCGTGTCGTTGGCCAGCACGTCGAGCCGGAACTGGCCGCCGTGCCGCAGGGTGACCGCGTCGTCGCTGGCCGTCACCGGACCACCGGAGGTGGGACCATTCTCGAACAGCACCGACTCGAGCTGGTGGGCCTCCCCGATCTGCTGGTCGCTGAGGACCACGTCGAGCAGCTCGACCCGGGCGATCGTGCCGGTGAAGGGCACCGGGGTGGTGCTGGCGGTGCCGGCCTCGTTCTCCGCGCCGAGGGCGATCGGGTTCGACTCGCCGTGGATCGACAGCGGGCCGTGGTCCTTGGAGTTGCTGAGCTGGCCGTCGATGTAGACGCGGGAGACGCTGCCGTCGAAGGTGTAGGCGAGGTGGGTCCAGCGGCCGGCGGTGGCGCCGATGTCGGTGCCGTTCTCGGTGCCGTAGGCGACGTCGTGGTTGGCGCCCCAGTGGCCGACCGCGCCGAAGCTGTTGCTTTCGCCCTGGTGGAAGCCGCAGTTCGAGCCGTTCGGCCCACCGCCGCGGCGACCCCAGGCGACGATTGTCTCCTCGTTGCCGAGGTCGGCGTTCCACACCCAGGCCCGGACGCTGTGGACCTGGTTGCCGGAAAGGCCGACCGTCGCGGCGAGCTGCGCGGCGACCATCTTGTCGCTGCCGCCGAACTGGAGCCCCTGGATGTGGGCCGAGGCGTTGTCGTTGGCCGGGTGGCTGGCGGTGAGCACCGAGCCGGCGACGGTGGTGAAGGCCCCCGCCGAGCCGGGGTTGTCGATCGAGGCGACCACCGTGCCGTCGGGAAGGTCGAGGGCGGTGGCATCCACCCGGACGAGCTCGGCGGCGGACAGGCAGCCGAGCACGAAAATGCTGGGGGCAAGGGTGCGGATCATGGAATCCCGCACTCCCTAGCGGGCGCGGAATCATCCCACAAGGAAGCGTTTCGTGTTCGCTGTCCGGCGCGAGCAAGCCCGCGAGCGGCGCTTGGGACGGGAGTTGCCTGGTCCAGAGACCAAGCTGGCCCGTCGCTCCGCCGCGGGGTTCGGTGCCGCGGGATCGCTCAGTCGTCCGGGGTGGCCGGCGGCTTCTCGCGGGTGCCGGCGACCGGCCAGCGGTCGCTGCGGAACGGGACCGCGGGCAGGCCGGCGGAGTTGACCAGGTTGGGGGTGGCGGTCTCGTGCCAGGCGAAGCGGACCGCGACCGGCTGGCCGACCAGCGAGCTGGCCAGCTCGACCCGCTGGTCATCGACGATCCTCGCCCCGGCCGGGTGGAAGACGCGGCTCTTGCCGGCCAGTTCGAAGTGGCTCAATGGATTGCCGTCGCTCCGCCGCAGGCCGTCGCCGACCGAGGCGAAGCGGACGAGCGCCCGGCCGTCGCCGGGGAACTCGACGTGCGCCATCTCCGGGCTCCGGGCGAGGCGCCGTCCGTCGCCATAGGCGTCGCGCAGGGCGAGGTGGGCGAGGCGCAGGCCGACCTCGCGCTTGCGGGTCGGGTGGATGTCGCTGCCGTCGCCGGCGAGGTCGGTGGTGACGACCATGCCGGAGTGCGGAATCTCGCCGCGGGCCGCGGCCTGGGCCTCCCAGAACAGCGGCAGGCCCTGCGGCGTGAGCCAGGCCGGGAAGGAGTCCCAGGCGGAGTATTCGAAGGGGGCGAGCTGCACGTAGTAGAAGGGGGCCTCCGGCGCATTCCAGGCCCCGCGCCAGCCGGAGGCGAGGGTGGCGAGCTTGGTGGCGTAGCCCGAGCTCTCGCCGGTCATCGCGTTCGCCTCGCCCTGGTACCACAGGAACCCGCGCAGGGTGTAGGGAACCAGGGGCTCGACCATGCTTTGCCACAGCTCGGTCGCCTGCACCCCCTTGACCCAGGCGAAGTACTCCGATTCCAGTACTCCGGCGAGTCGCGGCTCCGCCTCGATCGCCGCGCGCGGGGTCCAGGCCTCGACCATGGTGCCCCCGAAGCTCGCGTGGATCAGGCCGACGGGGACCTCGAGGTTGTGGAGCAGCTCGCGGCCGAAGAAGTAGCCCGCGGCCGAGAACTCCGTGGCCGTGACGGAGTCCGGGGAACACGGAAGCCAGCGCATCTGCGCCTCCGGCCGTGTCACCCGGCCGTGGTGGGGCACCTGGAACAGGCGCAGCCGGGGGTGGCGGGCCGCGGCGATCTCGGTGAGATGGTTGTCGGTCGGTCGCTGGCCGCGCTTCTCGCCGAGTGGCTTCTCCATGTTCGACTGGCCCGAGCACAACCACACCTCGCCGACCAGCACGTCCTCGAAGCGCAGTTCGTCGCTCCCGGAGACGACCAGCGCCCGGGCTTCGTCGCTCGCCGGCATCGCCGGCAGGCGGCCCCGCCAACGGCCGTGCGGATCGGTGGTGACGCTCGCCTCATGGTCGCCGAAGCGGATCGTCAGGGTCTCGCCGGGCGCGGCGCTGCCCCAGAGCGCGACCGGTCGCTCGCGCTGGAGGACCATGTGGTCGCCGAAGACCGCGGGCATCGAGACCGCCGCGGCGGGGCGGGGCGCGAGGAGGGCGAGCGGGAGGGCGAGCAGGAGCGGGCGCATGGCGGGAGAATCGCCGCGAGCATCGACCGATCCGGGCCTCGGCGGAAGGACGGCAAGTGACAGCGGTCGGCGCGGGTCGTCGCGAAGGTTTGCCCTCCCGATCCTTGAATGCGGGGGACAGGGCCCGGGCGGGGGCCGCTTGACGCTTGGCCGTTCCTCGGCGACCGATATCGGAGTGGGCTTGTGTCGGCCGGTTCCGGGGGTGGTGCTTCGCTCCAAAGCGAGAGCCGGGCGGCCATGCCCCGAATAGTACTTGTCTCCACAAGAACGCTCTGGGAAACCTTTCTTACTACTGGAATAGGCAAACTCGAACGGCGCTCGTCTCGGCACTGTCCGGACGGGCCGGAGTTCGATGAAAGTCGATTCCGGTATCCGGATGAACCCAAGAAACCTATGCAAAATCCAAGACCCTGGCAGAGCGGCAGATGCCGCAGGCCTGCCCTTTTCCCTGCGGCCGCGGCCTGCGCGGCCCTTCACGGACTCCTCAGTCCCGTGGCGACGGCCGCCGTCCAGGTCGATCTCGACGCCTCGACCCAGTCGCTGGGCCCGCTTTCGAGCTGGGCGAACACCGGCGCGGTCGGCGGCAGCTTCGACTCCGCCGGAACCGCCATTCCCGAGGTGATCGAGGTGGATGGCGCCCAGGCGGTATTCCTCACCAATCACAACGACCCGGCCAACGATCCCGAGATCGACCCGAACTCGACCTACTATGATGGCCCCACCGCGCCGGCCCTGATCCAGGGCAACAACAGCCGGACCTTCGAGGCCTGGATCCACGACGACGAGCTGGCCGAGTACCAGACCGTGATCAGCTGGGGCAAGCGGGGCCAGAAGCGGAACGCGGCGATCCATGGCTTCGGCACCTCGCCCTCCGCCGGGGCGGTGATCCACTGGGAATCGGATGTCGGTTACAGCCAGGGCGCGCTGGTGACCGACCGCTGGACCCACGTCGCGGTGGTCTATGACGGCACCACGCGGCTGTTGCAGACCTACGTCGACGGCTTCCTCACCGGCCAGGTTTTCTTTGCTTCCGCACTGTCGGTCGACAGCGCCTGGGTCGATCCGGGCCCCCCTCCGGCGCTGATCACCAACCCGATGCGGATCGGACGGGCTTCCAACAACATGGCCGACGATGGCGGCGGCACGACCGACGAGGACTCGGGAACCGCCGGGGTCGAGCCGATCAAGATCGGCCGCATCCGGGTTCACGACGGGGCCCTCGACGCCGCGACGATCCGCGCGGCGGTGATCGCCGACGGTGCCAGCACCTACTGGCCGGACAACGACAGCGACGGCCTGCCCAACTGGTATGAGGAGCTTCATCCCGGCCTGGACCCCGAGATCGCGGATGCCGGGGAGGACGCGGACTCCGATTTCCTCACCAACCTCGAGGAGTTCAACCGCAACACCAGCGCCAGCAATCCCGACACCGACGGCGACGGCGGCTTCGACGGGGCGGAGGTGAACGCCACGCTCAACGACGGCACGACTGCGACCGGATACGGCGCCACCGACCCGCTGCTGGCGGACGCCGACTACGACGGGCTGCTCGACGGCGCCGAGGCGGTCGCCGGGACCGACCCCTTCAGCCCGGACACCGACTTGGACGGTTCCAACGACCCGCAGGAAGTCTGGTTCGGCACCGATCCGCTGGTCGACGACGGCATCCTTCCCGCCGACGACCGCGGGCCGGTGATCGACCTCGACGCCACGACCCTGTCGGTGGGGCCGGTCACCGAGTGGACCAATACCGGCGCGATGGGGCAGTCATGGAAGCCCTTCTACGAGGCGACCCCGCCCTCGGTCGAGACCCACTCGACCGGCGTCAACGGGCTGGTCCTCAATGGCGAGGACAACGTCCTGACCGGGCCGCCCGCGCCGCTTCACATGACCTTCGACGGCGCCCGGAGCGTCGAGGCCTGGATCCTCAACCCCGAGGTCGCCGGCGAGGAAACCGTCATCGCCTGGGGTGCCCGCGGCAGCCCGGACGGCAGCAACGGCTCCTTCATTCACGGCACCAGCGACAGTTTCGGCGCCTTCGGGCTGTGGAGCGACGACTTCGACCTCGGCTGGAATGGCATGATCTCGCGGGACCAGTGGACCCACGTGGTCTACACCTACGATGCCACGACCTTCGAGCTGGTGGCCTACCGCGACGGCGAGGTGGCGGCCTCGAAGATCGCCGGTGCGAGCGACGAGAACCCGGATGGCCTGTCGCTGATCACCAAGGTGCTCGACCCCAACGGCGTCGCCTACCCGATCCTGATCGGCGGGCAGAACCAGTCCACCGGGGTTCCCACCAAGGCGGCCAGCATGATCTACGGCAAGCTCAAGGTCTACGACCGGACACTGACGGCGATGGAGGTCGAAGCCAGCTACGAGGCGGACAAGGCCAACTTCCCGGTGCCGGAGCCGCCCGGGGCCGAGGGACCGATCTACCTCGGGATCGAGTACAACAGCCGGCGTGATCCGGACATCGTGATCATCACCTGGGACTGGACCCTGTTTCCGGCGGGCGCGATTCCGACCCTCGAGACGAGCCGCGACCTGATGACCTGGATCGACAGCGGAGAGACCTTCCTGCTCACCGACGGCGAGGTCGAGTTCGTGCCCGTCGATCCCGTGAACCCGGGCACCGATGAAGAGCCGAACATCGATCCGGACCGGCACTACCGGATGAGCTACGAGGTCCCGGCGGCAGCTCCCTGACGAGGGTGCATGCCTCCGCTTCGCGGACCAATCCGACAGCCGGGGAGGGTCACCTTCACCGGCTGTTTCGTGTCGTCGGGGAGGCGGGGCCCGGTGACCGGAGGAACGAGCGCGGGAGCCATTTCGGGAGCGGCCCGAGGTCCCTTCGGCGATCGCAGGGGGATGGAAGCTTGAAACGGCGTTTTTGGGGCCGTTTGCAGCGCTTGAAGGAGCGAGGGATGGCAGGAAAGGGCTTAGAATTGCCTTGCTCTCTGGTGCCGGTCGTCGCGAAATGAGGATCCTTCCAAAACCCAAAAACACCATGCCAAATCCAAACAGAAAACGGTTCTCCCATTGGTGCGCAGGAGCTGCGCTTGCGGCGACGCTGGCGACGCCAGCCCACGCGACCTTGTTCGCCTACGAAGGCTTCTCCGGAATCGGTGACGGGACCCTCGCGGGCACCGGTGCCACCGGATCGGGCTTCACCGGCGGCTGGGACATCACCAACGGTGGGGGAGGCGCCTCGACCACCCAGGCGGCGGGCCTGAGCTATCCCGGCTCCTATCCCGGCACCAACACCGCGATCGGCGGCAACGGGCGGGTGACCGGCGCCACCGGTGACAATGCCTTCCTGGCACTCGACCTCGACGCCACCGCGCGCTTCAACGTCAACAACGCGGGCACGGTCTACATCAGCTGGCTGGCCCAGAACGTGGCGGTGTCGACGACGGCCTACGGGGTGCTGGATGCCGGCACCCGCGACACCTTCAACCTCGCCGCCGAGTACCCGCGCAACTCCGGCCTCCGGATCAACAGCGTCGGCGACGGCAGCAACAGCGCCCTCGGCATGGTCGGCAACTCCGGCAACTGGAACGGCAGCAACCAGTCCCTCTACGGCGACGGCGAGCTCAATCCGGAGGTCGTGGACACCTGGGGTGCCTTCAACTTCAACGACGCCAACAACATCTTCACCGGCAACGGCGGCACCGGTGACGGTCCGGGGAGCCCGTCGTACAACCCGGCCGCGGCCAACTATGACGGGGTGGACCACCTCCTGCTCACGGTCGATGTCGGAGGCGGGGCCTACAACCTGCAGGTCAATCCGCAGATCGACGGCTCCAACGATGGGGAGATCAGCTGGGTGCACACCGACGGCGGCCCGCCGATCCAGTTCGTGCTCAACGCGATCGGTTTCGAGGCCGGCAACGACTCGAGCGACCGGGCGCCGGGCGACCTGGTGTTCGACGAGATTCGCATCGCGGACACCTTTGTCGATGCGGCCGGCTTCGTGCAGATTCCCGAGCCCTCGATCGCGCTGCTCGGTGGCCTCGGGCTGCTGGGGCTCCTCCGTCGCCGCCGTGCCTGATCGGCCACGCCTCGACGACATCGAATTCCCTGCGGCGGCACCCGGATCCCGGGTGCCGCCTTGATGTACACGGGCTTGGGCCCGATCACCCGACCCGGGCCGAAACGGCGAGAGCGGAGGGGAGCGCGGGGGGCATCGATCGGCCCCCGATCCGAGAAAGACTCAGAAGGCGCTTGCATTCGAAAGCGGTTTCCCGTTTCTCGTTAGAGACCCTAGAACCCAAGAAACACAATGAAACCCTCGAATAAGAAACGATTCGCACACTGGTCCGTCGGGCTTGCCTTGGCGGGGCTGGCTTCCACCCCCGTCCATGCCACGGTCTTCGCCTACGAGGGCTTCAGCGGGATCGGCGACGGCTCCCTCGCCAACACCTCCGCAACCGGCTTCGGCTTCACCGGCGGCTGGGACATCACCAGCAACGCGGGGGGCGCCTCGACCACCCAGGCGGCCGGCCTCAGCTACCCAGGATCCTATCCCGGCACGCACACCGCGGTCGGTGGCAACGGGCGGGTGACCGGAGCGACCGGCAACAACGGCTTCCTCGCGCTCGACCTGGACGCGACCGCTGACTTCCAGGTCAATACCTCGGCGAGCACGGTCTACATCAGCCTGCTCGCCCAGGTGGTGGGCCAGACGGTGACGGCGGCCGGTGCCCTGGACGGAGCCACGCGCACCCAGTTCAACCTGGCCTCGGAGTACCCGCGCAACGTGGGCTTCCGGATCAATGACGTCGGCAGCGGAAGCAACAACTCGATCGGGACCATCGGCAAGGGCTCGGACTGGAACAGCAACGGCGTGACCTACGGCGATCCCAATCCGTTGATCATCGACACCTGGGGCGTCGCCAACTTCAACGATGTCAACCGGCTCTACACCGGCGCCGACTTCGCCGACGGCGTGGACCATCTGGTCCTTGAGATCGACAAGGCGACCAGCGCCTATCGATTGCAGGTGAACCCGCAGGCCGACGGCTCGAACGACGGGGAGGTCAGCTGGATCCACACCGATGGCGGATCCCCGGTGCCCTTCGTGATGAAGGCCTTCGGGGTCGAGGGGGGCAATGACTCCAGCGACCGGCCCGTCGGCGACATGGTCTTCGATGAGATCTACATCGCGGACTCCTTCGAGGACGCGGCCGGCTTCTTCCAGGTTCCCGAGCCCTCGATCGCGCTGCTCGGCAGCTTGGGGCTGCTCGGATTGCTGCGTCGCCGGCGCAACTGAGGCCTTCCCGGCGGACGTCCGGTTCGCTTTTCATCGTGCGGCACCCGGCAGGACCGGGTGCCGCATTTTTTCGACAGGTCGGTCGGCGGGTTCGTCGATGCATCCATCCCTCAGCTCTCCGTTGACCGCGTCCGGGGAGCGGAGTCGGATGGTATGGGACTGCGGTGACACGTCACCGCTGTCGGCATACGTTCCGGTCGACGGGACGGTGGGTCCGGAGCCGACATGCCGGCTCCCGGGAGGGCTTCCGGGTGATCGGGAACGGACCCGGAAAGCTCCGACATGTCGGAGCACTCCGAAGGGGCTATCGGATTCCTCCCGATCGATGCGTTCATCCCCCGGCGCTTACTCGCGCTCGGCCGGGACCCCGATTTCGAGCGTGGCGGAGGGCAGGCCCACGGACTCGACCTCGAGCGTGACCTTCCCGGATGCGCCGGTGCCCCGCAGGATGATCTGGGCGCGACCCTCGAAGGTGTCGCGGCGAGGGGAGGAAAAGGCGGGTCCGGCCTCCATCAGCCGGTCATTGCCGAGGGCCAGGATCTCGGCCGGGCCGTCGACGCGGCAGGCGAGCGGCAGCGCGGCACCCGGGCACCAGCGGCCCGCGTCGTCGCGCACCGTGAGGTCGACGTAGGCAAGGTCGAGCGAGTCCCCGGACTCCATCGGCTCCACCAACTCGAGGCGGAGCGAGGACGGCTCGCCCGCGGTCGCCAGGACCCGCCGCTCGGCAGGCCGGCCCCCGGCATCGAGGCCCTCGACCACCAACTCGCCGGGCTGGTAGGGCACGTCGAAGGTGGACCGGTATTCCGGACCGATGTCCTGCTCGGCGACCGTTCGCCCGTTCAGCGAGACCCGCGCCCGCGGGTGGTGGGAGGCGACCACCAGGGTGAGGGCCTTCCCTTCCTGGCCGGGCCAGGTCCAGCTCTCGATCGCCGGGGGCACCGACCACTGGCTGAGCTGCCAGGGCTTCCCGTCGGGCGCAGGCACCCGGACGCTGGCATGCAGTGTGACCCCCCGGTTCCAGACGAGCTGGCGGTAGTGCGAGACCGGCTTGCGTCGGCCGGTCAGCGTGAGGTCGCCGCAGGAGGCACCGAACCAGGGGTAGTGGCTGCCTTCCCAGTGCGGGCGCACCGTTTCGCCGGAGGCGAAGACGCGGCCGATGCCGGCCTCGCCGAGGTAGTCGATGGCGCTCCACACGAAGTCGCCGATGACGTGGGGGTGGGCCTGGACGAGTTGCCAGTTCTCGAAGGCCTCGAGCTGGTAGGACTCCGAGGCGTAGACGATGCGGTTGGGGCGACGCCGGTGGTCGTCGGCGTGTCTACGGCCGATCTCGTAGTTGTAGCCGGCGAGGTCGAGGGCGTCGAAAATCGGGTCGAGGCGGCTCCAGTCGGCCGTCTCGCCGAGGCCGTTGAGCCCGACGGTCACCGGCCGGGTCCGGTCGAGCGAGCGGACCGCGGCGGCAAGTTGGTGGGCGATCCGCACGCCCCCGGCGTTGCCGCGCTCGTAGACCTCGTTGCCCAGGCTCCAGGCGATGACGCAGGGATGGTTGCGGTCGCGCCGGACGAAGGCGCGCAGGTCGGCCTCCCAGTTCCCGTCGAAGGTCTCGCCGTAGTCGTGCCTCGTCTTGCTCGCTTTCCAGCCGTCGAAGGCCTCGTCGAAGACCAGCATGCCGAGCCGGTCGCAGGCCTCGAGGAAGGCGGTCGAGGGCGGATTGTGGGCGGTGCGGACGGCGTTGTAGCCGGCCTCGAGGAGCAGGCGGACCTTGCGCTCCTCGGCGTCCGGAAAGGCCGCCGCCCCCAGCGGCCCGTGGTCGTGATGGACGTTGCCGCCGCGCAGCAGGACCGGCTCGCCGTTGAGCAGGAAGCCCTGCTCGGCCGACCAGGCGAGCGTGCGGATGCCGAAGCGGAGCTCCTCGCGGTCGCGGAGCGAGCCATCGACCCGGAGTTCGGAGCGCAGGGTGTAGAGCGACGGGCGGTCGGGCGACCAGAGCAGGGGCGAGGGCAGCGGCAACTCGGTGGCGAGGTGACGGAGCGCGCCGGCCTCGAGCTTCGCCGGTCGGACGGTGGACAGGACTTCCGCGCCCGCTGGATCGAGCACGGTGAAGCGGAGCTCGGCCTCGCCGGACTTGCCGGCCGAGGAGCGCAGCTCCGCGGACACCCCGAGCAGCGCCCGGGCGCTGCTTGTGGAGCGGGTCCACACC
>Ga0207814_100842_pt1 | contig 12702 bp, 16 predicted proteins | sample TtaePargueraPR_7_FD_187755 | JGI IMG/M metagenome (GOLD analysis project Ga0207814, IMG submission 187755) | Aerobic enrichment media microbial communities from Bioluminiscent Bay, La Parguera, Puerto Rico - Tt and P1 (2) (SPAdes) | ecosystem: Environmental > Aquatic > Marine > Unclassified ... | reverse complement strand
TGGTGACATCGACGTAGACGCTGCCCTGCGACATGAAAGGCAGCGCGGAGGCGGCCGCCGTCGCGCTCTCGCGTCCCGGCACGGCAGCGATGGCGAAATCGCACTCGCGCAGCCAGTCTCCCGGCGCAGCATGAAGATCATGGCCAAGCTCGCCCGCAAGCGCACCCGGACGGCCATCCGCAACGATATCGCAGAGAAAGAGTTCCGCCTTGTCCTGCAGGGCGCGGCCATAGGCCCCGCCCACTTCGCCGCATCCGATGATTGCAATTTTCATGGCGCGCGAGATTAGTCACCGCGAGCGAATGGTCAATCCGCATCTTGCCACGCCCCGGCTCGCTCCCGCCGGAACCGTTTCCGGCGTTCAACCGTTTTACAGGCATGACAAGATCGACTCTAAAGGAACCGAGAGGCGCCCGCCTGAGCAGCGCCGAAAGCGTGACGGACAAGCCGGGCGAACCCCTGCACAGAGGGCCGGCGCAGCCCTATCCGGGCGCGAAGGCCCGACAGGGACGCATCGTGCTCAACACGCCGTGGCGCAGGACGATATTCATCGCCGGCCTCTTCGCGGCGGTTATCCTGGCCCTGGTCGTCGCCGTTTCCGTGTGACGCCTCACACCGCCGGGGACAGCCCGCCGTCGACGTTGATCGCAGCACCGGTGATGTAGGAGCCCTGGTCCGAGGCCAGGAACACGGCGGCGTTGGCGAACTCTTCCGCCGTGCCGACGCGGCCCATGGGCAGCGGCTTGCCCATCTCGGCATAGAACTCTTCCAGAGACCGGCCCTTGTTTTCCGCCGCGTGGCGCTTGACCCACTGGTCGCTCTCGATGCGTCCGACGTGAAGCGAGTTGACCAGCACGTTGTGCGCCGCGCCCTCGCCCGCAAGCACCTTGGTCAGCGCCATACCGGCCGCGCGCGTCACCGCGGTCGGCGCGCCTTCCGCAGGAGGGGCCTTGGCGCCAGTGTTGAGGATATTGATAACCCGGCCCCACTTGCGCTCCTTCATCTTCGGAAAAGCCAGCCGCGTGAGGCGGATGGCAGCGAACAGCTTGAGGTCGATATCCGACTGCCAGTCCTCGTCGGTGATGTCCGGGAATGGGGCCCGCGCCGACGAACCGGCATTGTTCACAAGCACGTCGATCTGGCCCAGTTCCTTTTCGGCCTGCGCGAAGGCATCCGCGCATCCTTCAGCGGTCGCCACGTCCGCCGCGATCGTCACGACCTTGCCGTTTCCGGCCGATCCGATCTCCGCCTTCGCCTCGTCGAGCACCTCCTGGCGGCGCGCGACGATGGCCACGTTGGCGCCCGCCCCGACAAAACCCCTGGCGATGGCCCGGCCGATGCCGAGACTGCCGCCGGTAATGAGCGCATTGCGCCCGTTCATGGTCAGTTGCATGGATGTCCTCCCTCTATATCTTCAATCGCCGAACGGCGGCTCCTCACCCGGCGGCATATCCACTTCGAACACGTTGAGAATGCCCGAGATCATACAGTAGTAGCCCGCAAGGATGGTCAACTCGACAGTGGCCGCCTCGCCGAACGACGCAATCGCCTGCTTGTACGTCTCGTCGCTGACGCGCGCCGTCTTCAGGAACTCGCTCACCAGCCGGTGCACCAGCGCCCACTCCTCGTTGTCGGGTGGCGCCTTGCCCTCCTTGATGGCGGCAATGGCCTCGTCGCTCACGCCTTCTTTCTGCGCGATGATGCTGTGCGCGAACCATTCGTAGTTCGAACGCCAGTGCTGGCCGGCGGTCAGGATCGCGACCTCGCGCAACTGGCCCGAGAGCCGCGACTCGAAGCGCAGCTGGTTGCCCAGCTTCTGCACCCAGTCGCCGATCTCGGGGTTATGCAGCAGCACGTTGAACGGGCCGTTCAGGCTGCCGTCCTCGTTCTCCAGCGGAAACTTGCGCGGCGCCTTGGCCCGCTTGCCCCCGGTCAGGTTCCTGTGCAGGCGCAGTTGCGCATCGTTCAGCGCGTCCTTGGGCAGCATGGTGAGGCGGGACATGGGCAGGCTCCTGGGATTGAATAGGGTTTTGTCGTTACAGCCAACCCGGCATGCGGTCGAGGCCGAGCATCTGTTGATAGGACGGGCGTTCGCGAATGACGGCATAGTCGGCGCCGTTGACCATGGTTTCCGCGATCAGAGGGCGCGTATTGTAGGTGGACGACTGGACCGCGCCATAGGCCCCCGCCGTCATCACGGCCACGAGGTCGCCGCTCGAAAAGGCCGGCAGCTCGCGCCCGAGCGCCAGGTAATCGCCCGTCTCGCACACCGGCCCGACTACATCGGTGGCGCGGCGCGGCGCCTTGGCGAGCGCTTCTGAAACGGGCTTGATCTCGTGCCAGGCCTCGTACAGCGTCGGACGGATGAGATCGTTCATCGCCGCATCGACGATGGTGAAGGTCGTCTTGGCGCCTTCCTTCACGTAGAGAACCTTCGTGACGAGAATCCCCGCGTTGGCCGCGATCATGCGTCCCGGCTCGAACAGCAGCTTCACGCCGAGGTCCTTTGCCGCGCCGAGCACCGTCTTGGCATACTCCGAAGGCAGCGGCGGCTCCGGGTCGTCGTCCTTGTAGGGCACACCGAGACCGCCGCCGAAATTGATGAATTCCAGCGCGATGCCATCATCGCCAAGCTGCCCGGCTAACTGCCGAAGCAGCGCGAAAGCATTGGCAAAAGGCTTCAGGTCAGTGATCTGGCTGCCGATATGCATGTGGATCCCGCAGGGGTTGACGCCTGCCATCGACGCGGCCTCGCCGTAGAGCGAGCGCGCCTTCCCGAACGGCACGCCGAACTTGTCTTCCGCCTTGCCGGTGGAAATCTTCTTGTGCGTCCTGGGGTCGATGTCCGGGTTCACCCGGAAAGCGGCGCGCGCCTTCACGCCCTTCTGCACGGCCACCTCGTTCAGCGCCGCCAGCTCCGGTTCGGACTCCACGTTGAACGCGTAGATGCCTTCATCGAGCGCATAGGCCATCTCGGCCTTCGTCTTGCCGACGCCGGAAAAGACGATGCGCTCAGCGGCGATGCCGGCAGCCCGCGCCCGCCGCAGCTCCCCTTCGGAAACCACGTCCATGCCCGAGCCGAGATTGCCGAGCGTCTTCAGCACGGCGATGTTCGAGTTGGCCTTGATGGAATAGCAGACGAGCGTATCAGCGCCTTCGAATGCATCGGCGAAGACCTTGTAGTGCCGTGTCAGCGTCGCGGTCGAATAGCAGTAGAACGGCGTGCCGGCGGCTTGCGCGATTGCCGCCAAGCTCACGTCCTCGGCGTGGAGCACGCCATCCCTGTAGGCGAAATGATGCATGGCGACCGGAGCCCGGACGGACTATCGCAACAGGCGATCGAGAATGAAGGGACGGTCGTTATACCTGCGCGCGGGCGCGGCAGTGCCATCGGCGCTGGCCGTGGTTGCCGCCGGCGGCCGTTCGAGCGGGCCCTTGCGGCCGCAGGCGCCAAGCGCCGCGGAGGCGGCGACCACGACGGCCAGTATCGGTATGAGCGCTAGGCGCATGACTCAGCCTGTCCCCTCGTCTGCACGTATCCGCGTGCAGTTTCGCTCCTGTTTTAGCGCGACGCGGCCTGTTTTTCCAACCGCTTTATCCATTGTCGCGCCATTTTGCGGACATTTGAAGGCGCGGTGCCGCCGTAGCTTTTGCGGCTCTGGACCGATTTCGTAACGCTGAGAACCGAGAAAACACCATTGGTGATCCGTGGCTCGATCGCCTGCATCTCCTCCAGCAAAACCCGCGACAGCGGCACCTTCCTCGACTCCGCCAGCGACACGATCCGCCCCGTAACATGGTGGGCGTCGCGGAACGGCATTTTCAGCTCGCGCACCAGCCAGTCGGCCAGGTCCGTCGCCGTGGAGTATGCGAGGCCCGCCGCCTTCTTCATCGCCGCGGTATCGGGCTCCATGTCGCGCACCATGCCCGTCATCGCCGTCAGCATGAGAGACAGCGTATCAAGCGCGCCGAACGTCGGCACCTTGTCTTCCTGCATGTCTTTCGAATAGGCCAGCGGCAGGCCTTTCATGACGATCAGCAGTTGCGTGAAGGCGGCAAACAGCGCCCCCGTTTTGGCCCGCACCAGTTCCGCCGCATCCGGGTTGCGCTTCTGCGGCATGATCGACGAACCCGTGGAGAAAGCATCGGACAGGGCAATGAAGCCGAACCCGGCCGACGACCAGTTGACGATCTCCTCGGCCAGCCGCGACAGGTGCATGCCGGCAATCGACGCCGCCGCCAGCGTTTCCAGCGCGAAGTCGCGGTCGGACACCGCGTCGAGGGAATTGGCCATCGGGCCGGAAAACCCGAGCGCGTTGGCCGTCATGCGCCGGTCTATGGGGAACGAGGTTCCCGCCAGCGCGGCCGCGCCAAGCGGGCTCTCGTTGAGCCGCCTGCGGGCATCGGCGAACCGTCCCCGGTCGCGCGCGAACATCTCGACATAGGCCAGGCAGTGATGCCCGAAGGTGACCGGTTGCGCCGTCTGCAGGTGGGTGAAGCCGGGCATGACGCTCGCGGCATGGTCCAGCGACTTTTCCGCCAGCGCCTTCTGCAACTCAGAAAACAGGCTATCCAGGTGGTCGATGGCGTCTCGCACATAGAGCCGGAAATCGGTCGCCACCTGGTCGTTACGCGAGCGCGCCGTGTGCAGCCTCCCGGCGGCGGGTCCCGCGATCTCCGCGAGCCGCGCCTCGATGTTCATGTGGATGTCTTCCAGCGCACGCGAAAAGTTGAACGTTCCGGCATCGATCTCTGACGCAATTGTGTCCAGCCCGCGGTTGATCGCGGCAGCGTCTTCATGGCTTATGATGCCGGTCTCGGCAAGCATGTCGCAATGCGCCTTCGACCCGGCGATATCCTGCGCGAACAGCCGCTTGTCGAAGTCGATGGAGGCATTTATTTCCTCCATGATCTCGGCGGGGCCGGATGCAAACCGGCCGCCCCACATCTTGTTCGTCATAACCGGGCCTTTCGGGACACGTGCACCATGGCTGATAAACCTTCCGGCTCAGCGCCGGCAAAGAAATCGCCCCGTTCGCTCGTAGCGCTGGCGGCGATCCTGGCGGCTCTCGCCGGTTTCGGGGCGGTATACGTGAATTTGCAGGGTACTGGCAATGACGCAGCCATACCTAAAGCCGAAAGCGGTAAACCCTCTTCGGGCGCGAAATCGGGCCTCGGCGCCTATTCCCGGGGCCACATGGCGGCCTTCGTCGCCAAGTCACAGCCGGAGGAACTGCCGCCGATAGAATTCGTGGCCGCCGACGGCACGCCGAGATCCATTGCCGACTGGAAGGGCAAGGTGGTGCTATTGAACCTGTGGGCCACGTGGTGCGGTCCCTGCCGCAAGGAGATGCCGGCGCTGGACAGCCTCAAGGCGAAGCTCGCCGGCGACGACTTCGACCTCGTGGCGCTTTCCGTCGACCGCTCGGGGCTGGAGAAGCCCCGGAAATTTCTCCAGGAGACGGGCGTGAAACACATCGAGCTCTACAACAACTCCAGCGGCAAGCTGGCGCAATCGCTCAAGGCCTTCGGCATGCCGACGACGCTGCTGCTCGACCGTCAGGGCCGGGAGCTGGGCCGCCTTGTCGGCCCGGCCGAATGGGATACGCCGGACGCCGAGGCCCTGATACGGGCCGCGACAGACCTCAAAGAATAGGCTAGCGTTTCAGCGCCACATAGGCGTTCGCCGCCTGCTGCGCGGAAGGCTGCGCCACGTTGGGCAGCAACGCCTGAAAATTCTTGATCGCCGACTGCAGCGCCTCGACCCGCCTGACCTCAGCCGCACTCAGTTCAACCTTGGCGCCCGCGTGATCGTTGATGAGCTTGACGATATCGTCATAGGCCTTGGCCTCTTTCGCGCTCAACTGGCTTGCCGAGCGTAGCGGGTTCAGCTGTTCCAGCTGGGCCGTGATCGACGTCAGGGCCTTTTGCAGCGAGAGCCGGTCGGGGTTAAACCGTATCTGCTGCTCGATGTTCTCCTTGTAACGCTCCATGAATTCGACGCGCTTTTTGATCGTCCCGTTCAGCTTGCGCTGCAAAACCGCCAGTTTCAGGTTGTTGTACTCGGCCAGCGTCTCATCGGCTTCCACATCGACGATGGGCTTGCCGATAATGCGGTCTGCCTCAGAGATCAGTTCCACCCGGTCCAGGAGTTCGTCCTCGCGAACGGTTCCGTTGCCGATCTTGGCTTCGATCTTCTTGATTTCGGTCTGGATGTCGAGGAGCTTCTTCTTCTCCGCAGGGTTCAGTTCGATCTTGTAGCCGCGTATGCGGTTGATCTCGCGTTTGGCGGCGATCGTCATGTTGAGCGCGACCTGCTCACTCGAGCTGGCAGCGTCCGCCGCGCCCGCGCCGATGATCGAGTCAGCCGAGGTCGAGCCGAACAGCGATTCCGCCGTGGCTGGCTTGAAGAATGTCGCGGAAGTGATTTCCATGGAGAACGCGACAACCCGGGTCGGGACAATACTCGCCCCAGTATCTTCTTTTCGCGTTACCTAACTCTTAACCATAAGGCCGTCGAGAGACCCGCCGCCTAGCGCGTCGGCACCGGCTCGTCGCCGCGATAGTCGTAAAAGCCGCGGCCCGCCTTGCGCCCGAGCCAGCCGGCCTCGACATATTTCACCAGCAGCGGGCAGGGCCGATACTTGGAATCGGCAAGACCCTCGTAGAGCACCTGCATGACCGACAGGCAGGTGTCCAGGCCGATGAAATCGGCGAGCTGGAGCGGTCCCATGGGATGGCGCGCGCCAAGGCGCATCGCCGTGTCGATGGCGGCGACATTGCCGACGCCTTCATAGAGCGTATAGACCGCCTCGTTGATCATCGGCAGCAGGATGCGGTTGACCATGAACGCCGGGAAATCTTCCGAGACCGCGATGGTCTTGCCAAGGCTCTCCACGAACTCGTTCGCGGTCGTGAAGGTCACGTCTTCCGTGGCGATGCCACGGATCATCTCGACCAGTTCCATGACCGGCACCGGGTTCATGAAGTGCATGCCGATGAACTTTTCCGGCCGGTCGCTCGCCGCCGCCAACCGCGTGATAGAGATCGACGAGGTGTTGGTGGCGAGAATGCACTCCGGCTTCAGGTAGGGGCACAGTTCGGTGAAAATCTTGAGCTTCAGGTCCTGGTTCTCGGTTGCCGCCTCGATGACGAGGTCGGCGTCGGACAGGTCGTCGTAACTCTCGGCGCGCCCGATGCGCTTCAGTGCGGCATCCTTGTCGGCTTCGGAAATCTTGTCCGCCGAAACCTGCCGCGACATGTTTCCGTTGATGGTAGCAAGCGCCTCGTCGATCCGCGTCTTGTCGATGTCGTTCAGCACGACATCGTAGCCTGCAAGCGCGATCACATGGGCGATGCCGTTGCCCATCTGTCCCGCGCCGATCACGCCAACTTTCTTGATACTCATCGCTTCTCGCTTTCGAAATGCACTCTAGCAGGCAATCCCCTAGCCCGCAGCCTTGTCCAGTTCGGCCTGGAACTCGGGAAGGATCTGGAACAGGTCGCCGAGAAGGCCGTAGTCGGCGATCTGGAAGATCGGCGCTTCCTCGTCCTTGTTGATCGCAACGATCACCTTGGAGTCCTTCATGCCGGCAAGATGCTGGATCGCCCCGGAAATGCCGACGGCAATATAGAGTTCAGGCGCCACGACCTTGCCGGTCTGGCCGACCTGGAAATCGTTGGAAATGTAGCCGGCATCGACCGCGGCCCGGCTGGCGCCGACCGCGGCGCCCAGCTTTTCGGCCACGGGCTCGATATACTTGGCGAAATTCTCCGCCGAACCCAGCGCTCGCCCGCCGGAGATCACGACGCGGGCAGAGGTGAGGTCCGGACGGTCGGAATCCGACACTTCCTCGCCGGCGAACTCGGAAAGGCCCGCCGCCGCCGGGACATCGATCTTTTCAACGCTGGCGCTGCCACCGTCCCCGGCGGACGGAAATGCCGTGGTGCGCACGGTGATCACTTTCTTCGCGTCGCCGGACTGCACGGTCTGGATCGCGTTGCCCGCGTAGATCGGGCGCTCGAAGGTGTCGGGCGACACCACCTTGGTGATGTCGGAGACCTGCGCCACGTCCAGCAGCGCCGCCAGGCGCGGCATGAAATTCTTCGCCGTCGTTCCGGCGGTCGAGACGATCGCGTCGTAATCCTTCGCCAACGGCTCGACGAGAGCGGCCATCTCCTCCGCCAGCTGGTTTTCAAGGTGCGGGGCTTCCGCCAGCAGCACCTTGGCCGCGCCGTCGACCTTTGCCGCCGCATCGGCGACCGCCGAGCAGCCGTTTCCGGCGACCAGCACGTGTACATCGGAGCCGATGGCGGTCGCGGCGCTCATGGCTTTCGCGGTCGCGGGCGACAGCGCGGTGTTGTCGTGTTCGGCAATCAGAAGAATGGCCATTACAGAACCCCCGCTTCGTTCTTCAGCTTGTCGACGAGCTCCGCGACGCTGCCCACGATTTCACCGGCTTCGCGCTGCGGCGGCTCGGACGTGTTCAGCACCTTGAGGCGCGGGGCGGCATCGACGCCGTAGTCGGCGACCGTTTTTTCATCGAGCGGCTTTTTCTTCGCCTTCATGATGTTCGGCAGAGAGGCGTATCGCGGCTCGTTCAGGCGCAAATCCGTGGTCACGATGCACGGCATGCCCAGGACCACTGTCTGCAGCCCGGCATCGACCTCGCGGGTGACTTTCGCCTTGCCGCCGTCGATCTCCAGCTTTGAGGCGAAAGTGCCCTGTGGCCAGCCGAGCAGCGCCGACAGCATCTGTCCGGTCTGGTTGGAATCGTCGTCGATGGCCTGCTTGCCAAGGATGACGAGGTCCGGCTTTTCCTCCTCGACCACGCCTTTCAGCAGCTTGGCGACGGCGAGCGGCTCTACCGTTTCATCGGTTTGTATGAGGATGCCCCGGTCGGCGCCCATGGCGAGCGCGGTGCGGATGGTTTCCTGCGCCTTGGCCGGCCCGATGGATACCGCCACGATCTCTTCGGCCTTGCCCGCTTCCTTGAGCCGGAGGGCCTCTTCGACGGCAATCTCGTCGAAGGGATTCATGGACATCTTGACATTGGCCAGATCGACGCCCGTACCGTCTGCTTTGACGCGAATCTTGACGTTGAAATCGACAACCCGTTTGACCGGGACCAGTACTTTCATGCCGTCTCCCCTGACAGCGCGGCAGTGATATGTGCGGTGCACGATAGGGTGGGAATATCTGCCGCCTGATATGCGTAAACTATTCGGAAAATTCCCTTCGCATGTGCGAAATAGCGGGCGCGACGGTACTGCCGCCATGTCCCCAAGTCAATGCTCCAGCAGTGCGCGGTCCGCTCATGCGCCACCGGCTGTTTTGTCGAACAGGGCGACGCCGGGACGGCGCATGAACAGGATCAGCAACGCGCCCGCCGCCAGCCCGCCGACATGCGCCCACCAGGCGATCCCTTCAGCGTTCGACAGGATCGCGCTGCCCACCTGCAGAAGCACCCAGAAACCGAGCACCCACGCGGCGGAAATCTTGATCGGGATGCGCCATAGCGCCAGCACCCAGATCTTGACCCTGGGATGCAGCATCAGGTAGGCCGCGACGATGCCGGCCACGGCTCCGCTGGACCCGATGACGGGAATATCGGAATGGCGCAGGATCATGGTATGGGCCAGGCCGGCGAACACGCCGCACATGATGAAGAACAGGAAGAACCTGAAGTGTCCCATGGCGTCCTCGACATTATCGCCGAACACCCACAGGAAGAGCATGTTGCCCAGCAGGTGAAACAGGTTTCCATGCACGAACATGTAGGTGACGAGCGTCCACCGCTCCTCGATGGGCAGTGCGTCGTCGGGCACCACCACCCGGCTGGCGAACGGCACGCCCTCGGTCCAGAATTCTGCCGGGATGAGGGCGAACGCTGCCACCCGGTCGTCGAGCGCGAAGAACCATCCGGTCTGGAACACGAGATATATGAGGCAGTTCGCGACGATCAGCCCCACCGTCACATACTGGTAGGGAATGCGCTTCAGCGGGTTGGTGTCGTAAATCGGTACGAACATGAATACGTCAGACCTTGCTTATGGTCCTGTCGAACAGCGGTACGCCGGGCTGCCGCAGAAAGCATACAAGCACCAGCCCGACAGCAAAGCCAGCAAGATGCGCCTCCCAGGCCACAACCTCCGCCGTATCGGTGACAGCGTAGTAGACCTGTAGACCCAGCCATACGATGACGACGATTGCCGCTGTGATGCGCAACGGAATCCGGTAAAGCGCCAGAACCCAGATTCTGACATTCGGATGCAGCATCAGGTAGGCGGCGATGATGCCGGACACGGCACCGCTCGCCCCGATGACCGGCATTTCAGACCCCTGCAAGAGGACGGTATGGACGACGCCTGCGGCAGCCCCGCATGACAGGTAGAAAAACAGGAAGCGCCACCGGCCCATGGCGTCCTCGACATTGTCGCCGAATACCCACAGGAACGTCATGTTGCCCGCCAGGTGCAGGAAATTCACGTGCACGAACATGTAGGTGAAAACCGTCACCCACTCCGGAAACGGCAAGGGTTCCCTGGTCCGGAACATGCTGATCAAGCTGGGCTCGTCCGAGACCAGTTCCTGCGGTATCAGGGCGAAATCGATGGCGTATTCATCGGCAGGAGAAAAGAACAGCGTCCCGAATACGAGGTAGCCGAGGATGTTGATGGCAATGAGTGAAACCGTGACCCACTGGAACGGCAGGCGTTTCAGGGGGTTGATATCGTGAACCGGAACGAACAACGCCTTTATCGAACCCTCTAGCGGTTCTCCCCCGGCACCCAGAGTACATCCGCCTTGCCCTTGTCGTTCGCGGTGCGGCTGGCGACGAACAGGAAATCCGATAGCCGGTTGACGTAGCGCATGGCGGCGTCGGACACCGTCTCGCCGTCGAGACGCGCCAACGTCACCATGTGCCGTTCCGCGCGGCGGCTGACGGTGCGCGCCACGTGCAGGGCGGCGGCCGCTTTCGACCCGCCCGGCAGCACGAAGGAGCGCAGCGGATCGAGTTCGGCGTTGAGGGCATCGATTTCCTTCTCCAGCCGCTCTACCTGCGCTTCGGCGATACGAAGAGCGCTGCCGTCCGCCTCGCCCTCGCTTTCGGGCACGCATAAATCCGCGCCGAGGTCGAACAGGTCGTTCTGGATGCGCGCCAGCATGGCGTCGAGCGCCTTCATATTCGGCCCCAGCTCGGTACGGGCGACACCGATCAGGGCGTTGGTTTCATCCACCGTACCGTAAGCCTCTATGCGGACATTATCTTTCGCCACCCGGTCGCCGGAGCCGAGCGCCGTCGTGCCCTTGTCGCCGGTCCGCGTATAAATCTTGTTCAGGACGACCATGCTTGTCCTCCGGCGTTACGCTTTCACTTGGCGGTAAAATATACCGCCGCCATGACGATGACGATGGCCACGAACTGTAGCACGACCCGCCAGCGCATGAGCGTCTGCGACCGGTTGCCCGGCCCCGCGCGAAGCATGTTCCACAGGCCGAGCCCGAGCACGACGGCAACGGCCAGCAGCGCGAGCGGAATGAAGGCGGACAAGGCGGCGTTCATGTCTATTCAGCTTTCCGCGGGCACGACGCCCGTCATCTACTGGGATGCGGTGAAGCGGTCGAGAACCCGCGTCGAGAACAACCGCCGCCCGAATGCCAGCAGCCATGTGGCCGTGGTGACGTAATAGTGTGGTGCGGGGCTGTCACTTTCCACCGCGTGAACCAGTTTTTCAAGCACGGCCTCGGGGCCAAGCTTGAAGGTCTGGCTGCCGCCCTCTTCCATCGACTTGATGCGCTGGCGGTAGATCTCGACATGCGCTGAGCCCTCGATATCGATATTGGCCTTGTAGGCGGCCAGCGCGTTCTTGACGAAGTGCGTCTCGATCGGGCCCGGCTCGATCAGGCATACGTGGATCCCCGTGCCCGCCAGTTCCTGGCGCATGGCGTCGCTCAGTCCTTCCAGCGCGAACTTCGTGGCGTTGTAGGCGCCGCGATACTTGAGCGACACCAGCCCGAGGCAGGACGAACACTGCACGATGCGGCCATGGCCCTGCTTCCGCATCGCCGGAACGATACGCCGCGTCAGGTCATGCCAGCCGAAGAAGTTGGCCTCGAACTGCTCGCGCAGCACGTCAACGGGCAGGTCCTCGACCGCTCCCGGCTGGCCGTAGGCCCCGTTGTTGAACAGCGCCGTAAGCTTCCCCCCTGTCCGCTTCAGGGCCTCGTCCGCACAGCTCGCGACCGATTCCGGGTCGCGGTACTCCAGGTGCAACACCTCCAGGCCTTCCTTTTCGAGCCGTGCGATATCGGCCTTCTTGCGCGCCGTCGCCAGCACGCGCCATCCGCGCGCCTTCATGCCGTGCGCGCAGGTATAGCCGATGCCGGTCGAGCAGCCGGTAATGAGAATGGTGCGTTCCTGTTGCATGCGAACTCCCGAGCCCCGTTCGGACCAACGGTCGTTCTAGCGGGTTTTCCGTCGTCCGGCCACAACCGGAACCCCTGGAACGAACCCGGCCTTTGCATGTTTGAATCATAAACGCACAGGGACCCGGCTTCGAAATGCTCAGAATAACGCGCTTCATAACCCTTTTTCTCGCTGCCCTCACCACCGGCATGGGGTTGTGCCACGTCCTCGAGATGCCCGCCCGCATGACATGGGACCAGCAATTGTGGGTCGGCAGCACGGTCCACGGCGG
>Ga0207814_100841_pt1 | contig 12709 bp, 11 predicted proteins | sample TtaePargueraPR_7_FD_187755 | JGI IMG/M metagenome (GOLD analysis project Ga0207814, IMG submission 187755) | Aerobic enrichment media microbial communities from Bioluminiscent Bay, La Parguera, Puerto Rico - Tt and P1 (2) (SPAdes) | ecosystem: Environmental > Aquatic > Marine > Unclassified ... | reverse complement strand
CTGCCTTCGCCCCGCAACGGCCACCTCCACCCCGGTCGCCCGCCGGTTTTTTACAAGGATCTTGTCGACCATGGCGCGTTTTAGAATCGTGAGATTGTTGCGTTTGCGCGCGGAACTCAGAAAGGCGCGCGCCGAACTCCAGCGCTGTCCCTCGCGAACCGTGAATTGGTAAAATCCAGCGCCTTCCCGAGTGTCGCCGTTAAGATCGTCCAGCAGGACGAAACCTGCCTGTTCGTAAGCCTCAAGAGCGGCCTCCGTCACTTCATTGGCCTTTTGCTGGCCGCTGACGTGCAAGGGGCCATTTTTCGCGTGCAGACCGCCTGAAAGGCTTTCGTTGTCCTCGCTCTTGAGGAAATAGGGAAGGACATCGTTCCAGCCCCAGCCTTTGCAGCCCAGCCGTGCCCACTCGTCATAGTCCGCCGGATTGCCGCGGATGTAGATCATACCGTTGATACTACTGCTGCCGCCAAAGACTTTCCCGCAACCCTGGTAAAGACGGCGGTTATTGACTTCAGGACTGGGCTCCATCTCGAATTTCCAATTGTATTTCGGGTTTGAGAACAGGAATGGATGCAGTAGGGGAATGCGAACCAGTGGCGTGAAGTCGCTCCCGCCGGCCTCGATCAACAAGACAGTGTAGCGTGGGTTCTCGCTTAAGCGCGCTGCGATCGCGGCGCCGGCTGAACCGCTGCCGACGATGATGAAATCGAAATCCTGCACCTCAGTCTCCAAACGGAACGCGCCGTCTGAACTGGCCGGCGGGCCTTGGGAACGCTTCGCCTTTGTATTGCGCGATGCATGCGGGCCTTCGCGAGAGGCATCTTGCATGAATCATTAGGCGTTCTTTCTCGAATTTCTAGGAGCTTTGAATTTAAGCTATTGATAAACAAAGATTATAGTAATGAAGTCCGGAAAATATGGTCAACTGCGGATAGATGATTATGCGCTAATTGAATATGGCGAGTTGGGGGATGCGCAAATCCGAATGGAGCGGGTGAAGTGTCTGGATATCGTCCGTCACGTAAAAATCGCTCCGGCACCATCGCGAAGGGACGACTGCCACACGCTGGCTTTGAAACTGACACTGCTCAACGATGAATTTGCGGTCTCGCCCCAAGTCTTTCCCGACCGGTATGTCAGCCACGTAATGCCCATAGATGACTACGCGGGCCTCCCGTCCTTTTTCGACGGTTTCAAGCAGGTGCCCGCGTGATTACACCACCACGGCGTTTTGCATCCCGTCCATGTTGATGGTAACGCCGCTGACATAACCGGCTCTGTCCGAACACAGGAACGTCACCACATCCGCGATATCTTCAGGCTGTGCTACACGCCCGAAGGGGATATTCGCGACGATCCGGGCCTTGACTTCGTCCTCGCTGATCGAAAGAGCCGCCGCCTGCGTTTTGACCGCCTCAATCAACCGGTCGGTCTCGGTAGGGCCGGGATTTAAGCCGACTACACGAACATTCTGACTTGCGTAGGCTTTGCCAAGGCCCGCTGTTGCCAGCATGAGTGCGGCATTCGCCGCGCCACCCGGCAAATGAATGGGCGAGGCGACCTTGCCGCCCGCGCCGATGACGTTGACGATGACGCCCCGGCCATGTGCCGCCATGCGTTTGATTAGCGGATCGATGAGATGGATATAGGTGAAGAATTTTGCGTCCATGGCGTCTTGCCAATGCGAAGGAGCCAGTCTTTCAGGTGGCGTCCGTTCTGCCGCGCCAGCGCTGTTGATCAGGATTTCGACTGCGCCCAGATCTTTCTCCACGGCGTCGACCAGATCGCCTGCCGCGGCCGCGGACTTCAGATCAACGGCATATCCGCGTGCACCGGGAAGCTGAGCCAGGGCGGCGTCGATATTGTCCTGAGAGCGGGACGCGATGACAATTCTGACACCTTCCGCCGCGAGCGCTTTTGCGCAGGCAAGACCAATGCCCTTCGACCCGCCTGAAATCAGAGCCAACCGCCCTTTCAATCCCAATTCCATCCTTCTCTCCCCGTTTGTGCCGTTCCCGTCAGTGCCATCATGTATCAGACCGGCAGGTCTTTACTTGTAATTTCATCGTCCATGCATCAGAACAATTTCATATATGAGAATTATGGGCGATGCCCGACCTTGAAGTCGATGCGGAGGCACGTGTGGTGCAACCTTTTTCCTACCGCGGCAGCTCCGCGACCATTGTCTTCGGCAATGGCGCGCGCCGGCAGATCGGCGATCAACTCGACGCTTTGGGGTGCAGGCGCGCACTCGTTCTGTCTACGCCTGCGCAAAAGCAGGACGCCGAACGGCTTGTTGCCGAACTCAGAGACCGCGTGACCGGGACGTTTGCAGGCGCTGCCATGCACACGCCGGTCGATGTGACCGAAGCCGCCATAGAAATTGTTGAAACCTCGAACGCCGATTGCGTGATTGCGCTTGGCGGCGGGTCGACAACCGGCCTTGGCAAGGCCATTGCCTATCGCACCGACCTGCCGCAGATCTGCGTGCCGACCACCTATGCCGGGTCCGAGGTCACACCGATTCTGGGACAGACGGAAGCGGGTCTGAAAACCACATTGCGCGACGACCGGGTTTTGCCGGAGGTCGTCATTTACGACCCCGAACTGACGATCGGGCTACCTGTCGCTATGAGTGTGACCAGCGGTTTGAACGCCATGGCCCATGCGGTCGAGGCGCTTTATGCAGAGGATCGGAACCCTATTTCCAGCTTGATGGCCATAGAAGGATTGCGCGCCTTCAAAACCGCGCTGCCGGCGGTTGTTGCCGACTCGGGCAATATCGAGGCACGGAGCGATGCGCTTTACGGTGCCTGGCTATGCGGCACTGTTTTGGGCGCAGTCGGGATGGCCCTGCACCACAAGCTTTGCCACTCGCTTGGCGGGAGTTTTAACACGCCGCACGCCGAAACCCATGCGATCCTTTTACCGCACACGGCTGGATACAATGCCGCCGCGTCTCATGAACCTCTCAAATCCGTTGCCGAACTTTTTGGCGATAGCGCCGGACGTGCGCTTTTCGATTTTGCGGCTTCTCTCGGCGCGCCCACGTCACTTCGTGTGCTTGGTCTGACCGAGGCAAGTCTGGACGCAGCGGCTGAGATCGCAGTGAGCAATCCTTACGACAATCCCCGCCCGTTCGATCAGAAATCCATCCGCGACCTCCTCCAACACGCCTGGGCAGGGCAGCGTCCGGAACACTAACTCTAGCCGACAACGAACTGGAACTTTCATGTCTGAAACCAAGTTGCCGTTTTTCACAGAAGCGAACTCAATTGAAACGGTCATTGCCAGAAACGCTAACGCTGAGAACGCGCGGCTTGCCGAAGTGGTCAATGTTCTTGTGCGGAAGTTGCACGAGGCGGTGATTGAGTTGGAACCGACCGAAAAGGAGTGGTTCGAAGCCATTACCTTTCTCACCGAAATTGGCCACATGTGCAACGAATGGCGGCAGGAGTTCATTCTTTTGTCCGACGTGCTGGGCGTCTCCATGCTAGTGGACGCGATCAACCACAGGAAACCTTCGGGCGCGTCCGAAAGCACGGTGCTTGGACCCTTTCATGTTCAGGACGCCCCCGAGCGGGAACTCGGCGCGAATATCTGCCTCGATGCAAAGGGGGAGGACATGATCGTGAGCGGACGGATTTCCGACCTTGAGGGCAATTCGATTGCGGGCGCCAAGGTCGATGTGTGGCAGGCCAATGACGAGGGCTTCTACGACGTCCAGCAAAAGGGCATCCAGCCGGATTTCAATCTGCGGGGCGTGTTCAGGACGGACGAGAACGGGCGCTACTGGTTCCGCGCGGTGAAGCCGAAATATTATCCCATCCCTGACGATGGTCCGGTGGGCAAGATGCTGCGCAAGCTTGGCCGTCATCCGTACCGGCCCGCCCATCTGCACTACATCATCTCGGCCGATGGTTTTGAGCAGCTAATAACCCATATTTTCGATCCGCACGATCCCTACATTTCCTCCGATGCCGTTTTCGGGGTGAAGGAGTCCCTGCTCGCCGATTTCCGCAAGGCCGATGATCCCGAAAAGGCGGAAAAACTGGGGTTTGAGAGAGACTTCTGGGAGGTTGAGTGCGACTTCCAGCTCGCGCCGGAGCACAAGAGTTAGCGCCATGTCCCCGCGGCTTGCGTTAGCCGTCACGATTGCCTGTCACCCGCCTGGGACTGTTTTGGCACAAAGCTCCCAAGTGGCCTTCACGCCGGCTAGTCCGTTTTAATTGACTTAAACTTCTGCAAATTGCTATATGCGAACACGTTCATGTAGATGGACGAGCCTTGCCGTTCTTGGGCGTGGGAATTGGGACTCGTCGGTTGGTGAAAGAAGAACCTGCTTCACGCCATTCGAACAGCACAGGATAGCGTTTATCCATCGGGAGGATACATATATGAAACTCGGGAAACTTTTTGCCGGTGCCGCTGTGGCTCTGGCTCTGGCTTTGACATCCGGCGCGGCGCCGGCTCAAACGAACCTGCGCATCGCAAGTGCACTGGGTCCGAAGCACGTATCGAGCCGCGGCGCCGATATATTCCTCGACAAGCTCCACGAACTTACTGATGGCCGCTATACCGGGGAAAACTTCCCCAGTGGTCTGGTGACGGTACCTGAAATCCTCACCGCGGTTCGTGACGGTGTTGTCGACAGCGGCAATCTCGCCATCCCTTATTTTCCCGCAGAACTGGTTGAAACCAATCTGCCTTCAGAACTCGGCATGCTCTCTGGCGACGCCGTTGCTTCGACCGGTGCAAGCACAGAATATATTTTTTCCTGTGCGGAGTGTCAGGCCGAACTGAAAGCCTTTAACGGTATCTATCTGGCCGGTGAGGCCACGGTAGCCTATCAAATTCTTGCTACGGTGCCGGTTCGCACCGTGGAAGACATGAAAGGTCTCAAGATCCGAACCGGTGCCGCAGCGCATGCGCGTTGGGCGGAGTCTCTTGGCGCCATTCCCACGCAAATTCCGGCCGGCGAAATTTTTGAAGCGCTCAGCCAGGGCATTGTGCAGGCTGCTTATTCCACGCTGGCGGACTACCGCGCGCTGCAGATCAGCGACGCGGCCAAGTTCATTACGTTGACTAACCTTGGCACGTTCAATGGTGTCAGCCCGTTTACCCTGCGTTCGTCCGTCTGGGAGTCGCTGAGCAAGGAAGACAAGGCCCACTTTCTTGAAGCAGCACAATGGGGTGCGGCGGAATACGTCATCGGCTATCAGGAAGACGCCGTTGCGGGTCGTGAACTCGGGGTGCAGAGCGGGGTCGAATTCACGGAGATCGGCGATGATTTCAAGGCCGCCAACCGGGCATTTCTTGACGCCGACAATGCGTCAATCGAAAAGACGTTGACGGAGAAAGGTGTTGCAAATGCCGGCGAGAAGATCGCCCGCTACAAGGCACTTCTCGAGAAATGGACAAAGCTTTCCGAGGGTGTGGACACACGCGAAGAGTTTGTCGATCTCATGATGTCCGAGGTCATCTCGAAGTTGGATCTCGATACCTACGGCATGTAGGACCGCAGTTCCTGCATCGGCGGGGCGGTTGATGATCCGCCTCGCCCATTCCTAATTGTGCAACTAGGTGGTGCTTACATGACGGTTTCCCAAGCCGAGAGACCCACTGTCGCGAGATTGGAATCGTTTCACCGAAGGTTGTACGGCCTCATTCTGGTAGTTGCGGGCGCGATGGTCGTCCTGATGATGGTTCACGTGTGCGCAGAAGTATTCTCGCGCAACTTCGTCAAACACCAGCTTTTCGCGACCATCGAGACTGTGAGCAACTACTACATGGTTGCCATCACTTACCTCTGCATTTCCCTGGCACAAATTTCCGGTGAGCACATCGAGATGTCCCTCATCATGTCAACGCGATCGGAACGCACGCAAAAGGTGGCAATGATCCTGGGCGCTGTTCTCACGGTAATCGTTTATGGCGGCATGGCTTTTGTCAGTGCCGCCGATGCGGTCAGCAAAACGCACATAGGTACTTATGTCCCGGTCGGTACAAGCCAATTTTCAATCTGGCCGGCATTTTGGCTGCTGCCGATCGGGTTTGCGTTGATGGCTATCGTCACGATAACCACAACAATCGTTCGGTGGCAGATGGGAGTTGAACCCGAGCCGACATTGCGGGGCATCGATTAATCATGTCCTCGCAAATGATTGGCCTTGTGGGCTTCTGTTGCTTGTTCGTTCTGATTGTGCTCCGCGTACACATAGCGGTGGCAATGCTCTCGGTGTCACTGGGCGGAATTTTCTATATATTCGGCCCAAACGTAACCTGGGGCATCGTCACGGCTGTCCCTTACAACTTCTCCGCCAACTGGTCGCTGAGCTCTGTGCCAATGTTCTTGATGATGGGTTTCGTAGCCTATCACGCCGGCGTCACAAGGGGGTTGTTCCGGGCAGCGCGAGCCTGGCTCGCCTGGCTGCCGGGTGGTCTTGCAGTCGCGTCCATGTTCGGGGCTACCGGCTTTGCCGCAGCTACCGGATCGAGCATCGCTTGTGCGGCTGCGATTGGCCGGATTGCGGTTCCGGAGATGCTTGAGAGCAAATATGACCCACGGCTGGCGACAGGGACCGTGGCGGCAGCCGGTACCATCGGTGCATTGGTGCCACCGAGCATCGTGTTGATATTGTTTGCCATTCAGGCGCAAGTTTCGATCCCGCAATTGTTTTTCGGTGGTGCGCTGATCGGATTTCTGACGCTGGGCGCCTATTCGCTGCTCGTTATCACCATTGGGCTGCTGCGCCCCGACTTGCTTCCGGCGGGTACGAAATCAACCTGGCCGGAAAGGCTGACAACCCTGCGCGAGGTTTGGCCGCTTGTGGTTATTGTCGTCGGGGTGTTCGGCAGCATGTTCGCCGGACTTGTGACAGCGACAGAGGCCGGCGCTATCGGCGCCCTGCTTGTCATCATCATCGGCCTTTTACAACGGACACTAAACTGGGCCGGTTTTAGGGCGAGCATTGTAGATACGCTGGTTGCCTGCGGCAGCCTCTTCATTATCGCGGTGGCAGCAAATATCTTCGTGAGGTTTGTCGCGCTGGCCGGGATCAACAGCCTGCTGACGGGCCTCATCGCCGCCGCTAATTTCGGTCAGGTGGAATTCCTCCTGTTCGTGATGGTTTTCTACCTGATTGTCGGCATGTTCCTAGAACCGGTTGGCGCCATGCTGCTTACGCTTCCGATCCTGCTTCCGGCGCTTGATACTCTCTCCATACCCATACTTTTCTTCGGTGTGATGATGGCCAAGCTTCTCGAGATCGGCATGATCACGCCGCCTGTCGGGATGAATGTGTTCGTCATCAACGGCGTGCTCAAGGGCAAGGTGCCACTGGAAAAGATATTCTCGGGAGTGGTGATGTTCATCGCCATGGACATTTTACTCGTTCTTGGACTGATTGTGTTCAGGGAGCCGTTTGCGTCATTTGTCGCCGGTAGATGAGCAAATCACCGCAAGCTTAAGGAACTCGGATGTCATCACAAAAATTTGGTGCAATTTTCCGCAAGGGCGACCCGCGCATCGATTATGCCGGTGGCCACTGGCTGGAAGGGCCGTCCCAAGGGCCGGATGGGCTGATCTATTTTAGCGACATCACCCAGAGCTGGGCGACCAGCATGCAGGGCGGCCATCTCAATGTCTTCGATTCGGCGACCGGCGAAACCAAAACGTTTCTTTCGCCGAGCGCCATGTCAAACGGCATCGTTTTTGATAGCCGGGGGCGCATGGTCGTGGCGCATGGCGCGGATTTCGGCGGCCGTTACGTCTCACGCATCGACATGGACACGCGCCGCAGTACGATCATTGCCGGATTGTTCAATGGGCGGCCCTTTAATGCCCCCAATGACGTGGATGTTGATGCGAAAGATCAGGTCTATTTCACCGATCCGCGTTATTTCGGCCATGAGCCCGTGGAGCAGCCCGTGATGGGCGTTTATCGTGTCAATCAGGACAACGAGGTTGAACTGGTCATCGCGGATTGCTCCCGGCCGAATGGCCTCGCCGTCAGCCCCAACGGCAAGCACCTTTACGTGGTTGAGAACAACTTCATCTGGCACGATCGGCGGCTACCGGGTGATTTTACCGCCCGCTACACTGAGCGGCTCATCGTACGCTATGACATCGGCACGGACGGAGAGATCGGCAACCGGCAGATCTTTGCGGACTTTGCAGCGGAAAACATCGGTGCGCCAGACGGCATCGAGGTCGATAGCGAAGGCAATGTCTTTGCAGCGGTCATGTCGGAAAATTCCGGAGTGAAGGTTTATGCCCCAAATGGTGAGGGCATTGCCTGGCAACCTCTGCCGCTCAAGCCGGCCAATCTCACCCTTGCGCGTGAGGAAGATGGCCGCACGCGAATGTATGTCACCGCGACGTCCACGCTATTCTCTATCCCGGTGCGCGCCGAGCCGCGGCATTTCTAGGCGCGGTCTCCATCGCCATTCAAGCGCAAACACATGTGCCGATCGAGGAACGGTCCTGTCTGCGCGACATAATGATTATCGCCAATCCTAGGATTAAACAAACTCGTTTCGTGTAAATGGGTTGGCCGGAATACGCTTGTCCGGCATTGAGCAGGCCAGCGCCGTCTAATACTTGCGCAAACAAAGAGTCCGCCTTTGCAGGGGAGGACTTTGAATCAGATCAAATGTCAATTTCAAGTAAGCTGCGTCGGAGGACCGGCAACGTATACAAACGCGCGTGCGCAGATTGACGGGCGTGAAACTGGTTGCGTTGGATAGGCCCGGTCAATGAATAACGCCCCTCCCGGCACGGTTGCCTATGCGCTCCGGAACGTGAGTAAACGTTTCGGCCCGGTCTACGCATGCCATGACATCGATCTGGAGTTTTTCCACGGCGAAACAATCGGCCTGGCGGGCGAAAACGGCGCTGGCAAAAGCACTTCGATGAAATGCCTTGCCGGGTGGATGGTGCCGAGCGCCGGTCATATCGAAGTCGACGGACAACCGGTTCGCTTTGGCGCTCCGCGGGATGCCGAACTTGCCGGCATTGCAGTTATCCCGCAGGAACTCGACCTCTTTCCCGAGCTGCCGGTTTACGAGAATATTCATGGCAACCTGAAATGGCCACGCACACGCACCGGCACTTTTGACCGCAGGCAGGTCCGGGAAGCCGCCCGGAACGTGCTCAGCCTTCTGGGTGTGTCGCTCGATGTAAATGTTCAGGTCAAGGAGCTGTCGCCGGCCAACCAGAAGCTGGTGCAGATTGCCCGCGCCATCAACCTCGATGCGCGCCTCCTGATTATGGATGAGCCGACAGCGGCGCTTACCGAACTCGAGTCCGATCGGCTGTTCCACGTCATCAATGATTTGCGGGCGCAGGGTCGGACGATCGTCCACATCACCCACAAGCTCGACGAGATCTTCGATCACTGCGACCGGGTCGCGGTGCTGCGCGATGGCGAACTTGTCGCACAGGGCGCAATTTCCGAGTTCGACGCCGCAACGCTCATTCTGCACATGGTCGGGCGCAAAGTGTCCCGCCTTTATGAGCGGCGGATTTCAGTCCCGCGTGGTCCGGCCATGCTTCAAGTCGAGCATTTGAGCAAGCCGGGCGTTTTCAGCGACATTTCATTCACGCTGCATGGCGGAGAAATTCTCGGACTTGCCGGGCTGATCGGCGCGGGACGATCCGAACTCGCGCATGCGCTGGTCGGTTTCGATCCGGCGGAAACCGGTAGGATAAAGGTCAAGGGAGAGCCGCAGACCTTTTTGCATGTGCGCCAGTCCATGGAAAAATCCATCGGCTACTTGCCCGAAGAGCGCCGGTCGCAGGGACTGCATCTGCCATATTCGGTGTCATGGAACACGAGCTTTGCCCATCTCGAAAAGTTCGTGCGCGGCGGATTTGTGTCGCGCCGGGCGGAGCATGAATTTGCGGCACGCAGCGCCAGGGAGTTCGGCGTAAAAACGGCATCGCTCGATATGGAAGTCTCGCTACTTTCGGGCGGCAATCAGCAAAAGGTTCTGCTGGCCAAGGTTCTGGCGGGAGAGCCAGAGATCGTTATTCTCGACGAGCCGACCCGTGGTGTCGATGTGGGCGCGAAATCCGAAATCTACGCGCTGATCGAGCAACTCGTAGCCGACGGCAAAGCCGTTCTACTGATTTCGTCGGAAATGGAGGAGTTGATCGCCTTGGCCGACCGCGTGGCGGTCATGTTCGAAGGGCGTCTGACAGCAATTTACGACAAGCCCGACATCAACCAGGAAACGATTGGCAGCGCTGCCTCCGGACAGATGACACATGTCCAGTAGTTCCGCCGCCGTTCAGGATCACAGCTTGCTCAAGCAGTTTGCCGCGCGGCCGGATTTCCCCGCGCTGGTGTTCTTGCTCGTGGTGTTCGTCGGGTTCAGCCTCTTCGTGCCCTCGTTCTGGAGCCTTGGCAATCTGGTCAACACCATGCGCCAGACCGCGCCTATCGCCATTGTCGCGCTCGCGGTCAACCAAATCATCATTGCCGGCGAAATCGATATCTCCATGGGGTCGATGGTTGCCGTGCTGGCATTCATCTTTGCAGGCATCTCGGAAGCGACGGGGATGCCGTGGCTCGCGATGGCCATCACATTGGCCTGCGGCGGCGCATTCGGCTCGGTCAACGGGGTTCTGGCGACGGTTCTTGGAATTCCGGCCATTATCGCGACCCTTGGAACCCTTATGATCTTACGCGGCGCTTTGCTGATCGGGGCCGGGAGCATCACGCTTTATGCCTCCGAGGCAACCCGCATATTCGGCAATGGACGGATCGTGGGGGTGCCGGTCGAGGTTTGGATTTTCCTCGGCGTTTTCGTTTATTTCGCGCTGCTTGCCAGCCAGTCACGCTATGGCCGGCGGGTGCTGGCGGTGGGCGGAAACGCGCGGGCGGCCCGCGATATCGGCATTCCGGTCAACGCCGTTCGCTTCTGGGCCTATGTGCAGGTAGGGCTTTGCTGTGCGCTCGCCGCGCCTGTGTTTGTCGGTCAGGTTGCGGCCATGACGGCCAATGTCGGCGCGGGCTTTGAGCTCAAGGTCATCGCTACGGTTGTTCTCGGTGGCACCAGCCTCAGCGGCGGGCGGGGAACCGTTTTGGCCCCCGTGATCGGCGCGGTTTTGCTCAGCCTAATTCTGAACGCCACGGCGTTGGTGCGCCTGCCGCCCACCTTCGAATCGCTCATTCTGGGCGTCATCATTCTGATCTCGGTAGCGTTCATCGGGGTGCGTGCCCGCCATCAGGAGCGCGCCTCATGAGCGGACTGTCGGCATCGACGAATTGGCGGCGTTTTAAGTTTGGCCAGCTCGGTCTGCTCGCCCTGTTCATCGGCGAGATTGCGCTTATGAGCGCGCTGATCCCCGGGTACTTCAGTCTCGACGGACTGCTCTTTGCGTCGCAGGGTTTTGTCGAGGCCGGCATTATTGCGCTGGGGATGACCCTGGTCATCGTCGCCGGCGGCCTCGATATTTCCGTTGGGTCCCTGCTCGGACTGGTCGTGGTGGCGGTGGGCTATTCATCCCATGCCGGCCTGCCGCTCCCATTCGCGATGGTGGTCGGCTTGCTGGCCGGTACGGCGGGGGGCGCCCTCAACGGTTCGATTATCGCCCTGTTGCGCATGAACCCACTGGTTGTGACCCTTGGCACTTTCGCGCTTTTCCGTGGCATTGCATTAGCGATTTCCAACAGCTTGGCGGTTTCGGGATTCCCGGAATGGTTCCAGTTTCTGGGGCAGGGCACCATCGGCATCGTGCCCATTCCGCTGATCGTTTTGGTCATTCTGGCGGTGGTCTTCCATATTCTGCTCACACAAACGCTTTTTGGCCGCGTGGTGTATGCCGTCGGCTCAAACGCCCTCGCAACACAATTCTCGGGGCGCGATCCGGATCGGATCCGGCTCGCCGTTTATACCCTGCAGGGCTTTTTGGTCGGTGTAGCGGGCATCCTTTACTGCGCCCGCGTTTCCTCGGCTCGCGGGACCGAGGGGCTCGGGCTCGAATTCGTGGTGATCACCATGGTGATTTTCGGCGGAGCCCGGATCACCGGTGGTCATGGAAGCATTACAGGCACCGTGCTGGGTGGTCTGATCATATGGTACCTGCAGGACGGAATCAGCTTTGCCGGTATCCGCAGCGATTGGGGGTTGGTCATTACCGGCCTGTTCCTGCTTGCAGGTGTCCTTTTCAACGAAAACAGAAATGCCCTTGGCGTGATGTTCGGGCTCCTGACGGACCGGCATCAGTCCCGGGATGACGACGGTAGCAATACACATGAAAAACAGGAGGAATCTCATGTTGAATCGACTGCATAACCGCCGGACGGTGCTCCGTCTGGCCGCCGTTGCAACAGCTCTTGCGGCGACAGCAATGCTTACGGTAACCGCCCTTGCCGAAGAAATGGAAATCGCTGTCATACCGAAGCTGATCGGTATTCCCTACTTTGCCTCGACGGGTGTCGGCGCTGCCGCAGCGGGCGAGGAACTGGGTATCAAGATCACCTATAACGGCCCCACGGACGCCAGCACCGAAGGGCAGATCAACATCGTCAATCAGGCGATTCGCCGTGGTGTCGATGCCATCGCTATTGCCCCGCTTGACACTGCCGCTCTGGCGCCGTCGCTTAAGCGTGCTCAGAAAGCCGGCATTCCCGTGGTGACCTGGGATACCGACGCTGACGTTGCGTCCCGTGCAGCATTCGTGACGCCGGTTTCATATGCC
>Ga0207814_100840_pt1 | contig 12711 bp, 7 predicted proteins | sample TtaePargueraPR_7_FD_187755 | JGI IMG/M metagenome (GOLD analysis project Ga0207814, IMG submission 187755) | Aerobic enrichment media microbial communities from Bioluminiscent Bay, La Parguera, Puerto Rico - Tt and P1 (2) (SPAdes) | ecosystem: Environmental > Aquatic > Marine > Unclassified ... | reverse complement strand
ACCTGGTCCGGGCCGTCCGCACCCAGGTGTTGCAGGACGGGTGCAGTCAGCATCGTCTCCGGCGTCAGGCCGTCCGCGGCGGTGGCGATGGCGGTGCCGCCGCCGCCGCCGAGCGAGATCACGCCGTCGATGCGGCCCTCGTCGGCGAGCTTCGAGAGCAACACCGGCGCGGCCCGGCTCATCGCGACCACGCACTCGCCCCGGTCCTTGCGGGCCATCAGGGCGGCCAGGTCGATGTCGGCCGCCGCGGCCACCTGTTCGCGGGAGATGTCGGGCTCGGTCGTCGGCGGCGCACCGCTGCCGACGTCGATCAGCAGGGTGTCGTGGCCGCGTTCGCGGATCCTCTCGGCGACGAACGCGTGCTCCGCGCCCTTCGAGTCGAGCGTTCCGAGGACGGCGATGGTGGGCATGGCAGTCGGTGGTCGGTGAGCAGTGATCAGTGAGCCCCATGACCCATGACCGGTGACTCGCGACCCTTCACAGCCGGATCGACTTGAACTCGCGGGTCAGGCTGGTGAGCGACTCCTCGACTCCCATCCGCTCGAGGCTGGAGGCGCCGACGAAGCCGACGCAGTCGGTCTCGCGGATCACCTTCTCGGCATCCTCGGGCGTGTTGATCGGTCCGCCGTGGCAGAGGTAGAAGATGTCGTCACGCACCTCCTTGGCGGCGTCGATGATCTCCTGGGTCCGCTTGATGGTGTCCGGCCAGCTGACCACCGCGTTGGTCACGCCGATCGAGCCGCCGACGGTGGTGCCGACGTGGGCGATGATCGCGTCGGCCCCGCTCTCGGCCATCCGCCGGGCCTCGTCGGGCGAGCCGACGTAGACGATCGAGAACAGGTCCATGCGGCGGCCGAGGGCGACCGCCTCGAACTCCTTCTCGACGCTCATCCCGGTCTCCTCGAGCACCCCGCGGAAGTGGCCGTCGACGATGGTGTGGGTCGGGAAGTTGTTGATCCCGGAGAAGCCCATGTCCTTCACCTTGAGCAGCCAGTGCCACATGCGCCGGCGCGGGTCGGTGGCGTGGACGCCGCAGATCACCGGTACTTCCTCGACCACCGGCAGCACCTCGTACTCGCCGATCTCCATGGCGATCGCGTTGGCGTCGCCGTAGGCCATCATGCCGGCGGTCGAGCCGTGGCCCATCATGCGGAAGCGGCCGGAGTTGTAGATGATGATCAGGTCGGCGCCGCCCTTCTCGATGAACTTCGCCGAGATGCCGGTGCCGGCACCGGCGGCGATGACGGCCTTGCCCGAGTCGACGGTGGCCTTGAGGCGGGCGACGACTTCCTCACGCGTGTAGGGGTTTCCGACCCCGGTCCATGGATTTGGCATGGGACAAGGGTATCGGTCCGCAGGCGAGGGGCGTCGAGGCCGGAGGGGGCCAGCACGTCCACTTTCGGCTATTCGGCTTCCACATGGTCGCGCTCTCCCGCAGCCTGACGGCGGAGATGAGCGACGCTGACGAGGCCGTGCCGCCCCGGGACATCGAGGTGCTGGGCAAGTCGACCCGATCGAAGGTCGTGCGGGCGGACGCCGGCGACACGCGCCCGTGGGTGCGCTCGGAGCCGGTGTGCGAGCTGCTCGGCCAGCACCACATCGCCCACTGCGGGATCATGCAAGCCAAGCCGCCGTTCCAGATCGTCCGGGCACGGCAGAGCGGGACCTTCATGCTGGCCTGCCTTGAGGGCGGGGGGGCGATCCTCGCCGACGGCCGGTGGAAACGGGTGCGGGCGGGCCAGGCCTGCCTGCTGCCGCCCTTCGTGATGAACGCGCTCAAGTGCCTGCCGGGCAGGGACTGGACCTTCGCCTGGGTGCGCTACCGCGAGGAACGCGAGGCGCGGCCGATCGTGTCGTCGATCTCCCCGGTCAGCGGGCCCTTCGGCGGCGGGCCCCTGCGGGCGGCGATCGAGGGGCTGCACGAGGAGGCGCGCGGCGGGCGAGCGGCGTCGGCCCTGCACCACTGGACCGAGCTGGTGCACCACTACGTGCTGCGCTTCGCCCAGCCGCACCGCAGCGACGACCGGCTGTGGAAACTGTGGCAGCGGGTCGAGGCGGACCTGGGGCGCGACTGGAGCCTGAACGACCTGGCGAGGATCGCCTGCCTCAGCGGCGAGCACCTGAGGCGGCTGTGCCGCAGGGAGCTCGGTCGCAGCCCGATGCAGCACCTGACCCACCTGCGGCTGCAGCGCGCCCGCCACCTGCTGACGGTGACCGACGACAAGGTCGAGGTGATCGCGAATGCGGTCGGCTTCGGCAGCGTGACCACCTTTTCCAACACCTTCCGCCAGTGGATCGGGCGGCGGCCCTCGGAGTTCCGCGGCTGAGCGGAGGGGTGGATTTGGTCCGGGTTCAGCCGCGCAGCGACTTCCAGGGTTCCTCGTCGCTCACGTCGACCAGGAACGGGCCGGTCTGCGAGCCGGGGGAGAGGATCGCGAGGATCACGGCATCCTTGTCGCTGACGTTGAAGGTGGCGTGGACCACGCCCGGCAGCATGTGGGCGACCTCGCCGGGCCGGAGCACCTGCTTGTCCTCGCCGACCCACTGCTCGACCTCGCCCTCGAGGACGTAGATCACCTCCTCGAGTTCCGGGTGGTGGTGGAAGCCGTGGCCCTCGCCGGCGGGCAGCACCGCGCGGCAGATCTGCAGGTCCCTGGCGTTGGTGACCTCGGGACGGCACATCCAGTAGTTGGTGCGGCCCTTGAAGTCTTCCTTGATGGCTTCGGCTTCGGTGATGAACGGGGTCTTCATGAGTCGATGAATCGTGAGCCGGCGACGAGCTCGGTCAGCAGCGGGCCGGCGTGGGCGATGAGTTCCTCGAGCGGCCTGCCGGTGTCGGCCAGGGCGTGCAGCGAGCGGAACAGGCCGCTGTCGCGCGCGGCGTCGTCGGCCAGCCCGCAGAAGCCGGTGACCGGCACGCCGTGCTCGCGGGCGAGCCGGGCGAGGGCGACCGGGCCCTTCCCGGACAGGCTCTGGCGGTCGATCGAGCCCTCGCCGGTGACCACGTGGTCGGCGGCGCCGACCCTCGACGGCAGGTCGAGCAGGTCGGCGACGAGGTCGAAGCCGGAGACGAGGCGGGCGTCGGCGAAGTGGAGCAGGCCGAAGCCGAGTCCGCCGGCGGCACCGGCACCCGGGGTGGTGGCGGCCTGGGCGGCGCGGGCGGTGCCGGCCTGAGGACCGGAGCTCCTTTCGACCAGGTGGGCGAGGGCCGCCTCGAGCCGGGGTCGGGTCCCTGCGGTGGAACCCTTCTGGGCGGAGAACACCGCGGTGGCGCCATGGTCACCGAGCAGCGGGTTGTCGACGTCGCAGGCGGCGACGACCTCCGGCAGCGGCAGCCGCGAGGAGAAGTCGACCCGGTCGACCTCCGGCATGCGGGCGGGGACGGGATCCACGGGCGTCCCGGAGGCGTCGAGGAAGGCCACGCCGAGCGCCGCCGCCATGCCGGCCCCGCCGTCGTTGGTGGCGCTGCCGCCGAGTCCGAGGATGATGCGTTTCACGGCGTGATGCCGGATCGCGTGGGCCATCTGCATGCCGCAGCCGCGGGTGGTGGCGACCAGCGGGTCGCGCTCGTCGTCCCGCAGTCGCCATAGCCCCGCCGCCTCCGCCATCTCGAGCACGGCGGTCGGGCCTTCCGGGGTGTCGGCGAGAAGGTAGCGGGTGTCGACGGGGCGGCCGAGGGCGTCGACGGCGGGGCACGCGATCCAGCGGCTCGGCAGCGCGGTGGCGATCGCCTCCATGAAGCCTTCCCCGCCATCGGCGATCGGGCTGAGGACGAGCTCGGCCCCGGGGTCGAGCCGGCGCACGCCCCCGGCAATCGCCTCCGCGGCCTCGGCGGCGGAAAGCGAGCCCTTGAACTTGTCGGGTGCGATGAGGATGCGGCGGGTCATGGCTCGGGTCGGCGGGGCACGCCGAGGTCGGGTTCGCCGAGCGCCTTGAGCTCCTCGGGCGTGCAGAACTCGTCGACGTTCACCCGTTTCCCGGCCCAGGCGATGCCGCGCAGCAGGATCGCGCGGACGTTCGGTCGCTGGAAGGTCGGGTAGAGGTGGCCCGGGATGCACACGAAGGCCCGGTAGTCGTCCTTCTCGTAGGTCCACATCTGGCCCTGCACCGGGGGCGTGCCGTCGCCGGTGTCGCTGGTGGCGAGCACCCGGACCCGCGGCGACATGTCGAGCTCGTAGTAGATCTCGTCGTCCATCGCGAACGAGGCCGCCCCCTTGCTGATCGGGTGCCGCCGGTCGTCCGGGTCGACATAGTCGAGCGCCATCGGGCCCTCGCGCCAGCGGGTCTTGCCGTGGACCCAGGCGCCGCCGACCACCGACTTCCACCACTCGTGGTCCTTGCCGACGATCGCGGTGTGGATCACCACGATCCCGCCGCCGCGCCCGGTGAAGGCGGCCAGGTCGCGCTTCTGCCCGTCGGTCGCGTTGGCGCCGTCCTGGGCGTACATCACCAGCACGTCCGTCTCGGCCAGCTGCGCCGCGCTCGGCCAGGCCTTGGCGCCGTCGGCCTTCATCCCGCGCGCGGCCAGCAGCACCTTCCAGTCATTGAGGAAGCGCTCGTGCTCGTGGGCGCCGGGGCCGTGGGTCTTCTCGCCACCGCGGATGAAGACGCGCAGCGGATCGGCGGTGGCGGTGAGCGCGAGAAGGAGGATCAGGAGAGGGGTCAGGCGGGGCATCGGCTTCCGAACGGGTTTTCCCCTCCTAGCCGATCCGGGGGAATCGGGCAAGCGGCTGGCAAAAATGTTCGACATATGGGATAGGGCTGAAAACTCGGTGCTTGCCGACGAGTAGATCCGGCCCGATTTGGGGCTGCAAACCCATCGATGATTCCCATGTTCAAGCGATTGCTGGTCTTTCCGCTCCTGATCGCCGCGGCGATCGCCCAAGACAACGCGCCGCGCCGTCTCGAGGTGCTGTTCCTCGGTGACGATCGTGGCCACAAGCCGATCGAGCGCTACCGGGTGCTCAAGCAGGCGCTCGGCCCCCGCGGCTACAACCTGAGCTGGGTCGAGGACCTGTCCCAGCTCACCCGCGAGCGGCTCGACCGCTACGACTCGGTGATCGTCTACGCCAATCACGAGCAGGACGAGGTGCCGGCGGCCCTGCTCGGCTGGGTTCGCGATGGCGGCGGCCTGGTCGCGCTGCACTGCGCCTCGGCCTGCTTCCATCCCTCGGGGGAGTGGTTCGAGCTGGTCGGCGGGCGTTTCGAGAGCCACGAGGGGCATGTCTTCTCGCCCGAGAATGTCGATGCCAGGCACCCGATCACCAAGGACCTGCCGAAGCTCGAGGCCTGGGACGAGACCTACGTCCACCGCGACCTCAGCGACGACCGGCACCTGCTGCAGGTGCGCCCGCCGATCAACCGGGGCGAGACCGAGCCCGAGCCGTGGACCTGGCTGCGCAAGGAGGGCGAGGGCCTCGTGTTCTACACCGCCAGCGGCCACGACCTGCGGGTGTGGTCGACCGAGGCCTACCAGGAACTGGTGGCGCGGGCGATCGTCTGGAGCGTGGGCGTGGAAAAGGCGAAGGCCTTCTCCTCGCTGGAACTGGCGCCGCTGGAGGTCGAGGTGCCGAAGATCCGCAACCGGGCCCACCCGGAGATCCCGATGATGCCGCTGCAGAAGCCGCTGAGCGCCGAGCAGAGCGCCGGCCACACGCAGGTCCCGGCGGGCACCGAACTGGTGCTCTTCGCCGAGGAGCCGATGGTGGTCAACCCGATCGCGATCGACTGGGACGAGCGCGGCCGCTGCTGGGTGGTCGAGAGCTTCGGCTACCCGAACGACGTGCCGACCGAGCCGGGCACCGGCGAGGACCGGATCAAGATCCTCGAGGACACCGACGGCGACGGCAGGGCCGACAAGATGACCGTCTTCGCCGACAAGCTGCGGCACTGCACCACCACCGCCTTCGTCCGTGGCGGGGTGGTGGCGACCGACGGACCGGACATCGTGTTCCTGCGCGACGACAACGGCGACGACCGCGCCGACACGCGACGGGTGCTGGCCAGCGGCCTGAACATGAACGACACCCACGCGTCGACCTCGCACTTCCTCTACGGGATGGACAACTGGATCTACGCGACGGTCGGCTACAGCGGCGTCGACATGGAACTCGGCGACCGCCGGCATCGCTTCGGCTCGTCGGTGTTCCGCTTCCGGCCGGACCTCTCCGAGCTCGAGCTGCTCCAGAACACCACCAACAACACCTGGGGACTCGGCTTCTCGGACGAGGGTGACGTGTTCGGGTCGACCGCCAACAACAACCCCTCCTTCGAGGTGTCGATCCCGCGCGGGGCCTACGCGCGGAGCGGCCTCGAGCAGCCGAAGACGCCGCGGCTCGACGACCAGCCCCACATGTACACCAACACGCGGGACATCACGCAGGTCGACCAGATCGAGAAGTACACCGCGGCCGCCGGGCACATGCTCTACAACGACACCCTCTTCGCGGGCATCCTGGAGCCCGACACCGCGCTGATCTGCGAGCCGACCGGCCATCTCGCCGCCACCGGCCGGATCACCGAGCGCGGTTCGCTGCACCGGATCGACCTGCGGGGCAACAACATCCTCTGCAGCGCCGATGCCTGGGCCTCGCCGGTCGCCGCCCGACCCGGGCCCGACGGCGCGATCTGGGTGGCCGACTGGTACAACCCGATCATCCAGCACAACGTCGTGTTCCGCTTCTGGAACCCGGCGCGCGGCTACGACCAGCCGCACAGCCCCTACCACGTGGGTGGCCACGGGCCGGGCAAGGGCAACGCCTACGTCACGCCGCTGCGCGATCGCGAGCACGGGCGGATCTGGCGGATCGTTCCCACCGGCCGGACCCTCCGCAAGCCGCCGGTGCTCGACGCCGACCAGCCGGCCGGGCTGCTGCGGGCGCTCAACTCGCCGTCGCAGCACCTGCGGCTGCACGCCCAGCGCCTGCTCGTCGAGCGCGGCAGGGAGGACGTCGTCGGCGAGCTGGCGCAGCTGGTCTCGCTTGCGGCGGCGCCCGACGGGCTCGACGAGCCGCTCGGGGCCTACCATGCCCTTCGTACCTTGCAGGGTCTGTCCGAGGCCGGGCTTCCGGCCGCCCGCGAGGCGATCCTGCCGGCGCTCGACAGCTCGCACGCCGGGATCCGCCGGCAGGCGATGGAGGCCCTCGCGCCGTCCGACCCCGCCCTGGTGGCGAAGCTCCCGGAGATCCTCGCCAAGGCCTCGTCGCCGCGGGCGCGGCTGCGGGTGCTCACCACCTTCGCCTTCGCCCTGCCCAACGAGCAACTGGCCGCCTCGCTGTGGGACGACCTGCGGTCGAGGGAGCCGGAGGACGAGTTCGTGCGCGACGCCGCGCGGCTGGCGCTCCGACGCCAGGGCACCACGCTGCTGGCGGTGGCGCTGTCCGGCGGCGAGCTGCCGGGCGGCTGGCTCGACGGCGAGCTGGAGGAGATCACGCGCCGGGTCGCCAACGGCCCGAACCGGCCGGCCCTCGGCCCGATCATCGAGGCCGCCCCGGCCGGCGTGAAGGAGCGCTTCACCGCGATCCTCGGCGAGGCGCCGGTCAAGGCACCGGTCGAGGAGAAGCTGCCCCTGATCGATGACGAGGGCGGCAAGGGGCCGGGGTCCGCGGGCGCGGTGCCGGTCGTGCCGGTCGCCGACCAGGTCGTCTACACCCACCTGGTGCAGCCGATCTTCGAGCAGAAGTGCGTGTCCTGCCACGGCGAGGAGAAGCAGAAGGGCAAGCTGCGGATGGACAGCTACGAGGCGCTGCTCGCCGGGGGCAAGGAAGGGGAGGCGATCGAGCCCGGCGACGCCGAGGGCAGCAACATCATGTTCCGCATCCACCTCCCGGAGGACGACGACGAGCACATGCCGCCGGAGGGCAAGACGCAGATGGAGGCGCACGAGATCGCGATCGTCGAGTGGTGGCTCGACGCCGGCGCCTCGCCGGACCTGAAGGTGGTCGATGCCGGGATGCCCGAGGAGATCAAGAGCGCGGTCGCCCAACTGGTGCCGCCCGAGGTGATCGCCGCGCAGAAGGCCGAGGCCGAGCAGGCGGCGGCGAAGGAGGCCGAGGAGCGCGAGGCCCTGTCGTCGGTCGTCGAGTCGCTGCGCGAGGAGTTTCCCTCCGCCCTCAACTTCGAGTCCCGCGAGTCGAGCGCCCTGACCTTCACCGCGGTGAGCATGCGCAAGGACTTCAACGACGACCACCTGGGCAAGCTCGGGCCGGTGATGGAGTCGATGGTCTCGCTCGACCTCTCGGCCACCGGGGTGACCGACGAGGGCGTCCGCTCGCTCGAGGGGGCGAAGTCGCTGCGGATGCTGCGGCTGTCCGAGACCGGGGTCACCGACGAGGCGATCGAGGTGATCGCCGGGCTGCCCGAGCTCGAGTCGCTCAACCTCTACGGGACCCGGGTCACCAACACCGGGGTGTCCAAGCTCGCGGCACTGCCGAAGCTCAAGCGGCTTTACCTGTGGCAGACCGAGGTCGACGAGGCCGGCGCCGAGGCCCTGCGCAAGCAGATGCCCGACTGCGAGGTGGTGATGGGGCTGTGAGGCTCAGGGCCCGTCAACCCGCTACGCGAACCAGGCGACACCGGCGGAGAAGATCGGCTGGTGCTTGTCGCCCGGGATGTTGCGGGCGACGTGGGTGCCGCGGCGCTCGGTGTGGGCCATCTTGCCGAAGACCCGCCCGCAGGGGCTGGTGATGCCCTCGATCGCGGCCATCGAGCCGTTCGGGTTGTGCGCGATGTGCATCGAGGGTGAGCCGGCCGCGTCGCAGTAGCGGGTGGCGATCTGGCCGCTGCGCGCGAGCTCGGCGAGGACCTCCGGCGGCGCGACGAGGCGACCCTCGCCGTGGGACACGGGAAGGCGGTGGACGTCGCCCGTCTTGCAGTTCGCCAGCCACGGCGAGAGCGTGCTGGCGACCACCGTGCGGACGTAGCACGAGACGTGGCGGCCGATCTCGTTGTGGAACAGGGTCGGAGCCTCGGGCGTCGCCTCGCGGATCTCGCCGTAGGGGACCAGGCCGGTCTTGATCAGCGCCTGGAAGCCGTTGCAGATGCCGAGGATCAGGCCGTCGCGGTTCTTCAGCAGGTCCATCACCGCCTCGCTGACCTGCGGGCTTCTGAGCACGGTGGCGATGAACTTGGCGGAGCCGTCGGGCTCGTCGCCGGCGCTGAAGCCGCCGGGGATGAAGAGGATCTGCGACTCGCGGATCGCCGCGGCCAGCGCCGCGAGGGACTCCTCGATGTGGGCCTGGGTCAGGTTGCGGAACACCAGGATCTCGGCCCCGGCCCCGGCCTCGCGGAAGGCCTTGGCGGAGTCATACTCCGAGTTGGTGCCGGGAAAGGCCGGGATGCAGACCCTCGGCCGGGCGATCCCCAGACCGGGGGCGGCCGGCGGCGCCGGGGAGTGGACCGCGGTCTCCTTCGGCAGGTCCGCTCCGCCGGGCTCCTCTGACTGGGTCGGGTAGACCGGCTCAAGGGTGCCGGCCCAGGCGGCCGCGAGGTCGGCGAGGGACAGCGGGCCGGACCCCAGCGAGACCGTCGGCGACTGGACCACCTTGCCGATGTCGATGGCGCCGAGGGCGGACGGGAGCTCGCCGCGGTGTTCGACCAGGAAGGACGAGGGCCGGGGCTGGTGGAGGGTGTCGAGCGGGAGCTCGGCGCTCCGTTCGAAGCCGAGCATGTTGCCGAAGCAGCACAGGGCGATGGCGTGGCCGAGCCCGGGATGCCCGACGAGCTTGGCCGACTCGACCCGGCCCGCCTCGTTCGCCCCGGCGAGGGCCGAGGCGACCTCGAGGATCCGGGCGTAGTCGGGCAGGCCCTCGTCGGTCGGCGGGACATCCACGAGAGACACCGTACTTCCCGGCTGCTTGAACTCGGGCGAGAGCGCGAGTCGGGCGCTGCCGGGCGCGAGCGCGAAGGAGACGAGGGTCGGCGGGACGTCGAGCTCATTGAAGGAACCCGACATCGAGTCCTTGCCGCCGATCGCGGCCAGCCGGAGCCGGTGCTGCGCGTCGAAGGCGCCGAGCAGCGCCGCGAACGGCATCGCCCAGCGCTCCGGATCGCTGCCGAGCTTGGGGAAGTACTCTTGCAGGGTGAGGCGAACGTCGGCCAGCCGCGCGCCGGCGGCGACGCACTTGAGTGCCGACTCGGTCACCGCCCAGGCCGCGCCGTGGAAGGGCGAGGCCGAGGAAAGGCCGGGATCGTAGGCCCAGGCCATGTAGCTGGCGGTCTCGGTGTCGCCCTCGAGCAGCGGCAGCTTGGCCACCATCGCCTCCGGCGGCGTCAGCTGGTGCTCGCCGCCGAAGGGCCACAGCACGGTGCCCGCGCCGACCGAGCCGTCGAAGATCTCGCCGAGGCCCTTCTGCGAGCAGTGGTTGAGCGCGGCGAGGTGCGCGGCGAGGGACTCCGGCTCGGGTGCGCCGGGGGCCGCTTGCGGGGCCGGTACCGAGACGGTGGCGGTCTGCTGGACGCCGTTGGTGTCGAGGAACGCGCGGGACAGGTCGACGATCGTCTTTCCGCGCCAGGTCATGCGCAGGCGGCCGTGGTCGGCGACCACCGCGACCCGGGTGCACTCGAGATTCTCCTGGTCGGAGGCGGTGATGAAGGCGTCGAGGTCGGCCGGGTCGACGCACACCGCCATCCGTTCCTGGGACTCGGAAATGGCGATCTCGGTGCCGTCGAGGCCCTCGTACTTCTTCGGCACCGCGTCGAGGTCGATCTCGAGCGAGGGCGCGATCTCGCCGATCGCGACCGACACACCGCCGGCGCCGAAGTCGTTGCAGACCTTGATCTTGCGGGCCAGACCGGGGTTGCGGAACAGCCGCTGGATTTTCCGCTCGGTCGGAGCGTCGCCCTTCTGGACCTCGGCGGAGTTCTCCAGCGCGGTGTCGGTGTGCTCCTTCGAGGAGCCGGTGGCCCCTCCGACCCCGTCGCGCCCGGTGCGGCCGCCGATCAGCAGGATCAGGTCGCCGGCGGCCGGCGTGCCGCGGAACACGTTGGCGCGAGGCGCGGCGGCGACGACCGCGCCGATCTCCATCCGCTTGGCGACGTAGCCGGGGTGGAAGACCTCGGCGACCTGGCCGGTGGCGAGGCCGATCTGGTTGCCGTAGGACGAGTAGCCCCGAGCGGCGACCTGGCAGATCTTCTTCTGCGGAAGCTTGCCGGGGAGGGTCTCGGCGAAGGGCGTCAGCGGGTCGCCCGCGCCGGTGACCCGCATCGCCTGGTAGACGTAGGAGCGGCCGGAGAGCGGGTCCCGGATGCAGCCGCCGAGGCAGGTGGCGGCCCCGCCGAAGGGCTCGATCTCGGTCGGGTGGTTGTGGGTCTCGTTCTTGAACATCACGAGCCACTCTTCCGATTGCCGATTGGAGATTGCCGATTGGAGATTGGAGATCTCGACCGGAACGATGATCGAGGCGGCGTTGATCTCGTCGGACTCCTCGAGATTGTCGAGCTCGCCCGAGGCGCGGAGCTCGCGCATGCCGGCGAGCGCGATGTCCATCAGGGTCACCGGGCGGTCGGAGCGGCCGAGCTTCTCGCGGACCTCGAGGTAGCTCCGCCAGGCGCGCTGGATCGGCTCGGTGCCCGCGGCGAAGTCGACGTCGGAGATCGCCGTCAGGAAGGTCGTGTGCCGGCAGTGGTCGGACCAGTAGGTGTCCAGCATCCGGATCTCGGTGATCGAGGGATCGCGCCGTTCCTCGTCGCGGAAGTAGCGCTGGCAGAAGGCCACGTCCTCGGCCGACATCGCCAGGCCGAGCTCGCTCCGCAGTGCGGCCGGGTCCTTGCCGGCGAAGCCGTCGAGGATCGCCACGTCGGCCGGCACGGGGGTCGCCGGCTGCAGCGTGTCGGGGACCTCCAGGGAGGCCTCGTGGGAGTCGACCGTGTTGATCAGGTAGTCCTTCACCCGCTCGAGGTCGCCCTCGGCGAGGTCGCCGCGCAGGACGACCACCTGGGCCGAGGCGACGACCGGCTTCTCCTTTCCGGTGAGGATCTGGATGCACTGGGCGGCGGAGTCCGCCCGCTGGTCGAATTGGCCGGGGAGGTACTCGACGGCGAAGGCCTGCTCGCCGGCCGACGCCGCGAGCTCGCGGCTGGCGAGGTCGACCTGCGGCTCGGAGAGGATGTGGGCGACGGCGTCCGCGAACTCCTCGTCGGTGAGGCCGTCGACGTCGTAGCGCTGGATCAGGCGGACGTGTTCCAGCTGGGGCAGGGCGAGCGACTCGCGCAGGTCGTGGAGGAGGTGGCGGGCTTCGGCGGCGAAGGCCGGCTTCTTTTCGACGAAAATGCGGTGCATCGGAAAGGCGCGGAGCGTAGCGGCTAGGCGGGCGAGGGCAAGGACGGGGGTTTGTTTTGGGTGCGGCGGCAGGGGCCGCAGGAGGAGCGCCGGTTCGGAAACCGGCATCGCCGGGACTCCGGGTGCCGGTTTCCAAACCGGCGCTCCATCAGCCCCACAGCCCGGGGGGGACCTCGACGACGGTGTCGGCCGGTGCCACGAAGATCCGGTCGCCGCGCTCCGGGTCGACGATGCTGCCTCCGGTGAAGCTGCCGAACGCGGGCAGCACGAGGTGCCGGCGACTGAGGTGGAAGCAGGGCAGCCGCAGCGAGGTGCGCTTGCCGTCGGCGACCCGCACCACCGGATGGAGGTGGCCGCAGAGGGTGGCCCGGCCCGCGTCGGCGTCGACCGGGTCGTGGACCACCTGCAGGCCCCCGAGATCGACGCGGGCGACC
>Ga0207814_100839_pt1 | contig 12711 bp, 11 predicted proteins | sample TtaePargueraPR_7_FD_187755 | JGI IMG/M metagenome (GOLD analysis project Ga0207814, IMG submission 187755) | Aerobic enrichment media microbial communities from Bioluminiscent Bay, La Parguera, Puerto Rico - Tt and P1 (2) (SPAdes) | ecosystem: Environmental > Aquatic > Marine > Unclassified ... | reverse complement strand
TGCTCGACCTGATGGGCCGCAGCGACCTGAAAGACTCGCCAAACCACATGGACCCCGGCTGGCGCATTTCCAACAACGGCGAGATCGACGCCATCGTCTCCGAATGGACACGGGGCCTCACCATCGCCGGCATCGTGGAACGGTGCACGTCGCGGGCTATCGCCTGCAGCCCGATCCGCGACATCCGGGACCTCGATCGATGGGAGCAGTTGCGACACCGGGGATTGCTGACCCGCGCGACCCATCCTGATCTGCCGGAGAGCAAGGGCCCGCTTGCCGCCGGTTTTCCGTTGAAGTTTTCCGGTGGAAGCATATCGGTCACTTCGCCCGCTGCCAGTCACGCGGAACACACCAGGGAGGTGATCCGCGAATGGTTGGGCGAAGACAATGAAGAAACTCTCGGCGCCGCTTGAGCGCGACAACAGACACAAGGAGAAAGCCATGAGCGAACCCGCTGAAGTGAAAATGTATACCGACTTCAAGAGTCCATACGCCTTCATTGCCTTCGACCCGGCCTACGCGCTGGAGGACAGGTACGACATCCGCATCAAGTGGCGTCCGTTCCAGCTGCGCCTCAAGGGCAAGGGACAGCGCAGCATCTATTCCGAGTGGAAGGTGAAATACTCCTACATGGACGTGCGTCGCAACACGAACCTGCTGCATGGCGGCAAGATGATCCGCGGCCCGCTGAAAATCTTCGACACAACCCCGGCACTGGTCGGCGGCCTGTTCGCCGAGAAACACGGCAAGCTGAAGGACTATTGCCGCGCGGTCTTCGAGCAGTTCTTCAAGCGCGAGCTCGCCGCGGACGAAGCCGAAGCTGTCGCCGCGGTTATCTCGTCCCTCGGCATGTCCGCCGACGATTTCCAGGCCTATCTCGCAGGCGAAGGCATCGAGGAATACGAGCGAGCGCAGGAAGAGTCCGTCGAGGACCAGGTCTTCGGCGTACCCCTTTTCATCTTCGACGGCGAGCAGTTCTGGGGACACGACCGCATCTGGCTGCTGGAGCATCGCCTCAAGGAAGCCGGGCTGGAGAAAAAGGGTGCGGAAGCCGCCGAATAGGCGGACACAAACCCGCAAGCAACACTGCCATGATCGATCTCCATTTCTGGCCGACGCCCAACTGCTACAAGGTCAGCATCCTGCTGGAAGAGCTTGGCCTGCCCTACACGGTCATGCCGGTCCATATCGGCAAGGGTGAGCAGTTCGCCCCCCAGTTCGAGGCCATCAGCCCGAACGGCAAGGTGCCGGCAATTCTCGACCATGACGGGCCGGACGGCGAACCCATCGCGCTGTTCGAATCCGGCGCCATCATGATCTATCTCGCGGACAAGGCAGACGCCTTCCTGCCGCGCGATACGCGGCCCCGCATGGCCGTTCTGCAATGGCTCATGTTCCAGATGGGCGGCGTCGGCCCCATGCTCGGCCAGGCGCATCATTTCCGCCGCTACGCAAAAGAATCGGTCCCCTACGCCGTCGAGCGCTACACCCGCGAGGCGGCGCGTCTCTACAGGGTGATGGACAAGCGGCTCGGTGAGTCGGAATTCCTGGCCGGCGACTACTCGATTGCCGACATGGCGGTTTACCCGTGGCTGCGCCCCTACAGGTGGCAGGGACAGGAGCTGTCTGACTTCGCCAACCTGCAGCGCTGGTATTCCGCCGTACGCGAGCGCCCCGCCGTCCAGCGCGGGCTCGCCGTCATGAAGGAACGGCTGGACCGAAACCGTAACAAGCCTACCGGCAAATCCTGGGACGTGCTTTTCGGCCAGCGTCCGCACGGGGACGCGGCATGACGAAAGATGACAAAGACAACCCGGCTATGACGCCCATGCTCACCGGCTACAAGGTGCTCGACATCACCCAGTTCGTGGCCGGGCCGACATGCACCCGCATCATGGCCGAACTGGGCGCGGAGGTCATCAAGGTTGAGCTGGCCCCCGGCGGCGACCACGCCCGGCAGTCCGGCTTGCGGGCGCGCGGCGAGGAAAACCGAGACTGCACCCAGAGCACCTATTTCGTCCAGCACAACCACTCCAAGAAAAGCATCGCGGTCAACCTGAAAGACCCGCGCGGGCAGGAACTGGTCAGGAAGATGGTTCCGAATGTCGATGTGCTGGTGGAGAACTTCGCGCCCGGGGCCATCGGTCGCATGGGCCTCGCATACGACGATCTGAAGGAGATCAACCCGCGCCTTGTCATGTGTTCCATATCCATGGCCGGACAGGATGGACCCTTGGCTCACCAGCCCGGCTTCGACTACATGGCGTCAGCCTATGGCGGCATCTCGTCTCTGATCGGCGAGCCGGACCGCTCTCCCGTGCAGGTGCCGATCGCCATGGGCGACAGCGCCACGGGCGTCGCCGCCGCCATGGCCGTTGGTTTCGCCCTGCTCCACCGCGAGCGAACCGGCGAAGGCCAGTACATTGATTGCTCACTGCTCGACACCTATGTACAGATGCACGAAGACTACATCCCGCGTGTGGGCCTGCGCGGCAGCAAGGCAATACCCCCACGTTCTGGTTCGCAACATCCCAACGGCGGCCCGACCGGCATCTACCACGCTGGCGATGGGCAATACATCCAGGTGATGATCATGCCCTACCAGTGGCCGCGCATGGTCGCGGCCCTCGACATGCCCGAACTCGAGGACGACGAACGGTTCGCCACGCCCCACGCGCGCCGGGAAAACCGGGAAGCGCTGAAAGACATCATCGAGACATGGATGGCGGCGTTCCCGGGCCGCGAGGCGGTGCTGGAGGTCTTGAACGCGGAGCGCGTGCCGGCCGCTCCCGTTCTCTCGCTGGATGAAGTCATCGAGCATCCCCACTTGCTGGAACGCAGCACCATCCGCACCGTATCCGACCCGCATATCGGCGCCTTTCCCATTCCGGGCATGCCCGCCAGGTTCTCGCAGTGGGAGTATGAGAAGGATATCGCCGCGCCGCTGCTCGGAGAGCACAACGAAAGCGTTATTACCGAACTGGCCGGCCTCGATCCGAACGAACTCGACCGGCTTTACGAGGAAAACGTACTCGTATGCGACAGCCGCGCAAGGCGAAAGGCAACCGGCTGAAAACAGCTTGTTGAATCATTTCAGGCGCGAGCTCTTCAGCCGGCCCGCGGTTTCCAGCAGCGGATAGCCACACGAGGCGAACAGCGAATTGATGCGTTTCAGGTCACGCATGATATCGATGTGATAGGACGAGGTCGCAACCGTCTCCGGCCTTCTGGAGCGTAGCCGGTCGAGGTGCTTCTCCGTGCTGGTCTGCTCGATCTTGCGGAATTTCTCCTTGCGGCGAACCAGCGACCGGGCATCGTCGACGCGCTGCTCCATGAAGACCTTGGTCGCAAGATGGATGGTTTCGCCGACATACTTATACGCATCGATGAGTTCGCGGAATCCGTCGTCGGAAAAGGTCTCGCGGCTCGCGATCTTCGACTCGATTGTATCGAGCAGGCTGCGCTCGATCGTATCGCCCGCATGCTCGATATTGGTCGTGAAGGAAATGATTTCGAATGCCCTGGAGCTTTCCTTGTCGTCCATTTCGGCGCGCGTCATGTCGGTCAGGTACAGCTTGATGTCATCGTAGAGCTTGTCCACGTTGTCATCGAGCTCGCGCGTCTGCTTGCACAGCCTGTCATCGTTGTTCTCGAGTGCTTCCAAAGCCCGGCGCAGCATCAGTTCCACGAAATCGACCATGCGCAGCGTCTCGCGCGCTGCCGCCGATAGCGCCAGTTCGGGGACGTCCTTCACCGATGGGTCGAGATATCCTCCGACCAGATCGTCGGCCGTGTTCTGAACGTCTGGAATGAAGGCCTTGAGCAGCTTGCCGATGCTGTCCACGAACCAGACGAAGGTGAGCAGCAGCAGGGTGTTGAAAGCGAGATGCAGGATGACGAGCTTCTGCCCGAGACCGAAATCGAGCGAGGAAATCGCGGGGATCCAGTAATTCAGCGTGACCGCGGCCAGGATCACGCCCGTCAAGCGGAACAGGAAATTGCCGACCAGGATGCGCCGCGCCACCGACCCCTCCGACAGGCCCAGCATGAGTGCTGGCAGCCCCGCGCCCGCATTCAGCCCGAGAACAAGGTAATAGGCCAGGTTTTCGTGTGAAAGGACACCGCTGTTGGCGAGCACCGCGAGCAGCAGCAGGATCGCCAGGCTCGAATGCACCACCCACGTGAGCAGGGCCGCAATAATCAGCGCAATGACCGGCTCGCTGGCGAGGCCCTTGAGGAGGGTATGGACGAGATCGCTCGACTGGACGACCGATGCCGCGGATGCCAGCGTGCCGAGCGACAGCAGGATCAGTCCCACGCCCATGCAGATGCGGCCTGCCTGCTTACCGGTCTCGTTGCTGTTATAGAACGAGGAATGCAGGGCGAAACCGGCGAAGAACAGGATCGGCCACAGGTCATAGATCCTGAGGGCAAGGACCTGCGCCGCGATTGCGCTGCCGAGGTCCGCGCCCAGCATGACCGCAAGCCCCGCCCCGACGGTAATGGCGCCGGCGCTGGCAAAGGATGCCGCCAGCAGGGCTACCGCGGTGGAACTCTGGAACGCCGCCGCGGCCAGCATGCCTATGGCGGCCGATCTGTAACGGTTGGTCGTGCTGGCGCGGAGCTTTTCGCGGATAGAGGCACCGAATGCCCGCATCATGCCGGTGCGGGTCATCCTCGTGCCCCAGAGCAGCAGTGCGGCGCTGCCTGCAATCAGGATCAGGAGCTTTGTCCCTGAAGCCTCGATCATGAAATCTCCAGTGTTACCTCATGCAAGACCGGGTCGTGGCCGTGGGTTGGCCTTGCGCGCCTATTACCAGCGCATGTTGATATTCTTGACACGTGTATAACTCAGGAGCTCCTCGAAAGTCTCTTCCTTGCCGATACCGCTCTGTTTCCAGCCGCCATACGGCGCACCCAGGTAACGCCCAGAGGAGTTAATCCAGACATAACCGGCTTCGACCTTTTCCGCCGTGCGCATGGCAGCCGAGAAGTCGTTGGTGACGATGGACGCCGTCAGGCCGTACATGACGCCGTTGGCGATGTCGAGCATTTCGCTCTCGTCGGACCATGTCATGATCGACATGACGGGTCCGAAGATTTCCTCCGAGCCGATGCGCATGTCCGGCCTCACGTTGTCGAACACGGTCGGTGCGACAAACCAGCCCTTGCCGAGTTCCGCATCCTCGGGCGGCCCGCCGCCGGTGAGCAGCTTCGCGCCGTCCTCGTTGCCATAACCGATATAGCGCATCACCCGCTCGTACTGGGCTTCGGACACGATGGGACCCATCTCGGCGCCGTCCAGCCATGGGAACCCGATCGGGATTTCCGAAGCCTCGCGCGCCAGTTCGCCCGAAACCTTGTCGTGGAGGGACTTGTGAACCAGGACCCGTGAAGTCGAGGAGCATGACTGCCCCTGCCGGTTCATGTTCATGGCCTTGATGACCGCTTTGGCGGCCTTTTTCGGATCGGCGTCGGGAAAGATGATGATCGGGTTCTTGCCGCCAAGCTCGAGCGTGACTTCCTTGAGCCCTTCCGCGGCCTCTTTCGCGATGATGCGCCCCGTCTCCACCGAACCCACGAAGCCGATGCGATGCACGTCCTGGTGCCGAACCATCGCCGAGCCCGTCTTGCCATCGCCGGTGACTATATTTATGACGCCCGGCGGGAAAATCTTCTCGACCAGTTCCCCCAGCTTGAGCGACGACAGGGGCGCCTGCTCCGGTCCCTTGATGACCACGGTATTACCGGCTGCCAGCGCCGAGGCGGCTTTCTCCGCGCAAAACCGGAATGGATGATTGAACGGGTTGATCTTGGCCACGACGCCGTAAGGCTGGCGCAGCGTCAGGTTGAGATGGCCGGGCTGCCGCGACATGGTTTCGCCCTTCATCTCGGTCACGAGGCCGGCGAAATAGCGATAGGTGTCCGAAGTCCATTTCATGTCGCCAAGCATGCCCGAACGTGCGTTGCCGCTGTCCACGGCATCCATCAGGGCGAGCGTGTCGGCATTCTCGTCGATGGCGTCCGCCAGCTTCTCCAGGTACACCGCGCGCTCCGTAACGGGCATCGCCGCCCAGGCGGGAAACGCGGTTTTCGCGGCGGCAACGGCCCTGTCGACATCGGCCTCGTCAGCAAGCGGCACCTCGCCGAGAACGTCGCCGTTCGAGGGATTGACCGTTGTTATGGTCTTGCCCGAGTGGGCCCCGACCCATTCGTTGCCGATGAACAGGCCTTTTGGCTCGTATCCGAGATCAGGGGTTTTGACTGTCATGCTGTCCCCAGTTTTCCGGGTTTGTCTTGTTTAGGGAACGACCGCCGCGCGCAGAACCGAACGCTCCGCGGCCCTCTGGAAGGCTTCATTCAGGTCGTCGAGCTTGAACTTCGAATCGACGATGTCCTTGAAAGGAAAGCGCTCGCGGTTGGCGACGACGAAGTCGAGCGCTTGGATCAGGTGCCGGGGGTGGTAGTTGTGAATACCCTTGAGCGTGACCCATTTCTTCACGAACAGGTTCGCATCGATCATGACATTGGCGTCGGGGGTGACGATGCCGCCAAGGGTGTAGCGTCCGCCGACGCGAAGCATCTTGAGCCCTGCCGGCACCACGTCCGGGATGCCGCAAACCTCGATCACCGCATCGACCCCGTCGGGCGGCGCGAGAGCCCGAACTTCGGCCACGACCTCGTCATCGCTCTTACCGGAAATATCGATCACGATATCGGCGCCGAATTTCAGCGCCGAGTCGAGGCGGTCCCTGACACTGTCGAGACCGATCACGCGCTTGGCGCCACGCGTCTTGGCCATGGCGCATCCGTAGAGACCGAGAAGGCCCAGCCCCTGGATCACGACGGTATCTCCGAGCTCGATCTCGGCGGCTTCCGTCACTGACACCATGGTCGCCACACCGCAGTTCAGTGGCGTTGCTTCCTCGTCGCTCAGTTCGTCGGGCAGCTTGAGGATGCCCGTGCCCGGTACGACGTAACAATATTCCGCGAAACCGCCAAGGAAATGTGGGTCGTCTGCGACAAGGTCGTGGCCGTACTTGCGCACGCCGACCGACTTTTGCGGCATGTCGTGTACGTCCCGGTAATAGGATTCGCCGTGATGGAAATACTCGGTCCAGGTAATGCGGTCGCCGACCGCGAGAGGGTCGCCCCGCATGTCCCTCTTGATATCGTCGCCGAGCTGGTCGATCACGCCGATGATCTCGTGACCGAGAATTCCCGGGCACGGATTGGGCCTGCGCCCTTCCCACGAGTGGATGTCGGACCGGCAGATCGTCGACATGGAAATGCGGACGAGAACTTCGTCCGGCCGCACGTCGCGCAGCGGATAGTCCCGGACCACGAAGGGAGTGTTGGGCGCATCGTATACTGCGGCGCGTGCGGTACGCTTTGACACGGACATGTCCTCCTCAACGGCTCAGGCTGTGCCGTTAATTGCGTATTCGAAAATGTTGTAGTTCCTGATCTGGCCGGCCTGGGCCTTGGCCCGGTATGCCTCGTTGAGCGGACGGTTGATTACGAAGGGCACATCCTGTTCCGAGATTCCGCCGTGGGTACGCAGCCGTTCGCCGTTGAGGCCGGCGAGATCGTGGTCGGCCTTCGACGCGCCGACGCAGTAGGCCTCCTCGGAAATCACGACCGCATCCGCCTCGACGTCTTCCGGCAGGTCGAAGGTTTCAGCCGCTTCGTGGCGCGGCAGCACTGTCTCGATGCCTTCCATCGGCCGGATGAAGGCGATGACATCGTCCACGTTCACATCGTTGAAGACATGCACGCGCACGAAGCCGCCAAGGGCGCCGTGATGGCCGACGAAAGCATCCGTAATCGGGCAGATGACCTTGGTGTTTCCCTCGCCGAACTTCTCGTCCAGCAGGTCTTGCAGGAAGATGATGTTGTAGCTGCCGCTGCTGTCGCACTTGTCCTTCATGCCATGATCGGCAACCAGCCCGACCACGGCTCCCAGTTCCTCCAGCCGCGCGAAGCGCTCGTCCAGCGCCTTGTAGAATTCAAGCGCCTTGGGATGATCGGGCGCGTATTTGTGCTGCACGTAATCCGTCAGCGAAAGATAGAGCAGACCGGGAGGATCGCCCTGTTCGAGGAACTTGATGCCCGCGTCGAGCACGAACAGGGAAAGTTCCTCGGAATACATGTCGGGAAGCGGCTGGCCGACGAACGCGAGCGCGTCGTCTACGCCGTTTTCCTCCATCGTCGTCTTGTCGGCTTCCTGCGACGAGAAGCACACGTTGCCGTTGCCGACGTCGAGGTCCTTACCAAGCTGCTTGCGCAGCTTGTCCTTGGCCGTGACGACGACCGTCTTGACGCCGGCCTTGGACAGGACATCGAAAATCGTGCGCGAGCGCATGAGTTCCGGGCCGGTCATCACGACCGGCTTGAGCGTCTTGGGATCGAGATAGAAATTGCCCGATATGCCATGCACTTTCGGCGGGCTGCCGGTCGCGATGGACATGTTGTTGGGGCAGGTGAAGCTCGGAATGACGCAGTGCGCCGTGGCGCTGAAACCGTCCTTCATGAAGCGCTCGATATTGGGGATAACGCCGGCTTTTGACGCGGCTTCGAAATATTCAGGGTCGCTCCCATCGATGCACACGACCGCCACCGGATCGGACGGAATCGCGTACTCGACACCATTCAGTTCTGTAGTCGTCATTATTTTGCCCGCTCTGCTGATTTGTCCGCGTTTCCTTACCAGAACTATCCGCCGACATTGTCATTTTTTCAAAACTAGCATTTTCGATGTTATCTGGTAAAATTGGAAAACTTCAACTATCCATCGATTTGACCAATGTACCAGAAGTGGCTTGAAGCCTTTCATCATGTCGCAACCGAGGGCAGCTTCACCGGCGCCGCGCGCAAGCTGAACGTCGGCCAGCCCACGATCTCCTCGCATGTCAGCAATCTCGAGGGCCGTTTCGGCGCCGAACTCTTCCACCGCCGGGGACGCACCATCCAGCTCACACCAACCGGCCGCATGCTCTACGACATCACGCACGATCTCTACGGCCACGAGCAGGAGGCAATTGCCTACCTCAATTCGATCAAGACGCTCGAATATGGCGAGTTGAATTTCAGCGCCGTCGGTCCCCACGACGTGATGGAACTTCTGGCTGCGCTGCGCGAACGCCGCCCTGGCATAAAATGCACGGTACGGCTCGCGATCATCGACGAGGTGCTGCAGGATCTGGAAGATTTTCGTGCCGACATCGGGATCGTGGGAAGGGACTGCGCCAGCGCGACCATCCATTCCGTCTTTTACAACCAGCACAAGATATTCGTTGTCGTAAACCGCAAGCACCGGCTGGCCGGCCGCAGGACGGTGCGCATGAAAGAACTCGCCGGCGAGGAGATGATCATACGCTCGTCCAGTTCGACAACGCAGGAAGCCTTCGACAAGGCCGCCCATGAAGCCGGCATCGTCGTCGAGCCCGTTTTCGAGATCGAGAGCCGCGAAGGATTGCGCGAAGCCATTGTCCGCGGCCTCGGGATCGGGGTGATATCGGAAACCGAGTTCGCCCCTCACCCCGAACTCCATCCCCTGACTGTCAGCGATGCAACAATGCATACCCGCGCCTATATCGCCTGTCTCAAGGCGCGCCGGAACAGGCCGCTCATCAAGGAATTCCTGTCGCTTGCCGACGCCCTTGTCGCCGACCGCAGCTAGAGCAGCCTGCGTCCGGAGAGACGCAGATAAGCTGTTCTAGAATCTTGAAACCGGTCAACTTTCTGCGTTCAGCTGATTCCACCTGAACGCAGGTTGATCTAGAGCCGAAATGAGCTTACTTGGCCTTGGCGACGCGCGCCCGTGCCCAGGCCGAAACGGCCTCTGAAACCAACACCAGCACGATGATCGACAACAGGATCGCTGCCACCCGGTGCGTCTCGATCTGCAGCACGTTGCGCTTCAGGTACCAGCCCATGCCGCCAGCCCCGAAGAACCCGATGACCGTGGCAGCCCGGAAGGCCACGTCCCAAGTGTAAATGCCGATGCCGGTGAACGCCACGCGCACCTGCGGGAAGACGCCATAGGCCATGACGGACAGCTCGCTGGCGCCCGTGGCGCGTATGGCCTCGACCGGCCCCATGTCGATGGCCTCTATTTCCTCCGCGAACAGTTTGCCCGCGAAACCGATGCAGAACATGGTGAGCGCCAGGACGCCGGCCATCATCCCGAAGCCTAGGATCGTAACGAAGAGAATTGCCCAGATGGTCTCGTGCACGGCGCGCGCGCTCATCGTCACGAGACGCGCCACCGGGTAAACGAAGTGCCGGCTGGGCGTCATGTTGTAGGAGCCGAACCAGCCGAGCGGCACGGCCAGCAACATGCCGAAGAGAGCACCCAGATACGCCATCAGGATGGTGTCGACGACGGAGCCCAGGTAATCCGCCTCGAGAACATAGTCGATCTCGGGCGGGTAGTAGCGATCGGCCAACAGCTCGCCCACCCGGCCGAACATCGTGAAAAAGCGCTCCAGCGGAATGTTCAGGTAGATGATCGAATAGGTCAGGAAGGTGAGCGCCAGCAAAACCCCGCCCCAGCGGTACAGCGATGCCGGGAACCTGAACCGGTTCCATTCGCGCAATGGCGGCGTTTCGGTGCGGATATCGGTTGCGCTCGCCATAGCTCAGATCACCGCCTTCCTGACAAAGTAGGACACGATCTCGCCAAACAGGATGAGCACTAGGATCGCGAGGATCACCGTGGTCACGCCCTCGTAGTTGAATGTGTTGAGCTGCCTGAAGAACACCAGCCCGAGCCCGCCCGCGCCCACGAGGCCAAGGATGGACGAGCGGCGGATGTTGATTTCCCACTCGAAGATCGTGACGCCGATTACCACCGGCAGCACCTGCGGCAGGATCGCGTAGATGAAGACCTGGAATTCGCTTCCGCCCACGGCGCGGATCGCTTCGACGGGCTTGGGATCGAGGTCCTCAATGGCCTCGGCCGAAATTTTCGCGATGAATCCGATAGACCGCATGGCGATTGCCAGCACCCCCGCAAGCGCACCGAGACCCACCGCTGCAACGAAGAACAGCGCCCAGACGATCTCGTGGATCGAGCGGCTGAGCGTCATCATCAGCCGCGCTATCGGGTATGTAATGGGCGGAAACGGCGTAATGTTGAGCGCGCCGAACCAGATCGCCGGAACGCACAGCACGACGCCCAGAAGCGTGCCAAGGGTCGCCACCATGATGGTTTCGATTGCTGGGCTCACGAGGTTCGGGACGAGTGCCCAGTCAATGCCGAGAAACTGCGTTATCGACTCCAGGAAATTGCCCGACGTGATCAGGCGCTCCCAGTCCGTGTCGTCGATGATTGTAGCCTTCACGCTCCAGACGACGAGCGCCATCACGCCGAGGAAAATCAGAAACCGCACCCGCCTCGATTTCGACCGTTGGTCGATGATCCGGCCGACTTCCCGGTCCATGGTCTCCGTGACCGCCACTAGAGCACCTCCATGGCGTAAATCTCGTCGAGCTTCTTCTGGTTCATCTTGCTCGTCGGCCCGTCGAACATCTTGATGCCGTCCTGCAGACCGAGAATCTTGTTGCAGAACTCCATGGCCAGAGTGACGTCATGGATGTTGCACAGCACGGGAACCCTGTATTCCCTGGCGATCTCCATGATGAGGGCCATGACTTCGCGGGAAATCTTGGGGTCGAGGCTCGATGTCGGCTCATCCAGCAACAGCAATTTGGGATCCTGCATCAGGGCCCGCGCGATGCCGACCCGCTGACGCTGGCCGCCGGACAACTCGTCAGCCCGCTTGTCGACATGGTCGGACAGGCCGACGCGGTCGAGCACGGTCAGCGCTCGCGAGATGTCCTTCTTGGAGAAAATGCGGAACAGGGCCTTGGTGTTGCCGACATACCCGAGCCGGCCCGAAAGTACGTTGTCCATCACGGACATGCGGTTCACCAGGTTGAACTCCTGGAAAATCATGCCGATGTCGCGCCGCAACCGCCGCAAGGCGCGGGACTTGAGAGACAGCACGTCCGTACCGTAGAGTACGATCTCGCCCGAAGTCGGCGTAACAAGGCGGTTGATGCACCTGATGAGCGTCGACTTGCCGGCGCCGCTCGGCCCGATGATGGCGAAGAAATCGTCTTCGTCCACATCGAAGCTGATACCCCTGAGAATCTCGGGGCCCGAGGCCGAGTAGCGAACCTTCAGGTCTCTTACCGAAAGTATGGACATGCCTCCCCCACAGGTCCGCGCGGGACCTCCCGGTTGTGCCGGGAGAGGCGGGCCTTGGCCCGTCTGCTCCCTGCTCCAGTGTATGGCTGAATTGCCAATGGGCGAAATGACGCGCTACTTCTTCTTGCGCGCGTCCTTTGCCTTTTTGAGTTCGCGAATGACATCGTAGTCGGCCGAGGTCATGGCCACGAACTTGTTCGACTTCACGTTATCGAGGAATTTTTTCTCGCCCGGATCATCCTTCGACAGGCCGAGAAACGTCGCCTTGATCTTGTCCTTGAGGTCTTGGCACAGCGTATTGCGGTAGACAAAGGGATCCTGCGGGATCGCCGGGGACTTCCAGAGAATATTGACGTCATCCAGCTTCACTTCGCCCTTGTTCACCACGTTGTCGAAGCGATGGGTCGCGACGAACGCCGCATCGACCTTGCCCTTCACCACCGCGACCGACGAAAGCTCGTGGCTGCCCGTGTAGACCACCTTGCCGAAATACT
>Ga0207814_100838_pt1:2500-12716 | contig 12716 bp, 6 predicted proteins | sample TtaePargueraPR_7_FD_187755 | JGI IMG/M metagenome (GOLD analysis project Ga0207814, IMG submission 187755) | Aerobic enrichment media microbial communities from Bioluminiscent Bay, La Parguera, Puerto Rico - Tt and P1 (2) (SPAdes) | ecosystem: Environmental > Aquatic > Marine >... | reverse complement strand
TGACCCGCCGTGCGATAGAACATCAGCCGGCCTCCCCGTCACGAGTGGCGAAAGCTGTTTTTGTCATTGTTCCTTCCATGACCATCCCGCTCACACCCGCTCGATGATGCGTTCGCCGAACAGGCCCTGCGGCCGGAACAGCAGGACAACCAGCGCCAGCATGAAGGCGAACCAGGTCTCGGTGTTGCCGCCGAGCAGCGGCTGGCCCCAGTAGATTTCGAACAGTTTCTCCAGCATGCCGATCATCAGCCCGCCAACGATTGCCCCGCTGATCGATTCCAGCCCGCCGAGCATCAGAACCGGCAGCGCCTTGTAGGCGATGACCTCGAGCGCGAAACTGACGCCGGCGCGCGCGCCCCAGGCAATGCCCGTGACCAGCGCGATGATGCCGGCGATGAACCACACCAAAACCCAGATCGTCTGCAGCGAGATTCCAACGGACATCGCCGCCTGGTGGTCGTCGCCGAGCGCCCGGATGGCGCGGCCCATCCGTGTCTTGTTGAGGAACAGCAAGAGCCCGACCACCAAGAGCGCCGCGATGGCCGCCGCCGTGATGTCCTTCTGCTCCAGGATCAGCAGGCCTCCGAACGGCTCGAACACCACAGAATCCGTCGGAATGCCCAGCTCCTGGGTAATCATGACCTTGTTTTCGCCGCCGAAGATGATCTCGCCGAAGCCGATCAGGAACAGAGTGATGCCGATCGTTGCCATGAAGAGGATGATGTCGGGCTGACCGACCAGCGGCCGTAGCACGACGCGTTCAACGACGAAGGCGAGGACAAACATCACGCCTAGCGTCAGTACGACCGAGACCCAGGCCGGGACGCCTGCCTCGTGCAGGCCGACCAGCGTCAGCGCGGCGAACACCACCATGATGCCCTGGGCAAAATTGAAGATGCGCGACGAGCGGTAGATCAACACGAAGCCGAGCGCGATCAGCGCATAGAGGATACCGGAAACGAGCCCCTCCCAAAGCACCTGCATCAGGAAGTCCGGCGCCGAGACCATGTCCACGAAGGGTTCCACGAAGATTTCGCTCAGCAATGTCTCGTTCTCCTCAATGCGGGACGCCGAGATAGGCGTCGATCACGTCCGGGTTGTTGCGCACTTCGTCGGGCGTGCCGTCGCCGATCTTCTTTCCGTAATCCAGCACCACCACGCGGTCCGACAGGTCCATGACCACGCCCATGTCGTGCTCGATCAGGGCGATGGTGGTGCCGTATTGCTGGTTCACGTCGAGGATGAAGCGGCTCATGTCCTCCTTTTCCTCGAGGTTCATGCCCGCCATCGGCTCGTCGAGCAGCAGCAGCGCCGGCTCCGCGGCGAGTGCCCGACCGAGTTCGACGCGCTTTTGCAGCCCGTATGGCAGCCGCCCGACCGGCGTCTTGCGGATATGCTCGATCTCGAGGAAATCGATGATCCGCTCCACCGCCTCGCGATGTTCGATCTCCTCGCGCTCGGCCGGCCCCTTCCACAGCGCATGCCACAGCAAGTTGCGCTTCTGCAGCGTGATGCGGCCGGTCATGATGTTGTCGAGCGTCGACATGCCCTTGAACAGGGCGATGTTCTGGAAGGTGCGCGCGATACCGTCGCGGGCCGTCTCCGACGCCCGGGCACGCCGGCGCTTCTCGCCGCGAAAGGTAATCGTGCCCTGCTGCGGGAAATAGAAGCCGTTGATGACGTTGAGCATCGACGTCTTGCCGGCGCCGTTCGGCCCGATGATCGCACGGATCTCGCCCTTCTTGACGTCGAACGAAATGTCGGTGATCGCCTTCACCCCGCCGAAGGAGAGCGAGATATTCTCGACCTTGAGCAGGTCCTCGCCCCTCGCGATGCCGTCATCGGCGCGCAGGATGTGCCTCGACATGTCCTCCTGAACATGCACGTTCATTCCGCGGCCTCCTTCTGCGCCGGGGCCGCCGGCTTCCGGTCCATGTCCCTGATCTCCACCGTCGCCGTTATCTTGCCCTTCCGCCCGTCCTCGAAGATGACTTCCGTCTCGACATATTTCTCGGTCGAGCCGTCATAGAGCGCTTCGATCAGCGGCGCGTAGCGTTCGGCGATAAAGGAGCGGCGCACCTTTTGCGTGCGCGTCAGTTCGCCGTCATCGGCGTCCAGTTCCTTGTGCAGGACGAGGAACCGGGCGATCTGCGATCCCGCCATCGTCTCCTCGCCGGCGAGGTCGCGGTTCACCTGTGCCACATGCTCCTCCATCATCGCGTAGACGCGGGGATGCTGCGCCAGTTCCTGGTAGGAGGCATAGGAGAGATTGTTGCGCTCGGCCCAGTTGCCGACCGCCGTCAGGTCGATATTCAGGAACACCGTGCAGGCGTCGCGGCCGTCGCCGAAGGCCACAGCTTCCTTGATGTTCGGGAAGAATTTGAGCTTGTTCTCGATATATTTCGGCGCGAACAGCGAGCCGTCATTCAGCTTGCCGACATCCTTGGCCCGGTCGATGATCCGCAAATGGCCTTCCTGGTCGAAGAAGCCGGCATCGCCCGTATGCACCCAGTTGTCGTTGGTCTTGGTCTCGCGCGTCGCCTCTTCATTCTTGTAGTAGCCGACGAAGACACCCGGCGAGCGATACATGACCTCGCCATTCTCCTCGATACGAATCTCCACATCCGGCGAGGGCCGGCCGACCGTATCGGCACGGATTTCGCCGTCCGGCTGCGCCGAGATATAGACCGAAGCCTCGGTCTGCCCGTAGAGCTGCTTCAGGTTGAGGCCGAGCGAGCGGTAGAAGCGGAAGATTTCGGGACCGATCGCCTCGCCCGCCGTGTAGCCGACCCGCATGCGCAGGAAGCCCATCCGGTTCTTCAGCGGCCCGTAGACCAGGAATTCGCCGAGCCGGTATTTGAACCGGTCAGAAAAGCCGACCGTCTCGCCGTTCAGGATCCGTTCGCCGACCTGGCGCGCATGCGCCATGAAATAGTCGAACATCCGCTTCTTCGTCGGGCCCGCATCTTCCATGCGCACCATCACGGCGGTCAGCAGGTTCTCGAAGACGCGCGGCGGCGCGAAGAAATAGGACGGCGCGATCTCGCGGCGATCGGCATCGACCGTTTCCGGGCTTTCCGGACAGCAGACACAATAACCGCCCACATAGGCCTGGGCATAGGAAAAGACGTGGTCGCCGACCCAGGCGAGCGGCAGGTAGGACAACACCGAATCCGCTTCCGTCAGATTGTCGAATGCGTTTCCGTTGCGCGCCGAGATTACGAGATTGTTGAAGGACAGCATGACGCCCTTCGGCTTGCCGGTCGTACCCGAGGTGTAGAGCATGACGGCGAGGTCTTCGCCTTTGCCCGCCGAAATTCCCGCCTTCCACGCCGTGTCGCCGTCTGCGGCAAACGTCTCGCGCCCCGCCCGTTCGATCGCATCGATAGAATGGAGATTGGTGTGATCATAGTCGCGCATGCCGCGCGCCTCGTCATAGACGATCTTGTGCAAATCCTTCAGGTCGTCGGTCATCGAAAGGACCTTGTCGACCTGCTCCTGGTCCTGGCAGACGGCGAAGCGGACGCCGGCATGGTTCAGCACATAGACCATCTCCTCGGCGACGGAATCCGCATAGACCGGCACCGGCACGCCGCCCAGCGCCTGCACGGCGGCGAACGCCCAATAGAGCCGGGGTCGGTTGTGGCCGACGATCGCCACCTTGTCCCCGCGCTCCAGCCCGATCGCCTGAAGCCCAAGCGAGAAGGCGCGGATCTCGTCGGCGAGATCGGCCCAGCTCCAGCTTTTCCAGATACCGTGGTCCTTGTGCCGCATGGCGGTTCGTGTGCCGAACCGTTCCGCGTTCAACAGCAGATATTGCGGGAAGGTGTGCGGAGCTTTCGCCCCGGCCTGCACCGTTGACGGCATATTGTTCTTTTCCTCCCTTGCTCCGGCGGCGCACTTCCGCGCTTCCGAAACAACCCCGCGAACAGTATGCGCTCCTCAACGCCCATCCGCCGGATGCGGGCAGTCAATCCTAAAATTGTTACTTGATCAACAGCAACGAATGGCGAACTCGTAACGTCACGCGTTCGAATTCGCAGCGAGAGGTGCAATGGGAGGGGGCGAATGCCGGCGTGTGTCTATCGGCCGAGCATGTAGAATTCGTCGTTGGGACGCATGCTCATCACATTCGCCATGCGGTTCGACATGCCGAAGAAGGCTGAAATTCCCGCAATGTCCCAAGCGTCCTCTTCCGTGAGGCCGTGCTTGCCGAGTTCGGCGAAATCGTCCTCGCCTACCTCGTAGGAAGCGAGCGCCACCTTCATCGCGAAATCCAGCATGGCCCGCTGGCGCGGCGTGATGTCGGCCTTGCGATAATTCGCCGCGATCTGTTCCGCGATCAGTGGATTCTTCGCACGGATGCGCAGGATCGCCCCGTGCGCGATAACGCAATACTGGCACTGGTTTGCCGCCGAGGTCGCGACCACGATCATCTCGCGCTCCGCCTTCGTCAGATTGCCGGGCTTTTCCACTAGCGCATCGTGATAGGCGAAAAATGCGCGGAACTCGTCGGGCCGGCGCGCCAGCGCCAGGAACACGTTCGGAATGAAGCCCGACTTCTCATCGACAGCCTCGATCCGCTCACGGATGTCGCCCGGCAGGTCCTGCAGTTTCGGTACAGGAAACCGGCTGATCGGATGCTCGTTCGGCGTCGTCATGATGTTCCTCCCTTCGCCGCCGGATATCATTCCGGAAGGCAGATCTTCCGCGCGGCGATCGCGCGTCCCGTTCTATAGAGCAGCACCGCCACGATCGCCACAAGGGCAGCCATCAGCAAGCCGGCGACAAATTGATGCGCCACAGATCCCGTCTCGTGGGCATAGGAAAAGGACGCGATCGTCAGCGCCGCGACCGGGAAGGACAAAGCCCACCAGGACAGCGCGAAGGGCAGCCGCGCGAACTTGCCGGACTGGGTGAGGACAACGGCCGCAAACACATAGCCCGAATTGAGCAGAATGCGCGCAAAGGCGTCCATGTCACTGGTCAGACGCATATAGGCGACGAAGGCGACGGCCGGCGGAGCGATCAGGATGACCAATGTCGGCAGCAGCCGCGCCGGCAGCGGATCGTGGAAGATCAGCCGGTTCATTACCAGCGTCAGCAGGATGATCCAGAAGACCAGCCCGGCGGAAAAGAACAGCCAGGAAATTTCGGTAAACCCCAGCGCCGCGCCGGCAACCGGGACGACGACATTGCCGACCGCCGGGATGAACCAGGCCGGTCCGATATGGATCGTCTGGAAGGTCCGGTGACCGATCCAGTTGGCGACGACGCTCAACGTAAGCGCTCCCTGACCGACCGCGCCGACAACCCAAAGGACCATCGCCAGTTCGCGATGATGGGGCAGTAAGGCTGTCGCCAGCAGCAGGACGGAGATGGAGATCGTCGGAAAGAAGGCGATCTTGACCGGATGCGCCCATTCCTCGGAGACCGCGCCCCGGCGCGCGAAGGCCTTGGCGGCGTAGAGGGCCGATATGACGATCATGATCACGATGGAGACCGCCAGCACCACTATGGAGACCATCGACGACGCGCCGAATGCCGTCTCGGCAGCGTGACTGGCCAGGGTCAGACCGAGCATGCCCATGACAACCGCAAAAAACGTGACCGGAAAATTCTCCAGCCGGTCGATCTCCGGGTTTTCCTTCTGCACGACTTTCATCTCCATCCTGCGCCTGACGCGATGACCGAGAGGCCTTCATCCATCAGTGATCCATATATTCCATTTCTTTTATATTTGCAATCTCAAATATAACAACTAAACCGCGCCCGCTGGAAGGAGCGGTCTCTGCGGCCCGATTGGTTTGCCATCTTTCTCAAACTGGACCTTAACGGTGGACCAATTCGAACGGATGGTCGCTTCAAAATGCCTATCCAGCGAGTTTGAGACATGAACAACACCGTTCCGGCGCTCGTCGCCCAATACCAGCAAACCGGCCGGATCGAGGGCTTGCCGGACCGGCACCTGATCGCGGGAAACTGGACGCCTTCGGCAAGTGGCGGGATCATGGAGAGTGTCGACCCGGGCAACGGTAACGCTTTCCATCAATTCGCCGCCGGAGACGCCGATGACATCGAACGAGCCGTCGAGAATTCGCATGCGGCATTAAGCGGCGAATGGAGTGCGGCGTCGCCGGCCGCCCGCGGAGCAATTCTCGCTCGTGCGGCCGATCTCACCCGGCAGGAAGCGGCGCGCTTCGCCGTCGCCGAATCCCTCGACAGCGGAAAACCGCTGCAGGAGGCAGAAGGCGACGTCGCAGGCGCGGCCCGTTGTTTCGAATATTACGCCGGCCTACCCGACAAGTTCGAGGGACGCACGATCCCGCTCGGACCGGACTATCTCGCCTATACGAACTGGGAACCGGTAGGTGTCACCGGCCACATCATTCCCTGGAACTACCCGATCTCGACGCTTTCGCGCAGCATCGCGCCCGCGTTGGCCGCCGGCTGCACCGCCGTCGTCAAGCCGGCGGAGCAGACGCCGCTGACCGCGTTGATGCTCGGCGAACTGCTGCTGCGCGCCGGCCTGCCCGCGGGCGTCGTCAACGTGGTAGCCGGGACCGGGATCGACGCGGGCGCTCCGCTGGTTTCTCATCCTCTCGTCCGTCACGTCAGCTTCACAGGCTCGACCACGACCGGGATAGAGGTCATTCGCGCCGCAGCGCGCAACGTCACCAGCGTATTGCCGGAATTGGGCGGGAAATCTCCGCTCGTGGTGCTGGCGGATGCGGACATGGAGGCGGCCGCCGACGGCATCATGGGCGCGATCTTCGAGAATGCCGGCCAGATTTGCTCCGCCGGCTCCCGCCTCGTCGTCGAACGCAGGGCGCATTCCGGCCTGATGGAAGCTTTGGTTGCGAGAGCGCGCGCATTGAAACTAGGACACGGCCTGCGCCGCCCGGATATGGGACCCGTCAACTCCTCTGCCCATCTCTCAAAGATCGCCGCTATGGTGGACGCCGCCCGCGACAGGGGATTGGAGATCGTGACCGGCGGATCGGTCAGCACGGACCCCGAGACGGAAAAGGGCTGGTTCTACCAGCCGACCATCATCGATAATGTTCCCGTCGACGATCCGATCGCACAGGAGGAGATCTTCGGGCCGGTGCTCGCCGTTCAAATCGCGGATGACGCCGAAGAAGCGATTAGCATCGCCAATTCAACCAAATACGCCCTCGTCGCCGGCATCTACACCCGCGACTTCGCCACCGCGCACCGCCTGGCGCAACGCATCGATGCGGGCCAGGTCTTCATCAACGAATATTTCGCAGGCGGAATCTCGGTCCCCTTCGGCGGCAACAGAATGTCCGGCTTCGGCCGCGAGAAGGGTATCGACGGCATGCGAACCTATCTGAAGCTGAAAAGCGTGGCGGCGCGGATTTCTTGAACTCCTCTCAAGGCATCGGATCGAGAGCATGTCACAAGCCTCACCAAGAATCTGGGCACAAAAAAACCCGCTCATCTCGCGATGAACGGGTCGATCTTTGGTTGCGGGGGCAGGATTTGAACCTGCGACCTTCAGGTTATGAGCCTGACGAGCTACCGGGCTGCTCCACCCCGCGTCAAAAGCTTTTCGGCTTTTAACGCAGCACTGGCAGGCAATTGCGAAGCAAATGCCGGGAAGTGCCGCGCCGAGAAGGCGCTACTGCAATGCCCCGGCGAAATTCGATTATTGCTGGGGCCGTAGAAGAGAAGATGATCGTATGCTTGTGCTTTGCAGACCTGGCAGCGACCTACTCTCCCGCGTCTTAAGACGAAGTACCATCGGCGCTGGGGTGTTTCACGGCCGAGTTCGGAATGGGATCGGGTGCAGCCACCCCGCCAGAACCACCAGGTCGGCGAAGCACAAACATATGAGAAGCTGGATTTGCAGCCACGGCATGCGCCGTGAACATGAGCAATGAGAACAATCAAGCCGATCGAGCTATTAGTACCGGTAAGCTTCACACATTGCTGCGCTTCCACACCCGGCCTATCAACGTGGTCGTCTTCCACGACTCTCAGGGAATACTCGTTTCGAGGTCGGTTTCCCGCTTAGATGCCTTCAGCGGTTATCCGTTCCGTATATAGCTACCCTGCTATGCCGTTGGCACGACAACAGGTCCACCAGTGATACGTCCATCCCGGTCCTCTCGTACTAGGGACAGATCCTCTCAATATTCCTACACCCACGGCAGATAGGGACCGAACTGTCTCACGACGTTCTGAACCCAACTCACGTACCGCTTTAAATGGCGAACAGCCATACCCTTGGGACCTGCTCCAGCCCCAGGATGCGATGAGTCGACATCGAGGTGCCAAACAACCCCGTCGATATGGACTCTTGGGGGTCATCAGCCTGTTATCCCCGGCGTACCTTTTATCCGTTGAGCGATGGCCCTTCCACACGGGACCACCGGATCACTATGACCGACTTTCGTCTCTGCTCGACTTGTCAGTCTCGCAGTCAGGCAGGCTTATGCCATTGCACTCAGCGAACGATTTCCGACCGTTCTGAGCCCACCATCGCGCGCCTCCGTTACTCTTTAGGAGGCGACCGCCCCAGTCAAACTACCCACCACACACTGTCCCGGACCCGGATAACGGGCCGCGGTTAGATATACACGAAGATAAGGGTGGTATTTCAAGGATGACTCCACCTAGGCTGGCGCCCAGGCTTCAAAGTCTACCACCTATCCTACACATGTCTTGGCGAATACCAGTGTGAAGCTATAGTAAAGGTGCACGGGGTCTTTCCGTCTAACCGCAGGAACCCCGCATCTTCACGGGGAATTCAATTTCACTGAGTCTATGCTGGAGACAGCGGGGAAGTCGTTACGCCATTCGTGCAGGTCGGAACTTACCCGACAAGGAATTTCGCTACCTTAGGACCGTTATAGTTACGGCCGCCGTTTACTGGGGCTTCAATTCAATGCTTGCACATCTCCTTTTAACCTTCCAGCACCGGGCAGGCGTCAGACCCTATACGTCGCCTTGCGGCTTCGCAGAGCCCTGTGTTTTTGGTAAACAGTCGCTACCCCCTGGTCTGTGCCACCCTCCACCACTTGCGTGGAAAAGGGTCACGCTTCTTCCGAAGTTACGCGTGCAATTTGCCGAGTTCCTTCAGCATAGTTCTCTCAAGCGCCTTGGTATTCTCTACCTGTCCACCTGTGTCGGTTTGGGGTACGGTCTGTACGGAGGAGCTATTTCCCGGAACTCCATCACTGCCAGCTCAATCCAATAAGGACTGACAGCTTACGGAATTCGTCACTACCTCCAGGTTGAGGAATATTAACCTCATTCCCATCGACTACGCCTTTCGGCCTCGCCTTAGGGGCCGACTAACCCTGCTCAGATTAACTTTAAGCAGGAACCCTTGGACTTTCGGCGAGGGGGTCTCTCACCCCCTTTATCGTTACTCATGTCAACATTCGCACTTCTGATATCTCCAGGAGCCCTCACGGGTCTCCCTTCACAGACTTACAGAACGCTCTGCTACCGCGTGCACAAAGTGCACACCCACAATTTCGGTGCATGGCTTTAGCCCCGTTACATTTTCGGCGCAAAACCCCTTAATTAGACCAGTGAGCTGTTACGCTTTCTTTAAATGATGGCTGCTTCTAAGCCAACATCCTGGTTGTTTTGGGAGTCTCACTTCCTTTCCCACTTAGCCATGACTTGGGGACCTTAATTGGTGGTCAGGGTTGTTTCCCTCTTCACGACGGACGTTAGCACCCGCCGTGTGTCTGCTGGATAGTACTTCCCGGTATTCGGAGTTTGGTTAGGATCAGTAAGACGGTGAGTCCCCATTACCCATCCAGTGCTCTACCCCCGGGAGTATTCGTCCAACGCTCTACCTAAATAGATTTCGCAGAGAACCAGCTATTTCCGAGTTTGATTGGCCTTTCACCCCTAGCCACAAGTCATCCCGATCTATTGCAACAGATATGGGTTCGGTCCTCCAGTTGGTGTTACCCAACCTTCAACCTGCTCATGGCTAGATCACTCGGTTTCGGGTCTAATGCAACGAACTGAACGCCCTGTTCAGACTCGCTTTCGCTGCGCCTACACCTATCGGCTTAAGCTTGCTCGTTACACTAAGTCGTTGACCCATTATACAAAAGGTACGCCGTCACCCTTGCGGGCTCCGACTGTTTGTAGGCATCCAGTTTCAGGTACTATTTCACTCCCCTTGTCGGGGTGCTTTTCACCTTTCCCTCACGGTACTTGTTCG
>Ga0207814_100837_pt1 | contig 12729 bp, 10 predicted proteins | sample TtaePargueraPR_7_FD_187755 | JGI IMG/M metagenome (GOLD analysis project Ga0207814, IMG submission 187755) | Aerobic enrichment media microbial communities from Bioluminiscent Bay, La Parguera, Puerto Rico - Tt and P1 (2) (SPAdes) | ecosystem: Environmental > Aquatic > Marine > Unclassified ... | reverse complement strand
CCGCCAATGCGGCTACTTTCAGTTTCAGCATGAAATCCTCCCTGGATGTCCGGATCAATGTTGTTTTGGGAGAAAACTATGACCGATCTGCCCCCCGGTCAATTTGGACCTTCGTGAAAGCGGTTTTTACGTTCGTATTGATCCGCTATGCGAAAAAATGGTGGGTTTTGACCGAAATTCGGCGCAACCGGCTTAGCTTTTACTGACCGCCGAAGCGCCTCCCCGGACTGCCGGTCCGTCGCAAAAAGGGGAGGGAGAGTTGCCTATGGCGCGGGGCGGTCCGCGTCGCGCCAGCTCGACGGAATTTCATAGAGCCAGGCCATCGCGTTGTAGGCGTCGTCCGGCGTGCGCGCGGCCAGCGTCATGTTGCGCAGCTCCCGAACGACGCCGCTGGCGTGATAGGCCTCGCCGTAGAGGCGCGCGGTGAGCTGGACACGGGCGGTGCGCAGATAGCGGGCGTCGCGGTAGCGGACGAATGCCTTTTCGTAGTCGCCGTCGGTGTTCACCAGCATGTCGGCGAGGCACACCGCATCCTCCATCGCCATGTTGGCGCCCTGGGCGAGGTACTGGAGCATCGGATGGGCGGCGTCGCCGAGCACGGCGATGCGGCCCCGGCACCAGTTCTTGACCGGCTCGCGGTCGCACAGCACCCACATGCGCCAGTTCTCGATCTTGCCGAGCAGCGTCCGCACCGGCTCGCATTTGTCGGCGAAGCGCAGGTTCAACTCCGCCGGATCGCCGTAGTCGTCCCAGCCTTCGGTAAACTTGTCGGAATGGAACACGGCGACCAGGTTGAACAGCTCGCCGCGCCTCAGCGGATACTGGACGAGATGCGTCTTTTCGCCGGCCCATATGCACATGGCGTTCCAGCGCAGGTCCTCGGGCATGTCGTCGTGCGGCAGGACCGCCCGGTAGGCGACGTGACCCGAGACCCGAGCGTCGCCGTCGCCGACGACATGCCTGCGGATCGTCGACCACAGGCCATCGGCGCCGATCAGCGCGTTGCCGGAGTAGGTGGCGCCGGCCTCGGTGCGCACCGAAACACCGTCGGCGGTCTCTTCAAATCCGACGACCTTTTCGCGCGTGTGCAGTTCGATCAGGTCGGAGGCGCGGCAGGCATCGTAGAGGACACGGTGCAGATCGGCGCGGTAGATGACCGCGTAGGGGTAGGAGAAGCGCTCACGGAACCGGTCACCGGCGGGCATTTCGGTGACCACCTCGCCGGTGATGCTGTCGCGCATCATCAGGACGTCCGGATAGGCGGAGATCGCATTGACCGCCGCATCGATGCCGAGCCGCTCGAACATGCGGTGGACGTTGGGGCCGAGCTGGATGCCGGCGCCTACCTCGCCGAACTCCGAAGCCTGTTCGAGCACGCGCACGCTGCGGCCGATCTGCGAGAGGGCGAGCGCGGCGGACAGGCCGCCGATGCCGCCGCCGACTACGACGACGTCGGCCTTTTCAGTCGCGTTTGACAGGGGAATGTCCTCCGATCCGAGCCTCCGATCCGGGGGCGCTTTTGGCCATCCTGCCCCGAATCGCGCGGCCGGTCAGCCGGTCAGGTTGGGCGTATCCGTCGCACCAGGGTGCTTGCCGTGCGGGCCTCGGCGGCGATGCGCGCGAAATCCCCCGCCTCTATCCAGTCCGACTGCACCATCCAGGAGCCGCCGACGGCCGGCACATTGGGAAGCTTTAGATAGGCTTCCAGATTGTCGGTGCTCACACCGCCGGTGGGCATGAAGGTGATGCCGGCAAGAGGCGCGGCAAGCGCCCTGAGTGCCGCGGGCCCGCCATAGGCGGCCGCGGGAAAGAACTTCATCGACTCAAAGCCCATCTCCGCGAGCGCCAGCGCTTCCGACGGGGTGGCGCAGCCGGGCAGGAACGGAACCGGCGCCGCACGCCCGGCACGGCCGAGCGTGTGCGTCGTGCCCGGCGAGACGAGAAAGCGGGCGCCGGCCTCCACCGCGGCATCGATATCGCCGGAGCGACGGACAGTTCCGGCGCCGACGATTGCGCCGGGCACGGATTGTGCGATGCGGTTCAGCGCCTCGAGCGCCGCCTTCGTGCGCAGCGTGATCTCGATCACGGGAAGGCCGCCCTCGACCAGCGCTTCGGCGAGCGGAACCGCCTGCGCGGCATCCTCGATGGTGACGACCGGGACGACACCGGCGGCGCGAAGCTGGCCTTCGATTGTCTTTTCGCTCATGCGGAGGGATCCATTACCTGGCGCGTCTCGAAAACGAAACATTGGGATAGCCGTGGCGGCAGGGGATGTCGATAGCGCTTGTACGGCGGCGCCGGTACCGGCGGGTGGTGTGTCCGATGGTGGTCGGCTTCGCCGATCAGCCGGCATCCCTCAGAATCGCGCCGGCAGGACGAGCCCAGCCCAGCAGGCGCGGTGTTCGAATTCAGACATATTGTACCGAATCCGCCTTGAGTAACGCACCTCAGAAGGCGAGGATAAATACTCATAAGAATGAGGGGCGGATGTCCAAGATCAAGCTGCACGACGTTGCGCGGGAGGCCGGTGTCAGCGTCGCCACCGTGGATCGCGTGCTGAACCGGCGTCCGGGCGTCAGGGCGAAGACGATTGCCCGCGTCGAGGACGCGGTACGCAAGCTGAACTACCAGCCCGACCGGCTCGCCGCCCGCCTTGCCCGGGCGCGTGAGTACCGCTTCTGCTTCGTCCTGCCGGTCGGCTCGAACACCTTCATGCAGATCCTCAACGATGAGATCGTCGCCCATGCCGAGCGGATGGCCGGGGAACGGGTGGCGATCAGCGTCGAACGCACCGATGTGTTCGACGCCGAGGCGCTGGCGCAAACGCTGGAAGCCCTGTCGGGCCGGTTCGACGGGATCGCCACGGTGGCGCTCGATCATCCGCTCGTCTGCGAGGCGATCAACGCTCTGGTCGAGCAGGGCACGCTGGTCGTTACGCTGATCTCGGACGCGCCGCGCTCGCGACGGGCGCATTTCGTCGGCATCGACAACGTTGCGGCCGGGCGCACGGCGGCGAGCCTGCTCGGGCGGTTCGTCGGGCCAAAGTCCGGCAAGGTCGGGCTGATCGCCGGCTCGCTGTCGCTGCGCGACCATATCGAGCGGCAATACGGATTCGATCAGGTCATCTCGCAGGAATTTCCGAAGCTGAGCGTCCTGCCGGCGCGCGAGGGCCGCGACGATTTCGAGCGCGTCGAGACGATGACGCGCGACCTGATCGCCGAGACGCCGGATCTGGTCGGGCTCTACAATGTCGGCGGCGGGACGCGCGGCGTCGTCGCCGCGCTGGAAGCGACGGGCCAGGCGCAGGACGTCGTCTTCATCTGCCACGAGCTGACCGGCTTTTCGCGCAAGGCGCTGATCCGCGGCACCACGGATGCGGTGATCAACCAGGATCCGGGCCACGAGGTGCGCAGCGCCACACGGGTGATGCTGGCGCTGACCGACGGGATGCCGATCGTCCCGGGACAGGAGCGAATCCGGATCGACATCTTCGTACGGGACAACCTTCCGTAACGGAGCTGAATAACGATTTAGATATCTAAATAATAGAATGCATGGAGGACGCACGTGAAAACGATCAAGGGGCCAGCGATTTTCCTGGCGCAGTTCGCCGGTGACGACGCGCCGTTCGATTCCTTCGATTCGATTTGCCGCTGGGCGGGGTCGCTGGGCTATAAGGGCGTGCAGATCCCATCCTGGGATGGCCGACTGTTTGATATTAAGTCGGCCTCTGAATCCAAAGGTTACTGCGACGATCTGAATGGGATCGCAACGTCTCACGGTGTCGAAATCACCGAACTGTCGACGCATCTGCAAGGCCAGCTCGTTGCTGTTCATCCGGCTTATAATGAGGCGTTCGACGGTTTTGCGGCGCCCGAGGTTCGCGGCAATCCGCAGGCCCGGCAGGCCTGGGCGGTCGACCAGATGATGCGGGCGGCCAGGGCGTCGGCCAATCTCGGCCTGACTGCACACGCCACGTTCTCCGGGGCGCTCGCCTGGCCCTATGTCTATCCCTGGCCGCAGCGCCCGGCGGGCCTCGTGGAGACGGCTTTCGACGAGCTGGCGAAGCGCTGGACGCCGATCCTCAACGCGTTCGACGAGGCCGGCGTCGATCTTTGCTATGAAATCCATCCCGGCGAGGACCTGCATGACGGGGCGACGTTCGAGATGTTCCTCGAGCGGGTCGGCAACCACCCGCGCTGCAACATGCTCTACGATCCGAGCCACTATGTGCTGCAGGCGCTCGACTATCTCGCCAATATCGACATCTACCACGAGCGTATCCGGATGTTTCACGTCAAGGATGCCGAGCTCAATCCGGACGGGCGTGTCGGTGTCTATGGCGGATATCAGTCCTGGGTCGATCGGGCCGGGCGGTTCCGTTCGCTCGGCGACGGACAGGTCGACTTCGGCGCGATTTTCTCCAAGCTGACCCAGTACGGATATGACGGCTGGGCGGTGCTCGAATGGGAATGCTGCCTGAAGCATCCGGAAGACGGCGCGCGGGAAGGCGCCGGCTTCATCCGCGATCACATCATCCGGGTCACCGAGAAGGCCTTCGACGATTTCGCCGATGCGGGAACCGACGAGGCCGCCAACAAGCGCATGCTGGGGATCGACTGATGGCCATTCAGGGACAGGACGGCGGGGGAAATTCCGGCCGCATCCGGCTCGGCATGGTGGGCGGCGGGCAGGGCGCGTTTATCGGCGCGGTGCACAGGTTGGCAGCCCGCATGGACGATCAGTACGACTTCGTCGCCGGCGCGCTGTCGTCCGATCCCGAGCGCGCGAAGGCCTCGGGTGCCGAGCTCGGGCTCGATCCGAAGCGCACCTATACCGATTTCGCGACAATGGCGCGGCGCGAACGGCGGCTGAAGGACGGCATCGAGGCGGTGTCGATCGTTACGCCGAACAACATGCATTTTCCGATCGCCAAGGCGTTCGTGAAGGCCGGGATCAACGTGATCTGCGACAAGCCGCTGGTAAACAGCTCCCGCGAGGCCCGGGAGCTGCAGAGACTGGTCGAGAAGACCGGCGTCGTCTTCGCGGTGACCTACAACTATTCCGGCTATCCGATGGTGCGGCAGGCCCGCGAGATGGTGGCGGCGGGGGACCTCGGCGACATCCGCGTCGTGCAGGTCGAGTACGTGCAGGACTGGCTGACCACGAAGCTCGAAGAGACCGGCCAGAAGCAGGCCGGCTGGCGCACTGACCCGGCACAATCGGGCGCCGGCGGAGCGATCGGCGATATCGGAACCCACGCTTACCAGCTTGCCTCTTTCGTCAGCGGTCTGACGGCTACCGAACTCTGTGCCGACCTCGACAGTTTCGTCGACGGCCGCAGGCTCGACGACAATGCCCAGGTGATGATGCGGTATGAGGGCGGCGCCAAGGGCATGCTGTGGGCGACGCAAGTCGCGCCCGGCAACGAGAACGGTCTGAAGCTGCGCGTTTACGGGGCGAAGGGTGGCCTGGAATGGCGCCAGGAGGACCCGAACTACCTCTGGCACACGCCGTTCGGCGAGCCGACGCGCCTGATCACGCGCGGGGGCAGCGGCGCCTCGCCGGTTGCGGGACGGGTGACCCGTGTGCCGCCCGGCCATCCGGAGGGCTATCTGGAAGGTTTCGCCAACATCTACACCGAAGTCGCACACGCGATCCGCGCCCGCCGGGACGGCCGGCCCGCCGATCCCGACGTGACCTTCCCGACCATCGGGGACGGTGCGGCCGGCGTCGCCTTCATCGAGGCGGCGGTGAAATCCTCGGCGCGCGGCGGCCGCTGGACCGGGCTGTAGATGCGGGCAGCGCGCTCGCGCTGCTATCGCCCGAGGGCGAAGGGCTTGAGCGCGGTGTAGATCGTATCGCTGACCGGGGTCGGCACCGACAGTTCCTTGCCCAGTTTGGAGACGCGGCCGGACAGCCAGTCGAGTTCCAGCCGGCGCCCGGCGGCCAGGTCGAGCGCCATCGAGGCGCGCATGGACGGCGGCAGCTTCTCGGCGAAGGAAAGCGTATGCGAGGCCTGGTCGGCATCGAGCGCGACCCCGCGCGCCAGCCCGACGGCGACGATCTCTTCGAGCGAGGCGACGAAGGTGCGGCGCATGTCGGCGTCGGCCAGGATCGGGCCGATCGGTTCGCGGGTCAGAGCCGTCAGGCCGGACAGCGAGGCCAGCATCACGAATTTGCGCCAGCGGTCGGCCTCGATGTTCTCGCTGAGGAAAAAATCGATGCCCGCGCGCCGGCAGGCGGCTTCGAACGCTTCCAGCCGGGGGCTCTTGCGGCCGTCCTCCTCGCCGAGCCGGAGGCGGTTGAAGTCGCCGGTCTGGGCGACCGTTCCAGGCCCGGTGATGGTCGCCGAAACCTCGGCGACACCAGCAATCGCGTGTGCCGCGCCCACGGCGCCGGCGATCACCGGGTAGGCATCGATCCCGTTCTGCACGCCGATCACGGCGGTGTCGGGGCCGAGCAGGGGAACGCAGGCCTTCGCGGCGGCTTCCAGATCCCACAGCTTCACGCCGAGCAGCACGAAGTCGACCGGGCCGATCGCGGCGGGATCGTCGGTCGCCGACAGTCCGTCATACAGGGTCGCCCCGCCCGGCCGAGTGACTTCGAGGCCGCGTGTCCTCAATGCCTCCAGATGGGCGCCGCGGGCGATGAAATGTACGGTCTCGCCGGCTTCCAGAAGCCGCGAGCCGAAGATGGCGCCGATGCCGCCGGTCCCGAAAATGGCGATCTTCATGAATGGACTCCGATTGCCGGCCGGCCGGTCAGACCCAGCCGCCGTCGACGATATAGGTTTGGTTGGTGCAGCCGCCGGCCTCGTCGGAGGCCAGGAACAACGCGACCTTGGCGATGTCGTCTGGGTACAGCTTGCGCTTGAGGCACTGGCGTTCTATCAGGTCGGCCTCGGCTTCCGGCGTCAGCCAGAGATCGATCTGGCGCTGCGTCATGATCCAGCCGGGCACCAGCGTGTTGACGCGAATGTTGTAGGGGCCGAAGTCGCGGGCCAAGCCGCGGGTCAGGCCCTGAACGGCGGATTTCGCAGTGGTGTAGCCCGGCATGCCGCCCTGTCCGATCATCCAGGAGACGGATCCGAGATTGACGATGGCGCCGCCGCCGGCCGCCTCCATGTCCTTGTAGACGGCTTGCGCGGCGAAGAACTGGTGGCGCAGGTTCACCGCCATGCGGTTGTCCCAGTATTCTGGCGTGACGGTATCGATGTCGTGGCGTTCGTCATGGGCAGCATTGTTGACGAGGATGCCGACCGGCCCGAGTTTGTCCCGGATCGCGGCGATCGAGGCGCGCAGCCGGTCGATGTCGGTGAGGTCACATTCCTCGAAATGCACGGTGCCGGATCCCGATAGCTCCCCGGCCAGCGCCCGCGATTCCTCCACCTTGATGTCCATGAACCCGACCTTGCTGCCCTGGCCGACGAACCGGCGGACGATGGCTTCGCCGATCCCCGACCCGCCGCCGGTGACCACGACGACCTTGTCGTGAAGGCTTGGATACGTGGCATCCTGCATCTGTTTACCTCCTCCGTCTTCTGTCCGCGCCATCCCTGTTGGGACCAGCGCATAGTGTCAGTCCGCCGCTGCCGCGCCAAGGCGCCGCCGCCTTCAGCCGCCACCCAGAATCATGATCACGCCAATCACCAGAAGCACGATGCCGGCCGCCTCCAGCGCCGAGGTCTTCTGATTGAACAGGCGGCGCGACACGATCTGCGCGAACAGGATCTCCACGAGCCCGAGCGTGCGCACCGCGGCCGCACTCTGGATGGCGAATGCGAGAAACCAGAACTGCGAGGCGAGCGCTCCGAGGAAGCCGGCCGTCATCGAGGGGCGCCACAGGCGCAGGATCTCGCGCAGCGTGTCGCGGCGGCGGATGAGCAGCAGCGCGGTGACGGTCGCCGTCTGCAGGGCGAGCGCCACCACCAGCGTCGAGGAGGCGGCGACGACGAAATGCCCGGCGCCGCTCGTCTGAATGCCGCCGCGATAGCAGACGGCCGAGAGCGCGAAAAGGGCGCCGGACCCGATGCCGAGCGCTGTCGTGCGCACCATGTCGTCGCGGCTCAGCGCGCCGGACGGCCACGACATGAGCAACACGCCGGCGGTCGCGATCACCACGGCGGCGACCACCATCAGCGTCGGCAGTTCGGCGAGGAAGACGACGGCGAAGACGAGCACCAGCACCGGCTCAGTCTTGGTGTAGGAGATCGCGACCAGGAAGGACCGCGTGTTCATCGCCGCCAGCATCAGCGCGGTCGCGCCGAACTGGGCACCGGCCCCGACCGCGGTCCAGGCAAGCGAGGTCCCGTTCGGAACCGGCGGCGGCGTTCCGGTGACCGTCGACGTCACGATCAGGAAAAGGACGGCGAATGGAAAGCCGAACAGGAAGCGCACATGCGTCGCCCCGACGGTGCCGAGCGTCGCCGTCAGTTCCTTCTGCATGACGTTGCGCATGGTCTGCGCGCCGGCGGCGGTGACGGTGAACACCGCCCAAAGCCATTCACCGAACATGCTCGATCTTCCGGGGGCGGCGTGCCGTATAGCGCGCCGATAGGGAGGATAAAACGGGTGCGCCCTCAGCCGCGGCCGACGAAGGGCATCTTGGTCGCCATCACGGTGATCGTCTGGACGTTGGCGTCGAGCGGCAGGTTCGACATGTAGACGATCGCGTCGGCGATGTGCTTCGGGTCGATGGTCGGCTCCGGCATCATCTCGCCGTTCGCCTGGGGGACGCCGGAGGCCATGCGTTCCGTCATCGGCGTCGTGGCATTGCCGATGTCGAGCTGTCCGCAGGCGATGTCGTATTTGCGCCCGTCCAGCGAGGCCGACTTGGTGAGGCCGGTGACCGCGTGCTTCGTCGCCGTATAGGGCGCGGAGTTGGGCCGCGGCGCGTGGGCCGAGATCGATCCGTTGTTGATGATCCGGCCGCCTATCGGCCTTTGCGCCTTCATCACCCGGAACGCTTGCTGCAGGCACAGGAACATGCCGGTGAGGTTGACGTCGACGACAGTGGTCCACTGCTCGAAGGTCAGGTCCTCGAGGAGGACCGGCGGCGCGCCGGTGCCGGCGTTGTTGAACAGAACGTCGAGACGCCCGAACGCCTCGACCGCCGCGGCGAACAGCGCCTCGACCGACTTGGGGTCGCTGACATCGGCGGATACGGCAAGGGCCTTCCCGCCGGCTGCGGTGATCTCGGCGGCGACCGCGTCAAGCGGCTCCTTGCGTCGCCCGGCCAGCACGACCGCGTAACCCGCGGCGCCAAGACCGAGCGCCGCAGCCTTGCCCACGCCGGTGCCGGCGCCCGTCACTATGGCTACCTTATCCGTCATCCTTCGGTTCCCTCAGCTGTGCCGGCCGGTCGGATTCGCCGGCCGTTTTCCCGTCAAAGTCGACGCGCGCAACCTATACGCGGCCGGTCGCGGAAACCAGCCGGCGGACGCGTCCGGCGAGACAATCAGTATTTCAAATCGACATTGTCGAACGGGTGCCGGCCGAGCGGATCCATCTTGAAGCCGTCGACCTCGTCGCGGGCGCCCATGAACACCACGGAATGGGCGATCGGAACCCAGGGCGCCTCGCGCTTGGCGATTTCCTGGGCCTGACGATAGAGACGCTCGCGGACGCCCTGGTCGTAACTGAGCTTGGCCCGGCTGACGAGCGCATCGAACTCGTCGTCGCACCAGCGCGCGACGTTGTTGCCGCCGATCCGCGCCGCCGTGCAGCCGAGCAGCACGTGCAGGAAGTTGTCCGGGTCGCCGTTGTCGCCGGTCCAGCCGTAAAGGCCCATCGTGTGTTCGCCGTTCTGGAGGCTGGTCCGGTACTCGCTCCATTCCTTGGTGACCAGGTTTACCCGCACACCGATGCGCGCGAGGTCGGCCTGGATCATTTCGGCGACCCGCTTGGCGTCGGGATTGTAGGGGCGGCTGACGGGCATGTACCAGAGATCGGTCTCGAAGCCGCTCGGGAACCCGGCTTCGGCCAGAAGTTTCTGTGCCTCCAGCGGATCGTAGGGATAGTCCTCGATCTCGTCGTTGTACGACCACAACGTCGGCGGAATCGGGTTCTTCGCCACCACGCCGGCGCCGCCATAGGCCCCGTCGATGATGGCGCGCTTGTCGATCGCCATGTTGATGGCGCGGCGCACGCGGACATCGTCGAAGGGCGGCTTCTCGGTGTTCAGCGCAAGATAGCCGATGTTGAAGCCTTCCTGCTGAAGCAGCTTCAGCGACGGGTCGTCGACAATGGTCTTGGTGTCCGAGGGATTCGGGAATGCCATGACGTGGCACTCGCCGGCTTTCAGCTTGGTCAGCCGGACGGCCGGATTGGGCGTGATCGAGAAGACCAGCGTCTCGATCGGCTGCCTGCCCTCCCAGTAGTCCTCGAACACCCGGTAGCGGATCGCGATGTCCTTCTGGTAGCCGGCGAAGGTGAACGGCCCGGTGCCGACGGGATGCTGGTCAAGCAGTTCGGGCGTACCGGCCTCGAGCAGCTTGTCGGCATATTCGGCCGACAGGATCGAATTGAACGGCATGGCCAGATCGGCAAGGAACGGCGCCTCCGGGCGGGTGAGCCGGATGCGAAGCGTCATGTCGTCGATCTTCTCGATCGACTTCAGGAGCTCCGGCATGCCCATGTCCTTGAAATAGTCGTAGCCGGCGTTCGAGATGTTGTGGAACGGGTGATCCTCCTTCCACTGCCGCTCCAGCGAGAACAGCACGTCGTCGGCGTTCATGTTGCGGGTCGGCGTGAAATCCTCCGTGGCGTGGAATTTCACCCCGTCCCGCAGATGCACGATGTATTCGGTGCCGTCCGGCGAAATCTGCCAGGATTCGGCCAGCGCCGGCCGGATACGGGTCGAGCCGGGCACGAACTCGACGAGCTGGTTGAACATGGGCCGCGCCGCATTGAGGCCCGTCGTCGTGGTGACGATCTGCGGATTGAGCGCCTCGGGGCTGCCTTCCGAGCAGAACACGAGCGTCTTGGCCTCGGCGCAGAGCGGCGCCAGGAGCAGCGCCGCGACCGCGATCGTTCCGGTTGTCAGTTTCATGGACGTCTCTTCCTCCGCTAGGCTTCCGTCAAGGCGCGTTCGGGCTGCGTGTCGGAGACGGAGGCCGGCAATTCGATGATGAAACGCGTGCCATGGCCCGGTTCGCTTTCCACGTCGATCTTGCCCTGCAGCAGGCCGGTCACGAGATTGTAAACGATGTGCAGGCCGAGCCCGGTACTGCCCATGCTGCGGCCGGTGGTGAAAAAGGGATCGAAAACCCTGCCGATATACTCGGCGCCGATCCCGCGCCCGTCGTCGGCGAATTCGATGCGGATGCGGTCGGGGGCCGGTTCGGTTACCTCGATGGACAGCCGCCCCGACTTGCCTTCTTCGTATCCGTGCGTCAGCGCATTCATGACGAGGTTGGTCAGCACCTGGCTGAGCGCGCCCGGATAGGTGTCGACTTCCAGTCGGTCGCGGCAGTGGATCGTGACTTCGTGGCGCGACCGCCGCAGCGCCGGGCCGAGGCTGGTCATCAGTTCCTCAATCCATGTCCGCATCTCGAAGTGCCGCTTCTCGCCGCTGGTCTGGTCGGCTGCGACCTGCTTGAAGCTCTGGACCAGCTCGGCGGCCCGGTTGAGGTTGGTGAACAGCAGGCGCGCGCCTTCCTTCATCCGCTCGACGAAATGGCGCAGCTCGGACCGTTTCAGCTGGCCGGAGTTGGCGACTTCCTCGAACCGCTGAACGTCCTCGCCGAGCTGGGTACCGGTGGTCAGCGCGATGCCGACCGGGGTGTTGATTTCGTGCGCGACGCCGGCAACGAGCTGGCCGAGCGAGGCGAGCTTTTCCGCCTGGATGAGGTCGGCCTGGGCACGCTGCAGCTCCTGCAATGCGATATCGGCCCTGTCCTTTGCCTGGCGCAGATCGCGCTCCCGTTTGCCGATTTCGGCAACGAAGAAGTTGGCGGCCCGCGCCATTTCGCCGAGCTCGTCGGCGCGTTTGGCGTCGGCAATCGGTCCCGCCTGGGGATCGGCGGCCAGCTCGACCATGCCCTGCTGCACGCGCAGCAGCGGGCGGGTGATCGACCGGGCCACGAAATAACCCGTGCCGGCTCCGAACAGCAGGCCGGCGGCGGCGCCGAAGATCAGGATGTTGCGGATCGTGTCGCCGATATTGTCGGCGTCCGCGGTGAACAGGTCGTTCAGGGCGCGGGCACCCTCGACCATGGTCACCGCGGCGCGGTCCATGTCGGCGATCCGGTCGTTCTGCTCGCGCAAGCCCTCGGTCGCCGTTGCCAGACCGTCGCGCCACTGGTCGATGGCATCGATCATCTCGGACTGAATCAGCGGTGAAATCGGCAGCGAGGCGACTGTCTGCGGCAGGGTGGCGCTTTCCGCCAGAATCGTCGCGGTCACCTCCGGATTACGTTCCGCCAACGCGGCGGCGGTGCGCTGGCCGAGCTTGAGGATCTCGATGGCGATGTTCTGAGTCGCCCGTTCGGTCTCGTTGGCCTCGACGGAGTAGGCGACGAGCTGGGCGATTTCCTCGTACAGCGCTCTTTGTTCCGAGGTCTTCACCTTGACGACGCGGTTGGACCATTCGGTAATCCGCGAGCCCTCCTCGGTCAGTACCTCCGAGGACGCCGTGCCGGTCTGCGCCATGCTTTCCAGGTAGGTCGTAATCGCCGCGTCATAGGCGCTGGCGCGTTCCTGCAGGTCAGGAACGGCCGCCGGATCC
>Ga0207814_100835_pt1 | contig 12742 bp, 7 predicted proteins | sample TtaePargueraPR_7_FD_187755 | JGI IMG/M metagenome (GOLD analysis project Ga0207814, IMG submission 187755) | Aerobic enrichment media microbial communities from Bioluminiscent Bay, La Parguera, Puerto Rico - Tt and P1 (2) (SPAdes) | ecosystem: Environmental > Aquatic > Marine > Unclassified ... | reverse complement strand
AAAGGCCGATGCCGGAGGGGGGGTGCCGCAGGATGCCTTCCTCCGAAACTGGTTTTTGGAGGGAATGAGAGCAAAGATTGCTGCTCGGAACCGATTCACTCCCCCAACAAAAGAACCTCGTTGCCGGGTGGGGAAGCCTCGGAGGAATTGTCTGCAGCTTGTTGGTGGAGGGCGTGGAGTTGCTTTCGGAGATCGGCGAAGCTTGGGTTGCGGCGGGTTTCCCAGGAAGCCAGTGCCTCCTTGGCGAGGGTGGCGAGGAACTGTTCCTGCCCGGCGGGGCTGGCCTGTTCGAAGGACGTGAGGATTTCCTGGCTGGTGGATGGATCGAGCGCCTCGGCGTTCTCGCCCTTGCCCTGGAGGGCGCGGACCTCGCGCATCAACTGGCTGGCGGTGAGGTCCATGACGATGCGGTCGCGGGCGGTGGACTCGGGGAGGGCCTCGGCGGCGGCGAGGGCCGCATTCACCCCGCCCTGATCGGCGATGAGCTGGTTCGAAACGAAGGAGGTCATGGCGCCGGGCGGCAGCGGGGGGGATTCCGTGCCGGCTTTGGAAAAAGCGTCGAGCCGATCGATGAGGCTGGCCGTGTCCTGCTGGGCGGCGAACTGCTGGAAGACCTCGCCGAGGTCGATGTCGAGCTGCGCAAGTTCCGAACGGAAGAGGGAGTCGGAGCCGGTGAGTTCCTGGAAAAGACCGTCCGGGTCGCTGATCGACCACGAGGCGATCAAGGGCTCGGGGAAAGGGGATCCGGTGGCGGCACCCATGGTGAGGAGGGAGGGATCGGTGTCGGTGAGCAGCCACTGGTCGTCGAGTTCGAGTCCGGCCCACTCAAGGAGGCCGCCCTTGGGATCGATGCGACCCCATTGCGAAAAGAGGGCGGGGCCGAACTGGCGCATGAGCGCGGCGCGTTCCTCTGCCGGGGCTTCGGTGAGTGCATCGAGGGCGCTCTTGAGGGCCTCGGGCGTGGTCAGCGAGTCGGCCCAGCTCTCGGCGGCGGCCGAGCGGTCGATGGGTTGGCGGAGCGTGGCGACCTGACGGAGGAAGTCGCGCTGGTGGTCCGCGGAAGCGGGATCGGCGGGCAGCGGGGGAAGGTCGGCGTGGCGGCGCTCCGTATTGGCCGGGCGGTTTGCGGTTGGGGACGGCCCGGTTTCGTCGGCTGACTGGCTGCGCAAGTTGTTGAGAGCGATGCCTTGCCAGACGACGAGTGCGACGATCAGCGGGAGAGCGATGAGGGAGTAGGATTTCATCTCGGGATTCTGATGGGATCAGGGGTTCTCGCGGCGATTGCGGAGAGCGAAGTGGAGCGACATTCTATGGTTGGGGCGGCTCCGGGACATGAGGGCCGTCCTATCCCTGAAGTCGGCTCCTTCCATCGCTTGCTCGGTGAGACGGACGATCTCCTCGACTGAGGCGTCTTCCGGGATCTCGACCTGGGTTCCACGGATGCTTGTTCCGCCGACGCCGCCCCCGCCCTCGAACTCGTAGCCAAAGGTTCCATCGCGATCTTCGAGGTGGTAGCCTTCGAGGCCCTTGGCGCGCAGGGCCACATCGCCGGCGGCGAGAAAGCGAATCCTGTCGTCGGTGATCGATCTGGCCCATTCGATGCCGGCCTCCTTGTCCTCGCTCGCGCCGAGTCCGGCCATCTGCCTACGGGTTGCGTCGTAGCGGGGATCCTCCGCGTTGGCGGAGGAGTTGATGAGGTTGGCGTAGGTGTCGAAGTCCGACCACCACTTGTCCTCGGCGGCGGTGTCGCCCTCGGCGATGACGTTCTTCGCATCCGTGAGCGCAGGACCGAGATTGGCGAGGCGGTAGGGCGTGCTCCAGTCGGGATTTCCGGTCTGGAGTTCGGAAAGGATCTCAGAGGCCGGGCGGGTGTCCGCTTTGGCGATCTGCTCCGCGAGTTTGTCGGTGAAGCCGCTGCCGCTGCCCAAGGCCGCCTCGATTCCTTCGCTCAGGTGGTTCCAAACGTCCTGGGGCGGGTGGACCTTGACGAGCAGCGCCTTGCTGAGCAGTTCACCATTGATCTGGATTCGGGAAGCGGCGTCGCCCGCGTTCTCCTGATGCCGCTCGATGAGCGAAAGAACCTCAAGGGGTGCATTGCGGACGAGCGCCGCGTGGCTGGCGCGCTTCGCCATGTGCCATTCTTCCGATTTTTCCTTCACCGGATCCCTTCCCGCGGAGGCGAGGAGCGAGGAAGCATCGGCGGAGTCGCCTTTTCCGAGGAGAAGGTCGAGAAGGAGATCGGGATGGGAATCGAGCCATTGGGTGAATGCCCCGGGGTTGCTGCGGGCGATGGAGTCGAAGCCGTGGTCGTCGTTGTGGTAGTCGAGCTTGAGCGTGCCGAAGGGGCTTTGCTCTGCCAGCAGCGCGGAGGTCGCGAAGGCGTCCATCGCGCCGGCGGGGTCGATCATCGCCCAGTGCTCGGTGAGTGCCTTGGCCAGGCGGGTTCGGAGCTCGGGCGGGAGATCCTCGGTGTCGCGCAGGCTCGCGGCGAGGGTGTTGAGTTCGGCGGAGCTGGTGAACTGCTGCGCCCAGTCGAGCAGCGCGGCCTCGCGGGCGGCGAGCGGTTCGAGGGCGGCGAGACGGCGGGCTTGGTCGATGAGACCGGCGGGGTTGTCGGCCGTGGTCTTCGCGCGTGGGTCGCGGGCATCGCCATGGATCGAGGTGATGGCGTTCGCCGAGGCTCGAGCGGCATCGAGGTGTCGCGTGACTTCGTGGATTTCCACCCGCTGCCACACCGAGACGGCGATCAGGGCGAGGCAGGCGGCGGGGATGGCGAGGGTCTTGGCATTCATGAGGACAGTGGAAAGAAGGGCGGCGAGACTTGCCGGTGCCGCCGTGGCCGAGGCCAAAGCGGTCGAGGTGATCGAAGCGGAGAGACCGACTGGAACGGCAACACCTGCGTGGGCGGGGAGCGTGGCGGCAAGCGTCGCAGTGGCGATGGTGACGCCGCGTTTGCCAAGGATGTCGCGAAGTCGTTCCAAGGCGCGGGTGACTCGCATGCGGGCGGCATCGGCGCCGACTCCAAGCGTGGCGCCGATTTCGGCGTGCGAGTGATTCTTGAAGAACCGGAGCACCACCGCGATCCGGTCGGGCTCGGGAAGTTCGTCGAGCGCGCGATCGATCTCCGGGGAAAGCTGGCTCCAGTCGGTGGCGGGCTCCTTCATGGCGGTGAGATCGGCGGCGGTTCTTTCGTGGCGTCGGCGGGTTTCCTCGGCGCGGACGAGGTCGATGGCGGCCGAGCGGGTCGTGCGATGGAGCCACGCGGCGAGGGGGAGCCCGGCGGGAACTCTTTGCGGGTCCTTGGCAAGCCGGACGAAGACACCCTGGGCGACGTCGCGCGCCAAGTCGGGGTTGTGGAGCACCCGTTGGGCGACGGAGAGAACGAAGCCCAGATTGCCCTCGACGATACCGCGGAACGCCGCCTCGGAGCGGTTCTTGCGGAATTCGGTGAGCAGGTCGTCTTCGGTGTCCATCGGGCTACCATCGACTATTCGCACGCCGATGAGGAACCGAACGGGAAAAATGGCCCAAAATCCCCGATTGCGAGTCAAGGGGGAGGGTCCACCTGCTACCGCTCCGTTGATGCTCGGTCGTGGATCCCAGCCCCCTCGTGTGAGCAGAGTCCGCCCGTTAGCCGGGATCATTCCTCGATCCAGAACTCCCAGCTCATGTCGGGAAGTGTGGGGGAGATCTTGTGGCCTGACATTTCACCGCAGGGGATGCCGGTGAAGCCCTCGCCAGCCTGATCGGGCGTGTAACGGAAGCCGCGGAAGGTGGCGTCGGTCCCGGTGTCGAGGTGGAAGGTGTAGTCGGCGGTGCAACGGTTGGAGAGGACGATCACGAGTTTGCCGTCGGGTCGCTTGAAGGCGAGGATCCGGTTGTCGTGCTGCTTGAGCTCTTCTTCCACGGCGAGGCAGCGGCTGTTCCACGGCATGTACCGTAGGAAGCCGGTGAGGGCGTGCCAGTTGTGGGGGTTCCAGGTCCAGTGTCCCTCGGCGAGGTCGCGTGGGATGCCGGGGGCCTTGTCGGCCGGCGGGAGCTCCGTGCCCGGCGGACGCCAGAAGCCCAGCGAGTAGCCACTGGCCTCGGCGTTCTGCACCGGCTTGAGCGCGTGGATCCAGAACCAGGTCGGCGACTCGGCGAGCTGGAACCAGTTCATGAGGTTCTGGACGGTATTGAGACAGCGCGCCGGTGAGGTCGGGCCCTCGAGGTACTCGTATTCGTTCTGGAAGAAGGGATACTTCTCTCCATTCGACCGCCTGGGGAACTTGTCGGAAAGCGGGACGACGCTTTTTGAGTCGTAGCCGATCCGGTGGACGACGATGGCGTCGACGAGGTCCCTGGTCGCGGGCTTGGCGACCACCGGGCGAATGTAGTTGCCGTGCTCGGTGTCGGCGATGATGCGGATCGTCGGGTCGTGCTTGCGAACCGCGCGGGCCACCGGGACGAAGGCCTCGGCATAGTGCGACTTCTTGTGGTAGTGGCAGCTGCCGTAGGGCGTGTCGTACTGCGGTTCGTTCTGCAGGCCGAACATGAGTATCGGAAGACCGGCCTGTTCGAGGGAGCGGATGTCGTTGACGACCGCCTCGCCGAAGTCCTCGAGGAAGAGCTTACGGTTTCCGCCGTAGATCGGGTCCTCGTCGAAGTTCTCGCCGAAGCAGCGGAGGGTGTTGAGCGAGCCGTCCTTGCCGCTGAACCGGCCGTTCGACTTCCAGAACGGAGCCGGGCTCCAGTATTCGAAGGAGATGCCCTCGACGCCGCTGGCGTCGACCAACTCCTTGAGTTCCTCCATCTGCGTCGGCCAGCGCTCCTCGAGCTGCTTCTTCTCCTCGTCGGTGCCGCGGAGGTAGAGCCCGCCGGCGATCCGGCAGTAGCGGAAGCCGGCGAGCATGTCGCGATACAGTCGCTCGCGTTCTGTCGCGACGAGGTCGTGAGGGACGGAACGATTGTGCTCGGGGTGGCCCTGGTTGGCGGAGCCGATCGAGTCGCACTGGATCTCGAAACCGAGGCCCTCGATCAGTTGTTGCGGTTGGTCGAGCAGGATGCGGTACTCGCCGCTGGTAGCGGGCGCTGACTTCCGCGCCGGGCGCTCGACCGGGTAGGTCTTGGCCGGAGCCATGGCAATGGCTGCAAGAAAGATGGCTGGAACGAGGAAGCGGAGGTTCATGGTGGTCGGGTTCGGCTTGCTGGGGAGAGCGGCTTTGGCAAGCCGCTTGGAAGAGGCGGAGGGAGTGAGGCAGCGGCTTGCAAAGCCGCTCTCCCCATTCGCTGGCTGCTACGGAGTGCTTGTGGGGCTGGGTGGTTCGGGGCGCCGCTTGGCGAGGAGAAAGATCAGCAGGGCGATCAGGAGCAGGCCGATGCCGGCGCCGAGGACCAGTGAGCGGAAGCGCTCATTGGTGGCTCCGACGATGAGGAAGACGAGCGACAGGGCGGCGCAGCCCCAGGCCATCACCAGGGCGGGGACACGGGACGAGGCCGTGGCCTCGGACGCGGCGAGATGCTGGCGGAGCTCGTTGGCGCGGGCGTGTCCGGGGTTCTCGCCGCGGGCGGTCCGTTCGAGCAACAGCAGCGTGACGAGCGGTGGCACCAGGCCGGCGATCACCTGCAGCGTGCGGTTGTAGGTTTCGATGAAGCCGAGGGTTTCGGAGCTTGCCAGCCCGAATGGGCTCAGCAGGGCCTCGTGGTATTTCAGCCCCGCAGAGAACAGCGCCCCGATTCCGACTGCCCAGAACACCGCGCTCAGGCCGATGCGCCTGGAAAAGAGGCTCCAGACCACGGGCAGCACCAGCGGCACGGCGAACAGGCCGGTGATGGTCAGCACGACGTCCTCGGCGCCGCCCATCTTGGGGATCAGGATGGCGAGGACGATGACGATCCCGCCCAGTACATTGGTGATCCAGTGACCGACGCGGACCAGCGAAGGATCATCGGGACCCTTGCCGCGGAGCGGCGCGTAGAGGTCGCGGGTCAGCGCGCCGCCATAGACGTTGATCTCGGAATCTACCATGCTCACCGTCGCGGAGAACATGGCCGAGATCATGAGTCCGACGAGGCCCGCCGGCAGCACCGCCTGGCAGGCGAGAATGTAGGCTTCCTTGGGGTCGGCTGAAGGTTCGAGGATCCGGAACAGCATCGGCGGCAGCATCCAGATGAGAGGGCTGACGACGTAGAGCACGCCGAAGAGGTAGGCCGCCTTGACCGCATCGCGGCGTCTCGGCACACAGAGGAAGCGCTGCACGAAGGCCCACTCGCCGCCGACCTTGAAGGCGTGGATGACCACCCAGCCGACGAGGAAGATCCAGGTGAACTCGGAGTTCGCGAGCTGGAAGAAGCCGTCGGGTGCCCGCTCGCGGAAGGCCGCGATGCCGCCGACTTCGCTGAAGAGCATCGGCACGACGATGAGCACCGAGGCACCGAGGACGATGAACTGCAGGGTGTCGGTGATCAGCACAGCCCAGAGGTTGCCGGAGATCACCATCACGACGATCCCGGTGATGACGATCGCCAGCGGCACCGACAGCGCCTTGGTTTCGGAGTCCTGCAGCAGGGAGAGGAACGCGTTTCCCTGCGCCGCGTCGTCGGAGATCGGGATGAGCGCGCAGATCAGCACCGCGATCGAGTAGAGCGCGACCGCCGAGCCGAGCAGGCGGAAGACCAGCCCGAGCCAGGTGTAGGTCTGCACCGCCGCGGGCCCGAAGCGCGCGCGGACGTATTCGGCGGCGGAAGTGGCGCCGGTTTCCTTCCAGCGCCGGGCGAGGAAGGCACCGACGAGGAAGGCGCTGATGCCGAGGCAGGTCGAGATGCTCACCGCGACCATGCCGGCCTTGAAGGCGATGCCGCCCCAGACGACGAAGGTGCCGGAGCTGAACATCGTCATGTAGGCCGAGATGCCCGACAGCCACCATGGCGACTGTCCGCCGGCGGCGAACATGTCCTTCGAGTTCTTGACCAGCTTGCCGAGCAGTCCACCCAGTCCCAGCAGGAGCGCCAGGTAGGCGACGATCACGACCAGGTCGAAACCCTGGAGCGAGGCGGCGGTGGCTAGGGCGGACATGAGGCTATTCGGGGCCGTAGCAGCGGACTTCGTAAAGCGACTTCACCGGGTCGCCGTGGGTGCGGAGCAGTTCGATGCGGAGCTCCCTGGTGGAAATCGGCTTGGCGAGCTTGTGCACGACGCGGGTCTGGTAGTTGTCGCGCACCTCGACCACGGATTCCCAGTTGCCGGAAGCATCCTTGGCGAGGACGCGGTAGTCGGCGCTCGTCTGGGCATCGCGGTAGAAGGGTGCGTAGGCGTGGTATTCGCGAACCAGGTGTCCCGGGAAAGTCAGTTCGATCGTGTCGATCTCCTGCGGGTCGTCCCAACGCAGGGTCAGGCTGGGCGCTTCGTCTCCCGGATCGCAGCACCAGAGGTTGGTGCGGCGGTGGGGACGCGCGGCTTCGCGCTGGATGAACTCGGGCGCGAAGACCGACTGCGCCGGTTCGGTCTGGAAGGAAAGCGTGAGTCCGCTGGCGAAGCGGCGCATCTGGTCCTCGCCAATCTGATAGAAACCGGTGTGCCCGGGCACGATCGCCGGCGAGCTGTGCCAGGTGAGGGCGTCATTCGGGAGAACGTCGATGCGGAGGAAGCGTCCGACCTCGTCGGGGGAAACGCCCGGCAGGTTCAGGTTTTCCCAGGCGATCCACGCCTGGTCCACGCCGGCGGGCACCTCGAGCACGGTCTCGCCGAGCGGTTCGAGCGAGGCGATGCGGTAGTCCCAGATGTGGTCGAGCGCATACAACTTGGCCTGGAGGGTCTGCGCCTGATCGCTCGAGTTGCTGAGGCAGAGCGAGAGCGTCTCGATGCCTTCGGGGCCGATGGAAAGCAGCTGCCCGCGCCGGGTCTCGAGGGTCTCCAGCTTGTATTGTGGCTGGTCCTTCCAGATCGCGAGTCCCTCGTGGTGGGCGGTCGTCTCGGGGCCGGCACCACGAATGGCGTGGACCGAGCTGGCCTCGATCGTCGCGGAAGGAACGAGGTCCCTCACATCGGCGCGCGGGATGTTGGGTAGGAAACAACCGTCGCGCAGGAGTTGCTGCTGGATCGTCCGGATCGCCTCACCGCTCGTGGTGTCCTCGATGCCGAGGCCATGCTGGATCGCATGGGCCGCCGCCGTGCCGCAGGCCTGGCCCATCAGCGCGGTGGTCCCCATGACGCGCACCGTGCCCAGGGCCGCGTGGGTGGCGCTGACGTTGCGGCCGGCCATCATCAGGTTGTCTACGTCCTTGGCGATCAGGCTGCGCAGCGGGATGCCGTAGGGGCCGCAGTACGACTTCACGGCATATTCGTTGAAGGTGTCGTAGGTGCCGTCGGCCGAGGTCGGCTCGCTGCTTTCAGCGAGCAAGCCGCCGGGCGTGTGAAGGTCGACGAACCAGCCACCGAAAGCCACCTCGTCCTCGAAGACGACCTTCTCCTGGACGTCGATCTCGGTCATCAGGTGGAGGCCGATGATCCGTCGACTCTCGCGCTTGCCGGGCACCTGGCCAATCCAGTCGAGCGCGTAGTTCGCACAGCGCTCCTTCATCTTCGGGTCGCGGTTCTTCATCCAGTCCCACACCCCGAGCGCGTGGCGGGTGAGCTCGTGGCGGATCGTCTCGTTGTCGTGGATGGTGTGATGCGGCACACCGATCTCCAGCCACCAGAAGCCACCGCGCTCGTCCTTCGGCAAGCGGCCCTGATCATAGAAGAACGAGCCGTCCTCGTGGTGCACGGCCCACTCGGGAGCGTGGTAGGGGACCGGTCGGCCCATGTCGCGGCAGAGGAAATGGATCGAGTTGCCCATGGTGTCGGCGCTGGCCTCGGCCGGGGCGTGGACCTCGCCGAACTCCTCGCGGCTCTCGCTGCCCATGCGCCACTCGCAGCCGGCGCGGTCGGCGATCAACGCATCGCCGGTGCAGTCGATGAAGAGCCTGCCCTCGAGCCGCAGTTCGACCTCGGCGTTCTGGGTCTCGGCCAAGACCGCCAGGACCCGTCCGCGCTTTCCCCGGTAGGAGGACGGCCGATGAAAGTAGCCGAGTCCGGCGCTCACCTCCGGTTCGGTGGCGGGGACCGAGTCGTCCATGACCACACCCTTGACGTCGGTGTTCAGGTGCAGGGTCAGCCCCGGGGTGCGCATGGCGATGTCGTAAAGCACCATGTCCCAGACGCTGTTGGTCCATCCGTTCTCGTAGATCTCGGCGTGGTTGAGCGCGCGCTCCTCGATCAGGGCCTCGCTGATGATGCCGGTCTCGCGGGCGTAGGCGTGGAAGGCGGCGGTGCCGTGCGGCGTGACGCCGACCTCCGAGGAACTGTTGCCGCCGAGCACCGGACGATTGTGGACGAGGCAGGTACGGGCACCGTGGCGGGCTGCAGCCACCGCGGCGCAGAAGCCGGCCAAGCCGCCGCCGCAGACGACCACGTCGAAGGTTTCGCTCAGGTGTTTCATGAAAGTCCGGTGATGAAATCGAACCGCGAATGGACGCGAATGGACGCGAAGGTTGATGGGCGAGGGGAGTGGGCGTGAGCGCGGATCCTCGCGGGAGCTTCAGTCATTCCCGATGATTGCCTTTCTCTCTCTTGATTCGCGTTCATTGGCGTCCATTCGCGGTTATGGAACCGATGCCTGGGGATGAGTCAGGAGGTCTTGGCGATCAGGGCCTCCATCTCCTTCCTTAGCTTGAGCTTCAGCTCGGCATGCTCCGCTTTGCCGGCCAGGTTGGTCCACTCCTGCGGATCGCTCGCGTGGTCGTAGAGTTCCTCGTCGCCGTTGTTGTAGCGGACGTAGCGCCAGCGCTTGGTGCGGTAGGACCAGTGCTGCTTCGTGGGGTCCCAGACCTCCTCGTCGGTGAGTTCGGCCTTCGGGTTGCGGCCGACGAAGATCATCGACAGGGCGCCGTTGGGACCGCTCCACTCGCCGTCCTTCGGATTCTCCATGAAGGGGCGCATCGAGTGGCCGCTGAGCGGCTTGCCCTTGGCGTTCTTGCGGGTGTCACCCTCGAGTTGGCAGAGGTCCTTGAGGGTCGGGTAGATGTCGACCAGGGCGACCGGGTGGGTCGGTTGTCCGCCGGGTTTGGCTGTGCCGGGGGCGCGGATGACCAGTGGCACGCGGGTGCTTTCCTCCCATGGCGAGTTCTTGAAGAGGTATTCCTTCTCGCCCATGTTGAATCCGTGGTCGCTGGTGAAGACCACGATGGTGTTGTCGGCGAAGCCGTTGTCCTCGATCGCCTTGAGGACCACCCCGACCTGCTCGTCGACGAATGATGTGCAGGCAAGGTAGGCCTGGGTGAAGGCCCGGAGGCCGTCCTCGGTCTTCGGGTAGGACTCGGACAGCATCCTGAAGTAGCGCAGGCCCTTCTGGTGCTTGTCGTAGAACGAATCGCGGTAGTGGCAGTCCTCGGCGTCGTCGGGCTTGATCAGCGGGACCTTGACCTGGTCCAGCGGGAAGCGGTCAAAGTGCTTCTTTGGCGCGTGCAGCGGCAGGTGCGGGCGGATGAAGCCGACGGCGAGGAAGAAGGGCTTGCCGGAGTCCTTGCGGGCGAAATTGCGGATGCGCCGGGAGGCCCACTGGGCGTTCATCTCGTCCGGAGTCTCCGAACGATCGGTTTCGCTGGTGTAGCGGAAGGGGATCAGTTTTTTACCACTACGCCTGCCGTAGACCCATCCCTTGCCCTTCTTGCCGTCGTAGGGGACGTCGGACAGCGGTGCGTAGGAACCGTCGATCGCGCCGATCGAGCGGTAGGGCATCGGCACCGAGGGATGGCCACCGCTGCGTTTGCCGTCGTGGGCGAAGGGGCCGTAGTCGGTCGGGTGCTTGTACTCGTCCCAGTTCTCCTTCCACAGATGGTGCATCAGCTTGCCCGATCCGACGACCTCGTAGCCGTTGGCGCGGAAGTGCTCCATCAGGGTCATCGAGTTGGCGAGGACGGGGTTCTTGAACCACGGATCCCACCACAGGTTGCCGGAGCTTTGGCCGTAGAGTCCGGTGAAGAAGCTCGCCCGCGACGGTGCGCAGACCGGGTGGTTGCTGTGGGCATTGACGAAGGACACGCCGGACGAGGCGAGCCGGTCGATGTTTGGCGTGTGCGCCTGCGGGTGGCCGCCGAGGTGGCCGACGTAGTCGTTGAGGTCGTCGCAGACGATGAGGACGACGTTGGGTCGCGGGGCTGTTCGGGCCACCTGCGGGAGCAACAGGGTCAGCGCGGCAAGGAGGAGCCGGACGGGACGGGGCATCGGGTTCATGGGTTCTGGGATTGTCGCGGGCCCCGGGGACGAGCGACGCGACCCCCATCCTACGCCTCCTCCCTCCTTGGATGTAGACGTGTATGCGAAAGTTTTCTAAGAGAACGCGTCACAACAAGCGCATGGCCGATCCGTTCTCCAAGGGACCGCCCCGGGTGGCGGTGCTGGTCGACACCTCGACCGACTGGTCGCGGGGTGCGGTCGCGGGCATCCACCGCTACGCCCGCGAACACGGCGGCTGGAGGTTATTCGTCGAGCCCCGGGGCGTGCTGGAGTCGCTCGAGCTCCCGCCGGACTGGCGGGGTGATGGGGTGATCGCCCGGATCCACGACCGGCCAATGGCCGACCGTCTCGTGGCGTACGGCCTGCCGGTGGTCAACATCTCGGCGATCCAGACCGGCGGGCCCGAGTTCCCTCGCGTGGCCCAGGACGTGGCAGCCGGGGCGCGGACGGCCGCCGGCTACTTCCTCGACCGGGGCTACCGGAACTTCGGCTACCTCAGCCTGCTCGGGCTCGAGTACGCGGCGCGGCAGCAGCGGGCCTTCGTCGACTGCCTCGCCGGGCACGGCCACGAGTGCCGGGTGCACGGCGAGCGGACCCGGCGGGGTTCCCAGTTTCCGGAGTGGAACCTGCGACTCGATCGACTTGCCGGGTGGCTCAAGTCGCTGCCCAAGCCGGCGGCGGTGCTGACCTGGAGCGGCGGCCGCGAGGTCATCCACGCCTGCGAGCGGGCGGGCATCCGGGTGCCGGAGGACCTGGCACTGCTCAGCGGCTCGGACGACCTGATCTGCGAGACCTGCCACGTGCCGATCTCCGCCGTGCGGCACGACTCCGGAAGGATTGGGTACGAGGCGGCTCGTACCTTGGAGAAGCTCATGGCCGGGGAGGAGGTGCCCGCGCTCCGGCTGATCGAGCCGAAGGGGGTGGTCGGTCGCCGGTCGACCGAGTCGCTGGCGGTCGGCGACCCGGCGCTCGCCGATGCGCTGGTCTTCATCCTCGACCACATCCACCGGCCGCTGTCGGTCGATGAGGTCGCCCGGCGGGCCGGGGTTTCGCGCCGGGTCCTCGAGCGGCGCTTCCGCGAGCACCTCGGCCGCGCACCTGCCGAGCACATCCGCCTCCTGCACCTCGACCGGGCCCGCGAACTCCTGCGCGACACCGACCTGCCGGTGCCGGACGTCGCCGAGCGGTCCGGCCTCGGCTCGCCGGAGCACATGGCCTACCTGTTCCGGAAGCGCTTCGGTGTCCCTCCGCTGCGGTTCCGGAGGGAGGCGAGGAGCGGGTAGGTGGGCTCTCCGGCGATCGGTCATGGCGACCGTTGGGTGCTCACTCGATCCGGTTCAGCCGGAGGCGGTCGATCCGCAGGACGAGGGGGCGCTCGGACTCGCTCTGGATGCGCAGCAACTGGCGGCCGGGGCGACGGATCCGGACCGTGCCGAAGCTCACCTCGCGGAACGCTCCGTCCCTTTCGAGCTGGTGGGCCGGCCCGCC
>Ga0207814_100832_pt1 | contig 12826 bp, 11 predicted proteins | sample TtaePargueraPR_7_FD_187755 | JGI IMG/M metagenome (GOLD analysis project Ga0207814, IMG submission 187755) | Aerobic enrichment media microbial communities from Bioluminiscent Bay, La Parguera, Puerto Rico - Tt and P1 (2) (SPAdes) | ecosystem: Environmental > Aquatic > Marine > Unclassified ... | reverse complement strand
GATGGCGGCGGCCATGTCGGATGGGCACCCATCGGCCCGCATGATGCCGGTTACGTTTACGGCACACCGGATTACTACGATCCGCCCATCGTGGAAGCCTGGGTGTTTGTGCCCGAACGCCGCTTCGTTGCCGTTGATGTGGCGCGTTACGTGACTCCCATCATCGAGATCAATCTCTTTTTGGGCCGGTCGCGCGAACGCCACCATGTCCGATACCGCAATGGTCGCGCATACAATCCCTTCCTGCCGCGTGAACGGGTAACGAAGATCGTCAACAAGCAGGTCAATGTTTACAACATCACGAATGTGAACGACCCCGATGCGACATCCGGCAAGGCACGCAAGGGCCAAAAAAATACCATTCAAACGTTCCAGGCCGAGGTCTCCGACCAGCAGCCCAGGGAGAAACCGAGGAAAGCCGTCGAAAAGCCTGAGGACGTGAAACAGAAGCCGAAACTCGAGCAGACGGCAACAAAGGGCAAAAAGCCCGCCGACGCTCCCCCCAGTGCGGCGGAACTCAAGCCCGGGACGGCACCGGATAAGGACGCGGCGTCAAAGCAGGACGGCAAGCCCAAGCCGGAACAGCAGGCTGAACCCAAACCTGGCACCGACAAGCAACAGGAAAACAAACCGGCACAGCAGAAAAAGACGGGCAAGCCGCGGCCAAAGGCGCAACCTCCTGCTCAACAGGGCCAGCCTGCCGCTCCGCCCCCGCAAGGCCAGGCCCCTGCTCCACAACAAACCAAGCCGCCTGCCGCAAAAGCTCCTCCCAAGCCAGCGCAGCCGCCGAAAGCCCAAATCCCGGGGCCGCCAGCGGGCGCTCCGAAGGGACCGAAGGGTCCGCCCAAGGGCAACCCCGGCAACGCCCCCGGCGGTCCTCCACAAGCGCCGCCGCCCGCTCAGGGTGCTCCGGTCCCAGGGCCGCAGGACGGGCCTCCGATAAACGCGCCTGTACAACAGGGCGGGCCCCAGCAAAACGCGCCTGCGCCTCAGGCAGGCCCTCCGCCGGGGAATCCGGGAGGTGGCGGTGGCGGGCCCAGGAAACAAAAGCCCTGATTGAGCATAGGACATAACAAAACGGCCGGGATGAACATCCCGGCCGTTTCCGCGTTGCACGCGATTTCAGTGATTGACGCCGTTGAGGCGGTTACGACGCCATCATGCTGCCGGGCGCGGACTTCTTGCGTTTTACCCGCAACTTGTTGAGCGCGCTCACATAAGCCCGGGCCGACGCCACCATCGTATCGGTGTCCGCGCCGCGCCCGGTGACGGTCTTGCCGTTTTCCTCCAGCCGCACGCTGACTTCGGCCTGCGCGTCCGTGCCCTCGGTCACCGCATGCACCTGGTAGAGCAGCAGCTTGGCATCATGATCGACGATGGACTTGATGGCATTGAAGGTTGCGTCGACCGGGCCGTCTCCCGTTGCCTCGCGCGTGTGATGGACGCCATCCACTTCAAGCGTCATCGTCGCCTTCTGTGGTCCCCCGGTGCCGGCGATAACCGTCAGGGCAACGACCTTGATACCGTCGTCGGCGCTTGCCATTTCATCGTCGACCAGCGCCTCGATGTCCTCGTCGAAGACATGCTTCTTCTTGTCGGCCAGGTCCTTGAAACGCTGAAAGGCGTCCTGGAAAGCATTCTCGCCCAGCTGGTAACCCAGCGATTTGAGCTTTTCGCGGAACGCATGACGGCCGGAATGCTTGCCCATGACCAGTGAGGACTCGACCAGCCCGACGCTCTCGGGCGTCATGATTTCGTAGGTCTGGTTGTTCTTCAGCATGCCGTCCTGGTGGATGCCGGACTCGTGCGCAAACGCATTTTTGCCCACGATCGCCTTGTTGTACTGCACCGGGAAGGCCGTCACGCCGGCAACCAGCTTGGACGCGCGGGTTATCATCTCGGAATTGATGCCGGTCCAGTACGGGATGACATCGTTCCGCACGTTCATCGCCATGACGATCTCTTCGAGCGCGGCATTGCCCGCGCGTTCGCCGATGCCGTTGATAGTGCATTCGACCTGCCGTGCGCCGGCGCGCACTCCGGCCAGCGAATTGGCGACCGCCAGCCCCAGGTCGTTATGACAGTGTGTCGAAAACACAACCTTGTCCGCACCCGGCACTTTTTCGATCAGCATGCCGATGAGAGCCTGATATTCGTCCGGCACCGTGTAACCCACGGTGTCCGGGATATTGATCGTGGTTGCCCCTGCCTTGATGGCCGCTTCGACACAGCGGCACAGGAAATCATGGTCGGTGCGCGTGGCATCCTCGGCCGACCACTCCACGTCGTCGGTGAATCCCCGCGCCCGCTGAACGCTGGCGGTAACGGCATCCAGAACCGCGTCGGGCTCCATCTGCAGCTTGTATTTCATATGCACCGGGCTGGTGGAAATGAAGGTATGGATTCGCGACCGCTTGGCGTGTTTCACAGCCTCGCCGGCCCGGTCGATATCCTTTTCCCCCGCCCTCGCGAGTCCTGCGACCACCGCGTTCTTGCAAACCTTGGCAATCTCGGTGACCGACTCGAAGTCGCCGTTCGAGGCGATGGGGAAACCCGCCTCGATGATATCGACGCCCATTTCGTCGAGCACTTCGGCTACCTGGAGTTTTTCGTCCAGCGTCATGGACGCGCCCGGCGACTGCTCACCGTCGCGCAAGGTGGTATCGAATATGACGACGCGATCAGCGTCCTTACCCGTGGATTTCTGGGTCTTTGTCCTGGAAGTCATTGTTCCGGTCCTGCTTTCCTGCCGGGTCCAATCTTGCGGACCTTCAGCGTGGTTTATCTGCTCAGCTTTTCGAAAGTGACATCCCCTGACATCCCGTTCCGCACAACAGGCGGAACCGCCGGAAATCAGGGGCTGATAAGGAGAAGAAGCTGGCCGATGGCGAGGCCGGCGATGAGGAACAGGATGCCGAGACGGATTGCCGCCTCATGCTGGCGGTCCGCCTTCAGAACCTTGGCGCGGGGCCGGTTTGTCCTGTCGTGTCTCATCGAACTCTCAATGCCCGTCGGGACTATGCTTTAATATGAGCACTCTATCCCTAATGCGTTCTTAACCAACGCATGGAAATGAAATCTAGTCCGCGGCGCCACCGAGCGCAAGCACCAACATCATTGGCCTGACGATCAGGCTTCCAGGCGTCCCTCGCTGACCATAACGGCATGACCGCCGATGCGAATCTTTTTCAGCTGCCCGGCGCTGATGTCCATCTCGAGATATATCTCGCTGGGACGCTGCATCTCGTATCCCTGCTCGACAAAGCTTGAATGGACCCCGTCACGCGGCTCGTCGAAACGGGCCACGACGCCGGTAAACGCCGCCGCCGCCGCGCCAGTCGCCGGGTCTTCGGGAACGCCCATGGCGGGCGCGAACATGCGGGCATGAAAGGCCGCGTCCTGGTGGATCGTTTCCCTGCAATAAACGAATGCGTTTGGATGATCGCCTTCCCCGAACGCTCCCGCCCAGTGCTGCATGACAGGCATGGCGCGCGCGATCACCTCCAGGTTGCGTACCGGAACGTAGGTGAACTCGACGCCAGCCGAGTAGCGCGTCGCAACGTGATTCTCGAAGCCGATTTCATTGGGCGCAAGGCCGAGTGCCGGGGCAATGCGGTCGTTCGGCGGGACCGGCCCTGTTTCCTTCGGCAGGCTGGGCACGTCGAATTCGGCAAACGGTGCCTCACCCCGCTTGAGACGAACGGCGACACGAACCGGGCCAACCCCTTCTTCGAGGACGAACAGGGCATCCTGCTCGGACTCGACCGTGTCGAACTTTTGTAGCGCAAGCAGGATCGCCGTCCCCACCGTCGGGTGCCCGGCAAACGGCAACTCCCGGCCAGGCGTGAATATGCGCACCTTGGCGGTATGCGCCTCGTTCTCCGGCGGCAGCACGAACACCGTCTCCGACAGGTTGAACTCCCGCGCGATACGCTGCATTTCCTCGGTGCTCAAACCGGAGCCGTCCGGTACGACAGCAAGGGGATTTCCGGCAAAGGGCGTATCGGTGAAAACGTCGAGGGTGTGAAAAGTTCGCGCCATGAGAGCCTCCCGAAGAAGCGCGAACATAGTGGATTTGGTTAAAGAAACAACGCGCGATTGCCGCCCCTTTCCGGACAAGCCAGAACGGTTGCCTCAGCGGGCCGTATTCCAGAGCTTCACCGCACCCGAATAGAGCGCTCCGCCAATGACGCATGGCGCGGCTGCAACGGGTAGCGTTACGCTGGCAACCACGCAGCCGGTCGCGATCGCCACCGACCCCGCGTAGGTGCCTCGGGTCCAGCCAACGTCTCCAGGATTCTTTTCCTTGATTTCCTTGATGGCGACCTTGGCTTCCTCGCGAACCTTGTCTGCTTGAAAGGTTTCCGCTGCCTCGATCACCTCGCGAAGCGGTTCCGCAACGATCTCCGGTTGGTATTTCAGCTCCAGCTTGTAGAGCCCGATCAGGTCGCGGTCCCGCTCGGCGTTGGCCGTCAGCGTCCACTTGGCCATGTGGCCCGCGGTGATCTTGCGGACGGCATCCTTGCCTTCCTCGTCATCGAAGGCAGCCCGCACCTTTGACCATGAAAACCTGTCGCTGCCCCTGACGTCGTTCACCCACGGAAGCGCCGAGATGATCCGGACCACCGGCTGGTGATAGCCGGTCGCCGCGTAGTATCCCCAGAGGCAGTCCATGACGAGTGCGCCTTCGTCCAGTCTCATTTCGTCCAGGGTCTTCTCCTTGCCCGAGATGAAATCGTCGATCAGGGGTTTGCGCAGCGGCATTTTCTTTTCGAATTTCGATAGCAGCATCGGCCATTCCGGCAACCCGGAATAGGCAATCGCCTTGATGATGACGCCCTGCTCCTTTGGCGGCATGGGAAACATCTTGGCAATCAGCTTTTGCGCCTTCGTCTGGTTACTTCCCAGCACGCCGGCGATGAAACCGATCAGCAGACCGGCCTTGTCCTGGTCCTTCAACAGGCCATGACGGCGCATCGCGCGAACGGCGCTCGGGAGAACCATCGGCTGGGGATTCTTCCGGTAATCGTGAATCCACTGCATCACGTGATCGGTCGTCGCGAAGCGGTCCTCGCGCGCCTGTGCGCTCACGGAGCAAATGAAAACCAGGACTGTAAAAATCGCGGTGGCGAAGGAACGCATAACGTATCTCCCTGCACACCCCCCTGCCCCTGGATAACGGGACAACGGCCTGCTTTTCTTCGCGTAATTGTTAATATTTGCGAGGCAGTTACCGTTGCGATATCGCTAAAGGAGCCCGATTTTATTGTCAATTTAGTGGCACGGGCACAGCGATTTATGGTTAACGCAATTGTTTGTCCCGCGGCAGACCGCGTGCGGAAAAAACAGGATGACTCCCCTCACCAGGAAAAAAGAACGGGAACGCCCGAATAATTCTCATCCGTCAGGTGTTCTAATGTTTGCCACGATCCTGTGGCACGTTTCGAACTCGGAAGAGGAGGAACCCCGATGTTGCGTAAATCACTTCTGGTTGCTGTCACGACCGTGTTTATGACCGGAACGGCATTCGCATTTCATTGCCCCAAGGATATGGCTGCCATCGACGCGGCCCTGCCCAACGCGCAACTGAACGAAGCCGACAAGGCAAAGGTCATGGAACTGCGCGCCAAGGGCGAGGAACAGCACAAGGCCGGAGACCACGCGGCCTCCGTGAAAACACTCGAGGAAGCGAAGAAAATTCTCGGAATCTAGGGACTCTTCAATCCCTGACACCTCAATTACGGCGCGGCATGACAAATCCGCGCCACTTTTTTTCCGCGTTTCCGGCAACAAGCCAACAACTTTGCTCAATAGTCTCAAATCCTGTTGCGGGTTTGGCGCAAGAGGGACTTGCCGCGCCTGCCACACACAAAAGACGAGTTTGAGCGGAGCACAACGATGACGCGACGAGTATTGCGCAACCTGGTCATTGCAGCAGCAACGGCCGCGGCACTGACGGGGTATACGGGGATTGGAGCAAAGGCGGCCGATCTCGGCGGGAATGTTCCCGTGCCCGAACCGCTTCCAGTACAGACATTGATGCCCGAGTGGGCCGGCATCTATGCCGGCGGACATCTCGGGGGAGCCCTGGACGGAGATAACGACTTCGTCGGCGGCCTGCAGCTGGGGCATAACTGGCAGAGCGGCAATTTCGTTTACGGTGCGGAAGGCGACGTAAGCTTTGCCGATCAGACCTTCGGGTCCATCCGGGGACGGGCCGGCATCGCTGCCGGGCGGGCTCTCATTTACGGGACAGTCGGCCTTGCGATCGATGACAACGACGAAGGCCTCGTTGCCGGTGGTGGCATCGAATACAAGGTTGCCCAGAACACGAGCATTGGCGTCGAAGCCCTGAACTACGACCTCGAAGACAATTTCACCGTTATTCGCGGACGGCTGACCTGGCATTTCGGCGGCGGGAGATACTAGAGGGCGCTTACGGAAAACCGGGAACCGGTTTTCCGGTAAAAAGCGCGACAAAAAATGGCCTAGGGCAGTTGAGCGATTCGGGAAATTGCGAAAATGCTCTGGATAAGCGGTTTACCTCTTCACCTGGGAGGGGCAATCCACGACGGGCAAGGCGCAGGAGTGAACCTCCTGCGCCTTCTTCTTTATGCGTCATAACGCTATGAACCCGCGTGACGGCGTGATATTCCGGCGACAAAGGTGGAATCATCGATTCTGGCGCCTGTAAGCATTTGATGCATGGGCGCTCCAACCAGTCCGGATCGACACATGCCCCGGTTCACACTCGATACTTTGAAAGGCGATATTTTTGGCGGCCTCACCGCCGCCGTCGTTGCCCTGCCGCTTGCGCTTGCATTCGGAGTGGCCTCGGGCGTCGGTCCGATAGCAGGCCTCTACGGAGCCATAGCCGTCGGCTTTTTCGCCGCGCTCTTCGGAGGCACCCCGGCACAGGTATCGGGACCGACCGGACCCATGACCGTCGTCATGGGCGCCGTTGTCGCCCAGCACGCTGACAGCCTTCCCGAAGCCTTTGCCATCGTTATCTTGGGCGGCGCGCTCCAGATCCTGTTCGGCCTCTGCCGGATCGGGCGCTACGTGTCCTACACGCCTTATTCAGTCGTATCGGGATTCATGTCGGGTATCGGCATCATCATCATCCTGATTCAGATCTTGCCGTTTTTCGGCCTGGCGACCGCTCCCGGAGGCCCCGTCGGCGCCATACGGGCGTGGCCGTCTATCCCCGGACATTTTGTCATGGACGCCCTGCTGATCGGGACGGCTTCGCTGGCTATCATGATCTTCTGGCCAAAATCGTTTCAGCGCTACCTGCCGTCCCCGCTTGCCTCGTTGATCGCCGGCACCTTGCTCGCCGTTCTTTTCCTCCCCGAATCCCCGATCATCGGTGACGTTCCGACAGGTTTGCCGGAAATCGTCATTCCCGTGTTCAACCCTGCCCAGCTGGCGCCGATAATCCAGGCCGCCGTCATCCTTGCCCTGCTCGGCTCCATCGACAGCCTGCTGACATCGCTTGTCGCGGACTCGATCACCCGAACCCGGCACAACTCGAACAAGGAACTCATCGGCCAGGGCATCGGCAACATGGTCGCCGGCTTCATCGGTGGCTTGCCTGGCGCCGGGGCAACCATGCGAACGGTGGTCAACGTCCGCGCCGGAGGGCGCACACCCGTTTCCGGCATGTTGCATGCCATGGTGCTGCTGGCGCTCGTCCTCGGGCTCGGACCTCTGGCGGAGCGCGTACCGCATGCGGCACTGGCCGGCATCCTGCTCAAGGTCGGCTGGGACATCATCGACTGGGGATACCTCAAGCGCATTGCGCGCGCACCGCGCGACAAGGTGGTGGTCATGCTGGTAACGCTCGGCCTGACCGTTTTCATCGACCTGATCACGGCTGTCGCAGTCGGCATTATTCTGGCCAGCTTCGTTACCGCGCGCTGGCAGGAACAGGAACAGCTGCAAGGCATTACGACGCTTGCGTTGCCCAATGGAGACAGCCCCCTCACGCCGGAGGAAGAGGAAGAGCTGAAGAAAGCGAACGGCAATGTCGCCGTCGTGCTTCTTCGCGGATCATTCTCCTACGCCTCGGCGCGGGAGCTCGCCGCCCGGATCGGAGCGGAGTCCGCCGGTCACAGGGCCGTTGTCTACGATCTGACGGAAGCCGCCCATATGGACACCAGCGCCGCCCTGGCTCTCGAGGAACTCATTGAGCAGGCCCAGGTGGAGCATGAGGCCTGTTTCGTATCCGGCCTGAGCGGAACCGCGAAGGAAACACTCGAGAAACTCGGCGTGCTCAACCGGGTTCCGCCCGAGCGCCAGTTCGACAAACGCAGTGAGGCCATCAAAACCGCCGTCGGCGCTGCACTCGCCAACTGAAAACGCCCGGCTCAAGAACCGGGCGCTTCCAATCGTGAAATATGACGAGCCGGCTAGTTCTTCGACTTGTCGACCAGCGCACCTTCCGTGATCCACGGCATCATGGCGCGAAGCCTCGCACCCACTTCCTCGCACTGGTGCTGGTCGGCCTTCAGGCGCATGGCCTTGAACGAGGTCTGGTTGACCTTGTTCTCCAGCATCCAGTCCTTGGTGAAACGCCCCGACTGGATGTCGGCAAGAATATCCTTCATGCGCGCCTTGGTGGCATCATCGATCACGCGCGGACCGGAAACATACTCGCCATACTCCGCCGTGTTGGAGATGGAGTAGTTCATGTTGGCGATGCCGCCTTCGTAGATCAGGTCGACGATCAGCTTCATCTCGTGCAGGCATTCGAAATAGGCCATCTCCGGTGCGTAGCCAGCATCCACCAGCGTTTCGAACCCGGCGCGCATCAACTCGACGACGCCGCCGCACAGCACGGCCTGTTCGCCGAACAGGTCGGTCTCGCATTCTTCCTTGAACGTGGTTTCGATGATGCCGGCGCGCCCGCCGCCGATTGCCGCGGCATAGGACAGGGCAAGGTCATGGCCGTTGCCGGAATTGTCCTGGGCGATGGCCATGAGACACGGCAGCCCCGCCCCGCGCTGGTATTCAGAGCGCACCGTGTGGCCCGGTCCCTTGGGCGCGCACATCAGGATATCGAGATCCTCGCGCGGCGTGATGAGATTGAAGTGCACGTTGAGACCGTGCGCGAAGAACAGCGCCGAACCCTTCTTCATGTTGCCGTGCAGGTGATCGTTGTAGATGTCGGCCTGGAGTTCGTCGGGCGTCAGCATCATCATCACGTCGGCCCACTTGGCCGCTTCCGCCACTTCCATGACCTTGAACTTTTCCTTCTCGGCCTTTGCGGCAGAGCCGGAGCCCTTGCGCAGAGCCACGACGACATCCTTGACGCCGGAATCGCGCAGGTTCAGGGCATGGGCGTGGCCCTGCGAACCGTAGCCGATGACGGCGACCTTCTTCGACTTGATGAGATTGAGATCGGCGTCGCGATCGTAATAAACGCGCATGTTACATGCCCCCTGATGGATTTTGCCGGGTGGTGAAATATTCTGGTGCCGTTTTTGACCGCACCGGTGAAGCTTTGCAAGGGTGTTGCGCGAAAAGTTGCGTCCCGGCCCTTGCACGAATTTCCTTCAATCCCCAGATGCCGATCCCGGTATAATACTGTCACGGTCACCAGGCCGTTCATTCAGGAGCTCTTTCATGAAAAATATTGACCGCTGGTTCATTCTTATGGCCGTCGCCTACGCGCTCGTCGGCATGGTTCTCGGACTATGGATGGGTGCGCATCAGGACTATTCGCAGGTTCCCGTGCACGCGCATCTCAATCTCGTCGGCTGGGCCAGCATGGCGCTATTTGGACTGCTTTACCGATCCTATCCCGATCTCGCAAAATCGAAGCTTGCGCGCTGGCAATTCATCCTCATGGCCGTCGGCGCACCGGTCATGTTCGCCGGCATTCCCATTGCCCATTCCGGCGGATCACCACTCATAGCAATCATCGGGTCGGTGCTGGTCGTCGCGGCCTTCGCCAAGTTCCTGGTGATCTTCGCGCGCGGCACCGCCTGAGAAACAGGCAGCCTGCCCGAAACGCCTACGTTCCCATCGCCTCCTTGCCACGGCCGATTGCTGCGACGCCTGTGCGCGCCACTTCGACGAGACCGAGCGGTTGCATCAGGGTGATGAACTGCTCGATCTTGTTGAGACGGCCGGTGATCTCGAACACGAAATGCTCCGTCGAGGCATCTGTCACCTGCGCCCGGAAGGCTTCCGCCAGGCGCAGGGCCTCGACACGCGCCTCGCCCTTGCCTGCCACCTTGATGAGCGCCAGTTCTCGCTCCAGCGGGTTGCCGATGGCCGAGAGGTCGGTCACGCTGTGGACCGGCACGAGACGCTCGAGCTGGTGAATGATCTGCTCGATGACCATGGGCGTGCCCGTCGTGACCAGCGTGATGCGTGACAGGTGCGCCTCGTGCTCGGTCTCCGACACCGTCAGCGAGTCGATGTTGTAGCCGCGGCCCGAGAACAGCCCGATGACGCGGGCCAGCACGCCCGGCTCGTTATCAACGAGGACGGACAGGGTATGGCTCTCGATGTTCTCGTGAACCGTGGCGCTGGGGTAATGGCTTTGTGCGGGTGACGAACTCATGGGTGCTGTCAAACCTGTACTGAATTGAATCCAAAAGAAAAACGGCGCAACAGGGGCAGCAAAAATCTGCCCCTGCCTGGAAGGGATCTGCCTATACCAGCACCTTCCCCTTCTCCGAAATGGCACCGCCGATATCGTCGTCGCCGGTATCGCCGAGCAGCATGTTGTTGTGCGCTTCGCCGGACGGGATCATCGGGAAGCAGTTGGCCATCTTCTCGACGCGGCAATCGAACAGCACGGGCTTGTCGACGGAGATCATTTCCTTGATCGCGTCGTCCAGTTCGCTCGGCTTCTCGGCCCTGATGCCAACGCACTGGTACGCCTCCGCAAGCTTCACGAAATCAGGCAGCGCGGCGGTATAGCTGTGCGCGTAACGCCCGCCATGCAGCAATTCCTGCCACTGGCGCACCATGCCCATATACTCGTTGTTGAGAATGAAGATCTTGATCGGTAGGCCGTACTGAACAGCCGTCGACATCTCCTGCATGGTCATCAGCACGGACGCCTCGCCGGCGATGTCGATAACCAGGGAGTCCGGGTGGGCCATCTGCACGCCGACGGCGGCCGGCAGGCCGTATCCCATGGTCCCGAGGCCGCCGCTCGTCATCCAGCGGTTGGGCTCTTCGAAATGGAAGTGCTGCGCGGCCCACATCTGGTGCTGGCCGACTTCGGTGGTGATGTAGACGTCCTTGTCCTTGGTGTGCTCATACAGACGCTCGATCGCGTATTGCGGCATGATCGAATCTTTTTTCGTCTTGTAAGACAGGCTCTTCTTCGCGCGCCACTCGTCGATTTGCGACCACCATGCCTTGTGCGCGGCCTTGTCGAGCTCGGGCGAACGGGCCTTCCAAACGCGGATGAGCTCTTCCAGCACATGGCCGACATCGCCAATGACCGGCAGGTCGACATGAACGTTCTTGTTGATCGACGACGGGTCGATATCGATGTGGATTTTCTTCGAGCCCGGCGAGAAGGCATCCAGGCGGCCGGTAATACGGTCGTCGAAGCGGGCGCCGACGCACAGCATAACGTCACAGTCGTGCATCGCCCAGTTGGCTTCGTAGGTGCCGTGCATGCCGAGCATGCCAAGCCAGTTCTTTCCCGATGCCGGATAGGCGCCGAGGCCCATCAGCGTCGACGTGATCGGGAAATCGGTCAGCCGGACCAGTTCACGCAGGAGTTGGCTGGCAGCTGGGCCTGAATTGATGACGCCGCCGCCGGAATAGATGATCGGCTTCTTGGCGCCCTCCAGAAACTCGACCGCGGCGCGAATGGCGTCCTGCTTGCCGGTTACCTGTGGCCGGTACGTCTTGTGGCGGACGTTCGACGGCCCGACATACTCGCCCGAACCGAACTGGATATCTTTCGGTATGTCGACGACGACCGGTCCCGGCCGGCCCGTGGAGGCGACGTAAAACGCTTCGTGCATGATGCGCCCGAGCTCGTTCACGTCCTTGACGAGGTAATTGTGCTTCGTACAGGGCCGCGTGATGCCGACCGTGTCGCATTCCTGGAAGGCGTCGTTGCCAATGAGATGAGTCGGCACCTGTCCCGTAAGGCAGACGATCGGGATGGAATCCATCAGTGCGTCGGTGAGCCCGGTGACCGCGTTGGTGGCACCCGGACCGGACGTGACGAGCACGACGCCCGGCTTGCCGGTGGAACGGGCATAGCCCTCCGCCGCATGAACGGCGCCCTGCTCATGGCGTACGAGTACGTGCTGGATATGGTTCTGCTTGAAGATTTCATCATAGATGGGAAGCACCGCGCCGCCGGGGTAACCGAAGATATGTTCGACACCCTGGTCCTTCAGTGCTGTCAGGACCATCTCCGCACCAGTCATCGTGCGTGCCATTTGCCTGTCGCTCCGTCTCGTTTTTCAGGGCCCGCGCCGGACCCTTTGCTCAACACATATACCAAAAACACGAGGACCGGCCATTCTACGCCGGTCCAAGGCGCCGTCCGGCATCCGCCAGCCGGGCAAGCGGCGCACCGTATCGCTGGCCGCCAATGGGGTCAACACTCAAACATCAATAAATGAAAAAATTGCTGACATCAAACTTTCCATTTCTTTCTCTTTAATATGATTCCACGCAATCATATTGCTTTTGGCCCAGGTTTCCTGGCGCTTGGCATACCTGCGCGTCTCCGTTTTCGCCCGGTCCGTGGCCTCTTCAAGCCCCAGTTCGCCACGCAGGTGCGACATCAAGGGCCGCATACCGATCGCACGCATGGCCGTCAAACCGGGATCCA
>Ga0207814_100831_pt1 | contig 12829 bp, 7 predicted proteins | sample TtaePargueraPR_7_FD_187755 | JGI IMG/M metagenome (GOLD analysis project Ga0207814, IMG submission 187755) | Aerobic enrichment media microbial communities from Bioluminiscent Bay, La Parguera, Puerto Rico - Tt and P1 (2) (SPAdes) | ecosystem: Environmental > Aquatic > Marine > Unclassified ... | reverse complement strand
CGAAACACTACCAACCATGGCCAAAGAAGCATTCCAGCGGAACAAGCCCCACGTCAACGTCGGCACCATCGGCCACGTCGACCACGGCAAGACCACTCTCACCGCCGCGATCACCAACACTCTCGCCGAAACCGGGGGCGCGGTCGCCAAGGGATACGATGAGATCGACGCCGCTCCGGAAGAGAAGGAGCGTGGCATCACGATTTCCACCGCCCACGTCGAGTACGAGACCGAGAAGCGCCACTACGCGCACGTCGACTGCCCCGGTCACGCCGACTACGTGAAGAACATGATCACCGGTGCCGCCCAGATGGACGGCGCCATCCTGGTGGTGTCCGCCGCCGACGGTCCGATGCCCCAGACCCGCGAGCACATCCTGCTTGCCCGTCAGGTCGGCGTCCCGGCCCTGGTGGTGTTCATGAACAAGGTCGACATGGTCGACGACGAGGAGCTCCTCGAACTGGTCGAGATGGAGGTCCGCGACCTCCTTTCGAGCTACGAGTTCCCGGGCGACGAGATTCCGATCGTCAAGGGCTCGGCCCTCAAGGCCCTCGAGGGCGACGCCGGCCACAAGGAGAACATCCTCAAGCTCATGGAGGCGGTCGATTCCTACATCCCCGAGCCCGAGCGCCCGGTCGACAAGCCCTTCCTGATGCCGGTCGAGGACGTGTTCTCGATCGAAGGTCGCGGCACCGTCTGCACCGGCCGTGTCGAGCGTGGCATCATCAAGAAGATGGAGGAAGTCGAGATCGTCGGCATCCGCGACACGCAGAAGACCACCGTCACCGACATCGAGATGTTCCGCAAGCTCCTCGACGAGGGTCGCGCGGGTGACAACGTCGGCCTCCTCGTCCGCGGTCTCAAGAAGACCGACGTCGAGCGCGGCCAGGTCATCGCCAAGCCCGGCTCGGTGAAGCCGCACAAGAAGTTCAAGGCCGAGATCTACGTCCTCTCGAAGGACGAGGGCGGGCGCCACACCCCGTTCTTCTCGAACTACCGCCCGCAGTTCTACTTCCGCACGACCGACGTGACCGGCTCGATCAAGCTCCCCGACGGCGTGGAGATGGTCATGCCCGGCGACAACGTCGCGCTGGAGGTCGAGCTGATCACGCCGATCGCCATGGAGCAGACCATGCGCTTCGCGATCCGCGAGGGCGGTCGCACCGTCGGTGCCGGTCGTGTCGCCGAAATCCTTGACTAATATTCGCGAAGGGCTTCAGGTTGGCGCCCCGCTTCGCCGACCTGATCCTGGTTTCCGGGGCACCTTGGGAATTCGATCCCGGGGTGCCCCGCCATCGCCTCAGACAGGAACGACAAGACGCCAGTAGCTCAATTGGTAGAGCATCGGTCTCCAAAACCGAGGGTTGGGGGTTCGAGTCCCTCCTGGCGTGCCATTCCCTGAATCCCTCCATCCCGCAGCTCCATGTTCGCGAAAGTCTCCAGATTCATCGGTGAAGTGAAGGGCGAGCTCCGCAAGGCCAACTGGCCGTGGGAGTCCGACCCGAAAATCAAGGGCTTCCGGAAATACAAGGAACTCGTCGATTCCACCGTGGTCGTGCTGATCGCGACCATCCTCCTGGCGGGCTTCGTCTCGCTCTGGGACCTCATCCACAGCGAGGTCATCTTCTTCCTCACCGACCTCGGTCGCTGAGCTCCGTTCGCTTTCCTTCCCTTTCCGTCTCCACGAGCCCATGCCCATCATCCCACCAGCCGAGAAGCAATGGTACGTCGTTCATGTCCTCTCGGGACAGGAACAGCGGGTGCGTGACCGCATCCTGCGCCAGATCGAGGCGGAGGAGATGGGGGACAAGATCTTCGAGGTGCTGGTGCCGATGGAGATGGTCTCCGAGATCCGCAAGGGAAAGAAGACCGAGACCAAGAAGAAATTCTTCCCCGGTTACATCATCGTCAACATGAACCTCCTCACGGAGGACAACCTGCTCGTCGAGGAGACCTGGTACTTCATCAAGGAGATGGAGGGGGTGATCGGCTTCGCCGGCACCAAGGACCGCCCGATCCCGATGCGCCAGAAGGAGGTCGACGCGATGCTCTCGCAGATCAAGGAACGCGAGGAGCACGCCCGCCCGGCCGTGACCTTCGAGGTCGGCGACACCGTCAAGGTCGCCGACGGCCCCTTCCAGAGCCAGAACGGCGTGGTCGAGGAGATCGACCCCGAGAAGGGCAAGCTTCGCGTGTCGGTGACCATCTTCGGTCGCGCGACCCCGGTCGAACTCGAGTACTGGCAGGTCGAGAAGGCCTGACCCCCTTTCAGCATTTCAGCGTTTCAGCATCCCAGCATTCATCCAACAAAGCCATGGCCAAGGAAGTCGTCAACGTCATCAAGCTCCAGATCCCGGCTGGAGGCGCCAACCCCTCGCCCCCGGTCGGCCCCGCGCTCGGCCAGGCCGGCGTCAACATCATGGGCTTCTGCAAGGAGTTCAACGCCGCCACTCAGGCCCAGGCCGGCGAGGTGCTCCCGTGCATCATCTCCGTCTACAAGGACAAGAGCTTCACCTTCATCACCAAGAAGCCGCCGGCAGCCAACCTGCTGAAGAAGGCGGCCGGCCTGGCCTCCGGATCTGGTGAGCCGAACAAGACCAAGGTCGGCAAGATCTCCAAGGAGAAGCTGATGGAGGTGGTCGAGATCAAGATGCCCGACCTCAACACCCGCGACCCCGAGGCCGCGGCCCGCATCCTCGCCGGGACCGCCCGCCAGATGGGCCTCGAGATCGAGGGCATGTGAGCCTTTCCGCGGTGCCGCCCCCGGCGGCGCCGCCCCGACAACACGCAGGAGGAACCCGCGACGCCGGGCTCCGTCCGCACTGCCCACCAAGAACATGCAGAAGCAACGCAGCAAGCGCTACAGCAGTGCCGCGGCTCTCGTCGAGCCCGGCAAGTCCTACGGCCTGGAGGAGGCTGTCGGCACCGTGAAGAAGTTCCCGGCGCCGAAGTTCGATCCGACCGTCACCGTTTCCTTCCACCTCGGCGTGGATCCCCGCAAGAGCGACCAGATGGTCCGTGGCTCGGTGTCGCTGCCGCACGGCACCGGCAAGAACGTCCGCGTCGCGGTGTTCGCCGCCGGGGCCGCCGCCGACGCCGCCAAGGAGGCCGGTGCCGAGCACGTCGGCTTCGAGGACCTCATCAAGCAGGTCCAGGGCGGGTTCACCGACTTCGACGTCGCCATCGCGACGCCCGACGCGATGACCGAGGTCCGCAAGATCGCGCGGGTGCTCGGTCCCCGCGGCCTGATGCCCAACCCGAAGACCGGCACCGTGACCGACGACACCGCCAAGGCGGTCAACGAGGTCAAGGCCGGCCGCATCGACTACAAGCTCGACAAGAACGGCAACGTGTCCGGCGCCATCGGCAAGGCCTCGTTCAACGACGCGCAGCTGGTCGAGAACGCCCAGGCGTTCATCGACAGCGTCCAGCGCGCCAAGCCGGCCTCGGCCAAGGGCAACTACATCCGCAGCGTGACGCTGGCCGCCGCCATGTGCCCCGGCGTGCCGATCGAGGCCTCCGTCTTCACCCAGAACTGACCGCCGCCATGAATCCCGACAAGAAGATCATCATCGACGAACTGCTCGAGCGGGTGAACACCTCGCCCTTCGTGCTGGTGGTGGAATACACCGGCATGACCGTGCCCCAGTTCACCGAGCTCCGCAACCGCCTCGCCGCCACCGGCGCCCAGTGCCACGTGGCCAAGAACACCTACATGAAGAAGGCGCTCGCCGAGGCGGGCCTGCCCGACACCGGCGACCAGCTGGCCGGCCAGACCGCCTTCGTCACCGGCGAGTCCGACGTGGCCGCCGCCGCCAAGGTGCTCAAGAGCTTCGAGAAGGAGTTCGAGAAGCCGGCGATCAAGCTCGGCATCCTCGACGGCGACCTGCTCGACGAGGCCCAGGTCAAGGCGATCGCCGACCTGCCCTCGCGCGAGGTGCTGCTGGCGACCCTGCTCGGCGTCATCAACGCCCCGGCGACCAAGCTGCTTCGCACGGTCAACGAGCCGGGCGCTTCGCTGGCCCGCGTCATCCAGGCGAAATTCAACCCCGAAGGCTGAACAAACAATCTGAACGGACGGCGTCGCCTCTCCGGGTGGCGCCCGAACCCACAATGGTTCCTCGTCGGGGGCGCGGCCGCGTCCCTCAAATGTCCGGAGGCTTCCGGGCGCGACGATACCGCAAAGGAGAAAAACAATGGCTGATATTGCTGCAATCGCTGAAGAACTCGGCAAGCTGACCGTGCTGGAAGCCGCCGAACTCGTGAAGAAACTCGAAGAGGAGTGGGGCGTTTCCGCCGCTGCTCCGGTGGCCGCTGCCGCTCCCGCCGCTGGCGGTGGTGACGCCGGTGCACCCGCCGAGGAGAAGACCGAATTCGACGTCGTCCTCACCGAAGCGGGTGGAAACAAGATCGCCGTCATCAAGGCGGTCCGCGAAGTTTCGCCCGGCCTCGGCCTCGCCGATGCCAAGAAGCTGGTCGAAGGAGCTCCCGCCCCGATCCTCGAAGGTGCCGCCAAGGACGCCGCCGAGGAGGCGAAGAAGAAGCTCGAAGACGCCGGCGCCAAGGTCGAGCTCAAGTAAGCACCCGGTTCTCGGTCCCGGAGCCGCCCTGGTGGCGGTTCCGGGACCTCCCGCCGGCACCGGCGGAAGCGGCCGACCCGCGCGACCGCTTCCGCCGATCCCGGACCTCCTCTCCAGCTCCCGCTGAACCTTCCGCCCGACCGTGACGACGGTTCGGGCTCAACTCGCACTCCGCACCTACCCACACACCATGGCCGACCGTCTCCAATTCGGGAAAATCGAAGAAGTGATCGAGGCACCGAACCTCATCGAGGTTCAGAGCCGTTCCTACGAGGAGTTCCTGCAGAAGGAAGTCTCCGTCGGCGACCGCACCGACACCGGCCTGCAGGCCGTGTTCCGCGAGGTCTTCCCGATCAAGAGCTACGACGAGGCGATCGAGCTCGACTTCGTCGCCTACGACATCGAGGACCCGAAGATCACCTCGCTCGATGCCCTCCGCAGCGGCGAGAGCTTCTCCGCCGCCCTCTACGTGACCTTCAAGCTGAAGGACGAGACCGGTGTCAAGAAGGAGCGCGTCTACATGGGCGAGCTGCCGATGATGACCCGGCGCGGGACCTTCATCATCAACGGCGCCGAGCGAGTCATCGTCTCGCAGCTGCACCGCTCGCCGGGCATCTGCTTCGAGACCTCGCAGCACCTCAACGGCAAGATCCTCCACAGCTTCCGCATCATCCCCGACCGCGGATCGTGGCTCGAGGTGCAGTTCGACACCAACGACCTGCTCTACGTCTACCTCGACCGCCGTCGCCGCCGCCGCAAGTTCCTCGCCACGACCTTCCTCCGCGCGCTGGGCTTCCCGACCGACCGTGACATCGCCACCAACTTCTACACGGTCGAGAACCTCAAGCTGAAGGACGAGATGGACGAGCAGGAGCTCGGCCACAAGGTGCCCTTCGAGGACATCCTCGACGGCGAGCTGGTGGTCGCCAAGGCCTACGAGCCGCTCACCCTCGGCATCGTCAAGCAGCTCATCGCGCTCGGCCACAAGCAGATCGAGGTGATCGACGGCCGCGAGGACGAGATCCTCCTCAAGTCGCTGCGCAAGGACCCGGCCAAGGACGAGGACAGCGCGCTGAAGGACATCTACCGCAAGCTGCGCCCCGGCGACCCGCCGACCGCCGCCAACGCCCGCGCGCTGCTCAAGCGACTGTTCTTCGACCCGAAGAAGTACGACCTGACCCGCGTCGGCCGCTACAAGATCAACAGCAAGCTCGAGATCGGCGTCGACTCGGACGAGCGCATCATGGTCGCCGAGGACTTCCTCGCCGCCGTCAAGTACCTGCTCCGCCTGAAGAAGGGCGAGGGCGTGATCGACGACATCGACCACCTCGGCTCGCGTCGCGTCCGCGCGGTCGGCGAGCTGCTCGCCAACCAGTGCCGGGTGGGCCTCGCCCGCACCGAGCGCCTGGTCAAGGAGCGCATGACCCTGTTCGACGTCAACATCGAGGGCATGACGCCGCAGAAGCTGATCAACCCGAAGGCCCTTTCGGCCGTGGTCCGCGACTTCTTCGGCCGCTCGCAGCTCTCGCAGTTCATGGACCAGACGAACCCGCTGGCCGAGCTGACGCACAAGCGCCGCCTCTCGGCCCTCGGCCCCGGCGGCCTGAACCGTGACCGCGCCGGCTTCGAGGTCCGCGACGTCCACCCCTCGCACTACGGCCGGATCTGCCCGATCGAGACCCCGGAAGGTCCGAACATCGGCCTCATCAACTCGATGTGCACCTACGCGCGCATCAACGAGTTCGGCTTCATCGAGACCCCCTACCGCCGGGTCAAGAACGGCAAGGTCTCCAACGAGATCGAGTACCTCACCGCCGACCAGGAGGAGAAGTACCTCATCGCCCAGGCCAACAACCCGATCGAGAAGGGCGGCAAGTTCCTCAACGAGAAGGTCACCGCGCGCGAGGCCGGCGGCGAGTTCATCGAGGTCGACCCGTCGACGGTCGACTACATGGACGTGTCGCCCAAGCAGCTCGTGTCGGTGGCCGCGGGCCTGATTCCGTTCCTCGAGCACGACGACGCCAACCGCGCGCTGATGGGCTCGAACATGCAGCGCCAGGGGGTGCCGCTGCTGGTCTCCGAGTCGCCGCTCGTCGGCACCGGGCTCGAAGGCAAGACCGCCCGCGACTCCCGCTCCGTGGTCGTCGCCGAGGGCGACGGCATCGTGGCCGCCGCCACCGCCGAGATGATCGTCACCACGCCCGACGGCAGCCTCCCGGTGGCCGACGAGCGCTTCCTCTCCGACCCCGAGTCGGTGAAGACGAACGTCGACAAGGGCGTCCTCGCCTACCCGCTGCGCAAGTTCATGCGCTCCAACGCCGGCACCTGCATCAACCAGAAGCCGATCGTCAAGCGGGGGGACAAGATCAAGAAGGGCGACGTGCTCGCCGACGGCCCCAACACCGAGCAGGGGGAACTCGCGCTCGGCCGCAACGTGCTGGTCGCGTTCATGCCCTGGAACGGCTACAACTTCGAGGATGCCATCGTCATCTCGGAGCGGGTGGTGAAGGAGGACGTCTACACCTCGATCCACATCTCCGAGTTCGAGGTCGCCGCCCGCGACACCAAGCTCGGCCCCGAGGAGATCACCCGCGACATCCCGAACGTCGGCGAGGAGGCCCTCAAGAACCTCGACCACGACGGCATCGTCCGGATCGGCGCCGAGGTGAAGCCCGGCGACATCCTGGTCGGCAAGATCACCCCGAAGTCGGAGACCGAGCTGGCTCCGGAGGAGCGGCTGCTGCGCGCGATCTTCGGCGAGAAGGCCGCGGACGTGAAGGACACCTCGCTGCGCGTGCCCTCGGGCTGCACCGGGATCGTCCAGGACATCCGCGTCTCGTCCCACGGCATCGCCCGCAAGAAGGCCGAGAAGATCGACCCGGTGGAGCTGAAGAAGCAGCTCAAGAAGATCAACGACGAGCACAAGAAGAAGGCCGACAAGCTCACCGACGACCTGACCGAGAAGCTCTCCGACATCCTGCTCGGGGAGAAGATCCCGCTCGACGTGGTCAACGCCCAGACCGGCGAGATCATCATCCCGGCCAACCGCAAGATCACCAAGACGCTGCTGCGCAAGCTGGCGTCGGTGCACGACCACATCGAGATCGACCCCTCGCCGATCCGCAACAAGATCCTCGAGATCATCGGCACCTTCGAGGGCCGCTTCCAGGAGCTCGACACCGAGCGCGAGCGCAAGCTCGACCAGCTCGAGTCCGGCGACGAGGTCGACCCCGGCGTGATCAAGGAGGTGAAGGTGTTCATCGCCGCCAAGCGCAAGCTCTCGGTCGGTGACAAGATGGCCGGCCGCCACGGCAACAAGGGCGTGGTCGCCACCATCGTGCCCGAGGAGGACATGCCCTTCCTCGACGACGGCACCCCGGTCGACATCTGCCTCAACCCGCTCGGCGTGCCCTCGCGGATGAACGTCGGGCAGGTCCTCGAGACCCACCTCGGCGTGGCCGCCAAGGCGCTCGGCTTCAAGGTCGCCACCCCGATTTTCGACGGCATCCCCGAGGCGAAGATCTGGGAGTTCATGAGCGAGGCCAAGAAGGTCGACGGCGTCAACGTGATCGGCGACGGCGGCCAGCAGTCGCGCGAGCGCAAGAAGGGCGAGCCCGAGACCCCGGGCTTCACCTGGATCGGCGACAACAAGGACGGCAGCGTCGGCGGCAAGTCGACTCTCTACGACGGGCGCACCGGCGAGGCCTTTCACCAGCCGGTGGTCGTGGGCTACATCTACATGCTCAAGCTCGGCCACCTGGTGGCCGACAAGATCCACGCCCGGGCGGTGGGTCCGTACTCGCTGGTCACCCAGCAGCCGCTGGGCGGCAAGGCGCAGTACGGCGGCCAGCGCTTCGGGGAGATGGAGGTGTGGGCCCTGGAGGCCTACGGCGCCGCCTACACCCTGCAGGAACTCCTGACCGTCAAGTCCGACGACGTCCAGGGCCGGACCCGCATCTACGAGGCCATCGTGAAGGGCGACAACAACCTGGAGGCCGGCACGCCGGAGTCCTTCAACGTCCTGATCAAGGAGATGCAGTCGCTCGGGCTGGACGTCCGTCCCGGCAAGAAGGGCTCGGAGCGCGGCGGCGTTCCGGCCGAGGGCGACGACTTCTCGCTCGACGACCTTACCCTCTGATTTCGTCCCGCAACCCCAACCCGACTTCCATTTCATCATGAGCGTTGACACGAATCTCCGTGAACTCTTCGGCGTGGACGAGCGCCCCGAGACCTTCGACCAGGTCTCGATCACCGTGGCGTCGCCCGACGTCATCCGGTCCTGGTCCAAGGGCGAGGTGAAGAACCCGGAAACCATCAACTACCGGACCTTCAAGCCCGAGAAGGGCGGCCTGTTCTGCGAGCGCATCTTCGGCCCGACCCGCGACTGGGAGTGCGCCTGCGGCAAGTACAAGCGCATCAAGCACAAGGGCGTCGTCTGCGACCGCTGCGGCGTCGAGGTCACCCTCAGCCGCGTGCGCCGCGAGCGCATGGGCCACATCGAGCTGGCGGTGCCGGTCTCGCACATCTGGTTCTACAAGTGCATGCCCTCGCGCATCGGCCTGATGCTCGACATCAGCGCCCGCCAGCTCGAGCGGGTGATCTACTACGAGGACTACATCGTCACCGAGCCGGGCAACACCCCGCTGGAGCGCGGCCAGCTGCTCACCGAGACCGAGCTGCGCGAGGCCGAGGACTCCTACGGCGAGGATTCGTTCCGCGCCAACATGGGCGCCTCCGCGCTGCAGGACCTGCTCGGCCAGGTCGACCTCGTCGAGCTCCAGAAGCAGCTCGAGGAGGAGCTCGAGGCGACCCGCTCGAAGCAGAACAAGAAGAAGCTCAGCAAGCGCCTCAAGCTGGCCCAGGGCTTCGCGCAGTCGAAGAGCCGCCCGGAGTGGATGATCATGACGGTGCTGCCGGTGATCCCGCCGGACCTCCGTCCGCTGGTGCCGCTGGAAGGCGGACGCTTCGCGACCTCCGACCTCAACGACCTCTACCGCCGCGTCATCAACCGGAACAACCGGCTCAAGAACCTCCTCCAGCTCAAGACCCCGGAGGTCATCATCCGCAACGAGAAGCGGATGCTGCAGGAGGCGGTCGACGCGCTGTTCGACAACGGCCGTCACGGCCGTGCCGTCACCGGTGCGGGCAACCGTCCGCTCAAGTCGCTCAGCGACATGCTCAAGGGCAAGGGCGGCCGCTTCCGCCAGAACCTGCTCGGCAAGCGCGTCGACTACTCCGGCCGCTCGGTGATCGTCATCGGTCCCGAGCTCAAGCTCAACCAGTGCGGCCTGCCCAAGAAGATGGCGCTGACGCTGTTCGAGCCCTTCATCATCCGTCGCCTCAAGGAACTCGGCTACTGCCACACGGTCCGCTCGGCGAAGAAGATGATCGACCGCAAGACCACCGAGGTGTGGGACATCCTCGCCGAGGTGACCAAGGGACACCCGGTGATGCTCAACCGCGCGCCCACGCTGCACCGCCTCTCGATCCAGGCCTTCGAGCCGAAGTTGATCGAGGGTTCGGCGATCCGCGTCCACCCGCTCGTCTGCACCGCCTACAACGCGGACTTCGACGGTGACCAGATGGCCGTGCACGTGCCGCTCTCGGTCGAGGCCCAGATGGAGGCGCGGCAGCTGATGCTGGCGCCGAACAACATCTTCTCGCCCGCGTCGGGCCGCCCGATCACCACGCCCTCGCAGGACATCATCCTCGGCTCGTACTACCTGACCTGGGCGCCGCACCGGACCCAGAAGGACCGCGAGAAGCAGGAGCACCTGCCGCTCTTCGAGAACTCCTCGGAGGTCGAGTTCGCGATCGCCTCGCGCAAGATCACCTACCACACCTGGATCCGCCTGCGGAACCCGGACACCGGCACCGACACGGTGTTCGGCGACAAGGAGAACAAGATCATCGAGACCACCCCGGGCCGCGTCCGCTTCAACGAGATCTGGCCCGAGGGCCTCGGCTTCATCAACAAGACCGTCGGCAAGAAGCAGATGGGCGACGTGATCTGGCGCTGCTACCAGGTGGCCGGCCAGTCCGGCACGGTGGAGACCCTCGACTCGCTCAAGGGGCTGGGCTTCCGCGAGGCGACCCGTTCCGGCACCTCGATCGGGATCATCGACATGGTGATTCCCGAGGAGAAGCCGGCGGTCATCGCCGACGCCTACACCCAGGTCGAGAAGGTGACCAAGCAGTACCGCAACGGCGTCATCACCGACGGCGAGCGCTACCAGAAGGTCGTCGACATCTGGACCCACGCCACCGACACCATCGCCTCGGCGCTCTACCGCAAGCTGGAGCACAACGACGGCAAGGGCGGCATCAGCCCGCTGTTCATGATGGTCGACTCCGGCGCGCGGGGCAACAAGTCGCAGATCAAGCAGCTCTCCGGGATGCGCGGCCTGATGGCCAAGCCGTCCGGCGAGATCATCGAGCGCCCGATCACCTCGAACTTCCGCGAGGGCCTGTCGGTGCTCGAGTACTTCATCTCGACCCACGGCGCGCGCAAGGGCCTGGCCGACACCGCGCTCAAGACCGCGGACTCCGGCTACATGACCCGCAAGCTGGTCGACGTGGCCCAGGACGTGATCGTCACCGAGCACGACTGCTCGACGGTCAACGGCATCCTGGTCCAGCCGATCTACGACGGCGACGAGGAGGCGGCCTCGCTGGCCACCCGGATCTACGGTCGCGTCTCCTGCGAGACGGTCAAGGACCCGGTCACCGAGGAGGTGATCGTCGAGGTCGACGACCTGATCGACGAGAAGAAGGCCGCCGCGATCGAGCGGATCGGCTACGAGAAGCTCAAGATCCGCTCGGTGCTGACCTGCGAGTCGGACCGCGGCTGCTGCGCCAAGTGCTACGGCCTCAACCTCGCCACCGGCAAGCCGGTCAAGATCGGCGAGGCGGTGGGCATCATCGCCGCCCAGTCGATCGGCGAGCCCGGCACCCAGCTGACGATGCGGACCTTCCACGTCGGCGGCGTGGCGGCGTCGTCCTTCAAGCAGCCGATCATCAACGCCCGCCACGGCGGTCGCGTGCTCTACAAGGACCTCCGGGTGGTCGAGAGCGCCGAGGGCAACTGGGTCGTTCTCAACAAGAACGGCTCGCTGTCGGTGCGCGACAAGGACGGCCTCGAGCTCGAGAGCCACAACATCGTCATCGGCTCGGTCATCGAGATCAAGGACGGCGACGACGTCAAGAAGGGCGCGACCATCGCGACCTGGGACCCCTACAACGTGCCGATCATCACCGAGAAGGCCGGTAAGGTGGAGTTCCGCGACATGATCGCGGGCATCACCGTCCAGTCGGAGACCGACAAGGAGACCGGCAAGAAGGGCATGGTGGTCACCGAGCACAAGGAGGACCTCCACCCGCAGGTGGTGATCGTCGACCCGAAGACCAAGGAGGTGAATGCGAGCTACTCGATCCCGGTGGGCGCGCACCTTTCGGTCAAGGAGGGCGAGACCATCACGGGCGGCACGCAGCTGGCCAAGACGCCGCGGAAGGTGGCCCGCACCAAGGACATCACCGGCGGTCTGCCGCGGGTGGCGGAGCTGTTCGAGGCCCGCAAGCCCAAGGACGCCTGCGTGATCGCCAAGATCGACGGCGAGGTCTCCTTCGGTGGCACGGTCCGCGGCAAGAAGAAGGTGATCGTCACCGAGCCCGAGACCGGGGAGAGCGTCGACCACCTGGTGCCGATGGGCCGCCACTTCATCGTGACCGAGGGCGACTTCGTCAAGCGGGGCGACCAGATCACCGAGGGTCCGGTCTCGCCGGAGGACCTCCTCGAGGCCTGCGGGGCGCAGGAACTCCAGGAGCACCTGGTCAACGAGGTGCAGTCCGTCTACCGCGTCCAGGGCGTGGAGATCAACGACAAGCACATCGAGATCATCATCCGCCAGATGCTGCGCAAGGTGAAGATCACCGACCCGGGCGACGTCGACCAGTACCTCTGGGGTGACCAGGTCGACCGCTCCGAGTTCAACCGGATCAACGAGGAGATCGCCTCCAGCGGCGGCAAGCCCGCCGAGGCGGAGCCGGTGCTGCTGGGCATCACCAAGGCCTCGCTCGAGACCGACTCGTTCATCTCCGCGGCGTCCTTCCAGGACACCACGCGGGTGCTGACCGACGCGGCCACGCTCGGCAAGATCGACTACCTCAGCGGCTTCAAGGAGAACGTGATCATGGGTCACCTGATCCCCGCCGGCACCGGGTTCGACGCCCACCGTGACAGCGAGATCGAG
>Ga0207814_100830_pt1 | contig 12837 bp, 18 predicted proteins | sample TtaePargueraPR_7_FD_187755 | JGI IMG/M metagenome (GOLD analysis project Ga0207814, IMG submission 187755) | Aerobic enrichment media microbial communities from Bioluminiscent Bay, La Parguera, Puerto Rico - Tt and P1 (2) (SPAdes) | ecosystem: Environmental > Aquatic > Marine > Unclassified ... | reverse complement strand
AGCCGCATCGGCGAACCGCAGATTTCAGAACTTGCCGAGGACAGCGACGAACTGGTGCGCGAGATGGCGCAGTCCCGGCAACCCGGCCAAAGGTGCAACTAGGAGGCAATCGGATGAGCAATATCGTTCGTGACAGCGACGTGGTGGAACTGACCGGACCGCCCGCCTTCAATTTCGGCGAAAAAGTCCGGTCGCGGCGCACGGTGCGCAATGACGGCACCTAAGCCGGCAAGGAGATCGGCGACATTCTCGCCCGCAAGGGCGAGGAGGGCTACATAGTCCATATCGGCACCTTTCTGCAGCAATTCTACATTTACGGCGTCGAGTTCCTCGAGAGCGGCAACCGCGTCGGCATGAAGCGCAAGGAGCTCGAGGCGATCATCAGCGCTGAAGATGATGATCTCGATCTGCCCGTGATGGGGCTGGGCGTATGACCGGGCTCGCCATGCCATTCAACGGCAAGCTGCCGATCGAGCCGCGAATGCCGAAATATCGCGACGGACAGCGGGTCTGGGCCGCGGTCGATCTTTTGAATGACGGTTCCTATCCGGATGCGGACCTGGACGAAATGCTGGTCAAGTCCGGCGAGCTCGGCGAGATCGTCCAGGTCGGTATGCATCAGGAATCGAGCACGCCGGTCTACATGGTCGAATTCACGACGGGCCGCGTGGTCGGTTGCCTGGAGGAGGAAATCTCTCCCCGCGGCCTGCCGGACGGGTCCGGGCCGAGAGCCTGAGATGCGGGCGGCGGTTCGGCCCATGGCGAGTTCGGCGCAGCCCAACGAGGTGGATCACATGCGGATCACCCGGGCGCTCGAATCCCGCCAGCGCTACCGCTACGTGACGCCGCGCATTCTCGGCGTCGAGAACGGCTATCGCATCGAGGCTCCGTGTTGCTCGCGCACGATCGATCCCGATGGCGGGCTGATCGACGTTGCCCTGATCCTGTACGAGGGGGCACGCAGGGAATGGCGACTTTTTCGCCGCGACCACGAGCGCAAGAGCTGGGAGCTTCACAGCTGCTACTCGAGCCTGCGCTATCTGCTCGAATGGCTCAACGCCGATCCCGAGCGGGAGTTCTGGCAATGACGGCGTCCGCCAGGAAAGAACAAACGTGATGGGCCTGCGTGCGCAAGATATCGCCGAAATCGAGACCCTGCTTGCCGGCTGCGACAGCGGGTCGGACGCGGTCGCCGCGATGCGCGCCGGTTTCCCGGACCTTTCCGTCACGCGGTGCGATGCCTCGGATGTTGACGAGGAGCCGTTCCGAAGCTTCGACCCCTTTGACGTCCACCTGCTCGATACACGCGATCACTGCGTGCAGATCACAGACGATCCCGAACAGGCAACCGGGATTGTCCTGGCAACAAGGAGATAGGTCCGATGGAGAACAGCGAAACGGTCATCGATCTCGCGGCGCGACGCGCCGGTGCAACGGAACCGATCGAGCCGCAAGCGGATATCGACGAAGAGACGGTATCCCTGATCCCGCTTTCCGATCCGGACATCACGACTGCCGAACTCGCGGCAGTCGATGCCGTCCTGCGTTCGCCGCGAATCTCCGGCGGCGCGGTGACCGAGGCCTTCGAGGAAGCGTTCGCCGACTATCTCGGTCGCAAATACGCGATCGCCGTCTCCAGCGGAACGGTCGGGCTGTTGCTCGCGCTCAAGGCCTGCGGTATCGAGCCGGGCGACGAGGTGATCGTCTCGCCCTATGCCTTCAAGGAACTGCAGCATGCCATCGCGATCTCCGGCGCAAAGCCGGTTTTCGCCGATATCGACTACTGGGCGGGAACGCTGTCGCCGCAAAAGGCAGCGGACCGGATTACCGACAAGACCCGCGCGATCGTCGCCGGCAACAACAATGGCCACCCGGCCGACTGGAGCGGCCTGCGCGACCTCGCCGAGACGCACGGTCTCGTCCTGATCGAGGATTCCAGCGAGGCGATCGGTTCGAAATACAAGGACCAGCTAGTGGGCACGTTCGGCGACTGCAGCATCTTCGACTTCTCGCAACCACTGGCAATAACCTGCGGCGAGGGCGGCATGGTGGTTACCGACAATATCGACATTGCCGTCGCCCTGCGCCGCAACCGCTCGCACCGGCTGGATGAACGTTCGTCGGTGGTTGTCGGATCGACTCCGCCCGTTCAGGCGGTGATGAGCGATTTGACCGCAGCGCTCGGCATGGCGCAACTGAAGCGCCTCGACGAGATCATCGAGAAACGCAAGCTGATCGAACAATATTACAGCCAGTACGTCCAGACTTTCGAAGGCATCAAGCCGCCCTATATCGGTCCGGACGTCACCGAGGTGAACTGGCTCTTCTACCTCGTCCATCTCGGCACGCGCTTCACCAGGTCGAGCCGCGACGCGATCATCGAGGATCTGCGCGTCGAGGGTGTCGAGGCGGCGGCCTACAGCCTGCCGCTGCATCTGCAGCGCTACTATTTCAATCTCGGCTACAGGAAGGGCGACTATTTCGTGACCGAGAAGGTCGCCGACCGCGCCATCGCGCTGCCGTTCCATACCCATCTCGGCGAGGACCAGATTGCCTTCTTGGTCGAGACGATGAAGGACGCCTCGATCAATGTCGGAGCCGGGGCAGCCATCTACCTGTAAAAATTGGAAGTTTTTCGGCGAAAGAAGAGGAGTATTCAATGTCGCTGATTACCGTGAAGCCGTCCGGAAAGACGGTTGAGGCGTCCGAGGGCGCCAGCCTGCTGTCGATCATCCGGTCAGTGGATGGCGATTTCGCCGGGAAATGTGTCGACGACAGCTGCACCGGCTCCTGCCACATCTACGTCCAGGATGGCCGCAAGGGCCTTTCGAAGACCGCGCGCGAGGAGAACGAGAAGCTCGACGCCATCGTCGGCGTCGGCTCGAAGTCCCGGCTCGCCTGTTTCGTGACCGTGCTCGGCACCGAGGACGTTACCGTCGAAGAATTGGGATTCGATTCCGGCTTCTGACCGGTCAAGTGGAAAGGAGACCCCCATGACCACTTCGGAAACCATCATCCATGTGCGTTTCGCGCCGGACGGCTCCGTCGTCGAGATCGGCGAGCGGCCCGAGGCGTTGAGCCCGCAGGACTGGTTCGCGTGCCTCGCGAATGATCCCGGAAACGACTACCGGGCCCTGGCCGGCGGGCGCGGCGTATTCCGCATGCCGCGCGCCGGGCTCGACGCGCTGAAGGCGGCGCCCGCCGGACAGTAGACGCAATGGCTCCGGTCTGCGGAAGGCTTACGAGATCGTGAGTTCGCCGCAGACCGGCTGCTGCAACCTTTCGAGGCGGGTGGTGAAATCATCGGTTTCGGCGAGCACATAGGCGAGCTTCGCGTAAGCCGCCTCGATCGTCATGTCGCGACCATCGACGACGTTGAATTCCGTCAACATCGCACCGGCCGAATAGGTGCCGAGCGCAAGGCCGCCCTCCGGACACTGGCTGACGGCGACCACGGGACATTGCCTCTCCCATGCGGTCGCAAGCGCCTTGCGCAGGCCTTCCACATGGGGAACCGTGCCGGACCCGTAGCAGCGCAGTACGATTCCGTCGCAAAGGGCGGCGGCGTGTCGGACCAGTGTTTCCGACATGCCGGGCGCGACGGCCAGTACGGCGATGTCCGCCAGGGCCGGGCTGTGCACGCGAAGCGCTCTGCCCGGCCGGCATGGCGCGACATCGCTCGGATCGGCGGCGAAGGCGTCGAGATTTCGCGAGTGGGTCTTTCGGACCCGCGCGCCGTGCAGGAAACGCCCGGAAAACTGGACCCGGACGCCCGGCTGGGCGGCCACGGCTTGCTGCATGGCGTCCCTGATGTTGCTGGGTCCGTCGCTGCCGTCGACCGTCAGCGGCAGCATCGACCCCGTGAGGATGACCGGCTTGGCCAGTCCTTCGAGCGCGTAGCAGAGCGCGGCCGACGTGTAGGCGAGCGTGTCTGTGCCGTGCGTGACGACGAAGGCGTCATAGCGGTCATGCTCCTCATGGACGATCCGTGCGATCCGGTCCCAATCCTCGGGCGTCGCGTTGGCGCTGTCGATCAGCGGCTCCAGCACCCGGATATCGGCTGACGGCAAGTCTCCGCTCGCGACGCGATCGCGAACGTGATCCTCGACGACACCGGGCGCGGGCGCGAATCCGGTCGCGGTTTGCGTCATGCCGATCGTGCCGCCGGCGTGGATGAGAAGAAGTGTCATTTGCGCTTTCCCGGAAGACGCTCCCTTGTCTCCTAATTCAACCCGATCGGCAACGATCCGGCGGACAGTTGGCTTCCAAACCGGTCGCCGCCTTTCCAATCTCTGGATGCGTTTATTGGCGTTCCTGAAGTCAGTATTCTGGATAAGCCTATGAAATTAAACCGCAAAGCTAAACTGGCACGAGGGTTGCTGGTGACTCGTCCGGAAAAGGGCGCGGCCGCGCCGACTACTGGAGGAGTGTCCAAACATGACCGAAACCTTTTACGAGGTCATGCGCCGGCAGGGGATCACCCGGCGCAGCTTTCTGAAATTCTGCAGTCTCACGGCGGCATCGCTCGGGCTTGGCCCGACATTCGCGCCGCAGATCGCACATGCGATGGAAACCAAGCCGCGCATTCCGGTGCTGTGGCTGCACGGGCTCGAATGCACCTGCTGCTCGGAGAGCTTCATCCGTTCGGCGCATCCGCTCGCCAAGGATGTCATCCTGTCGATGATCTCGCTCGATTATGACGACACGATCATGGCGGCGGCAGGCCAGCAGGCCGAGGCGATCATCGAAGAGACGATCGAAAAATATGACGGCAACTACATCCTCGCCTGCGAGGGCAACCCGCCGCTGAACCAGGAAGGCATGAGCTGCATCATCGGCGGCCGGCCCTATCTGGAACAGCTCAAGCATGCAGCCGATCACTGCAAGGCGATCATCTCCTGGGGCTCCTGCGCCTCCTGGGGCTGCGTGCAGGCGGCACGGCCGAACCCGACCCAGGCGACGCCAATCCACAAGGTGCCGGGACTGGCGCCGAAGCCGATCATCAAGGTGCCCGGCTGCCCGCCGATCGCCGAGGTGATGACGGCCGTGATCACCTATATCTTGACCTTCGAGCGATTCCCCGAACTCGACCGGCAAGGCCGGCCGAAGATGTTCTATTCGCAGCGCATCCACGACAAGTGCTACCGCCGGCCGCATTTCGACGCCGGCCAGTTCGTCGAGCATTTCGACGACGAGGGCGCGCGCAAGGGCTACTGCCTCTACAAGGTCGGCTGCAAGGGCCCGACGACTTACAACGCCTGTTCCACGGTGCGCTGGAACGGTGGTCTGTCCTTCCCGATCCAGTCCGGCCACGGCTGTTTCGGCTGCTCGGAAGACGGGTTCTGGGACAAGGGGTCCTTCTATGACCGCCTGACCGACATTCACGGATTTGGCATCGAGGCCGATGCGGACAAGATCGGCGGAACGGCCGCGGCGGTCGTCGGCGTGGCGGCAGCCGCGCATGCCGGGCTCAGCGCCGTCAAGCGCGCCCGCCAGAAGGGAGGGGAAAACTGATGGCTACCATGCAGACACCCAACGGCTTCAATCTCGACACATCCGGCCAGCGCGTCGTCGTCGATCCGGTGACCCGGATCGAGGGGCACATGCGCTGCGAGGTCAATGTCGACGAGAACAACATCATCCGCAACGCGGTCTCGACCGGCACGATGTGGCGTGGTCTGGAGGTTATCCTGAAGGGCCGCGACCCGCGCGACGCTTGGGCGTTCACCCAGCGCATCTGCGGCGTGTGCACAGGCACCCATGCGCTCACGTCGGTGCGCGCCGTCGAGGATGCGCTCGGGATAGACATCCCGGAAAACGCGAACTCGATCCGCAACATCATGCAGCTTTCGCTGCAGATCCATGACCACCTGGTGCATTTCTATCACCTGCACGCGCTCGATTGGGTCAACCCCGTCAATGCGTTGAAGGCCGATCCGAAGGCCACTTCGGAATTGCAACAGACGGTCTCGCCGCATCATCCGAAATCGTCGCCGGGTTATTTCCGCGACGTGCAGAGCCGGCTGAAGAAATTCGTCGAGTCCGGCCAGCTCGGACCGTTCAAAAACGGCTACTGGACGAACCCGGCCTATCTGCTGCCGCCGGAAGCCGACCTGATGGCCGTGACGCATTATCTGGAGGCGCTCGATTTCCAGAAGGAGATCATGACGACGCGTACGATCTTCGGCGGCAAGGACATTCACCCGAACTGGCTGGTCGGCGGCGTGCCCTGCGCGATCAATATTGACGGGGAACTGGCCGCGGGCGCACCGATCAACATGGATCGCCTCAACTATGTGAAGGGCGTCATCGATCGTTCGCTGGAATTCGTCAAAAACGTCTACATACCGGACATCCTGGCGATCGGCGGTCTCTACAAGGGCTGGCTCTATGGCGGCGGCCTGTCGAGCCAGAGCGTGCTCGCCTATGGCGACATTCCAGACAAAGCCAACGACTACTCGCCGGGCAATTTGATGATGCCGCGCGGCGCCATCATCAACGGCAAACTGGAGGAGGTCCACGAAGTCGATCTCCGCGACCCGGAGCAGATCCAGGAATTCGTGCCGCATAGCTGGTACGCCTATCCGGACGAGAAGAAGGGGCTTCACCCCTGGGACGGCATCACGGAGCCGAACTACGTTCTCGGGGCGAACGCCAAAGGCACGAGCACCAACATCGTCGAGCTCGACGAAGCCGCCAAATATTCTTGGATCAAGGCGCCGCGCTGGCGTGGTCACGCAATGGAGGTCGGGCCGCTTGCCCGCTACATTGTCGGTTACGCGCAGGGCCACGAATATTTCACCGAGCAGATCAACCGTACGCTGAAGACCCTCGACGTGCCGGTCGACGCATTGTTCTCGACGCTCGGGCGTACGGCGGCGCGCGCGCTCGAGGCGGAATGGGCGGCCGAGATGCAGGTCTATTTTTTCGACAAGCTGATCGCCAACATCAAGGCAGGCGATACCAACACGGCGAATGTCGAGAAATTTGATCCGAAGACCTGGCCGAGCGAGGTCAAGGGCGTCGGCTTCACCGAGGCGCCGCGCGGCGCACTGGCGCACTGGATCAGGATCAAGGACACCAAGATCGACAACTACCAGTGCGTCGTGCCGACCACCTGGAACGGGTCGCCGCGCGACAATGAAGGCAATATCGGCGCCTTCGAGGCGTCGCTGATGAACACCAAGATGGAGCGCCCGGAGGAACCGGTGGAAATCCTGCGCACGCTGCATTCCTTCGACCCGTGCCTTGCCTGTTCGACACATGTGATGGGTCCGGACGGCGAGGAAATGGCTGAAATCAAGGTGCGCTAGGGGAGGGCGGGATCATGAGTGCAGATATTGCTTCAACCCACTCCGAGGAAGCCGTCTATGTCTACCAGGCACCGGTGCGGCTGTGGCACTGGGCCAATGCCGGCTCGATCCTCGTACTGGCAATCACGGGTTACTTCATCGGATCGCCGCCGCCCGCCGTCGGCGGCGAGGCGAGCGCCTCCTTCCTGTTCGGCTGGATTCGCTACCTGCATTTCGGCGCGGCCTACATCCTGATCATCGGCTTCCTGTTCCGGATCTACTGGGCCTTCGTCGGCAACACGCATGCGCGGCAGATCTTCCTGCCGCCGGTCTGGCGCGGTTCGTTCTGGAAGGAGCTGTTCCACGAATTGGCGTGGTACGCGATGATCGCAAAGGAGCCGCTGAAATATTCCGGGCACAACCCGCTGGCGACGCTGACGATGCATCTGATGTTCGTCTGGGGCATCGTCTTCATGATCTTCACCGGACTGGCACTATACGGCGAAGGAGCCGGGATGGGCTCGTGGCAATACGACCTTTTCTCCTCCTGGGTCATCCCGCTATTCGGGCAAAGCCAGGATGTGCACAGCTGGCACCATCTCGGCATGTGGCTGATCGTCTGCTTCGCGATCGTGCATATCTACGCGGCCGTGCGCGAGGATATCATGTCGCGGCAATCGATCATGTCGTCGATGTTCTCGGGCTGGCGGACATTCCGGGACGGCCGACCGGCGGATGACGGTCACTAATCGACCCGGAATTGCGGAGAATCAATGCGGGGCCTTCGGGGCCCCGTTTTGATTCCGAAGTAAAGCAGCCGCTCGCGTGTTGGCGGGACGCTTTCCACAAGGCGGGAATGCAGGTAAAGGCAAAGTGCAAACAAACATTCCATTCTGAAACAATATTGGAATATTGTATTCCGATAGGGAAGGATGACCGGCGGGAAGCCACCCTGAAATCCGGGCGATCCGGGCATTTCGTCGTTTGGCATGCCACTTGCGAACGATTCCAAATCGGGAGGCCCGAGAGGGCGATACAATACGGGGGGAGACGCGCATGCGGCCGCGCGGCACCACGGTACTCATTCTTGGCATCGGCAATCTGCTTTGGGCGGATGAAGGCTTCGGCGTGCGCGCGGTCGAGGAACTGCACCGCGCCTATGAATTCGACGACACGGTGCGCGTCATGGATGGCGGCACGCAGGGCATCTATCTCGTCCAGCATATCCGCGAGACCGACATCCTGATCGTGTTCGACGCGATCGATTACGGACTGCCGCCCGGCACGCTGAAGCGCGTCGAGGGCGACGAGGTGCCGAAATTCATGGGCGCCAAGAAGATCTCGCTGCACCAGACCGGTTTCCAGGAAGTCCTCGCCATGGCGGAAATGATGGGGGACTACCCGGAGCATCTTCTGCTGATCGGGGTGCAGCCGGTGGAACTGGAAGACTATGGCGGCAGCCTGCGTCCGGACGTGCGCGCCCAAATCGCGCCGGCAATCGAGATGGCGCTGGACTATCTCGCCGGACACGGCGTCGAGGCGAAGCCGCGCAGCGAACCGCTCGGCGAAAACGACACGATCGCTTCCCTGGAGATGACGCTTGGCCGCTACGAGGCCGGCCGGCCCGACGAGCGGAATGCCTGCCGGCACGGCGACGCCCGCGTGCTGGCATCGGAGGAATGGCGCGGTCCCGAGGATTTCGAGGCCGAGATGGAGCGGCTCGTCAAGGCGAGGGCGACCTGATGTGTCTCGGGATTCCCATGCAAGTGGTCGAACCCGGCGAAGGCCGTGCGCTTTGCCGGGCCCGCGGCGGCGACCAAGTCATCGATATGAGCCTCGTCGGCGAGATCCCGGAGGGAGCCTGGATCATGGCGTTTCTCGGCGCCGCCAGGGAGGTGATCTCCGAAGAGACAGCGCGCCGTTCGGCGGATGCCATCGAGGCACTCGAAATGGCGATGCGGGGCGAGAGTGGTTTCGACCATCTTTTCGCCGACCTGATCGACCGCGAACCCGAACTGCCTGAATTTCTGCGCCCTGCCGCATCGAACGACAATTGAAAAGGAAACCGGGATGTTCTCGCCACTGCTGCAATCCATCATCGACCGGGAAGGCCTCGCAGTCGTGACCGATGAAGACCTCGAAACGGTGACCGGCGACATGCCGTTCGCCATGCTGTTCGTTGCGGGCGATGCCGAACGGATCGCCGAGAGCAATGACGTCGCCGTAGTGGTGCCGGAACTCGCCAGGGCGCTCGGCAATGCCGTGACGCCGCTGGTCGCCGACCGTGCCAGCGAGCGCGACATCCAGCGGCGCTATCGCTTCAATGCTTTTCCGGCGCTGATCTTCCTGCGGAACGGCGAGTATCTCGGCGTTATCCAGCGCATCCGGGACTGGACGGACTACCTGCACGACATTCCCGAAATCCTGTCGCGCGAGCCGAGCGAACCGCCGCGGTTCGAATTTCCCGAGGGATGCGGCGCACCGCAGCCGAACCTGGTTCACTGACAGCCCGATCCGAGGAGATACCCATGAACGACACGCTTTCATCCTTGGTCGGTCCCGGTTCGCAGCCCGGTGAAGAAGACGGTGCGGCACTGGATTACATGCGCATGCCGGCGGGCATGATGACGTTCTCGACGCCGAACCTGCCGGAATCCGAAGACGCGCAGGGCCATGAGGCGGGCAGGGCCGCGCTCGAGGGCGTGCTTTCCATCCTGAAGTCCGCCGACAAACGCGGCAGCGTCGATCTTGGCGCGCTGGATGCGGCCAATCGCAATTTCGTCGAACAGGTACTCGGGGAAGGCGAAGTGTCGGTGATCGCCGGCGAGAGCGCGCAGGCGCAGGAAGCCGTGCTGGCCGGTGTTTGGCGCGTCCGGGAGACGGCCCATGACGGCGAAGTGACCCGAGACTATGTCGAAGTCGGCGCGTTTCCGGTGAATATCCTTGCAGCCGCCTTCGCGAACGCACGCAAATCGGTGCCCATACCGGACAGTTTCGGTCCGAACATCTTCAATGCACCGCCGCTGCTGCCGGAGATCAACGACCATCTCGGAAAGGCGAACGGTATTGCGCATGCTATCAATCTGTCGCTGCTGCCGCATACGGAGGAAGACCTCGTCTTCCTGAACGACATTCTCGGGCGCGGCGCGTTGACGATCCTGTCGCGCGGCTACGGTAATTGCCGCATCACGGCAACGGGGACGCGCAATGTCTGGTGGGTCCAGTTCTATAATTCGCAGGACACGATGATCCTCAACACGATCGAGATCGTGTCGATCCCCGAAGTGGCTTGTGCATCGGAAGAGGATATTGTCGATTCCGCCGAAAGGCTGGAGGAGATCCTGGAGATCTATCGATGAGCGATCATTTCTTCGCGGGGTCGTATGGCGGAGATGCAGCGAAGATCGGGCCGGAGACCCGGCTCGAATGCAAGATTTGCTGGCACATCTACGATCCGGCGCTGGGCGACGCCTATTGGCAGATACCGCCCGGCGTGCCTTTCGCGGAATTGCCCGATCACTGGACCTGCCCGGAATGCGATAGCGGCAAGGCCGGCTTCATGGTCGTCGAGGAGGGCTGATTGGACGAGCGCGCCGACATGGCCGGCAGGCTCGAGGCCTGTTTCGCGGAGATTGCGGCAACCCGCATGGAGGGCGTGCCGATCCTCAACCATGCGCTTTCGGTGCAGGCGGTCGGAGGCCGCGACTGGAGCGAAGGCTGGCTCTGCGTGCTAGTAACGCCCTGGTTCATGAATTTGATGCTTCTGCCGGGATCCGACGACGAATTCGCCGCCGCGACGGGCACGAAACGGATACTCGCCTTTCCTGCCGGCCAGTTCGAGTTCATTGCTGGCCATGAAGATGGCCTTGGACACTACTGGATGTGTTCCCTGTTCTCGCCGGTCTTCGAGTTTCCCGATCAGGAGGCCGCCGAGGCGACGGCGCTTTCCGCGATCGACGCCCTGTTTGAAACGGACGGCGAAACCGACGACAGCGAAAACGCCATGGCGCGGATGTGGCGCGGAGAAGCGCCTGAAGACGATCCCGTCGCAGAGGCCGAAGAAAGCGAAGACCCGGAGGTTGAAATCGCCGCTCCTCGCGAAGTCAGCCGGCGGTCGTTCCTGCGCGGCGGAGTGCCGGAGGAACGGGCATGATTGCCGAAGGCCGTGTCGAGATCACGCTTCCCGAGGGCCGCGGTATAACCATGCGTTACGACCGGCCGGTCGATGTCTCGCCGCTGCTCAGCGGGCAGGCGCCCGAGGAGGTCATGCCGCTGGTTTCGGCCATCTACGGCGTATGCGCCAACGCCCAGGCCCATGCGGCCATACTAGCGCTGGAAGCCGTGGGCGGTTCCGCCGCAGGCACCGATACGCAGCGCGCCCGGGCACTCGTGACCTGCATGGAAAATCTGCGCGAGAACGTGCTGCGCATCGCTCTTGAATGGCCCAAGCTCACCGGCGGAGAACCGGACGGGCCGGCGGTGCGCCCGGCGGTCTCCTTTCTTCCCCGCATTCGGCTTGCGCTGTTCGACGGAACGGATCCGTTTGCCCTCGATGCCGCCGCAAAAACGAACCGGCAGGCCGTACTCGATGTCATTGCCGATGCCGAGCGCCTGCTGGAGGAGGTGATTTTCGGCGAGCCGCTTGGTTACTGGCTCAGCCGGCGCGGACATGTCGGTCATATCGACTGGTGCGCAACCGCCAGGACCCCGGCGGCGCGGCTGATCGCGCATCTCGCCGACTGCGGCTGGATGCTTCGTGCCGATGTCGAATGCGGCTCCATTGGAATGCCCGGCGCGGATACCGTTGAACTCTGGCCGAGACTGTTGGCGCGGGAGGGTGGATTGGCGCCCTTCTCGACGGAGATGGGCTTGCCGGAGACGACGCTGTACTCGCGAAGGGCGCGCGACGGCGTGGTCGCGAGCCTCAACAATGCCGGGCTCGGCGCGCGATTCCTCGCCCGGCTGGCCGAACTTGCGCGCCTTCCTGGCGAAATGCGTTCGCTGCTGGACGGCGACAGCGACCCGAAAACCGTCTCCGAATACGCCGATGGCGCAGGAATCGGGATTGTCGAAGCCGCGCGGGGGTTGCTCCTTCACGTGGTGCGGCTTCACAATGGGCAGGTGGACAGTTACAGGATCGTCTCGCCGACAGACTGGAATTTCGACCGGCAGGGGATCGCTGCGCGGTGCCTCGCGACGCTGGACGGGCATCACGACGAGGACGAACGGGTCGCGCTGGCGCATTTGATCGTCAATGCTATCGATCCTTGCGTCGCCTATGAAGTGAGGACCGGCTGATGCACGAGATGTCGATCTGCGAAGGCATTCTGGACGTCCTGAAAGAACAGGCGCGCACGCAGAATTTCGACACGGTCAAGCGCGTTTGCCTGGAGATCGGTCCGTTGTCGGGTGTCGAGGTCGATGCGCTAAAATTCGGGTTCGATGTGGTGATGCGCGATTCCATTGCCGACGGAGCCACGCTCGATATCATCGAGACGGAAGGAAAAGCCTGGTGCTTTTCCTGCGGCGCGTCGATCGTGATCGG
>Ga0207814_100829_pt1 | contig 12855 bp, 10 predicted proteins | sample TtaePargueraPR_7_FD_187755 | JGI IMG/M metagenome (GOLD analysis project Ga0207814, IMG submission 187755) | Aerobic enrichment media microbial communities from Bioluminiscent Bay, La Parguera, Puerto Rico - Tt and P1 (2) (SPAdes) | ecosystem: Environmental > Aquatic > Marine > Unclassified ... | reverse complement strand
GCTCGCGGAGCTGACACCCAGGCCGGATCAGGTGACCGTGGCTATCAACACCGTGCAGATGAATATCACCGAGCTGATGTATGAACAGGACATCGCCGGTACCAGCATCTGTGAGCCGGCCTACTGGGAAGCCTACCGGGAAATGACGGTGCCCGCCGGCCCGGGCTGGGTGGAGGAGCACCTCAAGCGCCTGCAGGCGGCGGAAATCCAGCCGCATTTCCAGCTCACCGGCATGCACTCTCTGGAGACGCTGGAGCGCATGGTGCGTCGCGGCGTGTATCGCGGTCCGCTGAACCTGACCTGGGTCGGTATTGCCGGCGGCTTTGACGGGCCCAACCCGTACAATTTTATGGAGTTTATCCGGCGCGCGCCCGACGGTGCCTGTCTGACGCTGGAATCGCTGATGAAGAATGTGCTGCCGATCAACACCATCGCCATGGCACTCGGGCTGCATCCGCGCTGTGGTATCGAGGACACCCTGATCGACCAGCGTGGCAACCGCATGACCTCCGTCGAGCAGATCCAGCAACTGGTGCGCATGGCACACGAGCTGGGTCGCGAGGTGGCCAGTGCGCAGGAGGCGCGGGAAATCTACCGCATCGGTACCTGGTACAAGGACGCCGACGAAACCCTTGCGGCGCACGGTATGGCACCCAACCGCAAACTGGGGCAGAAGAACGTGCCCCTGCGCGGCTACTGATCTGCCATTCCTGATACACCGTCGATTCCGCGATACTGGCGGCACGCCGTGCTGCCAGTGACCTGGACACTGCAGAACAACTGCAGGGCGGTACTCTGTGAGGAAATACCATGGCCCATTTTGCCCCCGGAGATACCCCGGTAGTGATGGTTTCCCGTCGCTATGCGTGGATTATTTTTGCCCTCACCTTCGGTCTGCTGATTTCCGACTATATGTCGCGTCAGGTACTGAATGCGGTCTTTCCGCTGCTCAAGCTGGAATGGCAGCTGACCGATGCCCAACTGGGCTCCTTGTCCGGCATTGTCGCCCTGATGGTCGGCCTGCTCACGGTGCCACTATCGATCCTGGCAGATCGCTGGGGACGGATAAAAAGCCTCACCCTGATGGCTCTGCTGTGGAGCCTGGCGACGCTCATGTGCGCCTTGTCCGACAGTTTTGCGGAAATGTTTGCCGCCCGCTTTCTGGTGGGCATTGGCGAGGCTGCCTACGGCAGCGTGGGGATCGCCGTGGTACTGTCGGTGTTTCCTCCGAGCCTGCGCGCCACACTCACCGGTGCATTCATGGCCGGCGGGATGCTGGGATCGGTGCTGGGCATGGCCCTCGGCGGTGTGCTGGCAGAGCATTTCGGCTGGCGCTGGGCATTTGCCGGGATGGCCATCTTTGGCATTGTCCTCGCGCTGGTCTATCCCCTGATCATCCGCGAAAAGCGCGTTGCGCCGCCCGCCCCTGCGACCGATAAAGCGCGCCCCTCGCTGCGCGGGCTGGTCAACAATCCCTCGGTGCTCTGCGCGTACATGGGCAGTGGTCTGCAACTGTTTGTTGCCGCCTCGATGATGGCGTGGATCCCGAGCTTTATGAACCGCTATTACCACATGAGTACCGACAAGGCGGGCCTTGCCGCCGCGGTATTTGTGCTGATCAGCGGTGCCGGTATGGTGGTGTGCGGCGCTCTGTGTGACCGCCTGTGTCGCGATCGCGCGGAGCGAAAAATTTCCCTGGCCATAATTTACTGTCTGCTCTGCTGTGTCCTGATGGGCATCGGCTTCCGGCTCGAAGCCGGGCCGGTACAGCTGGCCTTTCTGGGGTTGGGGATGTTTCTTGTTGCCGGTACCACCGGTCCTGCGGGCGCCATGGTGGCAAACCTGACGCACGCCGCGATTCACGGCACCGCCTTTGCCACGCTCACTCTGGTCAACAATATGTTGGGGCTGGCACCCGGCCCGTTTGTTACCGGTATCCTGGCAGACTGGTTTGGCCTGTCGCAGGCACTGGCGCTGGTGCCGCTGCTGAGCCTTGCATCTGCGACGGTTTTCTTTGTCGGAAAGCGTCATTATCAGCGGGATGTGGCTCGTGTGCGCGACCTGACTGACGCCGACTCCTGCACTGGGCAGACGGTGGCCGCATGAGTGTATTGCGCATCGATGTCGCTTTCGATTTCATCTGCCCCTGGTGTTATATCGGCAAGCGCAACCTGGAAACCGCGCTTGCTGCACTGGGCTGTCACCTGCCGCAGCAAACGGTCGAGGTTCACTGGCAGGGGCTACAACTGCTTCCCGGGCTACCAGCGGGCGGGATGCCGTTTGGCGATTTTTATCGTCAGCGCCTGGGTAGCGACGATGCGGTAAAGGTGCGCCAGGCGCAGGTGACAGCCGCCGCGGCGGATGCCGGACTGGGGTTGAAGCTGCATAACATTGCGGTGATGCCCAATACCTCCCATGTGCACCGACTTTTCCAGCGCGCCCAGCAGGTTGCTGTTCCGGCTCAGGTCGAGTCATTGCTCGAAAACCTGTTTGCGGCCTATTTCATTCAGGGGCGTGATATCGGTGATACGAATACGCTGTTATCAATCGCCGGAGCCTGCGGATTCGACGCGAAGGCACTGGCCGGCTGTTTTGAACCGTCGCCATTTCGCTCCGCGGTCGCCGTGAACGGGGTGCCCAACTACACGATTAACCAGAGTATGCAATTGAGCGGCGCCCTGCCTGCGGAAAACATCCTTGCCGTACTCTGTAAAGCCCTTGAGGAAGTGCCGGCCTAACCTGGGCGGGTAGAGAGGTTGTGGAATGATTGCTGCCACCTGGATTTCAGTGCGCTCCCGATCACAGGTCTTGATGCCCGGCATCATTGCCAGTGCCGTGGTTGCCGCCGCTGCGAGTTTTCTCTCCGAGCATTACGGTGCACCGGTCATGTTGTTCGCACTGCTGCTTGGGATGGCGATGAACTTTCTCGCTGCGGATGGCGCCTGCAAGGCCGGTATAGAGTTTACCGCGCGCACGATACTGCGTGTTGGCGTGGCGCTGTTGGGAATGCGTATTACCTTCGAGCAGGTTGCGTCTTTGGGCTGGGGGCCGGTGTTACTGGTGATCGGCATCGTCACCGCCACCATTTCCATTTCGGTGGTGCTCGCACGGGCGTTTGGTTTTCAGTCGCTGTTTGGCGTGCTGACCGGTGGAGCCACTGCAATCTGCGGCGCGTCCGCGGCCATGGCATTGTCTGCGGCAATGCCGGCACATCCCGCAAAGGAGCGCGCAACCCTGTTTACCGTAGTCGGCGTATCCGCGCTGTCCACGCTGGCGATGGTCGCCTACCCGATGGTGGTCAAGTGGTTTGGGCTTGATGACGTCGACGCGGGGATTTTTCTCGGCGGCACCATTCACGATGTCGCCCAGGTCGTGGGTGCTGGTTACAGTATTTCCCCCGCCGCCGGTGATACCGCCACCATTGTAAAACTGATGCGTATTGCCATGCTGGTACCGGTGATCGTTTGCGTCGTCATGATCAGCCGGGCACACGATGCCCGGGCGGCTCAGGGCGAGGATCAAGGAGGCAAACGCCCACCGCTACTGCCGATGTTTGTCGTGGTGTTCGTGATTCTTGCCGCACTCAACAGCACCGGCTGGGTCCCCCTGGCCGTCCAGCAGGCGGGCAGTGAACTGTCACGCTGGTGCCTGGTCATTGCCATCAGTGCACTGGGGATGAAAACCCAGCTCAGGGAGCTGGCCAAAGTCGGCCTCAAGCCGATCCTGCTGATGTTGATCGAAACGATTGTGCTGGCGGCGATGGTGCTGGCGATTCTGTACTTCAGTTAGCAGCCCGCCCCTTTTTACGTCTTCCTGTTTCCCCCGCGAAGCCTGCGCGCTTCCGGGGGTTTTTCATTTCTGGTCCAGATTAAAAAATATTCAAAAATGACGGCTGCTGTCGTCAATTGAAAGCTGCGTGTCGTGAAAAGAAAAGTCGTGATCGGCGGCCTCTTTTAGAGTGAGTCCGTGGCCAATGCATATGGACCACCCCAACACACTGATGGAAAGCAAGTCAATTGCGCTTCTTTCAGTCACGCCCCGGCATCTTTGCCGCGGTACTTCGAGGAGATAATAATGAAACTGATACGCACCAATCCTGATAAAGATAATTCCACTGGACTGGTACAGCCATCGCTCCTGGCCCTGGCAATTGGCCTGGCGATTCACCCGCTTGCGGGCATGGCTGACACTGGCGAGACGAGAGACCTTAAGATTGAAGAAGTCACCGTCACTGCACAGAAGCGCAGCGAAAGTCTGCAGGATGTTCCTGTAGCCGTCGATGCGCTCACTGGTGACCAGCTGGTCAAAGCGGGGTTCCGCGATGTGGACGACGTGGCCGCACAGATCCCTTCGCTGATTGTGACCAGCAACCTGTCCCCCCTGAACGCGACCTTCCGTATTCGCCGCATCGGCAACGAGGGCAATATTCCGACCTTTGAACCGGACACCGCGCTGATCATTGACGGTGCTTTCCGCTCACGCTCTGGCGTGGGCCTTGGTGAGCTGGTTGATGTGCAATCGGTGGAGGTGCTCAAAGGCCCGCAGAGTACCCTTTATGGAAAAAACGCCAGCGCCGGCGTCATCATTGTCAACACCGAAGCGCCGACCTCAGATTTTGAGGGCATGGCCGAATACGGTTTTGGTTCCGAAGGCCTGAGCCAGTTCAAGGGATCGGTCAATGGCGGTATCAGCGACTCGGTAAATGGCCGCGTCAGCGTTTCCAGCACCCGCCGCGACCAGATGATTGAAAACACCATCGGCGAGGGCGGCGACAGCCAGGATGGCCAGGCCGTGCGTGTGCAGTTGAGTGCCGACCTGTCGGACAACCTGTCTTCCCGGCTGATCCTGAGCCGTATGGAACGGCATATGAACACCATGCTCGGGGATACCTGGTACACCCCTACCGTGGTGGCCGTGGCGGGTGCCATGTCGCAGCTGGGCGCCGGCAGCGCGGTGACCAACAATGATCCATCGGATCGTATTATCGAACAGGTGGGCACCAATGACTTCGATCAGCAGGTGAACGACGGGGTGCTCCAGTTTGAATATTCCGGTGACGGATTTGTCGTCAATGCCATTACCGGTTTCGAAGACTACTCCTCCACCAATACGATGTACGGCGTCGAGCAGATGCCCTCGGATCTGCTGGTCTTTAACGACGTGCAGGAGGGGCGTTCCTTCTCCCAGGAACTGCGCCTGATGTCAGACAACAGTGACCGTTTCAACTGGCTGCTGGGCGGTTTCTATTACAACAATTCCTTTACCCGCGGTGACCAGAATGCGCCGGAGTTTACGCTGCAGTCCGATATTGCCACCCTGGGCACTGTGGTGGGCTCGGTGCTGGGGGTACCCGAGCAGTTCCGCCCGGTACTGTTTGGCAGCGACGGCGACACCGGTGATGTCTTTGCCGAACAGGATACGCAAAGCTACGGCGTGTTCGGCACCCTGGGTTACTACGTGAGTGACAGCCTGAAGCTCGACACCGGATTGCGCTACTCGATGGACGCGAAGGACGGCAAGGTCGAGCAGTACACCACCACCGCAATGGGGTGCGTGCTGAATAATCTCGCCTGTTCCCTGACGCCCGATGCCAGCGACTTCGAGGACAGTGACAGCTGGTCCGCGGTCACCGGCAATGTGACCATGAGCTGGTTCGCCAATGACGACACCATGCTGTACGGCACCTACTCCCGTGGTTTCAAGGCCGGGGGTTACAGCCTGCAGTGGGGGGATTTCAGTGAGGAAGCGCGTCCCTTCGATGAAGAGAGCATCGACAACTTCGAGCTGGGCTGGAAAACAGAAACCTGGGGTAATCGCGCCCGCATCAACGGTAGTGTCTTCCATACCGAATACGACAACTTCCAGAACGCTACCTTTATCGGCCTCGCGTTTGCGGTAAACAATGCGGAAAAGGTGGTCGTGGATGGTATCGAGCTCGACTCCACCTGGCTGCTCAGCGAACACCTGACCGCGGTGGCAAACCTGGCGTACATCCAGGCCAAATATGACAAGTACACCGGCGGGCAGTGCCATTACGGGCGTGCCCCGGAAAATGCCCTGGGGCAGTGTGATCTCAGTGGTGAACTCCTTCCTTTTGCCCCCAAACTGACCGGCAATCTCGCGCTGGAGTGGGAGCAGCCCCTGGCGGGCGGCGACCTGTACTCCCGTGTGGATTACCGCTTCACCGGTGAAGCCAACTACAGCTCCGAGCTGGACCCGCGACACCTCGAAGATGCCTACTGGGTGGGTAACCTGCGCGGCGGCTGGCGTAACGATACCTGGGATGTTTCCGCCTGGGTCAAGAACCTGCACGACGAAGTGTATTTCGTGCAGAAGACCGCCTCACCCATTGCCTCCAAGCTGGACGGCGGTGCCTCCTACCAGGCCTACACCGGAACGCCGCGGACCTTTGGCCTGACAGCGAGGATGCGCTTCTAAATATTGTCACGTTGAGTCGGTAACACCCTATTGTGCCCTGGGGCGGATCAGCATCCTCTGTTGTTCCCGCCCCCCTTTTTTGAGGTCACCATGCACACACAAGCAACCATTCTTATCGTGCCGGGCCTTCGCGATCACGTGGAAGAGCACTGGCAGACGCTGCTGCAAAAAAAACTTGCGAAGGTACGCAGTGTCCCCCCGCTGACGGAAAACAAACTGGATTGCCGGGCGCGCATCGACAATATCCAGCGACAGGTCGAAGCGATCGATGACGACATCATTCTGGTGGCGCACAGCGCCGGCTGCCTGATGGTGGCGCACTGGGCTGCGCACTATGGCGGCGATATCAAGGGGGCACTGCTGGTTGCTCCGCCGGACATGAATGCGGACTGGCCTCCACAGTACCCGACGCCAGACTCGCTGCGGCAGCAGGGGTGGGATCCTCTGCCAACGTCGCCCCTGCCTTTCCCGAGTATTCTCGCCGCCAGTACCAACGACTATCTGGCTTCGTTTTCCGCAGCGACTGAAATGGCCGCCATCTGGGGTAGCCGGCTGGTCAACCTGGGGGATGTGGGGCACCTGAACCCGGCCTCGGGATTTGGCCCCTGGCCAATGGCGGAAACGCTGATCGAGCAGCTGGACAGCTGCGCGGAGCCCTGCGTCCTGTAACCAATAATATTCTGTTGAGAGGAATCACCATGCACGGCCAGATGATGAACCTGCCGCTGACCATCACCAATATCATGCAGTTTGCCGACAAGGTATACGGCAAGAGCGAGATCGTGTCGGTAACGTCTGACAACCCTTACCACCACTACACCTATGCGGATGCCTTCCGGCGCGCGCGCAAGCTGGCAAATGCGCTTGAAAAGCTGGGTGTGCAACCTGGCCAGTGTGTAGGCACCCTGGCACTGAATGATTACCGCCACCTGGAACTGTACTACGGCATTTCCTGTTCCGGCATGGTGTGCCACACCATCAATCCGCGACTTTTTCCGGAGCAGCTCGAATACATCATCAACCATGCGGAAGACCAGTATCTGTTTGTGGATGTGATGTTTGTGCCAATACTGGAAAAACTCGTCGAGAAGATACCGCGGGTAAAAGGCTTCGTGGTGCTGACCGACGAGGCGCATATGCCGGAATACTCGCGGCTCCCCAATCTGATCTGCTATGAATCCCTCATTGCGGACGAAAGTGACGAATTCGACTGGCCGGAGCTCGAGGAAAATACCGCAAGCTCCCTGTGCTATACCTCCGGCACCACCGGCAATCCGAAGGGCGTTCTGTACTCCCATCGCTCCACCGTGCTGCACTGCTACGGATCCTGCCTGCCCGATGCCTTTGGCCTGTCCGGGCGCGATGTGGTGATGCCCATTGTTCCCATGTTCCATGTGAACGGCTGGGGGCTGGTATACAGCGGCCCCATGGTGGGCGCCAAGCTGGTGATGCCCGGCCCCAAGATGGGCGATGGCGAAACCCTGTGCACCCTGATCAATGAAGAAAAGGTCACCCAGTCAGCGGGCGTTCCCACCGTGTGGCTGGCACTGCTGAACTACCTGGAAAAGTCCGGGCGTACCGTGCCCAGCCTGCAGCGGCTGACCACCGGTGGTGCCGCCTGTCCGCAGCCGATATTCGACAAGTTCCGCGACCTGTTTGATGTGGAAGTGCAGCAGGCCTGGGGCATGACCGAAATGAGTCCGCTGGGTACCTACAACACCCAGATGCCCCACATGAAAAGCTGGACGGAGGAGCAGAAGACCGCAATACGCCTGAAGCAGGGGCGCCCGGTGTGTGGTGTGGATATAAAAATCGTCGATGAAAATGGCAAAACACTACCGTGGAACGGCGAGGTATCAGGAGCGGTAAAGGTGCGCGGCAGCTGGGTGATCCAGCGTTACTTCAAAGCGGATACCGATGCCTGCGATGAAGACGGCTGGTTTGAAACCGGCGATGTAGCGACCATGGACGCCGATGGTTACATGCAGATCACCGATCGTACCAAAGACGTAATCAAGTCCGGCGGCGAGTGGATATCCTCCATTGAACTGGAAAACTGTGCCATGACCCACCCGCAGGTTGCAGAGGCGGCCGTTATTGGCATCTATCACGAGAAGTGGACCGAGCGCCCCTTGCTGGTCGTCGTGCCGAACGAAGGCGAGTCGCCGCAGCCCGAGGAATTGCTGGCACACTTCCGTGGCAAGGTGGCCAGCTGGTGGATACCCGAAGCCTGTGAGTTTGTGCGTGAAATTCCGCACACCGCCACCGGCAAGGTCAGCAAGAAGGATTTGCGCGTGCAGTTCGAGGGGTATCAGTGGCCGCAGAAATGACCCGCGGGCTTCCCGGCTGAATAAAACCCGCCCGCACACATTCCCCCGCGAGAAGCGCTGGTAGCAGCGCTTCTCGCCCGGAGTTAGTTGTCGGGGGGACGCTCTTGCCGGTGCTCGGGTGTCACCTGCTCGCGAATCACCGTGGTGAAGGCCCTGGCCAGGGCGGCCGTGGATACACCGATCATCAACGCGCCGTTGATTGCCTCCAGCGGGCCGAGGAGCCGGTGCCGGGATGACATCACCACATCGCCGTAACCGAGGGTGGCGAAGTTGACGGCGGAGTGATACAGCGCAGATTCAAAGGTGTCAAATTCCCCGAGGACCAGAAACACCAGTGCCCAGATGGCCATTTGCGCGAGGCTGCCGACGATCAGGATGATCATAAGCCCGATGATCACCTTCTCCGCGCGCAAAAACGTGGTGCGTATCTCGCGCGCACTGCGCACGTAATAGCGCAGGGCCGCCACCAGGGCCAGGCTCTGCAGTGTCAGGCACAGCGCCGTGGTCGCCATTCCGAGCAACAGGTTGACCAGCATCAGCCCGCTATCTGGTCGGGAATCACGAAATAGGTCAGTGCCAGGATCAGGTACACACTGAGTAGCTGCACACCCTTCAGCCAGTCCGAGCGACCGTCGCCGGCAATCTGCCCGGTAATCAGCACCGCCAGCAGCATGCTCAGAACCAGTCCACCGGAAAACGCCAGGTCCATCGGCTTCGGTCCGATGACCAGACTCAGTAGCACCAGCAGGGGCGCAACAAACAGTGCCACCTGCACCCCGGAGCCGATGGCGATGGAAAGGGACAGGTCCATACGGTTCTTCATTGCCACGGTGATGGCAGAAGCGTGTTCCGCGGCGTTTCCGAGAATGGCGACAATAAAAACGCCGACAAAAATATTACTGAGCCCGAGTTCCTCCGCGGCGGGCTCCACCGCCCCTACCAGTATTTCGCTCATCCAGGCAATAAATACCGTGGCCACGGCCAGCACGGCCAACGCCTTGCTCACCGGCCAGGGCGCGGTGTGTTCACCATCGTCGCTAAAGTTGATCGAGCCGGTGAACAACGCGCGGTGGGTAATCAGTGAATAAAGCAAGAACAGCACATAGACCACGAGCAGTACAACGGAGATGGTAATACTCACAAAACCCAGACCCCGCGGTACCTGTTCCGCGACGGCAAAGGAATAGGCAGCGGGCAGAATCAGTCCGATGGTCGCCAGTGTGAGCATGGTGGCCTGAGAGCGTGCGCCTTCCGCGCTGTACTGCTGCTGGTGGTGTTTCAGGCCGCCGGCGAGCATCGAGGCGCCGAGCACCAGCAGAATATTGCCGATGATGGAGCCGGCAATGGACGCTTTTACCACATCGTGCAGTCCCGCTTTCAATGCCACCAGCGCGATGATCAGTTCTGCGGCGTTGCCAAACGTCGCATTCAACAGACCGCCAACACCTTCGCCCGCGTGCTCCGCCAGATGTTCGGTAGCGTGCCCCAGCCACCCGGCCAGGGGCAGGATCGCCAGCGCCGATGCCACGAAAATAAGCAGGTGCTGGCCTGCAGCCAGGTGCTCCAGGGCTACGGCGATGGGAATGAATACCAGCAGGAGGTTCAGCAAGGTAACGGCCTCACAACAGACTACCCCCAAGAATAGACGTGGATGTCCCCGAGTCGGCGAACCCGGGGATGAATTTCGCGCTCACTATCGCGACCTGGCCGGGTCAGCGAACGCCTAGCGCCGGCGCCACCATTCGAGTAGCTGCATGGCCACCACGGCATAGACCGCCACCAGTAGAAACAGCGATATACGCACGAGAAATGCCTGCTGCACATCTTTGCCGGCGGCGCTGTCCTGAACCGCAGCTCCCAGCAGAATGAGCATATTCATCAGCGCGCCGCTCCAGAACCCGGGTTGAAAGCGGTTGCGGAACACCTGATAGCAGCCCGCAGCAACCAGCAGGCTGCACAACAGTACCAGAGCGGTAAAAAACCAAAGCTCGACCGCAAAGCTCAGGCACCACCATACGATCAGGGCAAGCACGCCCCCCATCAGCGTGGAACCGACAAGCTCCCGCCCGGCGTGTCGCATGTGCAGTGCGCTGGCTTCGCGACCAAGCAGAATACTCTTTACCAGAAACGGGAGGTTGGTAGCAGGATTGGTGAGGGTAAACGCAAAGGCCGGCAGGGTAATGACGGTGGCGCGAAATGCCAGCCAGTTTCCGTCGGCACGGGCCGGGGCGGTTGCGGGCTGTTGCGCTGCTGGTGGGTCTTCGGGAAAAAATGGGTACACCAGCCACAGGCTGACGATGGCGACTGCCATGCCGAGCACCAGCGCTTCGACCAGTGCGGAGGCCAGGGCAGAGCTGGCGACGTCCGCTGCGGGGATGGCCGTAAATCCCAGCGCCAGCAAAGTCCCGGGCACCGCCTTTCCGCCCGCGATCGCCAGGCGGTTACTGAAAAAAGTCCCGGCGGCAACCACCAAGAGCGCGGTAAAGGGTGCCTGCTGGAGCAGGGGCCCGATCAACAGCCCGATGGCCAGCGCCGCGGCCATAAACAACACTAACCCAAGGGCGCTACGGATATCGGGCGGCGGGGCAGGCGCTAAAGCCAGCAGCACGGCAAATACTGGCGCCACAAATGGAACGCCAATATCCAGGCCATAGCACAGCGCCAGGGAAAGCGTGGTACAGAATGCCAGGCGATAGCAGCGCCGCGCCGGCAGTGGCATCTGTACCCTGTTTCCGAAGAGTGTGTGAAACACGGGGCCAGCTTTCTCCATCAGTTGGGGATTGAAGGGAGCTACTCTTTATAGCTAAGACCGGAAAAGCGGCAATTGCTGTATGGCACCTTTATTTCAGGACTGCGGATAAGTTATGCAAAGACCGACGATGGCCTATCTGCGCGCGGAGCTGGCGCAAACGCCCACCAACGCGCAGCGACTGTTTTTACTCTATTACAACGGCATACTCGTGGACCTGGTGGTGCTGAATCTGTTCGCCGAGTTCTCGGAAAATGTCGAAATAAAATCCTTCAGCATCTCGCTGCTGGCGGCAATGCTCCTGCAGGCGCTACTCAAACTGACGATTGCGGTGGAGCATCGGGTTGCCGCATTTTTCAAAAAATTTGCCGGAGGATTCAGCACATTTTTGCGCTACTTCTGTGCCTGGCTGGTTTTATTCGGGTCCAAGTTTGTGATTCTCGAAGCCATTGCTCTGGTGTTCAATGAGGACGTGCGCTTTCACGGCATGTGGCACGGCGTGATCACACTGGTCATTGTCGTAGTCGTGATGCTTTTTGTTGAGGAGCTGGTAGTGAGACTTTTTGCACGGTTGCGTTTCCGGAAAAACATCGCGGAATCTGCGGACAAATAGTGTATTTGAAACAGGCTCAGTAGGCGTATGACAGGTAACTCATCACGCGGATATAGAGCTTACCCAGCTGGCGCAGAATGGCGTGGTTGTCGGTATAGGCGATGACGGAAGCCTGGCCGCCCACCCGCAGCTGGTCGAGTACCTCTGCCGGCGGTGGCTCGTCAAAGGTCACCCGCACCGGAAAGCGCTGCGCCTGGCGCAACCAGTCGCGGTTGTTCTGGATATCTGGCAGGGTACCGGGTGTTGGCGTCCGGCCGGCATTCACGCCTGCCCCGATATCCAGAATCCGCCCTTTCAGCACTTGCCCCGGCAGGGAATCCAGCAGGATCTCCACGGGGGTATCCTTTTTCAAATGCCCCAGATTATTTTCGGTGTAATCGGCGGTGATCCAGAAATCCTCCCGCGAGATCAGGGTGAGCACTGCTGTGCCGGTACCCGCGTAGCGTCCGACCTCTGCGCGCAGGTCGGTAATGATGCCGTCTTTCTGCGCGACGACGGTGGTGTTGTTCAAATCCAGTTGTGCTTCACTGACGGCGGCGCGGGCGACCTTGAGCAGCGAGTTGTCGCCTTCGGAATCGCCACCTTTCTGCTCGATGGCCTGTTGGATCGCGGCTTCCGCGGCAACCACCTGTGCGCGGGCCTGCTCAAGATCGGCGCGGGAAATTTCCAGACGGCGCAGGGAGATGGTGCCGGGATCGCTCTCGCGCAGGCGCTTGAGGCGGGGG
>Ga0207814_100823_pt1 | contig 12920 bp, 8 predicted proteins | sample TtaePargueraPR_7_FD_187755 | JGI IMG/M metagenome (GOLD analysis project Ga0207814, IMG submission 187755) | Aerobic enrichment media microbial communities from Bioluminiscent Bay, La Parguera, Puerto Rico - Tt and P1 (2) (SPAdes) | ecosystem: Environmental > Aquatic > Marine > Unclassified ... | reverse complement strand
AGCCGCGCGCGCAGGGTCATCAGGCCATCGCGGTCGTCGGAGTGCACCAGGGACAGATCACCGGTCCAGACCCCCGACAGGGCGGCCTCGGGGTCGCGGTGCAACTGCAGCCAGAGATTGCCGGTGGCACGCTGGGACCCACTGTCCGGATGCCACTCCCATACGCCCCGATTGGCACTCAATAGCAGGCTGTGCAGGTAACGGACCTGCGTCAGCGCCTGCGTCGGCGGCAGGCCTTCGAGCTCGCCGGGGGTGGCGAGGTTCAGACTGGAGGCCCGGGATTGAGTCAGTTCAGAGTTCGACACTGTTTGGCTCGACACTAGTTTGGCGTGCCCTGGCCTGGTGACCTGGCTTGCCGCATCCGGGCGCCGCCAGCTCCGCGCCAACGGTCGTAAAATTCCGGATCGTTCGAGGGCTAGTGAATCACTTATCGACAGATAAAAAAAGGCCCCGCAATGCGGGGCCCAAAATAGCGATGATGAGAGAAAACGGGAAGTCACGCATTATTTCGTATGCCATAACCCGTGATGGATTCCCGGAGCGTGGACCTCGCGGCCCACGCTTAAGGTATTGCAACTGGTGTGCCAACTTTTGAAAAACGCGAAAAAACAATAAAAAAGCTGACTGGGCCCTCAAAATAGTCCAAATAACAACCAGCGAGATTGGCGCGCCAGCAAGATAACTGTGCTAATTATGTCCTTGTTACCGGAAAATGACAGCGCTTGACCCAAGAATGAACGCAAAAAACAACTACCGCACCAAAACAAGGCACATTTTCGACCATTCCGACACAATGTGACTTTTATCCCCTCAGGACCCTCCGCGATTCGGCTCCACGGCACTATGGTGCACTGTCGAGGTCTCATATTGACCATGCTGCCCTCGAATAACGTGTCCCGACCGGACATCTGCGGTAGGATTTCGCTATCGACCCGCGCCCAATCCGGCGGGGTGTCGAGATCGGCAGGCTCAAACAAGGTTGTAAATATATGAAAGCAGTTCCCGAAGCCCCCCGTATCTGGCTCACGACGGTACTTTTCGCCAGCACCGCGCTGGTCGCCGTGACCCTGGTACCGCTTTATGGCTTCCTGGTTGGGTATCACTGGTACCAGTGGCTGGCATTCGCCGTCCTGGGTGCCTTTTGTGGAATTTCCATTACCGCGGGCTACCACCGCCTGTGGTCTCACCGCACCTACGAGGCACACTGGTCCCTGCGCCTCTTCTTTGCGCTGTTTGGCGCCGCCGCGCTGCAGAACAGTGCGCTGATCTGGTGTTCCGGCCACCGCCGCCACCATCGCCACTGCGATGACAACGATCACGATCCCTATTCCGCCAAGCGCGGCTTCTGGTTCTCTCACATCGGCTGGATGCTGCGGGACTACCCCAGTGGCGCGGTGGACTTTGACAATGCCAAGGACCTGCAGCGCGACAAGATTGTCATGTGGCAGCACAACCACTATGTACCGATCACCGTGGCCATGAATGTCGGCGTGCCCCTGGTACTCGGCCTCCTCACCGGCGACGTCATCGGCATGCTGCTGTTGGCGGGTGTTCTGCGTATTGTGGTCAATCACCACACCACCTTCTTTATCAACTCCCTCGCCCACATCTGGGGCCGCCGTCCCTACACCGATGAAAACACCGCACGGGACAACGACCTGCTGGCGTTTTTTACCTTTGGCGAGGGCTACCACAATTACCACCACATCTTCCAGACCGATTACCGCAACGGCATCCGCTGGTACCAGTGGGATCCCACCAAGTGGCTGATCAAGACTGCCAGCTGGCTGGGCCTGGCGCGCAACCTGAAGACCGTGCCGGCGATGCGGATCCAGCGCGCGATGCTGACAATGCAGTTCAAGCGCGCGGAGAAAAAACTGGAAAACTCCAAGCACCGGGAAAGCTGGAAGCAGCTGCTGGAACGCGAGGCCCAGGATTTCTCAGCCGCGCTCGCCGAGTGGAAAGAGCTCCAGCAGCAGCGCTATGAAAACGCCCGTGAGCGCCTGATGACCACCTGGGAAAATGCCACCATACGCACGCGAGTCAAGGAGCTGGAATACAGCCTCAAGATGCAGCGCAAGCGCCTGCAGATCATGATGGAACAGTTCCACCTGGCCCCAGCGGCGGCGTGAAATTGAACAAGGCGACCCTCCGGGTCGCCTTTTTTGTGTCTGTCGCAGGGCGGACATAGCCAGAATGAGGACTTGAACGCCCACGGATATGCACTATAACCATAAGAGAAACATCACCGTTCCCCCACCGACAGCCCCATTGAGAAAACTATAATTGAGACAACCACTGAGAAGGCGCAGAGATGAAGACGTTCAAACAGGCCCACGAAGTTCTCAAAAACGCCCATAAGTTCCACCTGGATATGGCCGGTGTCTACCAGCAGCTGCTTGAGAACGCGCAGGACAACCGCACCCAGCTGCTACTCAAGCACCTGCACGAGCACGAACTGCGTATGGCCAACAACCTGAAGAATTACGGTGCCGTGGCGGAGCAGAAAGTGATGCAGACCTGGCTGCAGTACACCCACGAGGAAAGTGCCGGGGACCTGGTCAAGAACCTCTACCTGAGCGACAAGCCCAGTATTGAGGAGATCAACCAGCTCGGCCAGGAAGTGGACCGCTATTTCTCGGAGCTGTACCACTCTGTTTACGGTTCCATCGAGTCTGCCGAGGTCAAGGAGGTGTTCGAGAACCTCAAGCACATCCAGGACAAGGAGCGCATCACCCTCTCCATGGCCACCAACTCCCTGTGGGACATGTAAACAAACCGGCGGCGTCGTTTCTGACGCCGGGTATCCGTCCTCCCCGTTCCGCGCCTTTGTGAGCGTGCTCCCAGTTCACCTTCGAAAAAGAGGATATTGGCGCTCAAAACGCCAAGTGTGACCGCTTTATGACGGTCCCCTCTTGCCTTGACAAATCCCCGTTGCTATTTTGACAGCGATGTCATTTAGCGGCGCCGAGGTACTAGCGTCGTATTTCTTATAAAAATAATCTGCCGCAAGGTGAACATTATATGATCAGCAACAAGCTCAGGCTCGGTCTGGTGACCGCCGCCATGCTCTCTGCGGGACACGGCCATGCCGCTGTGGACTGCACCTCCCTCCCGGTCTGGGAAGCGGGCCCCTCCTATTCCGGCGGCGCCCAGGTCCAGTACAACGACAACGCCTACGAGGCGAACTGGTGGACCCAGAACCAGAATCCCGAACAGTATTCCGGCCAGTATCAGGAGTGGACACTGCTCGGCGCCTGTGAAGACGGCAACCCGCCGCTGACACCGCCACAGGGCTCCATTGCCGCGCCAACCGCGGGCAGTACGGTGAGCGAAAATGACAGCGTTGTCTTTTCGGTTTCTGCCTCCGATGCCGACGGCCAGGTGACCTCGGTCGAGTTTTTCGTCAACGGCACGCCCATCGACACCGACACTGCCGCTCCCTGGGAAACCACCTGGAGCGCGGTCGCCGGTCAGCCGAGCCTGACCGCACGCATTACCGACAACGACGGCCTGAGCACCACTACCGCGCCGGTGTCCATCACCGTGGAACAAGACGTCGTGATCGGCCCGGTTGCCCCGGAGATAAGCATCACCGCACCGGCCAACGGCTCCAGCTACACCACCGGCGACAACCTGACCATCAGTGCCAATGCCTCTGACGCCGACGGCAGTGTCAGCCAGGTGGCCTTCTACGTCGATGGCAGCCTGATCAGCACCGACACCAGCGCGCCCTACAGCGCCGACTGGATCGCCACACTGGGCAATCACACCATCTCCGCGGTAGCCACCGACAACGACGGCCTCGAAGCCGGTGCGGAAGCGATCATTTCCGTGGAGGATGAGCAGGTCGTCACCGGCGATTACCCCTGCCGCCCCGACGGTCTCTACACCACCCCGGGCACCGCACCCAACTACTGCGACATCTACGACGCAGAAGGCCGTGAGGATATGGGCGCCGACCACCCGCGCCGTATCATCGGTTACTTCACCAGCTGGCGGAATGGCGCCAATGGCCAGCCCAGCTACCTGGTAAAAGACATTCCCTGGGGCAAGATCACCCACATCAATTACGCCTTTGCGCATGTGGCCAGCGATTACTCCGTGTCCGTGGGCAACACCAGTGACCCGGGCAACCCGGCCACCGGTATGGAGTGGCCGGGCATCGCCGGCGCCGAGACCGATCCGGACTACCCCTACAAGGGCCACTTCAACCAGCTGTCCAAGTTCAAGGAGCAGCACCCGGACGTGAAAACCCTGGTATCCGTGGGTGGCTGGGCCGAAACCGGTGGCCACTTCAATGAGAACGGCGACCGTGTGAACGATGGTGGCTTCTACACCATGACCACCAATGCCGACGGCAGTATCAATCATCAGGGTATCGAGGCCTTCGCCAACTCTTCTGTGGACTTTATCCGCCAGTACGGCTTCGACGGTGTGGATATCGACTACGAGTACCCCACCTCCATGAACGACGCCGGTAACCCCATGGATTTCGGTATCGCCAACCCGCTGCGTGGTTCGCTGATGGCGTCCTACGTCGAGCTGATGCGGGTATTGCGCGAGAAGCTGGACCAGGCCGGTGAGGAAGATGGCACCCACTACCTGCTGACCATCGCTTCGCCCTCTTCCGGCTACCTGCTGCGCGGTATGGAAACCATGCCGATCACCCAGTACCTGGATTACGTCAACATCATGACCTACGACCTGCACGGGGCGTGGAATGAATACGTCGGCCACAATTCGGCGCTGTTCGACAACGGCAACGATCCGGAACTGGCGGCGGCCAGTGTGTACAGCACCTCCCAGTACGGCGGCATCGGTTACCTGAACATCGACTGGGCGGTGAAATACTTCCGCGGCTCCATGCCCGCCGGCCGTATCAATATCGGTATCCCCTACTACACCCGCGGCTGGCAGGGCGTTTCCGGCGGTGACAACGGTCTCGGCGGCTCAGCTGCACTGCCCGCCCAGTCCGAATGCCCCGAGGGTACCGGCGGTGCCGCCGACTGCGGCAACGGCGCAGTGGGTATCGACAATATGTGGCATGACAAGAACAGCCTTGGTGAAGAAATGGGTGCGGGATCCAACCCCATGTGGCATGCCAAGAACCTGGAACAGGGCATTCTCGGCAGCTATCTCACCGACTACGACCTTGACCCGGCCAACGACCCGCAGGATGCACTGGTTGGCACCTATGTGCGCCACTACGACAGCGTGTCCGAGGCACCCTGGCTGTGGAATGCCCAGAAGAGCGTGTTCATCTCCACCGAAGACGAGGAGTCCATGGACGCCAAGGTGCAGTACGTCATCGACCAGGGCGTGGGCGGCATCATGTTCTGGGAGCTCGCCGGCGACTACGACTGGGATGCCGCCAAGGGCGAGTACTTCATGGGCGACACCCTCACCACCCTGGCCTATGACAAGTTCACCAGCGCCAGTGATTACCGCCACCTGCGCACCGACCGCGTGGTACCGGATGAAGCGCTGGATATCGGCATCGAAATCACCGGATTCAAACTGGGTGACCAGAACTACCCGCTGAACCCGAAGCTGTATATCACCAACAACACCGGCGGCACCCTGCCCGGCGGCACTGTGTTCGAGTTCGATATGCCGACGTCCACTTCCAACATCATCACCGACCAGAGCGGTGCCGGTCTGGAAGTAATCGAAGACGGTGCCAATGCCGGCGGCGGCAACGTGGGTGGACTGGAAAATGAATTCCACCGCGTACGCTTCAGCCTCCCGGAGTGGCAGGACCTGGCCGACGGTGAAAGCTGGGATATGACCCTGAACTACTACCTGCCGGTATCGGGCCCCCAGGCCTACACCGCAACGGTAAACGGTACCACCTACGCCCTCGCGTTCGAGTACCCGGATCTGCCGGTGGCCGAGCTCAGCACTGGCGGTGGCTCTTCTTCAGGTGGCAGCTCCTCGGGCGGCAGTTCTTCCGGCAGCGGCAGTGAGACCTGTGTCGATGCCGGCGTGAGCACCAGTGGTCTGGTGACCTACCCGGAGTGGCCGCGTAGCAACCACGCTGCCGGCGGCGACCGGATCATTCACGACGGCAGCGTATTCGAGGCCAAGTGGTGGACCCAGTCGGTACCGGGCACCGCAGACGGCAGCTGGAGTTTTGTCTGCTCGATTTAATCGACAATCGAAAAGGATTTACCCGGCCGGCGACGCAGCGTCGGCCAACTCTCACAGGATGGTTGATGGACGTACCCTAACGACAATTTCTCTCTCTGCGTTGTGATGGATAGGAAATTCCTGTAAAGGAAATGCTCCTATGTTCGCCCCGATTCCGGTCGGGGCTTTTTTGGTTTTTGGATTCGGTGAATTTGGCTCAGAAGATGCCCTATCATGGGTCCTTAATTTTTCGACGCACTACAACAATTGATTAGCAGTAACGATCATGGTCAGTAAAAAACAACGACTCGCTTCGGTAGACGCCCTGCGCGGCTTCGATATGTTCTGGATCATCGGCGGCGAGGCACTCTTCCTGCCGCTATTTGCGCTTACCGGCTGGTCCATTTTCCAGTTTGGCCACGGACAGATGCAGCATACCCAGTGGCACGGCTTCAGCTTTTACGACCTGATTTTCCCGCTGTTTATCTTTCTCTCGGGCGTAACCCTCGGACTCGCCAACAAATCCCTGCGCGGGTTGCCTGGGGTCCAGAGAACCCCCGTTTACACCAAAGCGTGCAAACGACTGATTCTGCTGATACTGCTGGGGATACTTTACAATCACGGCTGGGGTACGGGCGTTCCGGCCGATCTCGGTGAAATCCGCTACGCCAGCGTACTGGCCCGCATCGGATTCGCCTGGTTTTTTGCCGCCATGATCGTATGGCACTTCGGCTTGCGCACCCAGTACGGAATCGCTCTCGGCATTCTGTTCGGATACTGGGCACTGCAGGCTTTCGGCGGAACCTATACGCCGGAGGGCTCGGTCAATGCGTGGGCGGACCAGCGCTTCCTTCCGGGTATTACTTACCAGAACCGCGCCTATGATCCGGAGGGCCTGCTCTCCACCATTCCCGCCATCGTCAATGCGCTATTTGGTGTTTTCGCGGGCCGCTGGATTGGCAGGCACGCGGGGGATCATGCCGCCATTCTGAAGGGGCTGTTTATCGGTGGAGTGGGTTGTTTGCTCGCCGGTTTTCTCTGGCACTGGATCTACCCGGTAAACAAGGAGCTGTGGACCAGCTCATTTGTGCTGATCACCTGTGGCTGCTGCCTGTTGCTGCTGGCCCTGTTTTATCTGGTAGTGGACATGTGGCACTGGAAAACCTTCACCTACTTTTTCTCGGTGATCGGTTGCAATGCGATCCTGGTGTATCTCGGCACCAGCCTGGTGAACTGGCCATACAGTAGTAAGAGTCTGTTTGGGGGCATTGCCGCTGCGCTTTCAGAGTCAGCAGGCGCATTGCTAATTGCGGTGGGCGTGATATTGCTACAGTGGCTGGTTTTGCGCTTTCTGTACAAGCGCGGGATTTTTATTAGCCCCTGAGGTATTTCAAGTGCTTCGCAAGCAGGTTCGGAGGCGGCACTCAGAATCACCTAACAGCTAGGCCTAGTCCAAGCTATTAACTTTACCGCCACCCAACCCTCTAATTGGGACCACATTTCTTAGGCCACGCCACAGGCCTTAACTTTAAGGCAGGGAGTTGGACTGAATGGCACTGACAATTGGTTGATTGGCATCAGGAAAGTGATAATCGGACAGTTCTTCAGCCGAGACCCAAGCCAGCTCCTGCCCCTCCACACCTCGCTCATTGCCAGCGAAGCGGGTAACCACCCAGGTATCCAGAAATACCTGCTTGTCCCCATAATCGTGCCGGACCTCGATCAACGGCTCCATCGCCAGCACATCGATATCCAGCTCTTCCTTTAATTCGCGGGTCATGGCCTGCTGGATGGATTCATTGTCCTCGACCTTGCCGCCGGGAAACTCCCAGCGTCCCCCCATATGCAGATGATCCGGGCGCTTTGCCAGAAGAATGCGGCCGTCAGCGCCCACAATGACACCCACCGCCACATGAATATGCCGAACTGCCGAATCCCCCATCAGGTGCGGTACTCCGCATTGATGGTCACGTAATCGTGGGAAAAATCGCAGGTCCAGATATGTTCGCAGGCACTGCCCCGCTGCAGGTCGACGGTAATGGTGAACGCCGGCTGCTGGAAAACTTTCTGCCCCGCTTCCTCGGTATAACTGTCCGCACGACCCCCGGCTTCCACGATCTGCACGTCATCCAGAAACACGCTGATCTTGCTGGTGTCCAGGTTTTCCGCACCGGCATTGCCGATCGCCATTACCAGTCGACCCCAGTTTGGGTCGGATGCGTAGAGCGCGGTTTTCACCAGGGGGGATTCGCCAATCTCGAAGGCCATGCGCAGCGCTTCCTGCGAGCTCGCCGCGTTATTGACCTGCACCGTCACAAACTTGGTAGCACCCTCACCGTCTTTCACGATCGCCTGCGCCAGTTCGATATGCACGTCGATGATGGCCGCTTTCAGTTGCGCGTAAACCTCGCTATTGCCGTCCGCAATGACTTCGCCGGTTGCGCCAGTGGCAATCAGCACACAGGCGTCGTTGGTGGAAGTGTCGCCGTCGATACTGATGCGATTGAACGACGCGGCTACAGCCTCTTTGACCAGTTCGTCCAGCATCGGCTGCGGAATCGCTGCATCGGTCGCCACATAGGCCAGCATGGTTGCCATATTGGGCTGGATCATGCCCGCGCCCTTGGCGATACCGGCGATGGTGATGGTTTCCCCTGCCACTTCTACGGTCCGGCTCGCGGTCTTCGGACGGGTATCCGTAGTCATGATGGCTCTTGCGGCACTGTCCCAGCCATCTGCCCTCAGGTTTGCCGCCGCGTTGGGCAGTGCATCGAGGATTTTCTGTACCGGCAAATGCTCACCAATCACGCCGGTACTGAACGGCAGCACCTGCTGTGGCTTGATACCCAGCGCCCCGGCGACACCGTCGCAACTCTGTCTGGCGGTTGTCAGGCCGCGCTCACCGGTGGCGGCGTTGGCGTTGCCGGCATTGATCAGCAGCGCACGGATATCGCCCTGACGGATATGTTCCCTGGCCACCAGCACCGGGGCCGCACAGAACGCGTTCTGGGTGAACGTTGCCGATACACTGGCGCCCTCGGCAATCTCGATCAGCAGGAGGTCGTCGCGCTGCCAGTTCTTGATCTTGGCGGGCACGGCGGAGAGTCGGACACCGGAGACTTGGGGAAGTGGCTGCGCCATGAAGATACGTCCTTGAGCAGAAAACAGGGGCAAAATAATTGTATGAGCGGATTATAAATAAAAAGGCCCGCTGGTAAGAGCGGGCCTTTGCACGAGTTACCCGGAAAAAGGGTATCAGGTAGGAGTAGAAGACGTCAGCTTTCCGTGGCACTGCTTGTACTTCTTGCCGGAACCGCAGGGGCACGGATCGTTGCGGCCGACACGGGGGCCGCGGCGCACCGGTTCCGGATTCGCCTCGGCGGTAGCCGCTTCTGCTTCCGGCATGGCGGACGCCTGTGCGTGCTGGAGTTCCAGCTGCTGGCGACGCTGGGCCTCCAGGCGGCGCTGTTCCATTTCTTCCATCTGCTCGCGCGTCATCGGCTCCACATGGGCCAACACACGGATTACCTCGTGCTTGAGGTTGTCCAGCAGGCTCTGGAACAGGTGGAAGGACTCACGCTTGAACTCCTGCTTGGGGTTCTTGTTGGCATAGGCGCGCAGACCGATACCGGCGCGCAGGTGATCCATGCTGGACAGGTGCTCTTTCCACAGCTGGTCCAGTACCTGCAGCATCACCTGACGCTCGATGGTCGGCATCAGGTTCTCGTCGCCGGTGCTCTCGGCAATGCGGGCCAGCTTGTTCTGGTAGGCCTGTTGTGACTCTTGCACAATCTTCGCGCGCAGGCTCTCTTCGTGCAGGGTGCGGTCTTCGTCCAGCCACTGCTGTACCGGCAGCTGCAGACCCAGCTCCGATGCCAGTTGCTGCTCCAGCGCGGGGATATCCCACTGCTCTTCGACGCTCTGCGGCGGCACATAGCTGGAGATCAGCTCGTTGACCACGTCCTCGCGAATCGCATTGATGGTGTCGCTGATACTGTCTGCTTCCAGCAGTTCGTTACGCTGGGAATAGATGACCTGGCGCTGGTCGTTGGCGACGTCGTCGTATTCCAGCAACTGCTTGCGGATATCGAAGTTGCGGCCTTCCACACGGCGCTGGGCTTTCTCGATGGCGTTGGACACCATGCGGTGCTCAATGGCCTCACCGCGTTCCATACCCAGCATCTGCATAAAGTTCTTCACCCGGTCGGAGGCGAAGATGCGCATCAGGTTGTCTTCCAGCGACAGGTAGAAACGGGTCACGCCCGGGTCACCCTGACGGCCGGCACGGCCGCGCAACTGGTTGTCGATACGGCGGGATTCGTGGCGCTCGGTACCGATGATGTGCAGGCCGCCGGCCTCGATCACGGTGTCGTGGCGCGCTTTCCAGTCCGCCTTGATCTTCTCGATCTCTTCCGCAGTGGCCTCGCGGCCCTCGCGCTCCTGCAGGTCCTCGACCTCGGCCTCCCAGTTGCCGCCGAGCACGATGTCGGTACCGCGGCCGGCCATATTGGTGGCGATGGTCACGGTGCCGGGACGACCCGCCTGGGCAATGATCTGGGCCTCTTTCTCGTGGAACTTGGCGTTCAGTACCTGGTGGTCGATCTTGGCCTTCTGCAGCATCCGGGACATTTCTTCCGAGGTCTCGATGGACGCAGTGCCCACCAGAATCGGCGCCTTTTTGTCGCGGCAGTACTTGATGTCCTCGATGATGGCTTCGAGCTTCTCTTCCTTGGTGAGGTACACCAGGTCGTTCAGGTCATCACGCTGCTTTTCCCTGTTGGTGGGAATTACCACCACGTCCAGACCGTAGATCTGGCGGAACTCGAACGCTTCGGTATCCGCGGTACCGGTCATACCGGCGAGCTTGGGATAGAAACGGAACAGATTCTGGAAGGTCGTGGAGGCCAGGGTCTGGCTCTCGCTCTGGATCTGCACATTTTCCTTCGCCTCCAGCGCCTGGTGCAGGCCCTCGGAGAGGCGGCGGCCGGGCATGGTGCGGCCGGTGTGTTCATCGATCAGCACCACCTGGCCGTTCTGTACGATGTAGTCCACATCTTTGTGGAACAGCACGTGCGCGCGCAGCGCCGCATTCACGTGGTGCAGCAGCCCCAGGTTGCCGGGGGCGTACAGGGACTCGTCTTCTTTCAGCAGGCCGCTGCGGGTCAGCAGGTCCTCGATCAACTGGTGGCCGTCTTCGGTCATTTCCACCTGACGGGTCTTCTCGTCCACGGTGTAGTGGCCTTCGCCACCCTCTTCGCCACGCTCCAGCTGGGGCACCAGCTTGTTCATGGCCATATACAGCTGGGACGAATCCTCTGCGGCACCGGAGATGATCAGCGGGGTCCGCGCCTCGTCGATCAGGATGGAGTCCACTTCATCGACGATGGCAAAATTCTGGGGACGCTGGGTGCGGTCTTCCTTGCGCAGCACCATGTTGTCGCGCAGGTAATCGAAACCGAACTCGTTGTTGGTACCGTAGGTGATGTCCGCCTGGTAGGCAGCCTTTTTGTCTTCCGGGTGCTGCTGGGAAACCACGATGCCGACCGTCAGGCCGAGGAACTCGTACACCGGGCGCATCCAGTTGGCGTCGCGCGCGGCCAGATAGTCGTTCACGGTCACAATGTGCACGCCCTTGCCTTCGAGGGCATTCAGGTAGGCCGGCAGGGTCGCCACCAGGGTCTTACCTTCACCGGTGCGCATCTCCGCGATGTGCCCCTCGTGCAGGGTCATGCCGCCGATCATCTGTACGTCAAAGTGGCGCATGCCGAGCGCGCGGTCACTGGCCTCACGCACCGCGGCGAAGGCTTCCGGCAGAATCTGATCCAGTGTCTCGCCATCCGCCAGACGCTGCTTGAATTCCTGGGTTTTGGCTTTCAGTGCGGCGTCGTCCAGCGCCTTGTACTCATCCTCCAGCGCGTTGATCTTGGCGACCACCTTGCGCATGCGTTTGAGTTCGCGGTCATTTTTTGAACCGAAGACCGTTTTTATCAGTTTGCCAATCATTATTCAGAAACCACATTAAAGCTGAGTGTGCCGCGGGGCCGGCTCTCGGGGCCGCTGCGCGGAAAAGGTGCAAGTAAACAGGAAGGCGCAAGGCGCCGCAACTATCCCGGGATATCTAGGGAGTTGCGGGCGCCAATACAGGATTACAAGTCTCCTGCCGCGCAAGAATAGAGGATAGTTGTTATCTGCCGGTGCGGCGGATGTAGGTGGCGGGGTCAACCGGGCGGTTGTTTTTGTAGACTTCAAAGTGCACATGGGGGCCAGTGGAGCGGCCACTGGAGCCCATCAGGGCGATGACCTGCCCCTTCTTCACCACATCGCCCAGTTTGACCTTGAGCTCACTGTTGTGGCCGTAGCGGGTCTTGTAGCCGTTGCCGTGGTTGATCTCCACCAGCTGGCCGTAGCCGTAGCGGTCTTCCGCCCAGGTCACCACGCCGGCGGCCACGGAAACCACATCAGAACCGTTTTTGCCGGCGAAATCCACGCCCTTGTGCCAGGAGCGACGGCCGCTGAAGGGGTCGGTGCGGTAGCCGTAGCGGGAAGACATCCAGCCCCGGGTGATCGGGCGGCCGGCGATAAACTGCTCGTCCTGCAGCTGGCGGCTCGCCATCAGGTCGTCGAGGGTGGAGAGCTGCATCTGCCGGTCTTCGATCTGATCCGACAGGTCACCGATGACTTCGAGGAATTCGGGGGGCTGGTAAGGGAGTTCGCTGGCGCCACTGATACCCGGGTCTTCCGGGCCGCCCACCGCCGGCACACTGCCGAACTGAAATTCGCCTTCATCA